>Ga0307510_10009863_pt1 | contig 11363 bp, 4 predicted proteins | sample 12_EM_MG_FD_207224 | JGI IMG/M metagenome (GOLD analysis project Ga0307510, IMG submission 207224) | Populus trichocarpa ectomycorrhiza microbial communities from riparian zone in the Pacific Northwest, United States - 12_EM | ecosystem: Host-associated > Plants > Roots > Unclassified | place... | reverse complement strand
AGCAGAGCCTAAAGCCACCATCTTGTGGGGATCTAATGAACGACAACTTTTCCTTGACATTCATTTATACAGACCATTACCAAAAGAAAATCTCAACTTTCAAGATGCAGATGCAGAAAACAGCTTAATTATGATCTCATAATACCATGTGCTTAGCAAATACCATGCAAGTGATCAAAAGATAACCTTTGGGAAATTCATAGTCAAAGGAACTGAAGCAACAGCAAGGGCCCTTGAAACGTTTTTCATGGTGCCAGCAGCAGGATTTCCTTCCATTCCTTCTTGCGTATTGCACTGAAGAAGAGCACAGATTAGCCAGCTAAATAATAAAAATCAAAACTGAGTAGAACAAGAACAAGCAATTTTTGTTATTTTTTTTAAAGAACAAAAAATATCCAAGCATAAAAACATAACCACCTAATTGGGTAGAACAAGTATCTACCTCCACTGTTAGCAAGAAAGTTAATGCTGTCAAAACTGGAAAGATGTATAAACCATCTGGGGTTGTGAGGTCAACAAACCAGTATGCTCCACCACTTTTAAAGGATGGCATCTTTTCTGCCATGTTTGAAATCTGGGGGAAACTTTGTCATGATATATTAAATGTGAAGATCGAATATAAAAGAAGACTCATCTGCAGTGTATTTACGGATAGAGGTTTAGCTTACAGCAAGGAAAAAGCTGATGAAGACAGGACCTTGAATAAAGATCCCCTTCAGTGGAGTAAATGGACTAACACCATGTCTGCAATTTGGAAGTCAAAACGAACTAAATTTTCCAGGGAAATTGACAGTCATGAAGATAATTATACTGTATAAAACTTGACCAACCTACTTGTCACAGGGGACATTGAGGTGAGTTATACGTGAAAAGGATAAAAAAAAAATATTTTTAAGGTATAAACCCATTAAGCACTTTTATCATTTAAGAACAATCAAATACAATTTACCTTAGGCAAGATGTCTAAAATGATGTTTATTTTTCTTATTACATAATCAGCCCTTTACTTAGAACCTCTGAAAGACCAATTAAAATTCTTATAAAATTAGATGGTGACTCATTTTTTATTTTTATCCTTTTCATGCATAGCTCGCCTCGATATTCCCTGCAGCATTGCTTACAGTAATTGAGCTTCAATGATAATACATTTTAGCACATCTAAAACAAAAAAGAATGAAAAAGGTGAAAACCTCTTCCCGAAAGAAAAGTACATATGATCATCTAAGCAGGACTAGTTAAATAGCAATTTGGCAATACCCTATCTTCAGGATGATAGCACTTGAACAATACTGTGCCTGCAAGTCATCCTAGGTGGTTAATGTGGCATGAATATTTAAATTCCAGTGTGGTCATAATGTACTGCTCTATAGAACACAACTTCATATTTCTTTCTTTGTTCATCATTTGAAACAATTAAATTCCACTACGAGCAAATGAAAAGGTTTCTTACTCCTTAAACAACTTCTGCATTTCTTTCTGACCTTCAGAAACAGCAGTAGGGTCCATGACCTGAGATGGAGACAGAGATAGCGGCAACATGATTGATGAGCATTTTGAAACAAGAAATGGATTGTATAAAGTGTGCATAGGCTACATCAACCTTTTGGTGCCTTGTTATATTCATGCTATCATTGAAAACATTTCAGTTTTATTCACATTATAAACCGAGATAAGCATAGGCCAAACAAAAAGTTGCTCAACTATAACCAAGGACATTTTGTCGCAATTGCCTATATTGCCCTTTTGTTCCAAGTTATCCCCTTTTTATACGGGGATTTCATATCAAGAACCAAGGGGAAACCACCCACTCATAGAAACCAAGAACTGCATGCAGAATGACAAAGCATGACATCTAAAACAAGTGATCAAACTGGTATGTGCATGTGTGTTGACAAACCAGTAGAAAATGCACTGGTAAAAATAAAATTTCAAGTAACATAACAAAGAGTGAGGGATAGGGATGTACAGGCACAGAAAACAGACCAACAATGTAAGTATGAGGTCAATAGAGTAAGGAGTGATGAAACCATCAAAGAACAAGCATAATACCTGACAGTCCACCCTTTGCTTAACCTCCTCCAAATGCGGCCTCAAGATCTGCAGGATACATATAAATCCACATGAGATATCTTTGTGGAGGTTTAGTAGGAGAAAAAAACACGTGGAAATCTAGGTATACACTACACTCAATGTTCTACACATTGGATTGCACGTGTCATATGTGATTTAACCAACATAATCAAATTGACATCATTATCCCCAGAGAGGAAACTTGATCTTCTACCTTAATACTGGTGCCACCGAGCAAACACATGGGCATTATAACTTAATAAGTTACATACTAGATGCTGTGCTTTTAAAATCCCAACAAGAGGCTGAAATGCCACAGCATAATGAATATCATAGAAGATAATCTACTAAAAACTGAAAATAAAATCAATGAATAAGAAGCAGAAGATTGTACAGATGCCACCCAGCACGAGATCCTCGAAAATGTCCATAACATTGCAAAACTTCGAAAATAGGGTTTCTGGAAGAAACATCCAAAAGTAACTCAAAAAAATTTCAATAAATGAAACACAATCTGTTAATGACCAAGTAAACACACCTGCCACAATGTACAAAGTGCAAGCATACATCAATTCCATAACAACAAAAGTAATTCCTAAATCACTCCCCAAAAATCCCATTTATTAATCTAATAGCTTGACTGGTGGACCGCACAAATCCAAAGGATGGATTTCTCGATTTCAGGAAGAATCTTTCAGTTAGATTAGCATTATTCTTTCAAACACACACACACACGTACACAAACACAAATTCAGCACTCAACAAGCAAACAAATCATTAACACTCAAATTCCGCCACAATATCATTAAACTTAAAAGAAAAATCACTAACACTAAGTTTCGAAGTAGCTTTCAACTGATTTATCAAAAGTGGAAGCATCGCGCTTCTTATAAGCAATGTAGTGACAACCATAGAAGCCCACCTAAAAAATTTGCAACAAAAACCAACAAACAAACAATTAATTTAACCTAATATTTAAACACACGCAAACAATTCCCTATTCTACGCAATTTCTAGTATAATTTAAATGTTCGGAAACAATCTTCTTACCAATTCAATCCAGTAAAATTATGAACAGCATCAATAACATATTGAAGAGCCGCAACAGGCAAGTAAGAATCCGCAGCCGCAATCGCAACCTCATTCGCAGCGGGAGCCGCCTGCGCCACCGTATCCATCACCACATTAATCTTATCTGCCGCCGCAGTGGTGGTGGTTGACATGTAGCGTACGAAACAAACGCCTGCGAAATGCGAGTGATTTGCTTCTTGAAGTAGAGAAGCGAAACTAGTTGAATTAATGTTGAAGGATCTTTGCGGAACGTAATTAGTGGGATTAAGTTGTTCTTGATTGTTTTTATGGTGGTGGTGGTGATCGTCGTTGTCGTTGTCGTCGTGGAGAATGTACGTGAAACGCGGATTGTGTTGTCGTTTCAAGATGGTTGAACGAGTTGAGAGACTTCGCATGTAAGCCATTTTGGTAACAGAAATTTGAAGCTCCTTCAAAAAAAAAAAAAGTAACTAAATAACTATAGATTAAGCTTCTGGAATAAAAATAAATTAAGAAATGTGAAGAGAAGGCTGGTTACCTTTGGAGAACTTCTGGTTTTTTGTGTTACAGATAGAGGGAGGGAGGCAGGGAAGCCAAGGAGTAATAGAGAAGCAAAGCTATTTGAGAGAGGGGTTTAGGAGGTTTTGACTTTTGAGAGGACGGAGGGTTGATGAAGGTCATGATTTCTGATCCAATTTTAGGGTCGAGGTACTGGATATGGACCGTCTATGCAGCGGGTCTGTATTTTCCATGCAGAAAAAAACGATATTGAGATAATGTAAACATGTTTTAAATAAATAAGAAAAATAAATTATTCAAGTTATAGTTATTACCATTTAAATAAATTGGTTTTATTTTAATTAAATAATAAAAAAATAACAATAATAATAAAGAAACAAAATTAAAAAAAACTATGATAATCTTCTTAAAAAAATCTCAATAAATACGTATTTGGATAAAGAAAATCAACATCAAGCCAATCAAATATAGCGTGATAGATATGTATGATAAGTAATAACAGACGAGTCAACTTACGTTAATCCACAAAACTCATACCATAGGTCATGAGTTTGGGTTAAGCAGCTAAGAAATAATTTTAAGAAAACCACAAAGGTTTTTGTAATTAAAAAAATAAAAAATCGGACCATATCAACTTTTCAAACTCATAACCTGAGTCATTAGATCTAAAGTATCATATATGTAAAAATAGTGAAACTCAATTCCCAGCAAATCTAATATTTAAGATTGAATTATTATTATTATTATTATTGATATTCTTATTATTATTCTCATTTTATTTTGACTATTAGAATTAATAATAATAAAAACAACAACAACAACAACAATAATAATAATAATAACAATAATAATAATTATCATCATCATTATTATCTTCCTCCTCCACCACCACCTCCTTCTCTTTCTTCTTTTTATTATTATTATTATTAATATTATAAACTATTATTACTACTCCTACTACTATTATCACCATTATTGTTTAAATTAATATTAGTATTAGTATCATCATCATTGTTGTTGTTGTTATCACCACCACCACCACCACCACCATTACTACTACTACTACAACTACTATTATTATCATCATGATCATCACTATCACTACCACTATAATTATTCTTATTATCATTATCATTATTAGTATTATTATTATGATCATCATTACTATTACTATTACCATTACTATTATTATTATTATTATTACTAATAATATTATATCATTTTTATTATTATTATAATTATCATTGTCACTATTACTATTATTATCATAACAAACTATTACTACTACTATTATTATCTTTAGTAGTTTTATTATTAGCATGATTATTATTATTACCACCACCACCACCAACAATAACAACAACAATATTATTATCATCATCATCATAATTATTATTATTGAAAAAAAAACATTAACTTCATTTGAAAGATAAAATTAAAAACTATAAAAACTTTGACAAAAGAGTCCAGAAAGAAATAAAAAAAATCAAAAACAGAAGGAACAAATTGAAAATATTATATGTGACAAATTAAAATTGAAGGATTAAATTGAAAATAAAAAAAGTTTAACAAAACAAAAGATAAAAAAATCAAAACTAAAATGATTGAATCTGAAAGAGTAATAAAAATAAGGATCATGACTCATTTTTATGTGTAAGAGAGAAAAATAAAGGGGAGAAAAAAAAGCTCCATCAATGATAATCAGCTACCATAAGCTTACATGCGCTATCCAAGAAGAAAAGGTCATGAAAAAAAAATCAAATGAGATGGTGGTAGTATATTTTCCTTCAATAGGGAGGCGTCGTATATACCAATAACCTTTTCAAATTAAATAATATAAATTTAATATTAAATGACATAATTACCCTTATTCATAAACTGAGATTTACAAAACAAAAATGAGATAAAAAAACCATATTACCCCTGATTCCATGTTTTAAATTTTTTTGGACAAAAAGGATATGCGTAATTATACCGTAGACAAAAAAAAATGCAAAAATGCCCCTCTTTGGCAATGTTGTTATTTATGACTTTGGGGGCTTTTCGATCATTAGATTATTTATTAAAATATAGTTAAGACAATATATTTTTTTAAATCATTATTATTAATATGAATGAGTTTGGATTAGTATAACTTGATAAGTTATATTATTAAAAATCTGACAAGATTAATCAGGTTTTATCAAATTAATATTTTTTCTGATTGAATTTGAAATTCATTCCGCATCAAATTTTAAGTCATGGTTTTGCAGAGATTAACATAAAAGATTCATACCTTAATTGTTTATATTATGTTAGATTCAAAATTTAGGATATCTAGTTGTGACCAATGAAGGGTTACCGTGACTTCAACCCAAGCAACTCTGGTGAGGTGAAGACCATATTATCACTGAACCAACCCCTGCTGGCAATCGGATTGTTTGTGAGGTTTGGGTTTACGACGGTGCAGCTTTAACATTCTGGCTGAAGATATTTCATGAGGTTGTGCAGGCAAGCACCACCACCACATATTTGCACACCTCGAGCAGAGCTACTAATCTTTCCACTCTGCGACTAGTAAAACAAATTGCCAGGATTAATTATTACTGGACTAGGCAGTCTACAAATACCGAGTGATTAAGGTCTCAACTGATTGACATCAAGCTTACTGTATTCCTTGGCAAATGACAACAGCAGAAGACAGGAACAGAGAGATAAGAACGCTTTGTTGCCTCCAACAAAACCTGATGTAAACCATTCTTTATCTTCAAGAGAGTTGATTGAATTGCTTTCCTAGATTTCATGAACTCTTAGAAGTAAAGAATAATTCACATTTGAAGTGCCGACCGCGAAAATGGGGTGTGCATTTGGCTCTCGAATGGACAGTCGTTTTAGTTTGTGGCTCATAGACATGCTGGAGTGGAGCGGTTTTTGGGATTTATTTATTGTTTTGATGCTTGGAATGATTGATAAGTTGGTGGGGGTGTAGAGACAACACCCTCTCATATAATAAAAGGGTATGGTTGAAAATTATTAATATCTTTTAAGTGGTTAGACTTTTTAGACGGTTTAGGGTTCACTATAAGTATGTATTATATAACCGGGAAAATAAAACTCCTTGGTCCTGTAAATATAAGTATCCTGTAAATACAAGTATATTATCGAACCATGTTAAATTTATTTTTGTGTTCTTTCTAAATTTTTTTATTACAATATTCATAAATAACTGCTGCTGCAGATTTTTAACATCAGATAGCAATGCAAGAAACAACATTTCCAGCAAGTGACAATGACAATAATAAAACCGATGAAAGAAGCAGAAAACCTTGCTCCTATTTGGAACAACCAACTCTTATTACTGCAGAAATTTGACTGATCTAAACTGCTTTCTAACTTCCAAAATTCCTTCGGTTGGAACCGTGGTTTTGTTTCACAAAAAGAAGCATTGATGAACTTTCATCAATGGAAGTATCCTAAACATGCAGGTATTAGCACCAAGCATCTTCGGCCGTGTTATTTTGATTTCTTTTCTTGTTTCTTCATGATCACTTCATCAATGTACAGTATACCCTTGCCTTTGTATACTTCAGGAGGCTTGCAACTACGAACAGAAGCAGCAAACTGGTGCATTCTTTCCTCGTCAATTCCGGTGCAGCAAACTACATTGTTCTTGAAGCAGAAATACGAGCAGCTGGAAGAACAGTGAGTTCAACCTCATGACTGTATATCCAAAACCCACAATCTTATGAAAGCGAAAGAATTTGGCTTCCATTATTGTTAAACAGATGGAGCAACTGACTCTATTAAAATTATAATAAGCAAATAAAGAAATTCAAAAAAGATACCAGAGAACTAAACAAAAACTACCGAAACGGCAAGTTATCTTTCAAGAAGGATTCCATTTGCTTTAGCAGTCTTGACATTTAATGTTTAAGGCTTTTAGCTAAAAAAAACTGCAATCTTCCATTCCATCACTATTCATTACTTCGTTATCGCATTTCCAGCCTTGTTGCAAAATACTTTTTGCAAACAAAACCAAGAGTCTCGCTTCAAGGAGGAGCTAGGCGCGCTACGTACAAGTCTCGTCATGGAGAAGCTCACGTGGAACTCGCCACCAATGAAATCTAGCAAGTGCCTAGACAATAGAATTACTCTTATTTCAATCTATCATTATGTGGTGACTTCATTGATTCATTCATTCTTGGTGGATTCATCTTGCAAGTTAGCTGTTAGCTAAGCTAGCAATATTCAAATGACAAGAAGTGAATTAGAAGAAGAAGATATTTATACTTCAAATCATAATACTTTTATTTTTCAATTCATATTTACATATGTGATCAATTGAGGATCTTGTATTGACGGGTTTTTTCTTGTAGTTTAATTCTTGAAAGTAACCACTCACCCATAAATTATATCCAAAAATTAATCCATGATATCAAAAAAATTAACATCATGGTCCTTTTGAACTAGCAAGAATTAGGCAGTGAGTCCACACATAAAAGACACTCAACTATTTTAAATGGCAACCCGTTTTCCTTTGAAGAGGTTCTTACTTAATTCTTTGTTTTGGTAAAAAATTATTTGGTTTCTTGAAACAAAATAAATACATGCGGTGAAAATAATAAATTTAATTTTTTTTCGGGAGTTTTAATATGTCATTAGATAATCTAGTATTGTTTTACAATTTAATCATGAAAATATTACTTGAAGATTAGATTTTTTTTAAGTGCGATCAACTTTTTCAAGGTTGAGTTATTGTAAATCATAAGCTATCCAAATGTCTAACCTCTAACAGTAATCTACATGATCCATTAGTGAAAAATCTTCTAAAACCCTTTTTAGGAGAGAGAGAGATTATCATGCCTTTGAGTGATAACTTTTTTTTTTTGTGTTTAAAAGTTTTCTTTGTATATTCTATAACATTTGTACAACTCAATTTCTAGAATATAAGGCATAACACTTTATTTATAAAAAAAACATTAATAACTTTATAAATGATAAAATATCAATTTTTCTGCTTGAATAATAAAACATATATTATTTTAAAAAAATATGTTAGAAATTTATTCAATCAAGTCTCTACTTGATTTTTCTAGGTCTAGAATTATAATCACCTGTATTAATTACATTATGGTCCTTAATATCTAAAACTAATTCATAATCAAGTTATACTTGATTAATTATCCAAGTTTAATTTCTGACTAAATGTTCTTAATATGCATGACTCCTTAGATTTCTAACAAGTTGACTTAAATATAAATCATAATCATAAATAAAATAGGATTAAATAAATTAAATAATTTAATTTATTATCAATTCAATAATTGATTGATCTATATTTGAAGATCAAGTGCATTGTTTAGCAACGTGTTGTATTCCCCAAATATTAGAAAAGTCATAAATGGTTTGACTTAACATTTTAGCAAAGAGTTTCTTAATGTAATTATTATTCATTCATCAAGAATGTTTTGATGTAGAAATTATAGCATAAAGTATTTATACTTTCTCAAATCATGTTTGTTCTCAAAACTATAGTTATTGATTCTTTAAATAAGATTTGAAACTCTTTTCAAATCTCATTCCATCTGGCGCAAAAATTTCATAATCGATACTATTTGAGAACAAGTGGAATATTTTTTTCTAATTAACATAAGATGATGAATCATCTCTTAATCACTCAAATATATTTATATAGTTAATGTTATACCCAATTTTTATCCTTATTTACCTTTAATTAGAATAGCATGTAGTCGGGATCAAAATATAACATTTCGTATATAAAGATATTTATCTCTCAACGAATCTAATTAATGTTCAGTCTTAATAGAGTATCAATCAAGAACATTTCAAAAGAATGCTTTGATGCAATAGAAATCTCATAATTATAATAACTTTATAATATTTTTTACAAAGTATTTTTTTCCAATGACTTTATCTTTACTCTAAATTTATTAATTAAACATTAGATTTATTAATTAAATATAAATAAATATTAAAAATAAATATGTTATTTCATGAATAAAGTCAGTATCATGTATAGCCAACCGATTAACTACAATATATATATATACACACACACACACACGCATACACACACGACAATATATGAACAAAGTGACATATAAAGTTAAAATGGGGATTTTTTTTACTGTTTCAAGTCAAAAAGAGATGGAAATCTTAAAGATAGAAACGTGTATGAAATAATTTTGAAATAAATTTTTATAATTTATAAAAAAATAGTGGAGACACATCCTAAATGTTTCTATCTGTTCTATCATAAAATAATAATAATAATAATAATAATAATAATAATAATAAATGCTCCTTGTTTTATGGCTTTAAAATGAATTGATGATCATAATATAGGATAGGAACTCCATAACTCTTTACATCACAAGTTCACTTATTAATATTTATTTAAATTATAATAAATAGATAAATTTTATAGTGTGGAGTAACTAGTGGCATCAATTGATATATTTTTTTTCTTGTTTAATTAATCCTTTTCATTGTGCTGTCACTTTACAGTTTACACTATAAATCTTAACATTTTTTTTTTCTAAAAATAATTAAAGAATCGTGGACCAATGAAAAAAGTGATATTGGTCCATGCCAACTGCTGTTAAAGTGTTAATAATTGTCGATAATTATAGATGTCGAGCTAGACAAAGGAAGGGAGCAAACCCACATACGGGCGATTCTTGTTGCGTGTACTTTAATAATTTAAAGTCTTCCACAACTTTCCATTACTTCAAATAGTATCCGTGTTTTTGGCATTGTATTTTAAAAGTATTTTAAAAAAATTAAAAAAATTATATATTTTTATATCATTTTGATATGTTAATAACAAAAATAATTTTTTAAAAATAAAAAAACATTATTTTAATATGTTTTAAAATAAAAAATATTTTAAAATACAATCGCTACTATAATTTCAAACACACCAATCATGTTTCATGATATCTTCTTGACCCGATTGATCATAAGCCGGCAGCATTTATGCCAGCACATGAGTTTGTTGACGATGAACATTCACATGATAACCCCCCCATATATAATTCCTTCGTTTGCTTTCTTAACGTGTAAGAATAAGGTTAAAATCATCCTTGAAGTTTTAGTTCCGACAGTAAATGAGTTGTTTGGTTCAGATTTTAGAAGATGCCACCAAAAATTATTTCTTATGAGACAAGGTTCAATCGCATTGATCTTTTCCTTGCAACCTCAATAATCTACGAAAGATGATAAAGTGCCAATTGCTTTTTTCTTTTTCCAGTGATTGACGCGATACCATCAGGTCAATCTGGTTCGAGTTAATTGGGTTTGTCGAGCTAGTTTTTCTTTTTTCCAGCCAGTAGATTGGGACCAGCTAGATAGCCTGCAAGTTCAATTGGCTGGTTTTCTGGTTACACTGCTAGGCTTGTTCCCATTACCTGTTTAAGATTGTGATTACTATCGATCAAAGTAATTTTTATTTAGAAATATATTAAAATAATATTTTTTAATTTTTAAAAATTATTTTTAAGATCAGCACATCAAAACCATCTGAAAATATTAAAAAAAATTAACAAAAAAAATTAAATTTAAAAACACACGACTTCAACCGCGTTCCCAACCGATCTATACCAGAGATTTGTGGCAATATTTTCCTCGAATTGACAGTGAGTGCGGAAGTTGCCATTATTTTTCCTTCTCAAATGTCAAGTGTTGGATGGATTTCCACTCCAAGAGAACTTTATATCAACTTG
>Ga0307510_10009862_pt1 | contig 11363 bp, 12 predicted proteins | sample 12_EM_MG_FD_207224 | JGI IMG/M metagenome (GOLD analysis project Ga0307510, IMG submission 207224) | Populus trichocarpa ectomycorrhiza microbial communities from riparian zone in the Pacific Northwest, United States - 12_EM | ecosystem: Host-associated > Plants > Roots > Unclassified | place... | reverse complement strand
ATAGAAGACAATTCTGATTTTTTAATTTAAACCATACTTTATAATATATTTACACATAATAATTGTTATATATCATAGAATTAGAATAGTATCATCTAATTATTAACTATTAACTAGTAAATTATAATTTTTTATATCAATATATCAAAATTATCATAAAATACTAAAAAACAAATTAATTTAATATTTTTTCCAAACCCATAAATATTTTTGAAAAAATACTCAAAATAAAAAGTTGAAACTCTCCCAAATTCAACCGGTGGCCTCCAATCAAATTGTTATCCCTAAAATTGATTTCAAACAAGAATCTTACTTGAAAAATGGTAATAAGTAGGGATACAATTGAGGAAAATACTTGTTTGAGGAATACATTGAGAACCAACCATCGCCTTCCATGTTTAAGATCGCTGCAGCCTTCGGTGTATGCAAGATAGTGAGCCCTTCCTTTCAAAAGCCTCTCTCTCTTGGAATTACCTTTTCTCCTCAAACTCAAAGAAAGAAAGAGAGAGAAACAATGGTGGCGCTTTGCGTTTCAAGGTCAGACGACGTCGTAATAAAGTCACCGAATGATAAGAGACTGTATAGAGTGATTGAACTAGAGAACGGACTCTGTGCTTTGCTCGTTCACGATCCGGAGATTTATCCAGATGGAGTTCCAGATGAATCTGGAACAGTAGAATATCGTGAAAACGATGTTGAAGAAGAGGAAGACGATGACGATGAAGATGACGACGAAGAAGAAGACGACGAGGAGGGGGAGGAGGAGGAGGGGGAGGAGGAGGAAGAAAATAGTGAAGGAGAGGAAGAGAAAGGAAAGGGAGGTGCTTCTTTGCAGACTAAGAAGGTTAGTTTATTATTCATAAATCTTCGAATAGAATCTGTTGGGACTACCGTGAGTGAGTTTTAGGTTTTGTAGGATTCATTCATTGATTTATTATATGTAGTTGACGAACTGTTTATATGATGCTGAATCGTTGAAATTTCATTTTTATTGTGATTAATTCAGGATTTTTTCACTCATTATGAATATGGTAAAAAGAAAGTCTTGAATTTGATGATGGGAAATTTGGTGGCTTTTTTTTATCTGCAGGCAGCGGCAGCAATGTGTGTAGCAATGGGGAGCTTTTCTGATCCTGCTGAAGCCCAGGGTCTTGCTCATTTTCTAGGTTTGATTAAGTTCGTACCCTGTTTGTAGCATGTTATAGTAAACTTTAATATGTAGGTTTTTACTACAACTTCAATATTTTGTAGAACACATGCTTTTCATGGGGAGTGAAGAGTTTCCAGATGAGAATGAGGTTTGTTTGGGCATGTTCTTTTCATTAAGCGCTTTTTGCAGAATATGGAAAAATAATGAGGAAACAAATTGGAGAGGTTGCTTTGAGTCCATTCAAATTTAATTCACTCCTTCATGTATTTAGATGCCTTATCTAACAGGATATGTGACTTATCCTTATGACGACAACTCCATCATAGATGTGGTTACTAGGGTTTAAGCATTACCTTTTTTTTTTTCTTTAAATTTTCATCAACTGCAAGGGTAAATGAAGCATCGCACAACAGAAATTCTGAACAAGTTTTCCTTATTCAATTAAGAGTCATCCATGGTCTTGATTGTCTTGGCTTCTGAAAAACAATGACCTTTTGGGCAATATATATTGCTTGAGGGCAATCAGAATGCAAAATTAGCCTTATATGCATACACAGCAGCCTGTTCCATTAAATTTGTTATTTCTTTTCTTTTGAACATTGGAATAGTTGCTTTTTACAAGATATATGGATGTTTTTATTGTCGTTCAACATTAAGAGCTATCAAGTTAAGTGTAGATTGGCCTTGCAGTTTGACCTTTTCCTTTTCTAGTATGATAGTTTCTTGTCCAAGCATGGAGGCTCATCAAATGCATATACTGAAGCTGAGCATACCTGCTACCATTTTGAAGTCAAACGTGAATTTCTTAAGGGTGCTTTGAGAAGGTACCAACATATTTCTGAATGGATAGATATTTGTGCCAGAATGTCTTTCAATAGTAGGAGATATTTTAGATTTTAATGTTGGTCTCATTGCTTTAACAGATTTTCTCAGTTTTTTGTTTCACCCCTCATGAAATCTGAAGCTATGGAAAGAGAGGTACTTGCTGTAGATTCAGGTGTGTGCCACTCTTCTGAGTCCATTCTTTGGATTTCCTTTCCAAAGTCTTCAATACCCATAATTTATATGTTATTATTTGAGCTGTCGGTGTATTTCTTGTTGCTAAATTATGTATATTTGAATTGCATGGATCTAGAATTTAACCAGGTTTTGCAAAGCGATGCTTGCCGCCTTCAACAGCTGCAATGCCATACATCTGGACCTGGTCATCCATTTAACAGATTTTCCTGGGGTAAATTTGTCTCTGTTATGTTTCTTTTTCGGGTCTGCATATGTGTATAGGCGAAACTGAGTGCTTTCCTTTTGTTTCATGGAAGGCAATAAGAAGAGCCTTGTTGATGCCATGGAGAAAGGGATAAATTTGCGGGAGCACATATTAAAATTATATAGAGATTACTACCATGGTGGGCTAATGAAGCTGGTTGTCATTGGAGGAGGTAAGGTTTCCTTTAGGGATTCTTATTCTATGTGATCTACTGTTTAAACTGTTTAATATGTGCTTGGATGAGAGAACTTGTATGAGGTTTTTTCTCTTAATAAACGTGATTTGAGGGAAGCCAATTAGCAGGACATATATTCACTTAATAGCTGCTTGTAGAAGTTTTTTTTTTCTTATGGGTTATTGTTTTTGGATTCCATGGAATGAGATGGTCCAGATGTCCTTTGTGAATGATTATATTGGATCCCGTGGAAACGGAGATACTCCAGTATTAGAGTGGCACTGATGTTGGTAGGTGGGGGAGCATGATTAGGTCAGGGCTCTCCATTCTGTTGTCGTAGAGGTGGCAATGGTCATGAGTGGAGAGTTAAAAATTGAGGGTTACTATTAGCTTGGACTACAGTGATGGAAAGAACTTCGCAGTCCTGAAAATGAATTTAGGGAAAAGCTTACTTCTAGTCAGTAGCATATATATATCTTCACAACTTCTAGATGGAAGTTTGCGTACCAACTTTACTTTCCACATCTAGTATCAATACTTCCTTTTCTTTTCTAAAATACTCCTTCAACACTCATTGGTGCTTGTGTTGAAGCTTCCTTACCTTTTCTCCTCTAAAATTTGGTTATTGAGCCTCTTGCATATGTGTGTGTTTTTGGTGGATGTAGATCTTTGACTGCACAATTTGCCAATATAGGTGCACAGTTCCAAATTTTTTTTGTTTATTTTAAAAGGTTTGGGTGGAAGTGGTTCTTCTAATGGACATAATTCTTTGTCAATGAAATGTTCCAATAGAGGGTCATTTACACATTTTACAAATGTGCAAACTGTTCCAGTTATTATGAAAAGCACTTGGAATCTAATTTGAAAAGTGATCTTACACGCACAACACATTTGTCTTTTGATGTTAATTCTAAAAAATGATGCAGAACCTCTGGATGTACTTGAGAGCTGGGTTACTGAATTGTTCGCTAAAGTCAGAAAAGGTCCTCAGACAAAGCCAAAATTTCAGGTGGAAGGCCCTATATGGAAAGCTGGTTTGCTTTATAGGTTAGAGGCTGTAAAAGATGTGAACATCCTCGATTTAACATGGACACTACCTTGTCTTCACCAAGATTATCTGAAGAAATCTGAAGATTATTTAGCCCATCTGCTTGGGCATGGTAAGATATACACTTGACATCTTAAATTTCATTGTAACCTTTCAATAAGCTAACTCTTTGTGTTTTCTGCTGCATGCATAAGTTTGTCTGTGTATGCTCACGTGTTCATGGTAGAAAATGGGATCGTGTGAACAAAACGCAACATTAGAGCAGTAGTGAGAAAATCATTTCTAGATTTCACTAGTCTCTAGCTCAGCGCTAGAATTTTGCAAATGCACAAATTTAAATGAACAATTACTGATGTCATACAAAATGAGTGGAACCTTTTGTCTTACTTTTTTGTAAGTAGCATCTTGCAATGGTCTCTGTTCTCAGTTCACTTGTCATGTTTCTAGTTTCCCCTTGATATTAGCATGCCATTCATGAATGGTTTGCCTGGATATTCTCTTGTTCCATGGAAGCTGTTGTGTGGTTGGCCTCTCTCTTTTATCTAAATTTGTAATTTCAAGCACATGTTTACACTTTGCAGAGGGCAAAGGAAGCTTGCATTCATTTCTCAAAGCAAGAGGATTGGCAACTTCCTTGTCTGCGGGAGTTGGGGATGAAGGAATGCATCGATCTTCTTTAGCTTACATCTTTGGCATGTCCATTCACTTGACTGACTATGGCTTGGAAAAGGTTTTGTCTTTGTCTTGTCTTGTATATCTTGAAGATTTTCATTTTTCTGCTCTGCGGTGCTATAGTCCTCATTTTTTAGAGGATCTTGAGGAGCTGCTTTTAATGTGGAGCATGTCCACTTGCCTTCTATAATATTTTAGTCATTCAAGCGTTACAAGAGTTGTTTGAATTTATTGCTCGTGTTTTTTTTTATGAAGAAAACCATGCCCTTTCAGCTGTTGTCACTGATTACAATGATCTTTATTTGCAGATTTTTGACATCATTGGCTTTGTTTATCAATACCTTAAGCTGTTACGAGAAGTTCCGCCTCAACAATGGATATTTAAGGAACTACAGGATATTGGAAACATGGAATTTAGATTTGCAGAAGAGCAACCTCAGGATGATTATGCTGCAGAACTTGCAGGTTTGTCTTTGTTGAGTCTTGCTGGCATCTATCTTTTTGTGGTGTGCACAACTGGTACTAGTTCTACTTGTAATTTGTAGTTTAAAAATTTGTTAGAGGTTCCTGCAATTATTGCAATATGTGCCCTTTGACGAGCAAATAAATCATTATCTTTCTTCTGTTGAAATTGAGATTCCTTTTTTGATTAGAAGTTCTATATTTTTGCAACTTTTTTCCATTGCACCAATCAATTCTTTCATGGAGAATTTTGGGGACAATTCTCATACTGCTAGTTACTTGACCTTACCTGATTGTTTATGCAAGGTGGTGAATAGTTCAGACAGAACTGTCAATAATTTCTTATGTATCCTTGGTTTCATGGTTTGACAAGTACCCTTTCATGGTCATTTTGAAGCTTGAATGACCAAGATGTCTAGTAGCAACATGATGCAGGCCAGTTGCTATTTTCTATATGACGACATATAACAGTGGCAGCTTTCCTTCCTGTCATGTCTTTCCCAGACCATTCAATATCATTTTGAGCATCTTTATGATAACGATCTTCTATTTTAACTAACTAAAATTGGCAATTTTCTATTGCAGAAAATTTGCTTGTTTTCCCAGCAGAAAATGTTATATATTGTGACTATGTGTACAAGATTTGGGATGAGAAAGCTATAAAACATTTACTGCAGTTCTTTACACCAGAAAACATGAGGATTGATGTGGTGTCCAAGCCATCTGTGAAGTCTCAAGGTAATGGTTATTCCAGTTTTTCAATGTTCCTGTATTTGATGGAATTATCATTTTACCTATATAAAATATAAAATATAGAACTGTAAATGGAGATATAATCTGTGAAAGGAAAACTTACAAGAAGAACAGTATCTCTTGCACAATTTTATTTCAAATTGCTCATTTGCACTTTCTATGAGAGTTGTGGCTATTACAATATAATGTACTTGACATCTTCTGGCTATAATATACCAGAAGCTATATTTCAACATAAATGATTGAGCTGTTTATCCTGTCTTTCTCTCCCCATCCTATTTCAGATCTCCAATGTGAGCCTTGGTTTGGATCATCTTATATTGAAGAAGCTATTCCGCCATCTTTGATAGAAATATGGAGGGACCCATCAGAAGTTGATGTTTCATTACATATGCCTTCAAAGAATGAGTTTGTTCCGAGTGACTTTTCAATTCGTGCTGATAACTTAGACCATGATCTTGTCAATGCATCCTTCCCAAGATGTATAATTGATGAACCATTAATGAAGTTCTGGTACAAGCTTGATAGCACTTTTAAAGTACCTCGTGCAAATACATATTTCCGCATATATCTGAAAGAGGGATATGCAAGCATGAAGAGTTTTCTCATGACTGAACTGTTTATTCTCCTTCTGAAAGATGAGCTGAATGAGATAATTTATCAGGTTCGTTGCCTATCTTTTATCGGAACGAATTCCCCACTTTTGTAATTTATCAGCTGAATGAGACAATGACTTAATGAATGACTTTGCCTTGTTTGTGATTTGTTATGAGGATAACCATACATGTGTTATATTGAGATCTGATACCATTTCTATTGGAGCTTATTTTTAATGGAGAATTGATTACAGTAGCAGCTTATTGCATGGACTGGTTGCCCTAGTTGTTCAAATCCAGTTGTGTTGTTTTTGCTGGTATAGAACTTAGTTGAATGGCCCTCAAATCTCGTTGCACAGAAATGATAACTTGTTGAGCTAGACCTTGCATTAGCTTGTTACATTATTTTCATAATGCTGGTCATTTGTTCTCATTTTGTTTGACATTTACTTTTTACTCTGTAAATTTGTATCTTTTTCTGTTGTTGTACGTATCATATGACAGGAAATTTTTTATTGTTTCTCTGCAGGCCAGTGTAGCGAAGTTGGAAACATCCATATCTCTTGTGAGTGACAAGCTGGAGCTAAAGGTTTATGGTTTCAACGAGAAGCTCCCAGCTCTCTTATCTAAGGTTTTGGTGATAGCGAAATCTTTTTTGCCATCTGATGATCGTTTTAAGGTACACATACTGTGGCGTTTGGTGTCAATAGATATCCCAATGTGTTTTTAATTTTTCAACCGAATGCCTGCTCTAATACACTGCGCACTTATTTGGAGATAGAGTAAAGTTTCTTTGATGGTTTATGAGCGTGACAGGTTATTAAAGAGGATTTGGAGCGAAATTTAAAAAATGCTAATATGAAGCCTCTAAGTCATTCATCATACTTGAGGCTTCAAGTTCTGTGTAAGAGCTTCTACGATGTTGAGGAGAAGCAATGTGTTCTAAGTGACCTGTCTCTTGCTGATTTAAATGCATTTATTCCTGAGCTTCGTTCACAGGTATGCTTAACTCATGGCATGTTAAAAGGTCGTATTTTTCTTCAAGATTTGTATTTGTTCATTTTGGCATGCCATGCCATGCCTTGCATATTGTACAGGTCTCCAAATTTAAATGTGTCTGCATGTTGTACAGCTCTATATCGAGGCCCTTTGCCATGGCAATTTGTTACAAGAAGAAGCAATCAACTTATCAAATATAATTAGAAATAACTTGTCTGTACAACCACTTCCAGTCAATATGAGGCATGAAGAGCATGTAATATGTCTTCCATCTAGTGCCAATCTTGTGAGAGATGTCAATGTGAAGAATAAATCAGAAACAAACTCTGTGGTCGAGGTAATTGAAAATTTACTAATTTAACAATTTTCTTTTTCCTTATATGATCTATTACATTCTTTCTCCTTTTTGATCTCCACTGCAGCTTTATTTCCAAATTGAGCCAGAAGTGGGGTTGGACTCGATAAAATTGAAGGCCTTGGCAGATCTTTTTGATGAAATTGTGGAAGAACCACTTTTTAATCAGCTAAGGTTATTTTTTGGAGTTTTTTTTTTTTTTTTGGTTATTGGTTTTTTGTATTAAGTAGGCTGGGAAATATGCTTACATTTTGGGGGAAGCAAGAATATGATGGTGAGTCATGCCAATGAGATTTGTGTCCCAGAAATTTAATTGTGTGGGTTTTTGCTGTTCTCCTGGGGCTGTGTAAACAAAGTTGCAGTTGTCTACATATTCTATTGGATGGGCATAGAGAATGATTTAGAGATATCCAGATTGTTATGCCCACCCTTCAAAAAGAAAACCAAATTTTACGTAGGATTTATATTTACTCAATTCTTTATTCTCTTTTCCTTCTGAAAGTTTTCTATTTATTTTGAAATACAGGACAAAAGAGCAGCTTGGCTATGTTGTTGAATGTAGCCCGCGTGTGACCTATCGTATTAATGGGTTTTGTTTCATAGTCCAATCTTCCAAGTACAACCCAGTTTACTTGCTAGGAAGGATTGAAAGTTTCATAAATGGGCTTGAAGAGTTGTTAGTAAGTATCCAAGTTCAATGTTCTCGTATACTGCTAGTTTCTTATATTTTTGCACTGTTTGATTCTACATTATAGTTATTGTCTTAAGAAGCTTGTCCTTGTCCACTACAAGGACCATTTGCTCACTTGAAATGATTTACTTGGATAGCTCATGGGAAATTGCATCTTTTGGGGTTCCCAAGTTAGATGGTTTGGGGATTCAGTTGATGCAATATTATTGTGAATATGAATTGTTTAATTTTTGCTTGTTAGAACAATCATTTTGCGTTGATTAGCTTAATGCTTCTGAGGTGCCATCCTGGTTCTTACATGGCATGCTTCTTCTTTATGTGCCTTTGTTTTCTCATGGACAGCTCTTTTAATTTTTCTTCCCCCTCAAAAGTATTTACCATAAATTTTCTCATTTAACTTGATTTTAACTTGTATAAATGCCAACTGTGTTAAAGCATCAAGGGGCTTTCAACAATGATATGTGCACTTTTAAAATGCTTGGTTTTTTTCTTCTTTGTTTGCACAAACAAATTTGGTTCTGACATGTTGATGAGCAGGAAGGACTTGATGATGCATCCTTTGAGAACTACAAAAGTGGGTTAGTGGCTAAGCTACTGGAGAAAGATCCTTCCCTCCAGTATGAAACCAATCGGCTGTGGAATCAAATAACCGATAAAAGGTACTGCTATCTATATACTTTACTCTGACATGGATGGCAATTTTTAATTCACTTAAAACCACTTGAATTTTAACGCACTGGCGAGCAGACATTTGAGCATCACTGAGCCCCTGATTCTATTGGATGATCACGACCGTGGAGCCATGATTCTTAACTGAATTTAAAGCATCTAATGCTTTTAAACTTTACTCTATATTTAAAGCATTTTGCTGATAGTAACCCTACTTGGGTTTTGATTTTCAGGTATGTGTTCGACTCCTCACTGAAAGAAGCAGAAAAGCTTAAAAGCATTCACAAGAGTGATGTCATCAACTGGTTCAGAACCTATTTGCAACAATCATCGCCGAAGTGTAGGAGACTTACAATTCGGCTTTGGGGTTGCAACATCGACTTGAAAGAAGTTGAAACTCGACCAGATTCTGAGCAGGTTATTACAGACATCACTGCCTTTAAGGTATCATCCGAGTACTATCCGAGCCTTTGCTGAATATGTGAGAAACTTCAATTCATGCAATAACCATCGAAGGCCAAGTTTGAACAGTAGATGGTAGGTGGATTGGAAACTATATTATCTCTTGCACTTCAGAATAGGAACTGAAAATAAAAAACATTGACCATTCATGTCACACTATATTCTTTTGGATTTTTTGTAGACCACAAATAAAGTTTGTTCTGTTTATTTATTACTAGTTTTTTTTTCTTATCACGTGATCTGCACGTGGTTCGCGCTTTCTTAAAATAGCAATCAAATGAAAACTACATATTGTAGGATATTTGAATGAAAATCTTTATAAAATTTTGAATAAACTGCAATATGTTTTTGCTAGCTTTAAAAAGTTACATTTGATACCAACAAATTTTTGTATTTTACATTTTATTTAGTAGAGAATGATGTTTAATTAAACCCAAGTATTCTTAAAAATCTTTAACATAATTCAAGTTTTAATATTATTTGGTATTCTTGATTCAAGCAAGAGATTTCAATTTTATTTTTGAATATTTATTTTTAATAATCTCTTCTTTTTAGAAATACTCTTAAACTCTTATCATATGGGGGGATGTTTTTCTTTATAATCATGATATAAAATGATAAAGTCTTGTTGCTAATAATAGGAAATATTTTAGAAACAATAAACAAACTCGAATTTTACAGAAAATAATTTTATTTTCATTGCCATTAGTATAGGCACCACGATACCATCTTTCAGACTTTAGAAGGGAAAAAAACATTTATTGTTTGATAAGTCTAAATAATGTAAATGACCTTATAATCCCTAGAGCAATTCTAATTCCCAATTTTAGTTCAAAATATAAAAATAAAATAAAATCCTTGAGTTTAAAGACAAAAGGCGAAAGCTGAAGCAAACAGGGAAATCTATGTTGATTTGGATTAGCAACAGCATCAACATGTGCTGTTGTCACTTGGCATAGTGGATCATAAGCCCAGCACCAAGACTTCAACACAACAGTCAATGAAGAAGAAAATAATCATGTTTTGAAATCCTGAATTTTGGGTCTCAGCCCTGTAATCTCCCCTTTCCTTCACAACTCGAGAAAAGGAAAGCCATCACACCGACATATAGGTATATTCACACCGACATATAGGTATATTTGTAATTATAGTAGTGATGGTTTAAAGTATTTTTTATTTAGAAATATATTAAAATAATTTTTTTTTTATTTTTTAAAAATTATTTTTAATATCAACACACTAAAACGATCTGAAAATATATAAAAAAATTTAAAATTTTTTAAAATGCGATGCATGAAAATTAAATTATTGTTAATAAACCTTACCGAGATCCACGCTGGTTAACTCAAACTTAATTTTTTTATAAAAAAAATAGTAACAAAGTTGTTTTCTATATTTTTTTCAAGTCAACTAAATTATAGATCACCTATAACTTAACCGACCAGCCAAGTTCATCCAGATTTTGAGCTAAACATGTAAAAATCTCACAAATTCAATCTAATAATAATTTATGAAGCTGACATTGGAGTAACCGTTTCGTTTAGTCAGCCAATGTGGGCTGCATCATTGAGAAAAATTCCATAAATGGGATAACAAAGCACATTAAGAACCATCATGATAGAAGTTCTCCTCATCTCTTTCAAAATTTCCATCAAGAATGCACATGGTAGGGTTAGGCTTCGTCATCTAGCTATACCACCATGCTCACACTTTTTCCAAGCTGAGAACAGTTATTCAAAGGTCTTGATCTTGTTGCCCTACCAGTGGGACTAACAATAGACAAACCCTAGTGAGGGGGGCTTTTCACATTGCCCTCCTCACCAGCAAGAAAAAACACACACTGCAAAACTCCCATGCTTCCTTGTGGATATAACTCGCCATTAGCATCCCCTGGAAAATGATGTTTCAAGCCTTGAGAATCACAGGTCCTGTTCCTAGCTACCCTACATTTATTAGGAAACTTTATTAGAAAATACAGAATTCTCTCTCTTTTTATGGCTGAAATTGTTCTTTCTTCAAGAAAGAAGCTAAATCCCCCCAAGATTTCCTTGTTGGATCTGTATCTTT
>Ga0307510_10009861_pt1 | contig 11363 bp, 11 predicted proteins | sample 12_EM_MG_FD_207224 | JGI IMG/M metagenome (GOLD analysis project Ga0307510, IMG submission 207224) | Populus trichocarpa ectomycorrhiza microbial communities from riparian zone in the Pacific Northwest, United States - 12_EM | ecosystem: Host-associated > Plants > Roots > Unclassified | place... | reverse complement strand
CGCTGGGAGCGCCGCACCGAACTCCACGACGCCTTCGTTTCATTGGCCTGCAGCCTCGTCTGCTGGAGGCGACTGAAGAAGCACCGATCATGATCGTGTTACGAGCTCTTTGGAAAAGCGCACATGTTCCGGCGAACCTGTGTCAGGCAGCGCCGAAACGAGGAAGCCGGAGGTGCCACGCGCGTTCGCGGGTCGCCGTGAATACTCGGTACTCGCGGGAGAGGTGGACGTGGAACTCTGTCCCTCATGAGCGAGTCCACCCCCTATGACCTCGACCGAGCCGCATACACCCGCGAGGCACTGGCGCGACTCGTACTTGCGGACAACTCCACGGAGGTGGCTGACGCCGCCAGCGGTCTGGTCGGCACCCGAAACGACGGCGACACCGAAGTTGGCGGTCGAGTCAGCCAAGCCCGGCGGCTCATCGAACTGGCCGAGCGCACTCTGAAATCGGCTGTCATCTACGAAGTCGAGCGGGGCAGCTCCTGGGCGCAGATCGCCGCCTACTTGGACATCAGCGCCGAGGAGGCCGAAGAGCAGTACGCCCCCGTTGTCCAAAGGTGGACCAGGGCTTTCGAGGAGCCCTACCGCCTGGATGAAACGGGGCGCAAACGCATCCCGCAGCTGCCGACTGCGGCCTACGACCCGAACTGGGCCTGCACTCAGCTGGACCGGTGGGCCTTCCTCAGACACGTCGGAATCGATGACAGCCGGGCCGTCAGCGCCAGCCTCGTCATGATCGAGACCGTGGCTGAGAAGGCTGCTGCGGACGAAGGAATCTGAACGCTGGCCCTGGAGTCCTTGCGATGGCAAAGACCCTGGTGCTGGCCACTCCGTCGCGGCTTGCCGAGCGGCAACACCACCATGGACTCGTTGACGACCTGTTCGACGAGATCGCCCCCCGGACCTAGCGTCCCCGTCCCTGCTGGTCGGGCAGGCGCCCGGGATCGATGTGGTCGGCGAGATAGATCATGGTGGCTTCGGGGTCCATGCCGAACGCGGCGGCGACGAGTTTGGGGTCCATGGTGTTGACCAGGTCGAGCAGTCGAGTGCAGCGGATCATGCGGGGTGGGAAGCCGCAGGCGTCAAGGACATGGCTGACATAGGCGGTGGAGGCGGGTCCCCGGCCGGACTTCGTCTGGCGGGTGACCATGACGTGGGGATTGTCTGTCCGCTGGGCTTCGCGGTGAGCCAGACAGCGTTCCAGGACTGCCCATGACGCAGGGTCCAGGGGAACCGGATGCGGACGGTCGCCGAGCCGGGCAGTCCGGGCGTGAGGGTCGAGGTCAGCGGTCTGCAGCATCTTGACCTCGCGGCTCGACGCGCCGTGCAACAGCGCGAGCATGCCCAGCAGGGACTCGTGCGGGTGGACAGCCGGACCGGTGGTCCAGCGGCGGAACAGGACGCGCTGCTGGTCGAGTGTCAGCGTCGCTCCGGTGAAGCCGCTCGGCCCTCGGGAGGTCAGACCCCGGGTGGGATCGACGAGCACGATCTTCCGTGAGCGCGCGAAACGGAAGAACTGCCCGAGTACGACCAGCCGACGTTTCCGGGCCTGGGGCGAGCCAGCGAGGAAGGCTTCGACGTCGTGGACATCGGTCAGCGCCCAGTCCTGCTTGCCGCGTTCGCCGGCGAGGAAGCGGGCGAGGTCACGCATGATGGCCAGTGCCGCCTCGATGGTTCCATCGCTGCGAGGTCGTGTTCCGGCACGGCGGGCTCTCTCGCGCGAGCGCAACATGAAGTCGGCGAATGCGTCCACCGCTGGCCGCAGGGGCTCGGGGATGGCATCGATGCGGCGCTGTCGGCGGCCGGCCGCGAGCCGTTCGGCCTGATCGGTGGCCATGGCCATGCCGTGACTGGTGAAGAAGGTTTCCAGTGCGCGGGCGAGGGAGCCCATCGAACGTCCCGAACGACGGGAGCGTTCGAGCAGAGCCTGCGGGTAGTGGGGCTGCTCGTCCAGAAGAAGTCGTCCCAGGGAGGTGATCATCGCGCAGGCGCGGCTGACGCAGTACTTGACGGCGAGGTCAGCCGCGAAGTCCCGCAGCCAGTCCGGGGGTTCACCGAGTTCGGCGATCAGGCTCTCCACTCGGACGAAGGGCCGGTCGGGGTGACGCTGCCAGCAGGCTGAGCACAGTCCCAGCCCGGCATGCCGTCGCACGCGGCCGCATTCGCGGCAGGGCCGGGGCGGCTGTTTGGTCTGGCGGGGGCGCGAGCAGTGCCCGCACCAGCCGGTGTCCTCGCGCAGATAGCCGGGCCGACTACACCGAGGGCAGGGCGCCTTGGCGGCGTCGCGTTGAGTTTTGCGTGAGCAGTTCCGGCACAACGTCGCTGTCTTGTCTCTGACCGGATGGCCGCAGGTGGTGCACACACGTGAGCAGGTGATGCACCGGCCAGTGTCCTCCTGGAGTACACGTTGCTGGCCGCAGCGGGGGCACGCGGCCCTGGCCGCCGCTTCTTTCTGCCGGGCGGTGCAGCGACAGCAGTACTGCCGGTCGATGAAGCCGACCGGGGCTCCGCAGCCGACGCAGTCGCTCTGCTTGAGGCCCACGATGCCACCCGGGTCAGAGCGGCGGCATCGAACGGCCGCGGACGGAGGCAGCCTTGGGCAGGTCAGCGACTGGCCGTGGTGGGGCGGCAGGATGCTCGACGGGGGTGGTGTCGACCTCGAACAGGTCGTTGGGAGTGCATTCCAGTGCGGTGCACAACGCGATCAGGGTGGACATCTTCACCTGGGAGGGCTCCTTGGTGAATAGCGCGGACACCGACGCGGAGGACATCTGCAGGCCGGCCCGTTCGGCCAGAAGCCGCTGCAACTGGGTGCCGGTCCAGACCTCACGCTGGGCGGCAGCCATCCGCAGACGCCATCGGATCTTCATGCGGAGCTGCCCTCCTCGGCGGTGAGTTCCCTTAGCGTGGTGGTCACCGCACGGCGATAGGCGTCCTCGATGAACGTCGCGGACGGCCGTAATGGTGGGCTCGGGTATTGGAACTCCCGGAATACCCTCAGCTCGACCCGTTGAGAAGCGGCGAGAGAGCCTCGTGTAGATCTTCGAGCTGGCGGTAGTGGAGGGCGGTCATCCCGGCTTCGCGGGCCGCAGTGACATTGGCTGCGGTGTCGTCGATGAACAAGCAGCGGTCGATCGCGGCTCCGAGGCGTTCGGCGGCGGCGCGGTAGACACGCAGATCGGGTTTCGCGACGCCGATGCGGGCGGTGTTCACGACGGTGTCGGCGAGGTCGGTGAGTCCTTGGCGTTCCAGGTCCCGCTCCAACCGGGTGGTTGCGTTGGAGACCAGGGCGACGGACGCGACGTTGCGTACTTGCCCGAGCAGCGTGACGACTTCTTGATCGACCATGGGTAGGAGGGCGGACCAGGCCATGACCGCCGCTTCGGCTCGTTCCCTTGATCCGTGGCGGGCGGCGAGGTCGGCGGCGACCGCTGATCGCCACTGCTCGTCGGTAATTTGCCCGGTGATGGCCGGGTGCAGCCGAGCTGGTGCGAACGCTGCGGCGGCGAGCGCGCCGATGGGCAGCCCGTGCTCTTGCTCCAGCCCGTCGGCAGGGGGCCAATGGCGGATCACACCGTCGATGTCGCAGAGCACAGCGTCGTAGGGCGGAAGGGACATGTCACTCCTGGATGCTGGTTCGGTGGCTGATCTCGGCTGCGTAGGCGGCCCAGTCTCCGGCGGCGGCTCGCTGCCATTTGACGGCGACGGTGATGTCGATGCCGAGGGTGCGGGCGAGGACTGCGGCGGGCAGCTCGGTGGCGAGTTGGAACAGCGCGGTCGAGCGGGCTTCCGCGAGCCGGATGCCGAGTTTGCGGAGCCGTTCGCCCATGGCCCAGGCGCTGATCGGGCGGCCGGGCTGGCCGCCGGGGAAGAGCCAGGCCGAGTCGGTCCGACCGAGGACGGCATGACTGCGGCGAACCGCGGCTTGTTGGAGGGCCAGTTCAGCGACGGGTGCTGGAAGCTCGACCGGGACGGCGCCAAGGTGGATACGGACGGCTCCGCCCGTCTCCTCGATGTGGTCGAGGGTGAGCCGGGAGATCGCCGCAGGCCACTGGGCATAGAGGAGCAACAGCAGGCCGGCGAGGCGGTCTTCGGGCTTGAGGGTGTCGTCGTGCAGCAGGCGGCGGGCGGTGGCCCAGCGGGCCTCGTCGTGCATCGGTTGGGACGGGCCGTTCCATCGCTCGGCCGGAAAGCTGAGATCACGGGCAATCTTCTGGGCCAAGGCCCAGCGCACGAAGTGGCCTGCCTCCCGGCGGAGGCGGACATCATCGCTGGTCATCCAGCGTTCGAGGTCCGTCTGTCGGCAGGTGGCAAGGGTCAGGTTCTGTTCCTCAAGCCAGTCCAAAAGATAGACGGCCGCCCGCAGATGTTGGCGGGCGGTCGCGAGCTGGTAGTGCGTGATCTCCTTGCCCCGGCTGCGGCGGCGGAGCCGTCGCAGGAGGTGCCAAGTCGCGTACCGGTGAAGGATTTTGCGTCCCTCAGCCGTTGCGTGGGAGGTGACGAGGTCCTTGACGTGCCGTTCGAGACGGATCATCTGCTCGTCTCGCATGGGCAGGACTTCGGTGGCGACGAGGACGCTGCGGATGTGCTCGATGACCTTGCCTTCAGGGAGTTCGTCCAGGGCCTCATGGGTGAGCGGGCGGCGGCCGGAACCCAGATCGGACAGGATCGTGGCGACGATGCCCTTGGAGAGCCAGCTCATCGCGGTGGCCGCGCGTTCAGTGCTGGCCAGGGCATCGTGGAAGGGCTGCAGCGTCGAGGATATGGAGCCGGTGTCTCCGGCGAGGAGCTCGTGGAGCCGTTGCTTGAGGGTGCAGCGAGGACACGGGCCCGGCGCGTGCAGCCGTTCGGCTTGTCCGCAGGTGGGACAGGGGCGCCAGAGCTCGGCATCCGGTGTGGTGCAGGGGCCGCAGATGGAAGCGTCGGCGGTGCCGGAGTGGATGCCGCGGAGTCGTCCGCAGACGGTGCAGTGGACCTGTCGCTGTCTGCAGCCGCCGCAGCGGGGCAGACCGGTGAGCTTCGAGAGCGTGCAGGGTGAGGTGTGGCCGCAGATCGAGCAGAGCATTATGGGCAGGGGACGGCAGTTCGGGCAGATCGGTCCGTTGGCAGTGCGGGAGTTGACCATGCGCGACTTGCCGCAGACGATGCACGTCTCCAGGTTGGCCGGATCGGTGATCAGGCAGTTCGGACACAGCGGTCCTCCCCGGGCGTCGCGGGTGGCCGGCTCCCGCCGGGCGCCGCAACGTACGCATTCTTCGATGCGGGACTTGGCGATGCAGTTGCGGCAGACTCGCTGACCGTCGAGCGGCTTGTCGATGCGGACGACCCGCTGGCAGCGAGGGCAGGCGGGCCGGACGATCCCGGCGACACCGGCCTCGTGCAGCAGGTCGACGAACTTCAAGATGGCGCGATGCGGCGCCAGATAGCCCTCCCCGGTCAGCAGGCGAGGATTCTCCTCCAGGGCCCAGACCACTCGCTGGCGATAGTGGGGACGGTGTGGTACCGTCCGCCGGAGGGCCCCGGCAACCACGTCACGGTCGGTGCCCGGAGCGATCGTGACGATCAGCTCGTGGACGACCGTGACGGGATCACGGTCGTCGATGTCGGGACACATCGAACAGCGCGGCAGGCCCTTGCGGTCCCGGAAGCCGACGCGTCGGACGTTTCCGCAGGTGGCGCACTCGGCGGTCTCCTGCCCGCAGACTCCGCAGTACCAGTCCTGGCCCTTGCGTTGGAGAGTTCGCAGCTTCTTGCCGCACTCGGCGCAGACCGGCGGCGCGACCGCAGATGCGCCGGCCTTGCGGAGTTCGATGAGCAGATCACCGATGGCCCGGGGCGCCGGGGACCGGCCGTCCGTCAGGACCGCGGGCCGTATCGCCAGGGCCTTGGCCAGCTGCCGTGACTTCGCGCGGCCGCCCGCGACCGCGGTGACCACGGCCCGGATCGTCTCGGCGTCGAGTTCCTTCTCGACGCCGGCAACGAGACCCGTGATCAAACCGATCGGGTCTGTGACGGCGCGGTCGAGCTGGTCAGCCGTGGTCATGGCCGGTCAACACCCCTGATCCTTGCTCGCTTTGGCCGCAGTCCGCCGAGTCCCTCCGCATCGGGCGCCGAGCCGCCGGCGGCCGCCTTCTTCGGCTTCTTCACGATCCCGGCCGCCGCGATGGGCTCGATGAGGTCGTCCATGGTGCAGTCGAGGATGTCGAGCAGGGCCATGAGGATCTTCAGGCTCAGTCGCTCCGGTCGCTCGACGACGAGCCGGTAAACCTGGCTGGAGGACAGGGTGATGCCGCGTTCGGCGAGCGGGGGGAGAAGGTCGGTGGTGGAGAACATCCCGCGGTCGGCCATGATTTTGCGCAGGTGCCAGTGGTAGTCGAGCTTGGCGGCCATCGTCGGATCCCTCCTGTCAGGCCCCGGCGAACGCCGGGGCCAGTGCCTTGTGCAGGGCAGTGTTCATGAAGTCGTCGCTGACGTGCGTGTAGATGGCCAGGGAGCTGTCGCACTCGTGGCCGACCTGCTGCTGGATGAAACGCCGGTCCACCCCGTCCTCGGTCAGATGCGTGACGTATGAGTGGCGAAGTCCGTGCAGGGTCAACTCTTTGGGCAGCCCCAGGGCGTCCCGATATGCCTCGAACCGGTCGTTGATCGAGCCGGGCTGCAGGCGGCCCCCACGCTCGGTGACCCACAGAGCCGGTTGATCGGGGAATCCGAAGCGCGGGCGGACGTTTTCGACGTAGTCGGTGACCGCCTCGACAGCCCAGTCCATCACCGACAACACGTTCCGCCGCCGCGGCGGCTGTCCCTTCTTCGCCTTGCCATAGCGGACGTTGAGCGTGCCGTACCGGCCGAACTGCCGGGCCTGCGGATTGCGCCCGAAGTCGACCACATCGAGCTTGGACGTCTCGGTCCGGCGAAGCCCCCACCCGTAGATCACCTTGAACAACGTGGCGTCGCGGTAGGCCGCCAGGGCGCCCTTGCGTTTCGCCCGTACCGCTCGTCCGACCTGGTCGTCGGCGTAGTCGAGGAAGAGCTGCAACTCTTCCCTGGTGAACGGCCGTGCCTCCGGATCGCCTTCGTAATCCTGCAGGTGAGGCAGGGTATTCCACTCGTGGCAGATCGCCACCGGGAAGGTACCGAAGGCTTCCTCGCATGCCGGACCCCAGCCGTAGCGGGCGTCGACGAGGAGCTCGGTGAACAGTCGGACTGTGCCCTGGTAACTGCGGATCGTCGATGGCGCCAAGTGCTTCTCGCTCGTCAACGACGCCGACCACTCATCCAGGTGAGCCGGCGTCCATCGCCAGGGGTACTCGTTCGTGAAGTCCAGGAACCGGCGGATCAGCCGTTCCCTCGGGTCGATCGTCTCGCCCTTCAGCCCCCGCGACCTCTGCTGAGCACGCCAGCCCCGCAGCATCGCGTCGAACATCGCGTCCTCGGGACGCAGCTGGACCACCCCGGAGACGAGCTCCAGATGAGCCGACCCGGCCAGGGCCACCTTGCGCTGATGCACCACTCCAGACCATCCCTTCTGGAGGGCAGATCATGCATCAGAAGGGATCAGTTTGGCAACGTCCCTGCTCAGAAGGCCAGTTCGCAGGCTCCACGAACTCCTTCCGAATCCCATCGCGACCAGGTGACCTGCGACTCCTCGCCCGCCTGATGCAATTCCCGAGGGTTGACGTATCTCATGGTCGAGCTGACCGTCCAGTGACCGAGGAGCTGCTGGATCGCCACGAGGTCCACACCGCGTTCATAGTTGTGGGTCGCGCAGGCCCGCCGCAGGGCATGCGGACTGAACCGGTCGGCGGCCGGGCGTCCTTCGAGTTCCATCAGATAGCGCAGGCGGTTGCGGATCGTCCCGCGGTGCAGGCTGCCGCCGGACTCGTCCGCGAACAGCACCGGCGAGTCGGGGAACTTGCCCCGCACGTCATCGAGGAACCAGTGCAGGACGAGGTCGAGGCCGTCCAGCATGGGTACCCAGCGCGGCCTGGGGCCGGAAGTGCGGGCGCCTTTACCGAATCGCACGTGGAGTTTCCCGAACGGGCCCCGCGAGAAGTGGACGTCGGGACGCTCCAGCAGGGGGGCTTCTTCCGAGCGCAGGCCGGCGTGATACAGGGTCCGGAACATTGCATAATCCCGGGCCGCGGGCCCGTACTTGCGGGCAGTGGCGATCCGGGCCTTGAGGAAATCGAAGAACTCCGCCACCCGTTCAGGGGTCGGCGGCGGCAGTTGAGCCGGGGAGTCGTCCCCGACATGCCGTGAGGCGTTGAACTCGTCCACTGGGCAGACCAGACGGACGCCGAACCCCGCTTCAATCTCAACGGCCTTGCGGACCTGCAGGAACCGGTGGAAGCCCTTGAAGATCTGCACATACTCGCGTCGGGTCGATGCCGCCCGTCCAGCGAGGGCCAGGTCGCCGACGACGCGGTCGATGTCCTCCGGGGTGACGTCCCACGCAGGCCGGCCCAGCGCAGTCAGCGTCCGTTCCAGCAGGCCAATGTCGTTCTCGACCGTCACCGGGCTGAACCCGCGGGCCCGCCACGAGGCGACGAACGCCTCGACGCACTCGGCCTGGAACTCCCACGGATCGGCGGTCACCGGCTCCAGCAGGACGGCACCACCCTCGATCACCCGCAACTGGGATGTCACCGGCACACCTTCCTCGCACCTCGCCGATCAAGGCAGCACCTGGAGAATCCGAGCACTACCATGAAGACCAACGAGGACCGCAGGAGATGGATACGGGCCGGTGGCAGCAGCGATCCTCGAAAAGGAACATGTGCCAACCCCAGATCGCTGGGGCGAGGTCTTCGGCGACGAGACCGTGGCCGCCGCCATGATCGACCGCCTCGTCCACCACGCCGAGGTCCACTCCCTCAAAGGCGACTCCTACCGCATGCGCGGACGCCAACTCGGACGCGTCCCCACCGCCACACACGACACCGACTGAACACCGGCAACCAGACCCGGTGGGTCAGAACTCGACCGCCCACACCGGGTCAGGATTCAGGTTCTGGATCACTTTCAGTGCCGGAGCCACGGAGGGTCACCGAACCCGCGATCATGAACGGCTGTGGGTGACGTCTTCCTTGAGGACCTGTGGTTTCACCGGGTCGATGGTGTTCGGATCGAAAACGTAGTGGTGGACGGCGAGTTGGTGGTCGTGCGGGCCCGGGCGACAGTGGCGTGGGCTGGGTGTTCGGGCTGCGGGGTGAGGTCTGCGCGGGTGCACAGCCGATATGTACGCCGCCTCGCGGACAGCGCGGTCGGACACCGCCGGGTGGTGATCGAGTTACAGGTCCGTCGGTTCCGCTGCGGTGAGGGCGCGTGTCCGCAGACGACCTTCGCTGAGCAGGTCAGCGGGCTGACCTTCCGCTATGGCCGGCGCAGTGCCGGTCTGCAGGTGGTGTTGCAGAAGCTGGCGTTGATGCTGGCCGGCCGGGCTGGGGCCCGGCTGGTGGACACGCTCGCGGTTCCGGCGAGCCGTTCCACGCTGCTGCGCCTGATACGGGCCCTGCCCGAACCGGCACCGTCCACGCCGAGAGCGCTCGGAGTGGACGAGTTCGCGCTGCGCAAGGGGCATGTCTATGCCACCGTCCTGGTGGACATCGAGACCAGGCGTCCGGTGGATCTGCTGCCCGACCGGAACGTGTCGACGGTGGCCAAGTGGCTGGCCGACCATCCCGGTGTCGAGGTGATCTGCCGCGACCGTTCCCTCGCCTTCGCCGAGGCCGGACGGCTCGGCGCCCCGAACGCCATCCACGTCGCGGACCGGTGGCACATCTGGAAGAACCTCACCGAGGCCGTGGAGAAGGCCGTCATCCGCCACCGTGCCCTGCTGCGCGAACCGCCGGAGAACAACTCCCAGTCCGTCACGGTGCCGGACATGGCAGAGCCGGCAGCGGACGCTCTGGCCGAACCCCGGCGGTCCGGCCGTCTCTCGGACCGGGTCCGCAATCAGCACGCATCCGTCCACGACCTGCTCGGCCAGGGCATCGGACTGCGCGTTATCGCCCGGCAGTTGGGCCTGGCCCGTAACACGGTCCGCCGCCTCGCCCACGCGGCGACCGCGGATGAACTCCTCGTCGGACGCTGGACGGGCCGCACCAGCATCCTCGATCCCTTCAAGCCTTACCTGCACCGACGGTGGAGCGAGGGGCGCGCCACGGCGCGCCGCCTGTTCGAGGAGCTTCGCGAGCGCGGATACGAAGGCGGCGAGAGCGTCGTCAAGGAGTACGTGCGAAGGCTCCGCGAATCCTTCCCCCACGATGATCCGCCCCGCAGGAATCCCTCGGTGCGGGACGTGACCAGTTGGATCATCCGGCACCCCGACCGTCTCAACGACGACCAGGCCCAGCAGCTCAAAGCCGTCCTGGCCCGCTGCCCGGAGCTGGAGCAGACCGCCCAACACATCCGGGCATTCGCCGAGTTGATGAACAACCGGCAAGGCCGGCACCTCGGCCAGTGGATCGACCGCGTCCAGGCCGACGACCTGCCTACCCTGTACAGCTTCGTCAACGGTCTCGGCCAGGACCTCGACGCCGTGGTCGCCGGCCTCAGCCTGCGCTACAGCTCCGGCGCCGTCGAAGGCCACAACAACAAGATCAAGATGCTGAAGCGTCAGATGTTCGGCCGCGCCAACTTCGACCTCCTGCGCAAACGGGTCCTCCTTGCGGCATGAGGCCGTTCATGATCGCGGGTTCGGTGACCCTCCGTGGCTCCGGCACTGAAAGTGATCCAGAACCAGGATTCAACCGCCGCCGACACTCATCCCGGGTTCGTTGCCACATCCCGGTTTTGATGTCGTCTGTTTGCCTTTCGGCACGTCAGCAGCGATTCACTTGCGTTCGTCTTCCCGATCCCCACCTGACGCCTCTTACGACGCCTTTTCCTCATCGCTCACCACGACAGTCATTAGCTAACGCAGCATGAGGCGGTTTGAAGCCTCCCCCCGCAGGGCGACTTCGAAGGGCCAAAACCTTCATCTTCCGCACAGCACCGCGATTGGAAGCTGTCCTACAACCAACTCCTTCTCACGCTCAGGACACACGGCAACGGGCAATGAAGATTTTCGGCATGCTTTGATCAAGAGACCTTGCCGCGAACGACCCACTGGATGCACCATCCATCGGTCTACACGCGTTGTGAGGTGAGGGGGACGGAGTGCTCAAAGTCGTCATGCTGTCGGACTTCGCATGCCTGGACGGCGGACTGCCCGTACAACTGGGCCCGTCACAGCAGCGACTTGTGGCAGCGGTCGCTGTGCACGACGAACCGGTCAGCCGGGATCGGCTGGCCAGTGAGTTGTTTTCGGACGCACCTCAATGGCGAGCGCGAACCCGGCTTCGGCAGCTCTTGTTCAG
>Ga0307510_10009859_pt1 | contig 11364 bp, 6 predicted proteins | sample 12_EM_MG_FD_207224 | JGI IMG/M metagenome (GOLD analysis project Ga0307510, IMG submission 207224) | Populus trichocarpa ectomycorrhiza microbial communities from riparian zone in the Pacific Northwest, United States - 12_EM | ecosystem: Host-associated > Plants > Roots > Unclassified | place... | reverse complement strand
AATCTATTGTGGGAAGCATTATGTGAATTACCTAATTACATTGGAATTGTTTTTTGAAAATCGGTAATAGATGAGATATGTTCGGAAAAATTTTGATGAGAAATTTTGAATAGATAGAATTTATTTACTATACACATGATCTAATCTTGATAAAATGATAAACATAAGGTTTATTTCGAATAGTAATGAGTTACACTTAAAAAAAAAATGATTTATCAATGAGATTAAAGTAAACTTTGACTAACAACAAAGCTCTTTCACTTATAATAATAAGAATTTTTTAAAACAATTACTAGAAGTTCTAGAAAAAAATCCAAAAAAAAACAAAATTAAAAAGAATATAAAATCACCTTAAAACTTAAATTTAAAGCAAAATCCAAAGATTATTTTTCTAATATCTCTTACAAAATTCAATGCGCACCTAGAAACCAACAAGTTCAAGTTAAACATCAGCAAATTAATTAAAAACTGAATAATTATAATTATGAGGGGTGTAGCTTAACTGGTTAGATCTTAAATTTGCTTCTTAGAGGTCTTGAGTTTCACAAACCTCATGGCTACTGAAGACTTGCATGGTCGTTAATTTCAGGACCCATAGAATTAATCGAGATACGCGCAAGCTGACCCGGACACCTACATTAATAATAATAATAATAAAAAAACTGAATAACCATAAATCCAATATCACATCCAGTTCAATTTCCATTACCATTCTTACTGTTCAAATACTGTTTAAAAATAACAGTTTAACTACTAAAAAGAAGCTGTGAACTTTATTTAATTTCCATGAACTGATTCAATATCAACTAAAACAGTTCTTGATAAGTTTTCAAAGATAATGAAAATTTAAAAAGTTTATATTTCAAAATTAAATGAATTTATTTCAATAATAAACTCACCTAAATTTCTCAAGAATCTCCAGCTAATTATGCCAACAAAAAAAATCCTCATTGCAAGAATCGAAATTAATTATTTTTCAAATTCTTGATTTTCTTATGGTCAATATCACATTGACGTTCTCTTATATAACACACATTCTATTAATTTCCTCCAATAAATCAAATCAAAAACATTATTGCATAAGTCAAGAGTTGATTTTTTTTTAATATACACTATAAATCTAAAATATGAAATATCCATGAATAACTTTATTTCGAAACTGATTTTGTATAATGAATGAAAATAGAAATATCGTCGACCTATATATATATATTTGCCACTCTCATGCATATAGTATACATATTTATCAAGTCCTGTACAATTCCCATGATGCCTGCGGTGGTTGCTATGCATTATTTACATGATTATTCATTTAATAATATTTTTTATTACTACATTAAAATAGCATATAATATTTCTTTTGAGTCAAAGCTTGTTTAGAAATATAATTATAAATGTATTAAAATATTATTTTTTTAATTTTTTAAAATTATTTTTAATATTAATGCATCAAAATAATTTAAAAACACTAAAAAAAATTAATTTAAAATATTATTTTTTAAAATTTTTTAAAAATATTTTTAAAACACAAAAATAAACAAAAACATCTTAAGAACTCACTATAGTCTCTCTGGCCCCTGGCTCTTCCTTTCTCAAAGACAGTTGCCAGCTCCTTCCCTCACGGTTTCCTTTTCTCACTGTGCTGTGTCATCGCCAGCCCCCACGCTAGCAGCCTTTTCCTCAGCAGCTACTCCTCCGGCCAGCACAGCCACCCGGCACCGAGAATCAACCCCAGAACACCGAAATCAAACGGAACCCAGCACTCTGCCAGACAAATCAACCATTCCTTTTTTGTTTCTTTTAATACTTTTAGTTTTAACTGTAGAGATATTCGAATACCCTTTATTCACATAGAAACTAAATTTTTATTAGAATTAATATCTATTTTAAACCACAATTATTAAATTTAGTACGGTCTAATGGGTTGATTTGATGACCACTAATGACAGGTTAATTCAAAATATGACTAATTAAAAGCTTAAACCAGTCTAAATTAAAAGAATAGAAGAATAAAAAACTTGTTAAAACAATAGCATGAGCCACCAATAGTCAAACTGTCATGGTGCAACCACCACCCACACGTGCCACACGTGTGGGGCAATTGACGGATACTCCATTCTACACGGTGACATGATTAGTCGACAACCGACCAACCCGCCGCTTTCCTCCCACTTTTCACAAGGACTTGCTTCTCCAAAAGCTACAATTCCATCAATCTCCCTAGTCTTTCATTTCCTATTACCAAATTGCCACCAAAACTATAGCACGAGCCAAACGGTACCTTGTTGTTGTGATGAGTACACTTGTTAAAAATAATTTAATACTTTGAGTCAATTTTTTTTTTCTTATAAATTAATGTGAACACAAAGTAATATTATCACATAAAATAATACTTAATATATATAATAAATAATTGATTTTTATTTAAATATTTATTTTTTATTTTTTTAAACAATCTAACAAGAAAAATATTACAATAAGTGTAATTGTATAATGTTTAACTTTTTTATTTTTTTAAGAATTAAGAATTGATGTGAATTTTTTTTTAAAACAATTCATGAAATGGCATCTGCATTTTAAAAATGCCAAAATATATATATTTTTTAGATGCAAATGACCATCCACCACGTGTTAGCAGCTCCAGCAAACGGACGACGAACCGTCTGTCACGGTCGTTTTTATTCTTATTTTTTGAGCGTCTCTCACGGTTGTTGGATTTAAAAAATACGAAAAGAAGAAACTTGATGAAACAATATTTTTTTATTACATAAACACCCTTGTCTCTTTCCAATATTTACCAAAATGACACTATCAAGTGGCAAAATGTTAATATGACAAAACCTCAAGTACTTTATCGTAATTAAACGAAAATGTTACACTACTGCGGAGTCCTGAATCAGAAGCTTCTTTGTCTTCTCTATTGGGTTTTGGACTTCGGAATATATAAAGGATATCAAACCTTCTCTTTTTGACTTTTGATGGAAACACACTGTGATTTCTTGATTTTCGGTGTTTTATTGATCTTTTTAGCCTTTACACGTTATAATATAAAAGGGTTTCTTTTGAAACAAGTTTTTCCATAGAGAATACTTAAAGAAATCATCATCCTTTTGTTCTTACAAGGTAAAGTATTTTTTGTCTTTACTTTGTTAGCTTTTCTGGGTCATTTTAGAATTTTGACCTTTTGGGTTTCTTTTTGGTTTTTAGGTGAATTTGATGGTTAATGATATGGTTTTGATGAGGTCTTTGTGGTGGGTAATGTCAAAGTTTTGATCTTTTTGCAGGCTGTGTTGTGTTTTAGAGGATTTTTCTGGATGAATTATAAAGGAAAGATGCGTGCTCCATCTTTGCTTGCACAGTGTTTACCTGGTTTGGCGCCTCAAGATAGAGGAAGCCATAGTATGTCAGCTGTTTCAGAGAGAGATGTGAATCTTCCTACACCAGCTGTGGAGATTCTCCCTTCAAAGGTATATATTGTTCTTCTCTTGATTGTTTTGTTGCAATTGTGTTTGGCTTGAATCTATTGGTAAAAAAATATATGAAATTTATGACTTTGACATAAGAGTTTTTTGACATTGGTGGCGGAGGAGGGAGAGCTAAAGTTGACTTCAAAATTGAATCATGTGTTTTTAATTGTGTAGATGGTCCATCCTTACAAGTATTCTGGGGAGAACGTAGAATTTCAAGGCCTTAATGTGTTCAAGGTATGCATAATCCTTGTTTGATGGTTATGTGAAAAATGGTTGTCTCTTATGCCAAAGATTCGAAAAAAATTAATGGGATTTTAGTTCTTTCAAGGAGAACTGGCTTGTGTAGTTATTGTCAGGAAATCTTTTGTGTGAGTTCTGGAAGTTACACTTGAACATTTCAAAACCTACTTGTTCTATGTATAGTTGTTTATTTAATGATCAGAGTTGTGAGTTGTGATTTATTCCATTTCAAACTATTTCAGGGCAGAGTTAATGTTGCTGATATTATTGGGTTCACTGGTTCTGAGATGATATCCTCAAAAACTGATGGTTAGTAACACTTCCAGCTTGCATTAAAAAGTGAAAGTTTTAGTTCAATTTACATGTTGCTAGATATATAAATACTGGTGCACAAGGATGCAGAATATATGTAATTGATTGATTTGAATTTAAAGCCGAGAACCAATGCGTTTTTTGCAGGGTATCTGAAATCTTGGGACAGCTCTATTGATCTTGTTAATGTTCTCAAGCATGAGATACGTGATGGCCAACTTAGCTTTAGAGGCAAGAGGGTACTTGAGGTAATTAAGTCAAGGAAACGTTTTACTACTTATAATCATGCTTTAAGTTCATGAGTTGAAGTCTTCCCTTTTGCATTAACAGTCTGGAAGAAAAACAGCCTAATGATTTACAAGAAACTTCAGTAGTCTCCTATCCTGAAAGTCTTGGTTGTGATGGCTCCTTGGTCTTTGCTACCATGATAACTCTACTTTTTGTTTGAAGTAATTTAGCAACATGACCTGACTCTTGATCTCTCCACTTGGTGATTGTTACAGCTTGGTTGTAGCTATGGTATTCCAGGGATTTTTGCTTGCCTGAAGGTAAATTCCATTGACTGATTAAATGTTCCCTTCAATAGAGGTGATTTGTATGTTACTAAAACATGTGTAGACGTGATTTGTCTTCCAGGCATTTTTTTCCCACTAACTTTTATTGCCTTCTTATTTTTAGATTATGGAATGCATTTGTCTTTTACCCAAAGTACAATTTGTGCTAATTTTACAAGTACTCTTGAATATCAAGTGCTATAATGTGTAAACCAATTAATTCCAAAGTTCATGCAAGATGGTCTAAAGCCATATGGTCATCCTGATTTAATATCATAAGGATATTTAATTTGGTTTAGGTTCTGCTTTTTGTAATTAAAGACCCTTATGCGATATAGGTCATTGGCAACAAAAACTTGGGATTTTTTACTCGATTTTCCATTATGCGTAGGTCAAGATTTTTTCAGAAGCATATATGATCTGATTTCAAATAGCAGCCGTATCATTAGTAGTAGTTAATTAATTGGAACATACATACTCTTTCTTAAGATAGGTGTAAGAGCGTAGACTTTTGAGGATCTCTGTTGATATTGTACCAATTGAAGCTGACAAGAAATTTTACAGGGTGCTTCTACAGTGCACTTCCAAGATCAGAATGCTGAAACAATAAGGTGCACAACCATACCAAATGTCCTTGCTAACCTTGAGCAAGCTCGGGACAGGCAGAGCCGACAACCAGAGAGCCCCCTGACTCCATCAAGACAAATGCTGGCACCATCAGTGCACTTTTATGCTGGGGAATGGGAGGAACTCCCCACAGTTTTATCTGTTGTGAGGAGCGATACATTTGAAGTGACAACAGGGATGAGCCTGAGCTTTTCTGAGGAGGATTTCATGGATGGATGTAGTAGCCAAGATGGTAGCATCATTGGTCAGGAGACTTCTTCAAGACGATCAAGGAAGCTTTCAGGGAGCCGGGCATGGGAAAGGGCTAGTGAGACTGGTCATGGAGAAGGGGGTTATGATGTTATTCTGATGACAGATATCCCACACTCTGTGTCTTCTTTGAAGAAGCTATATGCTCTCATCAAAAAGGTTAGTTTATTGGTTTCTCTTCGTTCGATTCATTGCTTTGTTTTATGAAAGAAAATATTGTATTATTTTAATTCGTAACTAAGGTGACTGGGATATATATGGTAGATATATGGTAAGTTTGTATCAGTGAGCATGATAAAATAGAGGATAACATCTTTATTAGATAATATGCCTATGGGAATTGAAAGATGACGTCATCCTCATTTTGGAAAAAATTATCTTGAATCTATGGAATAAAAAGGTAGTTGAATGAAGTACTGCACTAGTTTGTTTTAGTTGTCATGACCGTGACAACCTTAGCAGTGAAACAATAAACAGATTACTTATTATGTTTGCTATCTCATTATGCCAGAGTATCTTGCACCTAGGGCTGCAAATGAGCCAAGCTGAGCTGAGCTTTGATGTGTTTGAGCTTGGCTCATCTAATTTTAATAAGGCTCAAGATCAGCTCATGTTCATGATGGGTCTGAAGGATGAGACTCTAGCTCAGCTCATTTAAAATTTGTTAGGCTCCATTAGGCTCATTTAAGTTGCTTAATAAGCCTATAAACAAGCTAGGCTTAAACTTTGGCATACTTATGAAAATCTTACATAATTGCACTATCACAAAATGTCTTATAAACATAATTTATTTTATTGATTTAAAAAAAAATATATTTACAGTTTTTAACACCTTCATATAACACACACATAACTGCTAAATTTTTTATTTACTTTTATTTCATAAAAAGAATATTCTTTATTACATATTAAATTAGTTTTTATTATGAAATCTTATGCAAGTTGTTCATGATTTCAAATTTTAACAAGCTTATAAATGCGCTATTTCTAGGCTTTGAAACAGACTTGCTTAGAAGGTTAATGCCCGAGCTAATTGAGTCAGCTCATGAGCCTTAATGAGCAAGCTTAGATAAAAGAGTTGAGCTAAAGCTAAAGCTCAACTCTGTCATATAGCAAGCTTTGAAAATAGGCTTGCATAAGCTCATTATGTCTTAACAAATGAGTTCGAGCCGAGCCCTTAGTGAGGTGAGCTTTGAGCGACTCTAATGGCTTGGCTCATTTGCAGCACTACTTGCACATGAATGCAGGATGGGAAAAATCAGATTTTCTGTGTTGCTGAGCTAATTCGATACTTGAATGTTATTTTATGCCCCGTTCTTGTATGTAGAAACTAATCTTTCATATAATTTCTAGCCATATGAACTTGTGAATTTGATTCTCCATTTGTATTGAACATGTGCTAGGTGATTGGTGTTATTGATAAGAAGTTTGCTTGCTAGACGGTTCCATTTGTAAATATGGCATAACCAATTTGATCTTAAGAGCCACACAAATGATACCTTTGTCAGTACCTGATTAAACTAAATTTATATGCACGTTCCATGTTGAAAGAGGATAAAGTATCAAGTCCCATTCTGTAATATTTGAACTCAAAAAAGTGAGTGGCTAATGGTGTTAGCGTTTATTATTATTATATATCCATTTTTAACCCCTGTTTTGCATGACCAGTGTTTGAGGCCTCCATATGGCGTATTATACCTGGCAACAAAGAGAAATTATGTTGGTTTCAGTAATGGAGCACGACAGCTAAGAAGCCTGGTGGACGAGGAAGGCGTTTTCGGTGCGCATTTAGTTAAGGAGATGACTGATAGAGATGTCTGGAAGTTCTTTATCAAGTGAAACATAAAGTTCAGAACTCAACAAAAGTATCTGCTAACTGATCACATATTTTCAGATTATATTTCTTCTAATATCCTATTTGTATATCTCAGATCACAATTGTCATCAATTTTTTCTTTCATGAAAACGGAATCAGTGTTTAAAAGTTTTGCTAGTGTGCAATTCCTTGCTTGTGCCTTCTGTAACCCCTCCTCTTCCTCCTTGTCTTTCCCTTTTGCTTAATTTTTTTCACATTTTGCTTGTATAAAAAAAATATTCAGCAAATCTAAGATTCAAATTAATGATGTTATATAATGCTATTAATTTTTGTATAACATTCTTGGCGCGTTCATTTCTATTTACAGAAATGGTTAAACGTGTTGTAAATGGTAAATGTAATTCCATGCATCCATAGGCGTGAGTTCCAAGAATTGAACTACAATGCGCAGTGGCAGGAATCTTCCCGTCAAAGCTCTTAATGTTTGAACTCTGAATCAGTCTTCTCGTACGGTAGTCAATGAGAATTTCTGAACACCAATGATAAAAAAACGAATTTTGGTTATTTTTCCTGAGGGTTGCTGCTTGGTCGAAGATGCCAGTCTAGGTCCCATGAAACACTGCCATTGACTTCCCTAGGATGGCATGTCCCCCCGCAATAACCCTCTTGAATACCTCGTGAAGGTTGCTCAAACATGGAAAGTTACACGAGCTCCAATTCGGGAGCTTTAAATCGCAGCTGATTCTGGAATAGTATCAAATATTCCTTACAAATAGTATCAAATACTTGGAACACAGACCAAAAAGAAAGTAAGCAAAAAAACACATGTTGGACAGTTGGAGAACAAGCACTCCTTCATGTTGCAATATGCCTGTAATGTAGGAAAATCTCTTTCAATGAAGTATATAGTTGCCCTCGATGCTCCTGTTTGCATGCTTCCACAGAGAGTCGCATCGTTGTGCTGGTAAAGAAGGATGTGACTTCACAGAAATCACCTCCTTATATATCACTTTCTGCTTCGATTTTCAGATAATCTTCTCCACACCATATCCCCACAAGGCATGAACAAGGTTAAGGAAGCCATAACATATAGGAGAGGAATGCCAACCACAATCCCCAGATGCGAAATTGACCAGTGTCTAAAAAAGAAATGTGTTTTAAGTCAAGTGGAAATTACAACGAAAATTCAAGTTATACGATTATAATTAAAAAAAAAATCATAATCATTAGGATTAATATTATTTTATAGAAAAATTATGAGGCATACAATGAGTATCATATACTTTAACGCGCAGTAATATTTCAATAAACAATATTTTAGTGCTGGCTGCCACCTTCCCATTTTTTCATTTAACCTAAAATGAAGACGTTTAAATGACATAATCAGAGCAAAGCTTTTCCCTTAGGAACATCCAAGTAGACTGACTGTTCGAAGTTGGGAAATATTCAATCAAGACAAAGACACTGATGAAAAACAAGTAGCTAAGAGCAGGGGACACACAACATGTACATTGCTTGAAGTACAGCCTTTATTATTGAAGATAAAAGATAAATAGCATTTTTTTTTTAAATTCTAAATGTTTGGGGAGGCTCAAATGGCTAGGAGCGGGTCTTTCTCCCCTCCATGCACTCTTCTTCCCCGTGCACAAAAAACCTTACGCATTTGCTGCTTAATTCATCCTTGCACAAACAAGTTTCTCTTTGTGCACATTCAATGCATGCATGCTTACATGACATCAGAGAGGAGAGGAGAGGACAGAGAATTGGAGAAAGAAAAAGAAGAAATGAAATAACAGATACCGAGAATACACACTGAGACCTTTTAACATTGTCAGTATCATTGAAAGTATTTCAATGAGACGACAACAACCACGTCTTGAAAGATCAATGTACGTTGCATAAGTGGGCTAGACGTGTTGTCTAAAGGTGGCGGGGCATGCCAGAGGGGAATAAAAAGAGCAAGGCCTTTTCTTGCTGTTTTGATCAGGCCCCAAACAACTAGATTTTCTCCCCACCTCTCTCTCTCACACTTTTCTCACTTTTCTCCCACCATACAGGCCATCCATTACACATACAATGGATATTTTTTTGTGTTTCAAAGAGTCAGAAGCCACGCACTGTCCACTACACAAACTTTATTATATTTTACTGACCAATTCTCTATAAATACATACTTTTATATAGGGATGACATCATATTTCCAGCCAAATATCATAATGCAAACATGCACAACATTCTATGCAAAACAAACGCCTCATTTTCTTATAAATGGTTATTTCCTGTTAATGTATCATTGACATTTACTAACCTCTCCACTAATCACAATGTCAAATATAATCAATAATATATTTGGCATTTTTATGTATGATAGCATAATCTGAAACCAAATTTTATTATCAATTTTTATGATTTTAATTCCAAACTCATCTCTTGCTTCGACAAAAACATTCAAATAAAAAAAAACACCATAGAGCTCTTCATAATCATACTACAAGAAGATGAGAGCATTGATGCCTATGTTTAAAAGTTCAATAAATAAGTGCTCAACGTGGAAAGACCCATTAGCCCATTACCGTAGAAATCTTGATTAATGGAGTTTATAACTATTCATTATAACAAAAGTTATATACTCTTCCTAATAAAAATCTCTTTAATGCTAAACAATTGTTTGAAAATTATTTTATGGTGGAAGAAGCCAAGATGACTAGACAAGGAAATCCTCATTTCCACTCATAAGTAAAGTTTCTTTAACACTATCAGTCAGTAACAGAAGCATTTAAAAGGAGCACCAAGAGGCATATTTGTGATCGACTAACATTCTTTGAGCTCATAACTCTTCTTTTGACCATAAAAAAATGACGCGAACATAAGGAACCCTTATAATTAAGTTCTATTTTTTTCACTATGATCATAAGTATGACACTAAGAAATGCCACACCCTGCAAAGAGAGATAGAAAGACAGATTACCAAAGGTTACCTCTAGCAGTTTATAAAAAAAACAAAACCAGAGCAAGAAAAGAAAGAAGTATGCACACTTGATGAGTTACTTGATATCAAATAATCTTCATATTATCTCCAAGAATTGTATCTCCATTATTTGAACTTTTCAATAAAAAATAATAATTTTTCTCTATATCACTAATGTCTCCTATAAAAATCTCCTATAAAATCTCCATATCTCCAAACATATCTCTATCTCTCCAAGTGTGTCTCTATGAAAAATCTCCATGACAAGGTCTCTATATCTCCATTGAACCTTGATACGTGTCTCGTCTCCAATGTCTCCAAAAAGATTAGGAATTATTCTTCAAGTCTACGTGATTGTTTGTCTTTAAAAGGATTAATGATCATTCTTCAATCTTTGTGATTACTTTTATCTAGATCTCTATGACCACTTATTTTTAAAAGAATCATGGATCCTTCTCCAGTTTTTGAGATTATTTATGAAACACTTTCTTGCATCCTAAATATTGACAAAAATTATGAGAAGTACTATTGGGCATGTTCACAGCACATAAATAGGTAATATTTGTACAAAATAAGTATTTTTTATGTCGTTTTTTGTAGTTAAGTCTATTTAAAAGGGAAAATAATTGAAAAAAAATAATATTTTTTTAAAATAATATTATGGGATCATCTAGTATATCCTAAGTCTTATTTTCTTACAATTTTAAGAGTTTATTTTTCACACTGACTTAGTGAATTTATATGAATTTAATAATTATTTTTGGATAGTAGCCTTTAAATTTGAACCCAAAAAATAAAAATAAAAAATATATTTTTAAACCCGAGGCAAACACCTTAGGATTAGTAATGAAAAATACTGCTACTACTTGTTTGGATGTCTCTGTCCTAAAGAAAATATCCACATCCTAAGTTGATTATAAAGTCACATCAAGTCTTAGTAGAATCTTAATGCTATAGTTACTTAAATCTTTGTTTGTTTTTGTGTTTCTAAAAAAAATTTAATTTTTTTTATTTTTTTCTTTACTTTAAATTAATAATTTTTTAATATTTTTAGATTATTTTAATGCGCTGAAATTAAAAAAATAATTTTAAAAAAATAAAAAAAATATTATTTTGATACATTTCTAA
>Ga0307510_10009857_pt1 | contig 11365 bp, 11 predicted proteins | sample 12_EM_MG_FD_207224 | JGI IMG/M metagenome (GOLD analysis project Ga0307510, IMG submission 207224) | Populus trichocarpa ectomycorrhiza microbial communities from riparian zone in the Pacific Northwest, United States - 12_EM | ecosystem: Host-associated > Plants > Roots > Unclassified | place... | reverse complement strand
CCCGACCAGGCACTTAACCTTCTCTGGAACATTGCCTCACATGTGTCAAGCCAATCATTTGCAAGCATCATTGGAGACTTCCTGTCCTTGCCAAGTTTTTTCCAGACAGTCCAGGTCTCTTGGGTGCATATTCCTATGCCTCTTATGTCCTATGGTATCACATGCCAAAACCACATATCAATGACTGATGTGACCTCTCAGGAATGAGTAAGTTTACAGAATCACTTGTCATTCTGTAGATCTGCAACTTTGAACGCAGTAGATTTGGATTCGGGTTGCCAGATATTCCTTTGACTCAGGCCTGTATTTGCTGTGGACACATTCCTTGTCACTGCCACAAAGTGAGGGCAACACTGATTCAGTGTTGGTTAGGTAAGCTGTCCTAACTTGGTGGTATGTCATGTGAATAGCTTGTTACCAAGTTGTAGTCAATATGAGAGAAGTGGTTCCGACACTAGAGTAACATCCTAGTGCCCACTTATAGTGAAATGTAGAAGATGAGAAGGGGAGTTGAATTGACAGGAGATTCAACTTGCCATCTTAGGGACAGCAGTGAGCCTCTTTTATACTAAAGGTACAGGATGACAAATCAGTACATAGTAAGCCAGATACATACTATGACTAGGGTACTACTAAGATCAGTAAGCGACTCCAACTAGATCAATAAGCACGTTACACAGCATCAGTCATTCAATCATCAATCATTACTACCTTACTAAGGGCCAGTTCCTATGACTTACAAAGGCTGTCTGTGTGAGTAATCACGATCACCTAAGGCCAGTCACATTACCTCCTGCTCTAGCTAGCACAACCACATATGGACTTCTTCCATCCTCTGTGGGTAGCAAGTTGTTTGTTCCTCTGCTGAACGAACAGTGTCGCCAAGCACTCCATGTGCGCCAGTTGTTTGGGGGCATGAGCCAGCTCCAATTGGCCTTCACAGATGGTCTTCGCAATCCTAACTGCCCCCGCTTCAGCTTCAAGTCGTTTGAGTTCTGCATTGATACAGGACAGGTCGTCATCCAGTTTGCAGTAGCACGCAATATCCACAGCAACACCCCAGTCATCAAGTCGGTGGGCTGCTTTGATGAAGTTAGCGTGAATGGTGGGGGTACCAACGAGTAACTGGTGGAACCAGGCGGGGAGAGGTTCAATGGGTTTGGCTGAGTAGACTGCTCGGGCATAGACAGGAAGTGAGTAAGGGACATCCAAGGGTCCTTGCTCTTGACCATAGGCTTGGACATATCTGTCATGAGCAGGGGTGACCCAGTAGGCCTCTATATAAGCCCCTTTGCCACAGGGGATCTTGAGGTCAGGATACATAGTGTTGCGTACATACCCATCTGGGGCTCATTCGTACGTTTCAGTGTACCCTTTGATGGTTGATTCCAGCCATTTGATTCTGTCTTCAAATGCAATGACTGCAAAGCGATGGATTTCTTCATGGTTCTTGACAGTCTGGACCAGACCAGTAGCAATGTCGTGGAGGGTGTTGGGGTTGATGATAGCATTGGCAGCAAATATAGTCTCCACAGTATGGGGAGAGTAGCATGATGGGGGTGAAGCGGGATGGCTCCCGGTAGGCGATTTGGCAGAGGCATTGACAGAGTAGTCTGACATGTTGGAGGTGGGGCCGTGGCCAATGTGTATGAGGGAATAGTGCTCATGGTTAATTGTGATAGGTGCAAAGGGGTTCTTGGTAAAAGAATGGATGTTCGAAAGTGTGGATGTTAAGGTCCAAGAACCTTAAGGCGCAACATGCACAAAAGTACAAGTGGCAGCAAAGCGTAGTTGCAAGGGGCTGCTAACCCTTAGCACAATGTAGGGGGTAAAAGGATGAAGTGGAACTTAATCCAAGGTCTGGGAGATGAGCAAGAGGAAAGGAGAGTCTCAAAGGGGGCTTTGAGACGACTCAAGAAATAAAGAAAAAGACTTAAGAGTCTCACAGTGGAAGCAACAAGCTTTGGGTATTAAACCAAGTCAGGCTTAAGGCCCAACTCTAGAAATAAGACCGGCTTATATACATGAGGGCAGCTACCATGACTAAGGAATAATACTACTAGTACCTGTACTAGTAATGACAGAAAACAAGTACAGTAGTTAGTAGGAATGACGAATAACTAGGAGAGAGATCCTAGTTATGAGCTGGCAAACTAAGAATGGCAAAAACAAGTACAACGACCTTAGGAATGAGCTGGCGCTCCTAGGATGACAAGAGAACGGTCAAGTAAGCAAGAAAGGAGTCAGGTGATATATCAAGTAAGCAGTCACGGGATGGGAACAGATTGGTAAGCATAGAAAAGAAAAATAAGTCCTCGGAACGTAACAGTGGACGTGAGTGGTATGGATATGTTGTCCAGGGCAGAAGATGATGAACTTGTGGGTAGTAAACGGAGGCGATTGGAGTAGAGACGCTAGGAAGGACTGGCAAGGTGGAATTGGGGGTGGTGTCCAGGGAGTTTCTTCCCAACCGAGAGGTTCTTGGTCAGTAGCCAGGGTGAAAGGAGATGGGGGTTTGTAGTGACAAATGACCAGCTTTTATACTTTCCAGTGGAGTTCCTTTATGGTAGGCCTTGACTAGGTCTGGTGCATGTGTGTCTGCTGTGGATTCCCATGTGTCATCACTATCAGGATATCCTTTCCAGTGGATCAGATATTGCAGGGTCCTATTGCACCCAAAGTATTGATGATTATGAATTTGCTCCACTTCATATTGTTCCTCATCATTGATCAGGTCAGGTGGTGGCTGGGAGAAGTTTGGACTGTATGTGTTTGTTTTGTGGTAGGGCGATAAGAGAGTAGCATGGAACATGTCATGAATCCTCCATGTCAGGGGCAGGGCAAGCTGATACACCACAGGGGAGATCTCCTTGATGATCTTGAAGGGACCATATCTCTTTGGTGCTAGCTTGGTTGCCTGGTATGGAAGACGGAGATTCTTTCCTTCTAACCAAACTAGATCTCTGGTGTTATATTGTGCCAACAGGGTTCCTGATTTCTCAGCAACTTGATTTAGGGCTGCAGTAGCCTGAGCGCACCTTTCTTCCATCAGATGAATCCTTTCTTCTGTTTCATTGGCTGATGGGGTAGTTATTGCTGGGTTCAGTTTGAGGTCGTACCCTAGAATTATCTTTTTTTTTTTTTTTTGAAAGCATTTTATTATTGGTTTATTTATCTATTGTAACTAGTCTAAATTCCAATAATAAGTGTCATGTGGCAGGAGACTTAGTCAGCCCCACTAGACACGCTATAGCCAGGCCTCAGGTCCGGTGTGAGGGAAAAATGTGTTTACACACACCCCTGGTTAGGGGTAGTGTGGGGCTCAAAACACATGTTCCCTGGATCTCGGGTACGCTATGCAGTCCTACCCACTAAAACCTCACGGTGGTTTATCTAGTTTGGTGGGAGGGCTCTTTCCTTCTTGAGTATTGGCTCCCAGGTATTTACCACAAGGTTGGTAAACCCGTTATCCCTCTTGACTTTCGTTGCGGTTATCTTATCATCAGTGAGTCTCTCGTTGGTGTTACGGAGCCACCGGTTTCTGATTTTGTTTTTGTGTAGGCGTCATTCTTGGATGACTCTGAGATGAGTATTTGTAGGAGCTGGGTCAGGCCTTGGTACGTTGTTTTCCTGTCTCTTTGTTCGTTTGTTTGCTCATTCTCAGGCAGAGCACTTACACAGCCGCAGCCAAGGATGGTCCCCAGGTGGATTTCTGGCCAGGGGAGGGATCTGTGGGGCCATAGGTCTTTTGCAAGGGTCCATATCAGGTGAGTTGTCTGTTCTCTACATTGTGTTAGGATGTGGCTCATGTTATCTGTTGTATTGCAGGACACGCAGTTCTCTCTTCAAGGGTTACATGTTGGTTTATTCTGTGCTTGATATTTGGTTGCGTCACACCTAGTTTCGGGGATGTACCCCACTGCAATTTGTATGTTGGACAGTTTATTCTTATTGCTATGAATGTATTCTATGGGTGTGTGTGTTACAGTGTATAGTCTTTGGGGACAGCGGTGTCCGTGATTTTGCCTGTCCTTGCCGGTTTTCAACCGTGGGAAGTTTGCTCCTGCTCCTGGTGGTGATCGCAGTCTCTTGTGCTTACTATTTGGCTGTTGAGCGCTTTCCGGATTGTAGATTTGTCTGGGCAGGTTGGGATAGAAATACAACATTGGTTGAGAGCATGCTAGTGTGGGCTTGGATATTATGATGATGAGTGGCAGGAAGTGGTTGGTGGGCTGTCAGATGGCCTTGGTTGTTTGGTTGATGTAGGGGCTGTGGGGTAGTTAGACATTTGTTGTGGGGGGTCACACAGGGCAGGAGTTTGTTATAAAATGTGGTCTATTCTGACAACAGTGTCATGGTGGGGGGGGTGGTATACCCTTTGTTGAATCCTTGCCACAATGTCGTGGGAAAAACCGGCCTGGTGGTGGTTACGGTTCAAGGAGCCCCCCCCTAGAATTATCTGATTGGGTGATAGCCCAATGGTTGAGTTCTTGTGATTGTTATGTACAGCTGTGGCTAGCACTAACCATTGGGTCCAGTCTTTTGGGGCTGCGGATGTTACCAAACGGAGATACTGTTCTACCCATTGATTCTTCCTTTCCAATAGTCCATCTGTTTGGGGGTGGAACACTGTTGATAGATTCTGATGGATGTCTAATCTTTTGGTGAGGGCTTTTCCGAAATGCAATGTAAACTGGGGATCTCAGTCACTGATGACTTTATTGGGTAGTCCGAACCATCTGAACACATGATCCATGTAGAGTTGAGCAATGCCTGGTCCTGTGATGGTCGTGTCACATGCTAGGAATATGGCGGCACATGAGCATCCTTGATCTACAATGGTTAGAATAGCATCTTTGCCCTTTATGGGCAGGAGTCCAGTGATTAGATCCATTGCTACTCTTTGGAATGGTCAAGCATTAGGTTCAGTAGAGATGCGATAGGGTGGTACTTTGGTGCGATGAGTGAGAATCTTGTTTTGTTGGCAGATGGTGCATCCCTTCACATAATTCGCAATCCATTCTTTCATGTTTGGCCAATGGTAGCGTTCTTGAGTTTTACAGAGTGTTTCATCTCTGCCTGGGTGTCCTGCAGATGGGTGATCATGCATTAGGTTCATGATTCCCCTTTTAACCACATCAATAGGTGGTACAAGGATTTTTGCTTTTTGGGTTACTGAGGCGATCTTGAATTTCTGCGCAGGTAGGACAGTGACTTGTAGGTTATCTTCTTTTCCCTGATCCACTCCCGGTAGTCATGAAAGAGCATCGGGAGGGATATTGGTTTTTCTGGGGATATAGAGGATGTCAAAGTCATATTCTTGTAGGTCTGTGTGCCAACATGCTGTTCTCTGGTTGAGGTTTTTAGGGGACTTCCAATATTGAAGGTTCGTGTGATCTGTCATAATAGTAAATGGCTCTTTGGTCCATCCTAAGTATGGTTGCCAATGTGAGAGTGCTTTCATCACAGCTAGTAGCTCCCTCTCATAGATGTCATAGTTTCGTTTGGCTGGGATAAATATGGCCAAATAGTAGGCGATTGGATGGAGTACAGGTTTTTGTCACTTTGAAAGTGCGGAAGTAGTTGGAATCTCTCCCTCCTGTGAGAGTACAGCTCCCACACCATATGCTGATGTGTCAGTTTGGAGGTAAAATTTCTTTTCAAAGTTAGGTTGTTTTAGAACTGGTGCCGCGCACATCCAAGATTTGAGAGTTTCAAAAGCTTTGAGTTGTGGTTCATCCCAGTGCCATTTCTCAGATTTCTTTGTAAGGTCGAGTAATGGACGGGCGATTTCAGAGAATTGTTGGATGAAGTACTGGTAGTAACCACATAGTCTGAGGAAGGCACGGATGTCTGTGGGGTTTAGTGGTTTGGGATAGTCTGTGACTCCCTTGAGCTTTTTTGGATCCATGCAGAGTTGCCCTTTTCCCACAATAATGCCTAGATACTCGATTTCGTCTTGTTCAAAGGCATATTTTTCCGGTTTCAAGTAGAGGTCATTGGCCTCTAGTTTGTCCAATATTTTGTGGATGCATTTTCTGTGTCATTTTAAGTGTTGCTCATGGGTTTCGTTGATCCATTTCTTCATATGAATCGCAATGTCGTCCATGAACACTGATGTATCCCCTTTTGCTACATCCGGTCGGAATATCGTGTTCATTATCATTTGAAATGTGGCAGGGGAGTTGGTAAGGCCAAAGAACATAATGGTTGGTTCAAATAGGCCTTCTGGAGTAAGGAATGCAGCTTTCCATTCATCCCCTGGCTTAATCTGGATGTTGTTGTATCCCCAGCAAATGTCAAATTTGGTGAATAGAGTGCATCCCACCAGCCAATCGATAACAGAGGAAATGAGGGGAGACACATTGCGGTTCCATTTAGTCCACTTGTTAAGGGGTCGGTAATCTTGGACTGGTCGCAACTTTCTGTCTTTCTTTTTGACAAAGAAGAAATTAGCTGCATATGGGCTCCAGGAAGGTCTGATGGTGTTCCTTGCTAGGTGTTCTTGAACAAATTTGCTTGCTTCTTCAATCTTAGATTGGGTTAGAGGCAACAATCAACCAGGTAGGGTTGTGGGTGCTCTAGGTAAGAGCTCAATAGCATGGTCCCAAACCATATGTTGGGGGAGTTGATGCGATTCGTGTTCACTGAACACTTTTTTGTGCTGCATGTATTTGGCTGGTATTTCAGGGTCTTCTTCCTTTATTGCGGAATTTATAGTGACCCTTCCTATGAAGTATTGGTCCTGGTGTATGGGATGGGGAACATTTATTGTGCAAGGCAAGAATCGAGCTTTCTTGGCGTTGGGGGCTTGGAGGATGATAGGGAGTTGGGACAAGTCGATCCACCCTCGTTTCCAGTCAATTTTGGGCTGAACAGCTGCGAACCAGGAGTATCCTAGAATGGCCTTATGTTCCCCTAGGTCTGACAGGAAAAAGCATAATTGATTCCTTGATGTCCCTGTTTGAATGTCAATGTCAGTGTAATGTTTGAGCATTCCTGCTTTATTTTCTGTTCCATCTATGTTGAATAGTTGACAAGGTTTGTCCAAGGTCATGATAGGGAGTTTTAGCCACTTGGCATAGCTTAAGTTCATAAAATTCTCCATTGCCCCAGAATCGACTAGGGCTATTGCTTCGGCTCTTTTTGCAATCGAGTGTGTGTAGATTCAAACAGTCATAGATTTTTGAGCTGATATGTACATGTTGTCATTGCTACTTTGCTTGATTAATGCCAACCTAATCAAGCAGTGGGAAAATCCTCCATGACTCCCATTTCTTCAGCAAGTTTAGCCTTCTTGTCAAGAGACATGGCATTGAGTTGTTGTTTGATTTCGTCGATATGGTTCGGAGTTTTGAATCCTTCGTAGTTGTCATATTTGTCATTGAAATCAATGAGGTTTGCTCCAGTCCTTCATTGGCGACAGTGGGGACAGTTTCTAGCGAAGTGACCTGTTTGTCCACACTCAAAACAAGTGTTATTGGCGTTTCCCCTAGGTGGTCCTGTTGTATTGTTTCGAGGGGCTGGTCCAAAACCAGTGGCATTTCCTTGCATTTGTCCTCTATTGCCTTGTTGCCAGTTTGGAGCCCTAGTGTGTCCTAGGTCCATTGGTATGGCTACATTGTTTATCCAACGAGGTGCATTGGTAGAGTTGTACTGTATTTGAGGAGGTCCTTGGTGGAACCCAGGGCCACATTGTTGGAGGAATCCTCCTTGGTTCCCTTGACCTCCTTGGTTTCCTTGGCTGAAGAATGTATATGGTCTCTGGAAGTTATTATTGGGCCGTGGAAATGCGTTGAAGACTCCCCGATTGAATCCTTCCATTCCCTTGTTCAGGTTACAAGCTCAGAGTATGTTATTGATCAAAACTTTAGACTTTGTAGCCAAGATGGCTTTGTCTTTGAGCTCAGTATACATGTTTGGAGTAGGGGAGGTTAGGACTTCTTTGAGGATGTCATCTGGTAATCCTTTGGTAAAGAGTTGGAATACAGCACCGCTATTGGCATCATATCCTGCAATACAACTCAGGTCTTCAAACCTAGCGATGTAGTCATCAATTTTGGGGAATTTCATGGTGCAGCATTCTATGCCACCCCTGGCCCTGTTCTCTCTTTGGCTGTCTTGATACTGTTGTGAGAACTCAAAAAGGAATTGATTCCATGCATCAGGGATTGTCGCGAGCGGTACTCGCGCCCCCCAGTCTCAGCTACAAACCCGTAACTCCAAGACCACGTGACCGTGGGAACATATCACATGACCCTACACGTGACTCATCACGTGACCCCTTCGCCACTCGTACATCACGTGACTTATCGGCACGTGACCCTGGGAACCTACGACCCCGTGACCCTGGGAAGATAACACATGACCTATCTAGGAACTGGTCATCAACAATGTCACATGACAAGACGCGCTTTGGACGCGCGTCTAACCCGTTGATCAACACGTGGCAGATCGTGGGAACGATCAACAAGATGCGTCCACTAAACAATCAACGAACACGCGACGCGACTCGATCAACGAAGACGCGACTCATTAGGGCTAGACCCTAATTGAGATGTATTATATAATCCGCAGTTGCTGCGCATTGACTGCGCAGTCCCCCGTTACCTGTAAACTTACCTACCCTAAACTGTGCACAGACCACCCTGTATTAGTATATAAGACCTACGAATTTAGGTGAACAGTCCTTAGACTGTTCTCTTGTCATCCCCCACACTGGAGCCTTTCAAAGCTCCCTCCTCGCCAGCAGCAACCCGCCCGTCGTCGTCCACCGTCTACTCCGTCCCCCCTCTCCTCGCCTTCTGCCTCTTTCTCCTCAACATCTCCTTGCTGCTCCTTTGGATCAGTCACCTTCAACTCCGTGCCCTCGTCGAGTCTCGCTACCCATAAAGTAGTGAGTTCCCGACATTAGAACAGTCTCCTTAGTTGAAGCTGACTGTTTGGAAGTGTCCTCCCCTTCCATCTCCGTCGCCTCTTGGTCCGACTTGAACGCCGTCTACCAGGAGAACTCCGCCGCCGCCCTTGAGGTCGTCAACAACGTCCTCAACAGTCCCCACAACACTTGGAATTATCCAAGCCCCGGAAGCCCCCGTCTCCAGTATCCCACAAGCCCCCACGCATCGTCCCCCGTCGTCCCCTGGTCGCCCACCATTGCCTCCAGTCCCGAGCTCCAGTTCGAGTTCGCCGTCCCCAGCTTCCCCTTTCTCCATCCCACCGGCCCTGGCCCCTACGATATCTACATCCCCCAGTCCCCCCAGTATTCCACCTCGTCAGCCAGCGCCGGCATCACCCTCGTCGACCCCGACACCCTTGAGCCCACCCCTGTCGATCCCAACCCATACGTCGTCCGATCCCCATCCCCGCTTACTCCCGCCCCCACCCTCGAAGCTCTTCGTGCCGCTGCAGAGTTCGACCTCAAACAACTTGGAGAGGACACCGCCGCTCACATCGCCCACCTCGCCCAAGCAGAGCTCGACGCCCTCCTTCCCCCGCTCACCCAAGACAGTTGGAGCCACTTTCAGCTCACAGGTGACTTGGTCGACCACGTCTCACTCAAGGACATCCCTCTCGAGAACATTCCCCCGTCCATCGTTACAGCCCCCGCCGCCGCGCTCGCTTCCCCCGCCCCGCCGTCACCCGCTCCTCTCCCTGTACCAGCGTTTTATCCAACCGTCGACGTCGGCCCGTTCGAGTACCTCTTCGCCGCCCCGCCTTGCCTCACTACCAACGGACACCCTCATCAGTACACAGTACACTACGAGCAGGGTCGTCACATTTGGTTCTCGTCCAAGGAGCTCATCAACAGCCAGTTCCTCAACCACATCCCCCAGGCCCAAGACCTCGACACCAACGCACCCCCATACTTCGTCACCCCCTTCCGCGCCGACGCCCACCACTCCATCCACGTCCATTCTGACGGTGCCCTTCCCCCAGTCCACATCTGTGCCAAAGTAGGCAAGCACCCGTGGTCCCCCAAGTTCCCCTTCGGCTACATCGAGACCACCTTTTTGGACTCGATCAAGTTTGTTTTCTCGCGTTTCCCTCCTCTTTGGCTTGCTCACTTTGAAGGAGCCCTCGTCCCCCTTGTTGCGTACGACTTTTTAGACGGTCGTACAGCCATTCTCTGCGGACACTTACATTTCACCGAGCAGGGAATTCTTTTTGTTAACCGAAGCATGCGTATTACAGACTTGCTTCGCACAGACCCCCAGTTTTCTTGCTTCATACCTACCCCCCGTGTCCCAGCGAGACCTTTTGATTCGATTACACCCCCTTCCGAAAACCCTTTGTAATACTTTTAAGTAAGTTACAAAGGACTTATTGGTGTAACATAATCAAAGGTTTTTAACTTGTCTCCCATTCTTGTTTGTCTTAAGTGGCAAATTTTCGCAAAGAAATCTTAAGACAAACTTACTCAAGAGTCGCCAATCTCCAGGAACAAGTCCAACTTACTTATTGGAGCGAACATCACTTGGTTCCTCAAGATCTTCTAGATATCCTCCCCTTCGGTCGACTCTTCAGCACTCAAAGTTTTTATCATTACATTGATTTTCAACTTGTCGATCTCCTCAACGCACCAAGGCGTTGCACTGCATATTGGCAGCTCTCTGGCGCTCATAACTTCGACCAATCCCCAGCCACCCAGATCTCCTTATTCTACGACGAAACCTTCCTCTGGCACTACTTTGTCCTGGCATATAAACCGGAAATTGTCACACAAATCCAAGCCAGACACAGAATCAGATTTTTATCTAGGTTTTTCGTGTCAGAAGCCAAAGTTGAAGTGGAATTTAACGAAATTCGACTCCAGACAAACCCAAGCGGAGAATTCGATCCAGCCAACCTATACCAAATCGTCTACAGTGACGAGCGAATCCTTACGTATCATTGGAACGTCCGTGCCTGGAATACCAATCTTCTCACCCCGGGAACCACTCTTATCGATCCCTCTTCCTACTACACTCTCCCCATCACACGGCCAAACACCCAGGGAAGAGACACCGAGTACCTGGAACGTTTCCAGCGTATCCTCTTGGAACCAGATCTTCTCTTGCTCGATTCATCCTATCACGACAGCGTGGACAGTACTTTACCCCCCACTCTGGTTGGTACCCCTCAATCCAGTCCCCCAAGCACACCTGAGTCGGTATATCGGCGTGCCCGAGAGATCACCTTTTCGAACGACAACCCGGATCTTTGTTTCTGCGGAATCGACCTTTGTCGTTGCGATAGCCATCACCCCGGAACTCCCCCCACCCCACTTGGAATCCACCTCTGGGACCCCCGATTCTTCAGAGCAGGACCTATAGAAGGTCTCCATTACAACCGACAATCTGGCCAGTCCACGTAGCCGGAGAAATCA
>Ga0307510_10009856_pt1 | contig 11366 bp, 5 predicted proteins | sample 12_EM_MG_FD_207224 | JGI IMG/M metagenome (GOLD analysis project Ga0307510, IMG submission 207224) | Populus trichocarpa ectomycorrhiza microbial communities from riparian zone in the Pacific Northwest, United States - 12_EM | ecosystem: Host-associated > Plants > Roots > Unclassified | place... | reverse complement strand
TGAACCATCTCTCCTCCACCTCCGGCGATTGAAATCTCAACACCACGGGAAATCATCGTCACTTTCCCCCACCCACCTCTCTTCTCCCACGATGGCTACTGCCTCGGAGTTGACGTTAAGCCATCTTCCCTCCTCTTCTGAGGCATATCAGCCTCCCCTCCTTGGGGTTCTTGTTCCCATTCATCGTTGACTCCCGCTCATGAGGTTCAATTCTCCCCCTTACCCCACACTTGCTCTACACCTCGCTTAGCATTTTGCATGCTTGGAAAGCTTCTCGCTTCGTTCATGGTTGGCGTTACAGTGTCGGACTCTTGGTCGCAGTAGGCCTCGGCTTGCTGGGCTTGTACCTCTGATGGGGAAAGCCTCGGTTAGTAACATCTTGGTCCCGTCTCGGTTTTGTCATTGTCCCAAAAGCCCTTTCTATACCCTGTTTGTCAGTTGTGGCTAGCCCGTTCACAATCCTTCCTCCCTCTACCTCCCTGTTCTGTCCGCTTGGACCGTTACCACGACAGAAGCTGGCACCTTACTGCCTCCTCATCCTCCCCGATCTTCAGACTCCTCCTCGGTTACGCCCAGTCATCGTATTGCACTGTCTCCCTGACTGTCGTCAATGCCTTGGATCGATATAATTACTGGTGTGATTGTACATCTATGGTTACCAATGTCGACCCACAAGTCCTGTGGTTTTCTCCTCGCTCCACGATCACTCTATCCTCCCCCTCAGGCCTGGTCGGGCCTTCGCGAATCAATCCTTCCATTTGTTTTAAAGGAGCCTGTGGAAGGGTTTGTGTCTCTCTCCTGTATGTCTCGATGAATTGTTTCCTTATGTGTCTGGGGTACATCATTTTAGGTGCTAGGCGAGGGGGATTTTTCCTATGGATTCAGGGTGTTTGATTTTTCCCATGAAGAGGTGCAGCTGGTGGATGTTTGGGATTAAGGTTTTCTTTACGCCATAGCTAGCACTGCATGTGAGTTCTTGTACCTTAACTATGAATACATGATATAAAAAATAATAATAAAAATAAAACTGACCAAGAGATAGGATCTTCACGCAACCATCTACAGCTCCCGGTAGAAAAAATAGGGAAACGGTGATTGGGTCTCTGGGGCTTTGATTGGAGGGTCCGGCGTGCTTGAGCCAATCAAGCAACCGTGTTTCTGACTTTTAATTTTCCACAATTCCCGATCTTTTTGACCGGAGTCTGTAAGTAATACAACACTTGGATACTAGAGCACGGGCCAAGCCCTTTGACAGTGACCTTTCCGTGGTGTCTCACATATAACCCTATGACTCTACTTCTTATGCAAACCTATAATGCTTGAACGCAAGCACCTAGTCCTAAGATGACGGGACATTGTACCTCTCGGTCTTATGATGCAAAGCCTTTAGAAGGTGGACCTGAGCCGGTGCACAACGAAATGTCTTTATTTGTGAGGTTACAGGGTAAATTTGTGTTTTGATTATTAAGACACCCATGGGTTCAATTTATTTAATACTTGACGTAATATTTTGAACTTTTAATCTCATATTAACTTTAATAATATTCATCTTAGCTCCCAATAACTTTTATTTTTATTTAAATACCAAAGTAAATCAAACAGTGTTTAAGTCAATGGTACATTATTGACCCTTCTATGGGACTTATAATGTCGGTTAACCAGGTTAGCATACTCTGAAGAAGCATAAACTACATTGCTTCAATATGCCTCTATGATTCCATGAGACTTAGCCCAATATCTCCAAATTGACCTGTCAGATACACTAGCTAATGCCTCAGGCACTACAATCTTCAAGGCCTCAAAATCATATTGACAGTTATTCCTCGCATACAGGTTTGCCACACCTCAGTAATACTCAATAAAATTGAGCTCACAATGGAATGCAGGATAGAAGATAACATCATGACCAGCAGCCAATATTGCATCTTCAATTTGGCTTTTCTGTTGCTGAAAGTCTAGTTGAGCAGCAAGAAGAGCACAAGCACAACGGTTGCCACCCAAGAGACATTGTGGATTGGGCTTCATCCCCTTCCCACTTGCTGATTTGATTGTACATTGTGCAAGAAAACGGGAAACTGTTTGAGGCCACAAACTACATTCTATAAGGACAGCCTTCAGCCCTTTTGGTGTACCGTCTGGAAATACGGTGTACTGAGTATAACCTTCATCAGGATGATGGTCATCAATCACGAATGTATCCCTCATGGCGTTGGTCTTCTTTCCACCTGGTTCCAGGTTGATTTCGGGGACACGCAATACGTCACTTGCACATTTCAGATGATTCCGTGCATTGTCGAAGGCGAACAGGGCTTTGCATCCAGGCAACTGTGCTTCAAATGCAGGAATAGCCTTTGATACAACCTGTTCCAGTAGTCGCTCCCCATTCCACCACACGTCACCACTACACTTCAAACTAACCATTGCCTTGCCATTTCTCAGCAGTCCTATTGGTATAAGGAACTCCGAAATATGAAGCCCTTGACAACGTCCTGTCTTACGTAGAGGTTTATGCTGATTATGAACCCATATGAAGTGAGGGCCATCGTTTGCGTTAAAGGTGGATTCATCCTGTGTCACTAGAATAATAGGCTGAACTTCTCCAGATTCATGCTTGGGATTTGGAATAATGTTTAAGTTGTCATCCCACATCATGAACTGGCTGGCATAGGTTGCCATTCGGGGTAGAAATACTTGATCACGATATCTCTTCATATCAGCTCTCTCATGGCCATCATTGTAGATGCTCTTTCTATATTCTTTATATTTGAAACCCATCCATTTGAGCCATCGAGTTGCCGGTGAGGAGTGGATGACCTTTTCAAGTAGTCTGGCGACACTGTTGCTTGACCGGTTGGAGATTTCTCCATCTTCATTCTGAGTTCTCCAATAATTGGCCACCACATGGGCTAGCCTTCCTGAAGTAAGTTCTGTAAATCTGTAATTAGCTTATGAACAATAATAATTAATCTAGAATGTAAGCATAAACCTACTTTCTTCCACTTGTTGAATATGCACTCGAACTGCATACATTGTATCGGCATCCTCTAGTAGACTTATTATCCTACTGTGGCTACCAGTCTTTGGCTCCACGATTTGGTGTTTGGTAATCCATAATACCTCATGGCGTAGGATATGGTCTCGAACCTTTTTCCCCCACCCACCCCCATTTGCTACCCTCTCTGCCAACTTCTTTCTCCCCTGCAAAACAGGCTTCACACCTGTAAATAAATCCCCACCCTCCAGGGCCTTTTTCTCATTCATCACCTGTAGCCTCAAGAACAGATAAACTTGATAGCACCATGTAAAGTATTGGCCTACTGGTCGCTTTGTACCACCGGCGTTCCGACCTGAGACCAGCTTTTGTATAGCTTTCATTCCAGTCTCTAATATCAGAAGCCTCATCTTACAGGGTTCATATCAATATTCTCTCCAGCGGACCAACTCAAATAATAAGGTTTTAACTAATCTTGGAGGTTTGGCTCTGGATGTGGACCAGAGTTCAGAAGCTCACTGAAAAGGGGTCCCACTTCAGGCATTCAAATAGGAGGAATCACCACTTGGGCCATGCGTTGTGCTTTTTTCCGTTCTCGAAACCGACATAGCCGGAGGGCATTTGGACCTGGTCTTTTCTCCAGTCATCTGGTATAGTACTCTTAATTTAAAATAATTAGCTCTTGATTGTCCTACTATCTATGACCTTATATTGTTATTAAATGTCTATACAGAAGCTTGAATTCACTTGCTGTGCTAGCTTTACTTGTTTTAAACGCTCTCTTGTGATACGACACCTTTGAGTATTGGGGTTGACCCCTTTCTCAACTGGGTAGGTATTTGCTGTATCACCAGGCTCCAAATATTTGTTAAATGTTGAATACGTTGGCGAAATAGTAGTCGCATGGATTATTAATCAGAAGAGAAATATTTCACATTACATATAACTAAAACTAATCTATAAGTTAAATTAATAATTATTCAAAAAATCCAATAGGCACGAGAATTGAACCCAGGATCTTGTACGATAATTATTTCCTGAATTTGCCCTTTACCCCGACAAATACAAGCATTTCATGATGCACTGACTCAGGTCCACCTTCTAAACGCTTTGTATCAGATAACGATAAGACTTTCCTCTGATGAGACTATGATGATAGTCAATGATATCAACACGCACTATGATTAGTCATTCCCATTTAACCAAACACCTATGGGAATGTGTTTGTTACATCAATTTACAAACAAGGAATCAACAAGATGTCCTGATATTCATTGAACTTACATTACCCATCTGATTTCAAGTCACCCGCACTGTTATCTCATTTCAACAACACCTCCTCACTCCTCGGATTTTATTTGTTTACTACAATTTCCAAGAACTACTATTAGCTATACTCACATCTAATTGAAAAGAGGCTGCTTTCTGGTGCTAAATTAAACCCTGTATCTCTTGCCTACTAGTATACTGCATCTTCCGCTAATTTTTGCTCTTATTACTAACACTTTCCGGTCAGGCTCCCAAATATATTACTCAAAATCCGTCGACTCAAATGGCTGACTGTATAAAGTACCCTCATGTAAGATCCTGTGTTAACACTTTAATTTTGAATACCCCTAGATGGTCAACTACTGTAACCAACAAGGTATTGAAACCCCGGAAAACACCCTCTTGGTACAATATACCTTATGCTTATTACGTATTTCTAATAGGCGAGACCGATGCATCCCTCCAGTTCTAACCAGTATACGGTGAACTCCACTTCTACTCGCAAATGTACATGCAGCAACCCAGAAGGCGCGTATTTGTGTCAAATTCCCCTTTTTCACTGCTCTCTTCATCTTCATCAGTCTTGATATCGCCTCCCGGGTTAAATTGCCAACTGCTATAAAAGCTTTTCTGGTTCCTCTTAAATAAACCATCTCTTTGCCCAATTACTCCATCCTCTCAGCCTCTCACATTTGTTGTTGTTTTAAGCGTCAATTATTATGATGAAAGATAATTGAGCCCCTTTTAAACACTAGCCTATTTGGGTAATTGTGATATGAAAAACTCTGATCTTCAGAAGAAGTGCAGGGCTCAGAATAGTGCTAAATGGGTACTGCTCAGCATGGCCATGATGGAAAGCAGGTTGTCTGTGTAGATTTGTTCCTAACTATGGTACAAGTGTGAGTAGTTTTAATTTCTTGGGGTGTTGTCTATCTTTACTTTTCCTGTGTCAAGCGTCCTATTAGTGCTTAATTGCATATATTTTATCCTAACTTAAACCTAACCGGTATATAGCTAGCAAAACAAAAAACTAACAAAAAACTAACAAAAAACAATCCAAAACCCAAGTAACATCATACCTCCATACCCAAAACCCTTAAAACCAACAATTTATCCCGTTCATCATCTCCCACAGCATCACAATCTGTAATAAACCGAAGCCACAACGCGGGCCAACACCCATCGTTCGACTCCATCCTCAAGTGACTCAGCCACTTACTACTGCCGCTAAACTGTGCCCTGCAACCTAAACAAGCCACAACATCCTTGGTGTGCTTCCGATAAAGCCACTTCACCGCAAGTTTAACCTTCTCCGCCGCCCCAAACCGGTCCCATAAAAGTTTGACCCCATGCCAAAACCACAGTTCACCCTTGATCAAGCAATCCCCATAACGGTCAAAGTGCCTAGACCGATCCTGCCGGTGGTTCAACCGGGTTAAGCACACCGGACACGACTCCGAACCCTCCTGGTCAACGGAGAGAAAGTAGTACTTGCTTGACAAGTTTATCGCGGGGAGAGAGCAGCCAGCCGACGAGTGTACAAGGTTGCATCGTTCGCATCGATACGTAGGGGCCACAATATCCACAACGATCCGTCTCCCATCCCGCACAATGCAAGCCGTGCCATCAAACGGGTTGCCGAAAGCAACAGATACCCAACCGCAGCTTCGTACGTTCGATGGAATACCCAGACCCAGCATGTCGTGGTGCTTGAACCACTTCACCCATGCCGCAACCTTATTGTTGTCGAACAGGGTCGAACGAGGGGGTCTATTGTCGAGATACCGATCGCACTCAACCCAGTGATGACGATCATCCTTGTTCCGGCAATCATCGTGCCCAACCAAACCAGTGCCAGAACGTATTCGGATCAACGCAAACAGGTCTAAACGTGACAGCCCACGGAGGTGTCTAAAGTCATGAGGCACACCACCATAGTAGGCATGGCCCTCGTTCAAATGCCATGACCTCCATTGTACCAAACGTGCTTTGCGAATGGCAGCGAAAGCACCCGTACCAAAGTCAACATAGGCCCACCGTGCTGGCTCTAGACGCAAGCCACACGCTCTCTTTGCTAACCTGTCCACAATCTCATTGCTGAGTATACCAACATGACCCGGGATCCATCGAAGAGCGACCCTGTCAATGCGCGACAGAAGTGGCGTGAACGCCTCCCATATACCGCTTGTAGTACCCGAGTTCGAGGCACCACTGATCATCCTAATCGCAGTCTGACTATCCGTAAAGATCGTAACAAACCGTGGCGACAGGGCCAATATGTCCCGAAGGAGTGACAGGATGGCGAACAGTTCGCAGGAATCGATATCCCAGTCCGCAGGCAAACCACAGGACCCACTCCGCATCTGAACCAATCCAACGTAAGCAACCCAAGCGCACCCACACCCCGTGCCCTTGTTGCTACCGTCCACAAATCCAACCATATCCGAACCCGCCGCGAGAGTGTCAATCAGGTTCAATCCCTCGACTCTGGCCGTCTCCTTGTCAGGTGCAATGGTGTACGTCTGCGTACCTGACATAACCTCCAACGAGGTCATACGCACCGCCGCCATACCAGGTAGGCACCAAGCATTCCGCACCGAGCCGTGCCACGGAAAGGACGAACAATATCCGTAGTTGAGGAATCGTTGTGCGCACCGAGACCGAATATAAGTTCCCCTAATGTGCGTGGGGGGAATGCCGCATTCCGAGTGAAGGATGTTGTTTGCCAAGCGCATGGGCATCCTAAACAGTGATCGTAGGCAGTCCCTCACATGGACATCGATCTTCCTGACAGCCACAGGATCGTCCATAACGAACTCCAGTCCATATTCGACCGTCGGCAGGTAAGCCCCCTGCACCAACCGCATAATCTCCCAAGCCCCAAGACCACCAAACCCCCCAAACCGCCTGCCCAATGCCCCAATACGAGCCCTGACCCCCAGGCCCCTCTTCAACCAGTAATCTACATGCCTCCCCATCTTGCCATCCTTGGCAAAACGCATACCCAAAACACGTAAATCATCCTCATTCTCCACCTCCACACCATTCAACTCAAGCATGCCCCAGTCATGCTGTCCAAACCCAATCCACTTCGTCTTCAGCCCACTAAATCCCATCCCCCGGCCTTCTGCCGTCTCCACACAACCCCGGAACACCTCCTCCAACCTATTCTTAACCATCCTAACCGAGTCCCCGGCAACCCCAATCAGCCCGTCATCAACGTAACTACCAACCATCGATCTACACGAAGGTGAAACCTGTAGGCGCGGTCTGAATATGTCCGCCACGTAGACCCCAAACAAAAAGGGGGATAGTGGTGACCCCTGAGGGATACCTTTGCTCAACGTGTACTCCCTTGAGATCCGACCGTTGAACCTGAACTGGATCCTCCGTTGCGTAGCCCAGTGACGAATCCATAACACAAGATCGATGGGACACCCTCGAGCAGAAAGAAAGTCGGCCAGAAGGTCCATGTTAATCCGGTCGAAGCCACCCTCAACATCCATTGAGAGGAGAGCGGTACAGTACCCTTCGTGAGCCTTCAGAAACTCGTAGATCAACGCGCATGAGTCGTGTGTACCACGTTTGCGACGACTGCCAAATTGGGTCTGTTCCAGCTCAACATGTTTGACCACCTCAAGAAGGACCATCCTCTCAACCACCTTGGCCATAACCGGAAGAAGATGTATCATGCGCCACCCCTTCACGACGTCATACCGTGGTTTGTCCGCTTTCCGTATGAGAACTACCTCGCCCAAGTGCCAATCCTCATTCCCAAACCTGACCGCATCTTCCAGGCATCTCACAAACGATAATCTAGCCTTGCGAGCCCAGAATCGGATAAACGGATAGCTCATACCTTCGTAAGATGTAGCGGTATTTCCAGGAGACATGGCCAAAGCCTCGTCCACGTGCTGTCCAACCGTGTCCCAAACCCTGCCATCGCCTGGGACCCAAACCGAAGGTGGAACCGGGTCCAATTGTGCCGCAATCAGGTCTGAGATGTCCTCGTGGGATGTCCGGAATGTACCGTCACCGCAATCCATTGGAGGTATGTTCCGAGATGTCTCCGATCTATTGACAAACCGAAAGATGTCCGGATCCTTCGCAGAAGCCAGCATGGTGCACATGTTGTCGTATCGTGCCTGAATCATCGCCGCTCTGTAAATCTTCCGTGCAAGGATACAGTCTTCACGTCGGTTTCTATCCCCAATGGAGATACGTCTAAGTCGACGAACATCACTCCTCATCCTCTCGAGATCATCATTCCACCAACGGCACCTGTCCCGACCATGACTCTTCCTTGGGATTGAATCCACCACAGCCCTAGCCTTGTCCCATGTTCCTTGGTCAACATCCGTGATGGCCTTCAGTGAGTCCTCGATCATGTCCCATTTGGCCAACTTGTAATTCGGCATAGGAGGAGGTAATCGATCATGATCCGCAGCAAGCTTGATAATCTGCGCCGCATGTTGCAAACCAGCCCTGTGCGAAAGGCGGTACTTCCGGGGCGACCTCTTGAAGGCGCACAGATCGATGACCGAAACATCGTCAAACGTAGCAACCGTAGGAACCATGAAGTCGAAGTCTGCAAGCACACGTGCAACAGTACCGCCTTGGCTGTTATGGCCACCCACATCCGCCACATGCCCCCACCGGTCATGCCTAGCGTTCATATCACCAACCAACATGTGACACCCAAGGTATGGCATCAATGCCTCCTCAATACCCACCGCCGACATACCCGGCCGCAGATATAAACCACCAACATCAAACCGCACACCATTACAAACCATACTCAAAATAACCCCAAAGCTATCCAAGTGAATAATATCAAACATGCCAAGTAAACTCTTCCGAATAAACACATGCACGTCACAATCATCCTTACCACAAACAAAAACAAAATCACCAACGTCCCCATCCACATATTCACCACGCGGACCAGCCGGAGGATCAACAAAAAACAAAACATCAACATAAGAAAACACCTCACACACCAACGCACGATTCCCAACACTCGCCCCCACATTTATAACACATAGGTTAATAAACATTTCACCACTGTGATAGGGTAACGTTACCACCAGCCCGCGACACGTCGGCAGGAGCCGAAGGTGACCTCGCAATACCTTTACCTTTATCCAGGCGGGGGACCACAACCTCACGGTTATGGGTGGAACGATCCGGGTTAATCTCCGAACGTAACCTGACCTCCGAGATTCCAACTGCAGAAACCCCAGTGGCCACCATGTGTGCCGCCAATGGTGTACCTGGTCGACCGTGGCGTGCACGTCGTAGACGCCCACGAGACATGTCGCTAACACCCACTACCGAGGTATGGTCAGCAACAACCGGGGTAGCCGGTCCCAAAACAGGGGGGGAGGAGGAGCTTCCACGAAGGGCTGAACACTCGCGGTGACCCGTGAAATGATCAACGGAATGGCACAAGATGCACATCCGCCTAACATGTTCGCAAACCGTTCCCACCTTCTTGCAAGACAGTACCGCACAAACATGGGTATTCATCAAGTGCATACCCATGCAGAAAGCACACACAGGCTTGTTCCTGCACTCTCCTGCCCGATGACCAACTGTCTGGCAGGAAGTACAAACCACAGTAGGGTTGTCCTCACGCCAGACACGGCACACCCTATTCCTTCCTGCCACAACAAGGCGCGGATTAGCCGCATGTAGCATAGCGGTAACCTCAGGTGACTTTTCCAGAACGAGGATAAGACCAGCATTGTTGACCTTTCGCTCCTTTAGCTTGTGCAGCCTCCCTGCCCATGATGGACGAGCCGCAATCGAAACACCCGGGTTGCTCTGTTCTATGTCAGCAGCTAACCTGTCAAACGCCCCACGTCCCTCCCATTCAGAGGGCTGCCATCCACCCCCAAATTGTGATAAGGGGACCATCCCGACAAACACCTTCAATTTCTCCGTGTCCCTGGCAAACGTAAAGTCTCCCAACCCTAATCCTTCCACCGCCTCAAGTAGAGCAGGGTAATACCCCACAATGTCATCCGCCTTGGTTGCCGCAAGAGTCAGCATCACATCGCCCCACTTACCAGAAGAGCACATGGAGATATATGCTCCGCTATTGAGACTAAACAGGGCTTGATTCAACTTATCCCTGATCAGACCGACAGTAACACCGTTGGGGAGGACGAATTTCTCATCCCGAGCCCTAGTGAACTTGATGGTCACGTGACGTGACCTCACCGGAATCGAAGTAACAGGAACGGGGGTAGCAGCCTTCTGGCGTGTAAATCGTTTCCGTCCAGCAACAATATTGAACCCAGCACTGGATGCATTCGAGGCAGCAACCGATGCAAAGGTCTTCGTAACCTTGTCCTCATCCGTGGACGCATAGGCCGGACGCCGAAGAATGGTAACCGGAACCGCCGGAACGACCGTCGCACGCGGCACGTTAACTGCAGGAGCCACATTAGCCGTAGCCACCCCAGCCTCCTTCTTATACCTCCCGTTATTCTTTCGAACAACCTCAGCAACGGGAATCACTCTCGCAACAGAAGGGCCCGCCGGTGTAACCCTAGAATTAGTAGGGCGCTTCTCAAGGGGGGGAGAACTCTTTGCCCCAACCAACGGAACAGCAGGCAGCGTAGTCCCAGCATCTTTCCGAACCGTAGACCTACCCGGACATCTAGGACATCCGTTTGCCATGACATCAGCCTTCCATGTCAATAGCTGTTTAACCTCAACCTCCAGGTCCTCAACGATATCTCGAAGCCTATCGAACAAGTCCCTCTCATCCTCAACCGCCGTTTCAAGCCTAACAATCTTATCATGATCAGTCAAGACAACATCGTCCACCTTCTGAGCCGACTGCTCAACATCATCCATAAAATCCAAACTCCCATCACATGAGTCTAGCTCCGCCGGCCTGGGAGCAATAGTCCCTGCCTCGTATTCCGCCAGTGCCCCCAAAATGTCCTGCGTAGCCGACACCGAGTATGGTACAGTTGCCGGAAGCGAGGGAGAAACCCTAGAAACCACCTTTGAGTTCCCTGGTACAGCATGCTGGCTGTCCCCAAGACCATTAAGTTCCGTGGTCTTATCGTCTCCGAGAGACATAGCCACA
>Ga0307510_10009855_pt1 | contig 11367 bp, 9 predicted proteins | sample 12_EM_MG_FD_207224 | JGI IMG/M metagenome (GOLD analysis project Ga0307510, IMG submission 207224) | Populus trichocarpa ectomycorrhiza microbial communities from riparian zone in the Pacific Northwest, United States - 12_EM | ecosystem: Host-associated > Plants > Roots > Unclassified | place... | reverse complement strand
AGGCTGCCGGCACGTTGCCCGTCAGCTCACGTCTGTACGCAATCAGCGCATTGCGTCGTGCGCTGTTGAATTGGCGGTAACGTTCGAGGCCGTCCGTATCGACGTTGATCTCAGGCAGGTAATTCCAGATCCTCGCCAGGTGGGGATAACCCAACTCGTTGACGGTGGCGAAGACCTCTCGATAGGCCTCTTCAGTTGCGGCGGGAAGTCCTCGGGACTCCGTGAGCGAGATACATCCAAACAGGTCGTCTTCACTGCGCCGGTAATGAACGCGCGAATAACGCCCCGACTCCAGTGGCTTCGAAGAACGCCAGATCTCTTGGACGTTGGTACCGTTGGTACCAAGGACAGGTGTACGCACTTGCGCAACCGGGATGTCCCCGGACACGGCCAGCGTCGGTGTGACGCCAAAAGTTGCTACACCCAATACATCATCCCACCGTGCCGGGGCTCCTGCGGCAAGTGGAACGTAGTCGACCTGGAGGCCCGCTGCTAAAGCCATCAGCCCGCGGTAGCCCGCTCGGGCTCGGTTGGACGGATGTTCGCCGCACGTCGACGCATGGCGAGTAGCGAACGTTTCAAATTGAGAGTCGAGAATACGTAGTAAATCCCTTTGAACGCACGCAGGGATTTCCAAATTGGCGTATTGCCGTAGATATCGCCTGCAAGCAGGCCGAGCATGGCTTCCTTCATGCGGAAATCATTGCGCGGCGCCATGAACAGATCACGCATGGTTGGATTGGTGATGCGATAGATGAACCAGGAATACTCTTTGGGGCCGTGCCGGACGATGCGGTCGAATTCCTTCATGGCCGCTGCATACTGTTCCGGCCGACGCAGGCACTCGTCCAGGGCCTCCGCGCCCGCAATGCCGTTGACCATCGCCATCAATACACCGGAAGAGAACATCGGGTCGATAAACGTAAACGCATCACCCGCGAGAAGATATCCGGGGCCGTACGACTTCGCGCACGAGTAGGCGTAGTTTCCTGTCGCTTCAGGGTCTGCGACCAGCTCGGCGTTCTTCAGCCGCACCGCCAACGACGGGCACATCGCGATCGTGTCCAGAAAGAAATCGCGTACGGGTACTTTCCGGCTCTTCAGATAGTAGGGCCATACAACGGCGCCGATGCTAGTGACTCCGTCAGCGAGCGGGATGAACCAGAACCAGCCGTGCTCGAACCAGTAGATGGAGATGTTGCCGGCACGTTTTTCTTCGGGATAACGGTCGGCGTGCCGGAAGTGTCCGTAGAGGGCCGCACTGTTGTGTTTGCTGTTGCGGCGCTTGCTTCCGAGCTGGTTGCCCAGGAAAGTATCGCGACCGGAGGCGTCTATTACATAACGCGCCAACCACGACCTCGTCCTGCCATCGTCGTCCTCAGCTTCGACGCGCATCTGGCCATCGGACTGACGCTCGACGGTCCGCACCCGGCAGCCCTCAAAAACTTGCGCTCCCTGCTGCTGCGAGCGCCGGATCAGGATCTCGTCGAATTCGGAGCGCCGTACCTGGTAGGCAAAGGGGAGCGATTTGTTCCAGCCTTCAGCAAAGTTGAAGGTCTCGCCGCGTCCGCCATGCCAGGGCGACACGAACTCAGCCCCCCATTTCTGCATGCCAATGGCTTTGACCTGCTCAGCCACGCCCAGCCGCTCGAAGAGGGGCAGGTTGGCCGGGAGCAGGGACTCACCAATGTGAAAACGGGGATGGCGGGACTTTTCGACCTGCACGACTCGGCGGCCACGCTCGGCCAGAACGATCGAGGCGGCCGAGCCCGCGGGGCCACCGCCGATAACCAGGACGTCGGTCTGTGCGGGGGCGGGGTTGTCTGCAGGGACTTTCATCGCAGCCGCGGAATCTACCATGGCCTGCAGCACTTTTTTATTAACGCGGCCATGGCCGCGCTTCAGTCGTCCTTTTTGACTGCCTCTTTCACCTTGGTTGCATCCTGCTTCACGGCCGTCCCCACGTTCTTCGCGCCCTTCTTGATGGCAACCCCGGCGGCTTTGGTCTCGCGCTTCACTGCCTGACCGGTCGCCTTGGCCCCGCGAGCGATGGCCTGACCGGCCTGCTTCGAGTCGCGTTTGACGACGGCAACCGCTTCCTTGGTATCCCGCTTGATGGTGGCGCCCACGTCCTTGGCATCCTGTTTGAGGGAACTGCTGTTGCTAGCCGAAGTGTCATCCTGCCCGGACGAGGTCGATGCGATTGCCAGGCAAGCTGCCGCGGCCGCCAGCAATAGATGTGCTTTCACGCTGGTCTCCCACGTAACTGTGGGTATCGTACCCGCGCCAGGCGTCCAAATCCTCCGGCTCATCAATATCCAGGGCTAATTCACTGGATTCGAATACCCGGGTCTCCAGGCCGTGCTCCCGGGCCGTCCGCAGGTGCTCCCCGAAGCTATTGGGACCAAAGTGAAGCCTGATGGCGTCCGCCGGGGTGCAGAGCAATGCGTTGGTTCCGACGCGGTGCCGGTCCGGAACGATCGTTACGCCCGGATGCTGCAGGTCGGCAGCCTGCAACAATGCCGTAATGGACTTGCTCGTGACCATCGGCAGGTCACCTGACACAATCAGCGCGTTGGTGATACCGACAGCCGAGGACGAGGCTATGGCTGCCTCGCACGCGGAGTTGATTCCCTCGTCACGCATCTGGTGCATGACCCGCACGCCGAGGTGCTCCGCAAAAATCTCAACCTCCGCACTGGACGTCACGATCACGGTGTCCCGCACAATGGGAACGTCCCGCAGCGCGGTTATGATTCGCCGCGCCAATGTGAAATACATCGAGTGACGTTGCTTTGCGGTGAGGTCTTCCAACAGCCTGCGCCGGGCGCAGGCCGGATGCTTCAACGGGACAAAGGCGCGGATATATGTCACACACCTGACGCTACCACCGCCGCGTGTAGCAAACAAACAGTTATTTGCGTCCGTCCGCAGCAAACCGCTGCAGCGCATAACTGTCGCGTTTTGCGAGCGCCTGGCGCTGGCGCACCCGCGCCGCATCCATCAACATGCGCCCGGCCCAACGGTACACGTTGTTTTCCTTGACCGTGCGGCGCATCAGTTGCATTCGCTCGCGCCGCTGGTCGCGCGGCATTTCGATCGCTGTTTCAATTGCCGCGGCGGTTTCGCAGACATCGAACGGATTGACCAGCAGTGCTTCGAGCAACTCGCGCGAGGCGCCGGCGAACGTGCTGAGAATCAACACCCCATCCTCATCGTCCCTGGCCGCCGCGAACTCCTTGGCAACGAGGTTCATGCCGTCATGCAGGCTGTTGACGATGCAGAAGTCGGCCGCCCGATATAACTCCCAGACGGCATCGGGTGTCTGTTGAGTGTCCACGAGGATGATCGGCTGCCAGGCGTCGGTGCGGAACTTCGCGTTGATGCGTTCCAGCTCCGCCAGTGTCTGATCCTGCAGCATGCGGTACGCCGGCAGCTTGCTGCGCGAAGGCGCGGCGATCTGCAGAAGCGTTACCCTGCCGCGCAAATGCGGCCGGGTATCCAGCAGGATCTCGATCGCCTGGAAGCGCTCGACGATTCCTTTTGTGAAATCCCACCGCTCCACCCCGAGCCCGAGCGACACGTCGTCGCGAATCCCGTAGCGACGCCGGACCTCGATCCGCGAAATGTTGACTGGCGGCAGCCTGTCGAGTTGCCGTGGCGGCCACTCGATTGAAATGGGGTAGGGCACCACATGGCACACATGTCCCTGCAGAGTCACGGTCATGTGCTCGTGATCGATCTGGCACTCCACGAACCGGTCGACGGTGGCCAGGAAGTTCTGGCAGTGATACCGGGTATGGAAGCCCAGGATGTCGGCGCTCAGCAGATGCAGCAACATCTCCTGCTTCCACGGACAGACTCCGAAGGTCTCCGCGTTGGGCCAGGGAATGTGCCAGAACAGGACGATGGTCGCGTTGGGTTTGCGGTCGCGGATGAATCTCGGCAGCAGTGCGAAGTGATAGTCCTGGATCAACACAACCGGATTGTTTTCCCGGGCCTCGCGCGCCACGACCGCGGCAAATTTCTCGTTGACCGAGCGGTAAGTCTTCCAGTCGCTTTCGCGGAACGCCGGGCGGACATACGCGAGATGACACAGCGGCCACAGTCCCTCGTTGGAGAATCCGTAGTAGTAGCCTTCCTCTTCCTCCTGCGTCAGCCAGACACGGCGCAACACATAGGACGGATCAGTTGGCGGTACCCGGATCCGGTCGTGTATGTCTACAACCTGTTTGTCCGCGGTGCCACTGCCGTGTGCGATCCAGGTTCCGGCACAGGCGCGCACGATCGGCTCGAGGGCCGTGACCATTCCGCTCGCGGGGAATTGCACCAGCGGCCGTCCGTCATCGCCGACGTTGTGTATATAGGGCTCGCGGTTCGAAACCACGATCATTTGCGGTGAACGCAACTGATCCCGCACAACCTGGTGCAGCGCCTGCGACGTCCAGTTCTCGCGATAATCGATCTCCAGCCGCTGGCTTTCCTCGATTTCGCGCATGACCTGTCTGACCTGCGACAGCACCGGCATCGACAGGGAAGATGAGTGTGCGTCGTCGAGGAAGCGGCGGCTGCGGATGTCGCCAATCAGGATCGTGGCCCAGCGACGCAGCATGAACCACGCGATCAGGACGACGAGCAGACCGACGACCACAACGGAAACGGCCGTGAAGGCGATGAGATAACGCCGCGCTCGCGTTTGCCGCGAGGCTGCGAATCCCAGGTCGTGCGCCACAAACACAGTGAACGCGGGCTTGTCGGGACGCGCGATCTGGAAGCCCGCCACGTGCATGGCGCCGGAAGCCGTGCGTATGATCTGACTCGTGCCCGGGTTGGGCGCGGAACTCAGCGAGCAGGAGACTTCGTCCGCAGTCGGAGCCGTACGGTAAAACAGGGTCCCATCCGAATCACACACCAGGATGGCGGAGATCCGCTTGTCCGCGGTGGCGCGCGACAGATATTTTCGGACTCCTGTCTTGTCGTGGTGGCTGACGAGGTCCGCCAGCCGTTCCTCCATCGAGCCTTCGATCAGGCTCGCGCGCAGCTCGATGTCGCCGCGAAACCATTCGGCGAGCATCTGATCGATGTGGGGCATCGCGAAGTAGGCAACCACGGCCGACGCGAGCGCGAGCGGCAATACGAAGCGAAGGATGATTGAGCGCAGCACCCCGTGACTTTACTCAATCACGGGTAACAGTATCCATTACGATGATGTAACGATTTGGTCTGAGCGCGAGCGTTGCTGTGGCTGCATCTCGAAAGCCACGCCGAAGCGGCTGCCCCGGCCTTCCGCGCCCGAGCTGACTTCAACTGTTGAGCTGTGGAGGCGGGCGATCTCTTCCACAATGGACAGTCCCAGCCCGCAGCCATCGCCTGCGGAGCCTTCGACGCGATAGAACCGTTCGAAGATCTTGACCCGTTCTTCCTCGGGAATTCCAGGGCCATCATCCTGCACGGCCAGGGTCGGCTGCGGGCTCTCTTCAACAATCACGGAGACCCGTCCCTCGGGGCTGCAGTAGCGCAGGGCATTGTCGATCAGGTTGGAGAGCAACTCGCCGAGCAGGCGCTCATCGCCCGTGACGACGACCGGGCCCGGCGGGACAATCAGGCCGAAATCGATGTCACGCTTCAGCGCTTGTGGAATCCACTCTTCACCCACACTGCGCGCCAGTGTCACCAGGTCCAACGGCTTGAGCTCGACGGTGTGAATGGCCTCGGGCTCGGCCCGCGCCAGCGACAGGAGCTGTTGAGTCATCCTTCCGGCACGCTCGACCGACCGGTGCAGCGCTCGCAAAGCTTCGCGCTGGGTTGCTTCGTCCGGAGCGCGTTGCGCTCGTTCCACTTGAAGCATGACAGCCGCGAGCGGTGTTCTCAACTGATGGGCCGCGTCGGCAACAAAACGCTTCTGCGCGCGGATGGCGCTGCCGAGCCGGGCCAACAACTCGTTGATGCGCGCCGCGAGCACGCGTGCTTCACGGGGCAACCCCGTTTGCGGGACGGGCGAGAGGTTGTTCTGGTCGCGCGATTCGATCTGCCTGGCGAGATCGGTCAGCGGCTTCAGGCCCCGTGACACACTGAGCCAGGACAACAGCAACGCAATGGCCGCCAGCGCAACCTGGGGTGCCACCATGGCGAGCAGGATGTCACCGGCCAGAGTGTTGCGTTTGATCAGCGTCTCGGCAATGGTGACCGTAACGGTGTCGTTGGTTTCGGGCGGTGCGATGCGAGTCGACACAACGCGCACCCGTTGCCCCTGCATGGTTGTCGTCTGCAGCCGGATGTCATTGGTCCGAAGTGATTCCGCGGCGGCTGGCAGGCGACTTTCTCCTGCGAGTACGCCCCGTTTGTCAGAGACAATCTTGAACCAGGTCCGATCGACGGCGTCGAACTGAAAGATCTGCAAGGCGACGCGCGGGACGTCGAACTGCGTCTCGCCATGCTCGGAGCGGACCGCTGACGCGAGCGAGCGCGTGTCATCGATCAGCCAGCGGTCATATACGAGGTTGGCGAAGTGCAGGGCGGTGAAATAACACGCAAGGGCATCGAGAACGAGCAGCAGCACCAACACAGGCCCGAGCCAGGACAGCAGCCCGACCCGCAGGCTGCGGTCATTCACCGACCGTAGTTTCCAGGAGGTAGCCAAAACCGCGCAGCGTCCGGATCTTCAGTCCGAACGGCCCGATCCGCCGCCTCAGTCGATGCACACAGATCTCGATGGCCGTGTCCGACGGTGGATTGCCGCCACGATTGAGCCGGTCCGCGATTGCTTCCTTGCTGACCACACGGCCCAGCCGGGTAGCCAACGTCTCGAGCAGAGCCATTTCGCTGGCCGGCAGGTCCACGCTCGTGCCGCCGAGTGAGACCCGCGGCTCGCCCGGAACCAGCACCAACGGCCCCACCCGGATTTCCGCTTCGCGATCGGAGCGGTGGCGGCGCAGAAGAGCGCGCACCCGAGCCTCCAGCTCCGGCATCTCGAACGGCTTGACCAGGTAGTCGTCCGCGCCCGCATCCAGCCCCGAAACCCGATCCTCCAACGCATCGCGCGCGGTCACAATCAGGATCGGCAGCTCGGAGAGTTGGCGTCGCATGCTGCGCACCAGCGCGAGCCCGCTCATCCCGGGAACCATCAGGTCCACGATGGCGAGGTCGTATTCCTTGGTCATCAGCGTGTTGAGCGCCAGCCGGCCATCCGCGAACGCGTCAACTTCGTAGCCCGACTGCAGCAGCAGGGCGGTGAGCGCTTCGCGCAACTCGTGATCGTCTTCAACAATGAGCAGTCGCATGCGTAGATTGTACTGCGATTGCGGTGCCAATGAACTCCACTTCGGGCAAACTGCCGCCCGCCATGCGCTTACCTGAATTCCCACCGCTGTCCATCATCAAGAACCGGCTGGTGCCGGGGCAGTGGGATGTGCTCGCCTTTCTGCTCGTCATCACCTTTTTCGTCTATCTCGCCGAGGCCGCGCACGGTCTCATACAGCCGTTGGCGCGCCTCGAGGCCACGCCGATTTCGCTGGATCCCTGGGCTCTCGTGGGCTACTCCGCGCGCACCGGCCTGCGCATGCTGATTGCGATGGCGTGCTCGCTGATTTTCACGTTCACCTACGCAACGCTCGCGGCTAAAAGCCGGCGCGCCGAGATGGTGCTCGTGCCGCTGCTGGACATCCTGCAGTCCGTACCGATTCTCAGCTTCTCCATTCTCATTGTTTTCTTCCTGTCATTGACGCCGGGCCGGGTGGCGGGCGCCGAAATGGCTTCCGTGTTCCTGATTTTCACCAGCCAGGCATGGAACATGGCGTTCAGCTTCTATCAGTCGTTGCGCAGTATTCCGGATGACCTGCAGGAGGTTTCACGAAGCTTTCATCTCACGCCCTGGATGAAGTTCTGGCGGCTCGAAGTGCCGTTCGCCATGCCGCCGCTCATCTGGAACATGATGATGTCCATGTCGGGCGGCTGGTTTTTCGTGGTGGTGTCCGAAGCCATCACGGTCGGCAACACCACGGTGACCCTGCCGGGTGTGGGCTCGTACATCGCCCTGGCCATCGAGCAGCGCAATGTGGGCGCGATCGGCTATGCCATTGCCGCGATGTTTGTAGTCATTCTCATTTATGACCAGTTGTTGTTCCGGCCCCTGATCGCCAGCGCCGACTGGTTCCGCCTGGAGCAGGAATCCGGGGCGCTGACCCCGTCGCGTTCCTGGGCGCTCACCATGATGCGCCGCTCGCGCATCATCAATGTCTTCGGCCGGCTGTTCGCTGCAATTCTGAACTTCGGCCGATCCTCCGCTCGTGCCGTCACCACGGTGAGCCGTCCCCGGCGCCGCAGGGCTGTTCAATCGAACAGCCGCCTGGCCGATGTGTTGTGGTATTCCTTTATTGCGGTGGTCGGTTTCTGCGCGCTCGTGAAGACGGGGACGTTCATCCTCACCGGCGTAGCGGCGGGCGAGGTGGGTCACGTGGTCGTGCTCGGCCTGATCACCTTGCTGCGCGTGGTCGTGCTCATTGCCATCGCCAGTGTCATCTGGGTGCCGATCGGGGTGGCAATCGGGCTGCGACCCCGGGTCGCCCGGATTGCGCAACCGATTGCGCAGTTTCTGGCCGCGTTTCCGGCGATCCTGTTTTTCCCCGTGGTGGTGTCGGCCATTGTGCTGCTGCGGCTGAACCCCAACATCTGGCTGAGCCCGCTGATGATCCTGGGCACCCAGTGGTACATTCTTTTCAATGTGATCGTCGGTGCGTCGGCATTGCCCGCCGAGTTGCGTTATGTGGGGCAGAACCTGCGAGTGGGCGGCTGGCTGTGGTGGAAGCGGATCGGGCTGCCGGCGGTGTTTCCCTACTATCTGACGGGCGCGATCACGGCGTCGGGCGGTTCGTGGAACGCGAGCATCGCCGCGGAGGTCGCAGTATGGGGGCACGAGAAGCTCACCGCGACGGGACTCGGCTCCTACATTGCGGCTGCGACCGATGGCGGGGATTTTCAGCGTGTGGCACTCGGCACGGTGATGATGAGCCTCTTTGTGGTGCTCATTAATCGGTTTTTCTGGCGGCCCCTGTATACCCGCGCGGAGCGCAAATTTCGGCTGACGTGATCTTCGGAGAATCTCATGAACGCCTTACCCTTGCTCGATGTGCAGAACGTCTCGCAGGCTTTCAGTAAGCCTGACGGAGATCAGCTCGTTGTCCTCGAAGGCGTGAACGTCACGCTGCGCGAAGGCGAGATCGTCGGGCTGTTGGGCCGCTCGGGTTCGGGCAAGTCCACGCTGTTGCGTGTCATTGCCGGCCTCAACCTGCCCACGGTCGGTGAAGTGCGATACCTTGGCAACTCCGTCGAAGGTCCCGCGGACGGCATCGCCATGGTCTTCCAGGGCTTCGCGTTGTTTCCCTGGCTGACCGTTCTCGAGAATGTACAGCTCGGCCTGGAAGCGCTGGGGATGCCCGCCGCGCAAGGCCGGCAGCGCTCGCTGCAGGCCATCGACCTCATCGGCCTGGACGGATTCGAGTCCGCGTATCCCCGCGAGTTGTCGGGCGGCATGCGGCAGCGTGTCGGCTTCGCCCGGGCACTGGTCGTTCATCCCAACATTCTGCTGATGGATGAGCCGTTCTCCGCGCTCGATGTTCTGACGGCAGAGACACTGCGTACGGATTTTCTGGATTTGTGGTGTGAGGGACAGTTGCCGATCAAGTCGGTGCTGCTGGTCACTCACAACATCGACGAGGCCGTCCAGATGTGCGATCGCCTGTTGATTTTCTCCACTCATCCGGGCCGGGTGGTGAGTGAGATTCCCATCAACATGCCGCGGCCGCGCAATGCCAACGATCCGCGTTATATCGCGTTGGTCGATCGCGTATACGCCGAAATGACCACTCGCCGCAACGGCGAGCAGCGCCCCGGCGGCCGTGTTGAACGTTTCCCCGGTACCGGCATCGGCACAATCCTCACCCACGTTTCTTCCAACCTGCTGTCAGGTTTGATGGAAGCAGTTGCCGAAGAGCCTTTCAAGGGCAAGGCCGACTTGCCGGACATTGCCGAGACCCTGCAAATGGAAGCAGGCGATCTGCTCCCCGTGGCCGAAGCCCTGCAGATGCTGCGCTTCGCGGAAATCGAGCGTGGCGATATCCGGTTGACCGAAGCGGGTGCGCAGTTCGTTCGCGAAGAGACGGACGAGCGCAAACATTTGTTCTCCCGTCACCTGCTGACCTACGTTCCTCTCGCTGCGCACATCCGTCGTGTGCTCGATGAGCGTAAAGGTAAGCCTGCCCCCAAGCGCCGCTTCGCCGACGAGTTGGAAGACTACATGGCGGAGGAAGCTGCCGAGGAAACCCTCCGCACTGTCATTAGTTGGGGCCGGTACGCTGAGGCGTTTGCTTATGATGATAACCAGCAGGCGTTCAGCCTCGATAATCCCGCGTAGACCTGAATTCCGATTTTTGCCAAAAATCACGACACTTGTAGGCTGCTCGAGCGCGGCTGCGTGGCGCAAACTCTACTTCTTGAAGACTTCAATTCTGTGGAAGGGTTTGCAAATGAATAGATGGTCGCGGATTCGAGGCGCAGCGGGTTGGTCAACCTATCGTGTCGTCGGTGCGCTTGTGACGATCACCTCGGGCTTTGCGGCGCTCGTTACGTTTAGTTGGATGATCTCGTACTTTGTCGATTACTTGAGCTCGATCCATCCTTTTCACCCTGATGCCTCCAGGGTGGTCGCGGGGATGGAGATTGGATTGCTGTATCTGTGTACTGTTGTCTGTGGATTGATTGTCGCAAGTGGCGTATTTCGGATGTTTCTGAATGGCTCGGAGGGCAGGTAAATGAAGGAAGAGTTGAAGGAAGAATTTAAATTCGCAGTTGGCGAAATCGTTGCGGGGATGCGTGAGGCGTGCCAATTGTTTGTGGCGATCATCGCTGCGCCGTTTCTGGTCTGCAAAGAGTTTGCTACGAGCACCGGTCGCTGGGCACCCAAGCGAGATCGCGCGAGCGAGGATGCCGTGGGCGAGCGAACGGGCGCATAAGCGTCCGAGCACGGCGTCGATGTCCGCGCACGCGGCGCGCGTTCCCGATGATGCAGCTCAGTGCACCCATTCGCTGGTCTTCCAACCCCCACCCAGCGCCTTCAGCAACCCCACACTGGCGGTCAACCGCCGGTTGGCGAGATCGCGGACCGCTCGTTCGGCCGTCAAAGCCGTCTGCTGCGCCACCACAACATTCAGGTAGTCAACCGTGCCTGCCTGGTATTGGTTCTGGGTAATTTCCAGCGTGATTTCAGCGGCCTGAGCCGCTTTCATTTCCGCTTGGGATTCCTGCGCCAGTAGCTTCAATGTGGCGAGGTTGTCCTCAACATCCTGGAAGGCTGTGAGGACGGTTTCGCGGTAG
>Ga0307510_10009854_pt1 | contig 11367 bp, 10 predicted proteins | sample 12_EM_MG_FD_207224 | JGI IMG/M metagenome (GOLD analysis project Ga0307510, IMG submission 207224) | Populus trichocarpa ectomycorrhiza microbial communities from riparian zone in the Pacific Northwest, United States - 12_EM | ecosystem: Host-associated > Plants > Roots > Unclassified | place... | reverse complement strand
GAAGTGGTCGAGGGCTCCAATCTCACGCGCGACAAGATGACCGAGCGGCTGCTCGACTTCGGCAAGAAGGCGCAAGGCGCCGACGTCGCGCTGTTCTTCTACGCCGGTCACGGTATTGCCATCTCCGGCACCAACTATCTGTTGCCGATCGACGCCGACATCAAATCCGAAATGGACGTCAAGCTCGGCGCAGCCATCAACATCGACCTCACGCTCGAGCAGACCATGGGCGACGCCAAGGTCAAGCTGGTGTTCCTCGACGCCTGCCGCGACAATCCGTTCGCGGCCAAGATCAAGTCGAACTCCGCGACCCGCAGCGTCAACGTGCAGACGGGTCTCGCTGAAATGAAATCCGGCGAAGGCACGCTGATCGCGTTCGCAACCGGCCCGGGCCAGACCGCGCTCGACGGCCAGGAAGGCTCCAACAGCCCGTTCACCCGCGCGCTGCTCGCCAACCTCACCCAGCCCGGCGTCGAGATCCAGCAGGCGATGACCAAGGTCCGCGCCCAGGTCAACGAGGAGACCAACAAGGGACAATTGCCCTGGGGTCACACCAACCTGATCGGTTCGGTCTATCTGAACGGGGCGCCCGCCCCCGGCGCCGTGGCGGCTGCAACGCCGGCAGCGGGAGCTTCAAAGGCATCGGACGTGGAACTGGAGTTCTGGCGCTCGATCAAGGATTCCAACAAGCCGGAAGAGCTCAACGCCTATCTGAGCAACTATCCCAATGGTCAGTTCCGCTCGCTGGCCTTGTCGCGCATTGCCTCGCTTGAGTCTGGTCCCAAACCCGATGCCACCCGCAACCTGACCACCGGTGTCGATCCCGCGACCTTCAAGGAAGAAGCGGACCAGACCACCGAGGATCAGATCGGCCTCGATAAGGGCCAGCGCCGCGACGTGCAGCGCCGCCTCACCGGGCTCGGCTTCGACATCAAGGCCACTGGCCAGTTCGATCCGGCCACCCGCGGCGTGATCGCGCGCTGGCAGGCCGCCCGCGGCTATCCCAAGAGCGGCTACCTCAACAAGCTGCAGCACAAGGCGCTGCTGAGTGAGATCGTCGCGGCCCCGCCGACCGCGAGTTCCGACGAGGATCGGCCCAAGCGCCGCGCCCCTAGCAGCGGTCAGGCACAATCGCAGCCCCAACCCCAGCCGCAGCGGCAACACAACAACGCCGGTCCCGATCCAGCCGGTGCCGGGCGCTTCATCGGCGGCGTCGTGGGCGGCATGCTGCGCTGAGGCGCACGCGATCCATTTGCAAAAAGGCCCGGGTTCATCCCGGGCCTTTTTCATTTGGCGCTTCGCAAAATCAAGCTGCGTGCCCGCGGCGATCTATTTGCCCGCGGCCTTTCGCAATGCCTCGTTCATGCGGTCCTGCCAGCCGGGGCCGCCTTCCTGGAAATATTCCAGCACATCCTGATCGATGCGTAGCGAGATCAGTTCCCTCACGCCGGGAAGCCGGGGCGCCTTCGGCGGCGCCTCCGCCACCTTGGCGGTGGTGCGCTTGAACGCCGCCTCGGCCTCGGTGCGCGCGTCGTTCAGGGTTCTCGGCCGTCGCGGCTGGTCCGCCATCGCTAGATTCCTTCAAACAGTGCGGTTGACAAATAACGCTCGGAGAATGACGGCACGATCGCGAGGATGGTCTTGCCGGCGCTCTCGGGACGCTTGCCAATCTCGAGTGCCGCTGCGATCGCGGCGCCCGAGGAGATGCCGCCGGGAATGCCCTCCATGCGCGCCAGCGCGCGCGAAGTTTCGATCGCCGTCGGGCCGTTGACCTTGACGATCTCGTCAATCACCGATCGATCCAGGATGTCCGGAACGAAGCCGGCACCGATGCCCTGAATCTTGTGCGGCGTATGCTGTCCGCCCGACAGCACCGGGCTTTCCTCCGGCTCGACAGCAACGATCCGCAAGCTCGGCTTGCGCGGCTTCAGCACCTGTCCGACGCCGGTGATGGTGCCGCCGGTGCCGACACCTGCGACAAAGAAATCGATGTTGCCGCCGGTATCGTTCCAGATTTCCTCGGCCGTGGTGCGGCGGTGAATTTCGGGGTTGGCGAGGTTCTTGAACTGTTGCGGCATGACCGCGTTGGGCGTCGTCCGCACCAGTTCCTCGGCGGTTGCGATCGAGCCCTTCATGCCCTGGGCTGCCGGCGTCAGGATGATCTCGGCGCCGAGGAAGGCCAGCATCTTGCGCCGCTCGATCGACATCGATTCCGGCATCACCAGTTTCAGCCGGTAGCCACGCGAGGCCGCGACAAAGGCGAGCGCAATGCCGGTATTGCCTGACGTCGGCTCGATCAGCACGGTGTCGGCATTGATCACGCCGGCCTTCTCCATCGCGATCACCATCGCCGCGCCAATGCGGTCTTTAACGCTCGCGGCGGGATTGAAATATTCGAGCTTGGCCAGGATGGTTGCGCTAACACCATGCGCCTCCGGCAGCTTGCGCAAGCGGACGATCGGCGTGTCGCCGATCGCATCGACGATGGAATCGAAAACCCGCCCGCGCCCCGGACGTTGCACTGCACTCGTTACTGATGACGCATCCATCTCAACACTCCTGTAACAAATCATGTGCGGGGAATTGGCGGCTCCCCTTACTTAGGAGGCGGCCAGTGCGATGCGCAAGCCGGAACTGCCGACGCGAAGCGTTCGCTGCATTGCAAAACAAGAAGTTCGTCAAATCAACGCATTTGTGTTGCCACATCGTCAAAGATTGCAGACTATACTTTCGTCGTGTGCGGAGCCAGAGGTTCAGATCGCAGGGAGGTCACGAATGCCAGCTACTGCTGCAATCCAGTCGACCATAGCGTTCAAACCCGATCCGCGTGGATCAGATTTGCCGACATGCCCTGTGTGTGCCGACACCATGGTGGCTGCGGAAGCTTCCGCCTACCTCACCGACCACGTGATCAGCTATCTCTGGACCTGCGACACCTGCGGTTACGGATTCGTGACCAAACATTCGGTCAAGAGGTTCGCCTGTAATTGACTCAAACTATCGTGAAGCGATGTCACCGCGCACCCAGTCGGCGCGCGTTTTCATTTGGAACGCCTCGAACGTGCCGCCAGTGATCGCTTCGCGCATACCCCGCATCAGGTGCTGGTAATAGGCCACGTTGATTTCCGACAGCAGCATCGCACCGAGCGTTTCTCCCGAACGAACCAGATGATGCAGATAGGCGCGCGCGATGTTGCGCGCCGAGGGCCATTCGCTTTCTTCATCTAACGGCCGCGGATCGTCGGCGTGGCGGGCGTTGCGGAGATTGATCTGGCCGAAGCGGGTGAACGCCATGCCGTGACGCCCGTTGCGGGTCGGCATCACGCAGTCGAACATGTCGATGCCGCGCGCAACGCTTTCCAGCAGATCCTCGGGCGTGCCGACACCCATCAGATAACGCGGGCGATCGGCCGGCAGCGCCGGCGCCGTTTCCTCGACCATCGCCAGCATCACCGCCTGCGGCTCCCCGACCGCAAGTCCGCCGATCGCATAGCCGTGGAAGCCGATCTCGACCAGTCCGCGCGCATTGATATGGCGCATCTCGGGAATGTCGCCGCCCTGCACGATGCCGAACAGCATGTAGCCGTCAGGCGCGGTCTCGAACGCGCGCTTGCTGCGCTCGGCCCAGCGCAACGACAGCCGCATCGCGCGTTCGATGTCGTCGCGCCCGGCCGGCAGCCGCACGCACTCGTCCATCTGCATGGCGATATCTGAACCGAGCAGCCGCTGCACCTCGATCGAACGCTCCGGTGACAGCTCGACCTTGGCGCCGTCGATATGCGAACGGAAGGTCACGGCCTTCTCGCTCACCTTGCGCAGGTCCGACAGCGACATCACCTGGAAGCCGCCGGAGTCCGTCAGCATCGGGCCGTTCCAGCCGGTAAAGGTCTGCAAGCCGCCGAGCGCGGCGATCCGCTCGGCGCCCGGCCGCAGCATCAGATGATAGGTGTTGCCGAGCACGATATCGGCTCCGGCATCGCGCACCTCGCGCCAGTGCATGCCCTTCATCGCGCCCGCGGTGCCGACCGGCATGAAGGCCGGCGTGTTCACCACGCCATGCGGCGTGGTCAGGCGGCCGGTGCGGGCGGCACCGTCAGTGGCGCGCAATTCGAAATGATTGGGAAGACTCATGGCGCTGCTTATTGCGTGCCGGGAACGGCCAATCAACCGCCCAGTGGATGAAATCTGACGCTTGGTGCCCCAACACGGAAGCACCCGGGCTCCCTTGCTGTTGGATAAAACTCGGCACTTTGCCTCAGTTGCTGCGGCACGATATTACGGTAGCTATTGGGAGGAAAGCGGACGTCGCGCGGATACCCCATTTCAGTAGCGAGTGACCCGAAGCGGACAGTCGGTTGCTGAAATCTGATATCTTGTCCAAAATGCAATGATGCGAAGGATCGACAGTTTCCAACTTTGGTGGTGCGCAGTGGCTTTTCTGGTCGCCGTGGCAGCACCTGCGTTGGCTATCGAACCGCAAGGGTTTGACAGTCGCGGAGCGACCCACAACAACATGACTACTCAATCAAAAATCGTGAGCGACGCCCTCGCCTCGGCCGAGTGGATATCAAGAGCGCTTTCGCAGTCGGGCTATAAGGCGGATTTTACCTTGGAAAGCCTTAAGCAGGTCGACCGATTTTTCGAGGAGCAGGCGGAGAACGGACAGCCTAAGGCGGGTGGACTTCTGTCACAACAATTGGGTGCACGTCTGTTTGCAATCGGTGCCTATGTTGGCGAGGTCATCCGTCGTCAGAATAGTGGCGAGTGGCAGGGTGACGACAATGACACTCACGCAGAGATCAATGTTGTCGTTCGCCTAAAGACGGGGACTATTTTATGGCCTGTGCAGCGCGTCATGAAACGCTTCAAGAATGGAGCGGAGGACGGCATTTGGGTATACGGAGCCACAGCATCGGCGCCCGGGATGAAGCAATGACAGGTGTTGCCACATAGCGTCAGTTAGCGCGATGCAGCGATATGTCCGAGGTTGGAATGAAACGGACTCCTGACCAACGGTTGCGATCCGACGATCCAAGCTGAGGTGATGTTCACGTTTGATCGATTTCGCGTGTGGGAGTGGGCACCAAGCGTCAGATTTCATCCACCAGTGCGCGTTTCGGAGCAGCCCGTGTCCCACGCCGGACACAATTGAGCCGCCCGGGCGCCTCAGCCCCGCTTGTTAAACAAAACGATACCGTATAGTTTTATGAAGGGGGCATGAAGCACCGCTGGCAATGAAGCCGGCGGCGGATAGTAGCGTGTGTACGGTGACTGACGGCGAATGCCTTCCCTCTTTTTCCTGACTGGATCAATCCGCTCCGACAGCCGGACTGGGAGGACAGGCTTACGCCTGCTCAGGTCGGCCGTCTTGCTGTGCAGCCTCGCGCTGGCCGCCTGCACGTCCCTGCCGCGGACGCCCTACAGCGCCGCGGACGCCAGTAGCTCCCGCGTGCTCGATATCGATGGCCTGCGGCGCTACGCGGACGAACCCGTCACAAAATTCCGTTTCGAGAAAGACGACCTCTCCTCGACCAGGACCTATCTCGCGCTCTCTGGCGGCGGTGCCGATGGCGCCTATGGCGTGGGCGTGTTGAACGGCTGGACCGCGGCCGGCAGCCGCCCGACCTTCTCGGTCGTCTCAGGCGTCAGCACCGGCGGCCTGATAACGCCCTTTGCGTTTCTCGGGTCGCAATACGACGACACGCTGCGGGAAGTCTACACCAGCGGCATAGCTTCGAGCCTGCTCGATGATCCCAGCATCATCCGCGTGCTGTTCGGATCCGGCCTGTTCGGCAACAAGCGACTGCGCGAGCTGGTGGCCCGCTATGTCGGGCCGGAGATCCTGGCCGCCGTGGCACGCGAACATGCCAAGGGCCGAAAACTGCTGGTGGTGACGACCGATCTCGACACCCAACGCACGGTCGTTTGGGACATGGGGAAAATCGCCGCGGTCGGTTCGCCCGAGGCGCTGCGTCTGTTTCGCGACGTGATGGCGGCCTCCGCCAGCATCCCCCTGGTGTTCCCGCCGATCCTGATCGAAGCCGAAGGCCAGGGCCGACGCTTTGAGGAGATGCATGTCGACGGCGGCGTGACCGCTCCGGTCCTCACGCTACCGGATGCCCTGCTGTTCCACGGCCGTCTGCCTGGAAACAGCCGGATGAACATCAACATCCTCGTCAACAAGAAGCTCGAACGAACCTTTGAGCTGGTGTCCAACAGCACGCTCGATGTCGCCTCACGCAGCCTGTCGTCGATCACCCAGTCCCAGACGCGCTCGGTCATCTTCTCGACCTACGATTTCGCCAAGCGCAATCGGTGGGGCTTCCATCTGTCCTATATCGAGCGCGACTATCCCGCGGCGGCGTCAGAGGGATTCGACACCGCCTACATGCGCGCGCTTTATCAGCATGGCTATGAGAAGGCTGCGTCGGGCCGCGCCTGGACCTCGACGCTTCCATGAGCCACGCTGGGGCGGAACGACGACCTGCCCCATAGCGTTTTCGAGGGAAGTGGATACCGGTTCGCGTGAAGAAAACGCGTCAAAACAAGAAGCTAGAGCATTATCGGTTCTGCTCTGGACTGTTGAGGATACGGCCAATTCGGCCAAATTCGCGATGACGCCTCTCCTGCCGCGCGTTATAGAGCAATGACCATTATTACGACCGCGCAGGAATCGATGGGCATGGGATTGACTGCGACCAGGGCCAGACCGGCAAAACGAGACATTCCAAAATCTCGCGGCGGCCGGCCGACGAAAAGCGCCGCGATCGAGCGCGATCAGCGGCTGATCGAGGTTGCCACCCGTCTTTTTCTGGACCGGGGCTACGATGCGACCTCGCTTGACGCGGTTGCGGAAGCGGCCCGGGTCAGCAAGCCCACCGTCTATTCGCGCTATGGCGACAAGCGCGGGCTGTTTGCGGAGGTGCTGAGGCGCGAAATTGCGCGTTGGCTTGCTCCGCTTGCTGAAGCGGCCGAGGTGCAGCTCACGCGTTCCTCTGACATTTCGGTCGAGCAGCGCCTGATAGAGATCGGGCGCGAAATGCTGATGTTCACCTGCGGACCCGATGCCGTCGCATTCAGCCGCATGATGACGTCACAGGCCATCAACTTTCCCGACATTGCCAAACTTGGCAGGGAGGAAGGCTGGTTGAAGGCCGTTTCCACGACCGCGCGCTTCTTTGATAAATTGGTCGCACAAGGCGCGATGGACGTCGAAGATACCGGCATCGCGGCTGAGGTCTTTCTCGACGTGGTCGTCGGTCACACGCACCGCATGGCGACGTTCGGAACGCCGCTGGAGATGAAGTCCGCCGAAAAACGCATGCGCTCGGCGATCAGACTGTTCCTGGCCGGTGCGCTCGGGCCACCGAGCCGCGTCCTGTCCACCCCCAAAGCGACCGTTCGGCGACGCCCCTCCCGCTGACAATTCCGTGAGAACGGCGTTTCGCTTGAGGCGCGACGCCAGCGCGTCGTTGACAAAACAAAACGATACGGTATGGTTTTGTTACAAGCGACGTGCGGGTTCCCGCTTTCAGTGGTCCCAGCGGGGCTCGCGCCGCTTCGATCGCCGCAAACGGCGATACAGCCCGTTGCGACGTTCCGCGGCCGACCCATATGCCTCCAAAGGGTCGGCCGCATTTTTGTACAAGACGATCCGGCCCCGCCGCCGTTAGAGTCAGGCTCAAAGATGGAGACTGCAAAGATGCGTGCGCCGAGATTCTGGAGACAGTTGCTGGCAATCGTCCTGGTGGCGATCATCCTCCCTGCCCCGCTCCATGCCAACGCGTCGTCGACCGACGAGCCAGCCTCGATCCCCAATGAGGCCGGCGAAAGCGCCGCGTCCGACCAGCAGGCGGTCAACCGCGAGCTCGCGCTCTTCCGCGGGTCGGCTATCTCGCTGAGCCAGGCGATGGCCATCGCCGAAGCCCTGCATGCAGGAGCTACGACCGCCGATATCAGCTTCGACGGCGCATCGGATTCACCGGTCTACCGGGTAAAGACCCTTCACAACGACCGCGTCTGGCACCACGCCATCGACGCCGCGACCGGCAAGATCGTTGGCGGCGAAGCCGCCCTGCCCCTGAAGGAGCTCGATGCCGAGGACCGCAGCAACCTCGCTGCCCTCCGAACAATCCGGCACCGTTTGGCAGATGCCATTCGCGTGGCCGAGCAGGCGGCGTCGGGCAAGGCCATCAGCGGCGGCCTGATCCGCGAACGCGGCCGGCTGAATTTCGCAATCGTCGTCATGAGCGGCAGCGACCTCAAGGAGGTGATCCTCGAACCTCCTGGCGCCGCAGGGCGGCGATGACGGGCCCGTCTGTTGAAGCCCGGATGAGGCCAAAAACCGTTGACGGCAGCTCAAAGCTGCCGCATAAGTCCGCGCCATGACGACTTCGACCAAAGCGACCGCGAAAACCAAAGCACCCTCCGGGGGCTCGGGAGCCGTGCGCGCGTAGTCGAACGATCGCATTATCTGAACCGAAGCCCCGCCTGAAAAGGACCGGGGCTTTTTTATTGCCCGCAGCATTGATGCTCAACCAGAGGACAGACCCGTGAGCTACGAACCCGTTGTTGCTATCGCCGGCGTGACCGGCGCGGTCGGTGCCGAATTCATCGCCACCATGGACAGGCGCGCCTTTCCGGTCCGCAAGCTCAAGGCGCTGGCCAGCGCCCGATCGGCCGGCAAGACCATCGACTTCCGCGGTGAGAGGGTCGTCATCGAAGAGCTCACCGAGAAGTCTTTCGAGGGCGTCGACATCGCGTTGTTCTCGGCGGGCGCCGGCATCTCGCGCAAGTTCTCCCCGGCAGCCGTGAAGGCCGGCGCGGTCGTGATCGACAACTCCTCCGCGTTCCGGATGGATCCGAACGTGCCGCTGGTGATCCCGGAGATCAACGCCAACCGCATCCGGGAGCACAAGGGCATCATCGCCGTTCCGAATTGTTCGGCGATCACGGCGCTGGTGCCGCTATGGCCAATCCATAGGCAGAACCGCATCAAGCGCGTGATCCTGTCGACCTATCAGGCGGCGAGCGGCGCAGGCGCCGCGGCGATGGAGGAGCTGGTGGAATCGACCCGCGCCCATCTCGAGGGCCGGCCGTTCACGCCAAAGGTGATCCCGCTTCCCTACGCCTTCAACGTCTTCAGCCACAACACGGACATCGATCCGGAGACCGGCTACAACGGCGAAGAAACCAAGGTGATCAAGGAGACGCGAAAAATCTTCGAGGACGACCAGATCGCGATCGGCGTCACCTGTGTCCGCGTGCCGGTGCTGCGCGCCCATTGCGAGGCGATCACGTTCGAATGCGAAAGGCCGATCACCGAGGACGAGGTCCGCGCCATCCTGTCGAAGGCGCCGGGCGTCAAGATCGTCGACGACCGGGCGAAGAACTACTTCCCGATGCCGATCGACGCGTCAGGCCAGGACGACGTCCTGGTCGGCCGTATCCGCAAGGATCTCAGCGATGCCAGCGGCCATTCGATCTCTATGTTCGTGTCCGCCGATCAGTTGCTGAAGGGCGCGGCGCTGAATGCGATCCAGATTGCGGAGCTGTTGCCGCAGCGCGTAATGGCGTAACCAGGCGAAGGGATCGTAGGGTGTGCAAAGGCGCACTTCGCGCCGTGCCCACCATTTATCCTCATCGGAAATGAACGGTGGGCACCCGGAGCCTGTCATCGGGCGCGCGTTCGCGCGACCCGTTGGCTTTGCCTACCCTTTTCCTGCCAGACCTCATCCTGAGGAGCGCGCCTTCGCGCGTCTCGAAGGATGAATGGCACCAGCCGGGCCACATGGTTCGAGAGGGCGCTTTCGTGCCTCCTCACCATGAGGCTTTAATGGTTGCGACGCACATCGACCTTTTTGCTCTCTGGTAAGTCAACCGCTCTGACTTATGGTTCGCGGGTCGCGGATGATGTAGTTTCACTCGTGTGAGGTCACGAAACACAGCCAAGCCAGGTTGGGACAGTTCAATTTATCAGCCCAGGTGATATCGATTGCCTGACGCCGAACCATGCAAATCAATAGCCGCTCGCATTGCAAGAGGCCGTCTCAAATCTGGCCAGTATTCGCAAGGGAGTGTGTCATGCGAATCTTTTCAAAAGCAGCTAGTGCAGCACTTGCCCTGTGCATGTTGTTGCTACCATTTGGCTCCAGCGCTTTGGTCGAACCGAAAACGGAGGTGGCAGCAGCGGCCTCGGCATGGGGACAAGCTATTGGCGGAGGCGATCCCGAAAAAGTCTTAACGCTCTATGCGGACGATGCCGTACTCTGGGGCACGCTGTCGCCGACGGTGCGTTCCAATCGAGAGGCGCTACAAGATTATTTCGTGAACGCCTTCAAGGTTCTGCCCGGCGTGAAGGTCGCCTTCGGCGATCAGTTGATCCGTGTGTACGGGAATGCGGCGATCAACACTGGCAACTACACGTTCTCCTATGTCAGGGATGGCGAGGCGAAGAACTTGCCCGCGCGCTACAGTTTCACCTACGTCAAGAACGGCGAGCGTTGGCTGATCGTCGACCACCATTCCTCGGCCATGCCCTCGCCACCGAAATAGGAGCTGTAGGGTGGTCAAAGCGAAGCGTGCCCACCTATCAGACTGACAATGCGGAACGACGGTGGGCACGGCGCAGTCGCGCCTTTGCCATCCCTACACACCTACGCGCCGGTTACGCGCCAGATCACGTTGCCGACATCGTCAGCCACCAGCAGCGAGCCGTCGGGGCCGAGCGTGACGCCGACCGGACGTCCGTAGGAGACCTTCTCGTCTGGAGCGAGGAATCCCGTCAGGATATCCCGCGGCGGGCCGGAGGGGCGCCCGTTCTCGAACGGCACGAAGACGACGGCGTAGCCGCTCAGCGTGCTGCGATTCCAGGAGCCGTGCTGGCCGATCACCATGCCGTCCGGAAAGCCCGGCAGCGTGCCTGATGGCATCCAGCACAGACCTAGCGAGGCGGTGTGGCCGCCGAGCGCATAGTCCGGTTGAATGGCCTTCGCGACCATGGCCGGATCTTGCGGCACCCGGTCGTCCACCGTCTGGCCCCAGTAGCAATAGGGCCAGCCGTAGAAGCCGCCGTCGCGCACTGAAGTCAGATAGTCCGGCGGCGTCTCGTCGCCGAGGCCGTCGCGCTCGTTGACGACGGTCCAGAGCACGCTCGTGTTGGGCTCCCATGCGAGCCCTACCGCGTTGCGCAGGCCGCTGGCGAAGATGCGGCTCGTGCCGCCAGCCAGATCGAGCTCATAGATCGCGGCGCGGCCCTCCTCCACTTCCATGCCGTTCTCGGCGATGTTGCTGAGCGAGCCGACGCCGGCATAGAGCTTTTTGCCATCCGCGCTCGGCAGCAGGCTCCGTGTCCAGTGCCCACTGGGC
>Ga0307510_10009853_pt1 | contig 11368 bp, 9 predicted proteins | sample 12_EM_MG_FD_207224 | JGI IMG/M metagenome (GOLD analysis project Ga0307510, IMG submission 207224) | Populus trichocarpa ectomycorrhiza microbial communities from riparian zone in the Pacific Northwest, United States - 12_EM | ecosystem: Host-associated > Plants > Roots > Unclassified | place... | reverse complement strand
ACGTCATCAAGACGCTGCAGGACAACCTCAAGGACGACCCGTTCTTCCCCAGCTACGCGACGCCGCCGGTGATCGCCAAGCTGATGGAGCAGGGCGCGCTCGGCCAGAAGAGCGGCGCCGGTTTCTACAAGAAGGTCGGCAAGGACATCCAGCGCCTGGACCCGGCCAGCGGCACCTATGTGGCCGGTGGCGGCAAGGCCGACGAGATCGTCGCGCGCATGCTGAAGAAGCCGCCCGCCGAGCGCCTCAAGCTGCTGCGCGAATCGAAGAATCCGCAGGCGCAGTTCGTGTGGGCGGTACTGCGTGACGGCTTCCACTACGCGGCCGTGCACCTGGCCGACATCGCCGAGAGCGCGCGCGACATCGACTTCGCGATGCGCTGGGGTTTCGGCCTGCAGCAAGGCCCGTTCGAGCTCTGGCAGGCGGCCGGCTGGACGCAGGTCGCGCAGTGGGTCAAGGAAGACATTGACGCCGGCAAGGCGCTGAGCAGCGCGCCGCTGCCGGCGTGGGTGTTTGAAGGGCCGGTCGCTGCGAATGGCGGCGTGCACCACGCCGAAGGCTCGTGGAGCGCGGCGCATGCGCGCTGGGTCGCACCGAGCACGCTGCCGGTGTACCAGCGCCAGCACTTCCGCGAGTCGGTGTTCGGCTCGGGCGCTGCGGCGCCGCTGAAGACCGGCACCGAAGAGTTCAAGAACGAAGAGATCCGAGTGTGGACGCTGGACGGCGAGGTGCTGATCGCCAGCATCACCGCCAAGCTGCACCTGATCAGCCCGACGGTGAGCGAAGGCCTGCTGAAGGCGGTCGAGATCGCCGAGGCCAAGTACAAGGGCCTGGTGATCTGGTCGCCGGACGACGTGTTCTCGGCCGGCGCCAACCTCGAGGCGCTGATGCCGGTGTTCATGAAGAGCGGCGGCAAGGGCATCCTGCCCGAAGAGAAGAAGCTGCAGGACATGATGCTGCGCCTGCGCTATGCGAGCGTGCCGGTGGTCTCGGCGATCCGCGGCATCGCGCTCGGCGGCGGCTGCGAGATCGCGGTGCATTCGGCGCGGCGTGTCGCGGCGATGGAAAGCTACATGGGCCTGGTCGAAGTGGGCGTCGGCCTGATCCCCGGCGGCGGCGGCCTGACCTACATCGCGCGGCGTGCGGCCGAGATGGCGAACGCGGCGAACGCGAATGCCGACATTCTCAAGTTCCTGACCGACGGCTTCATGAGCGCGGCGATGGCCAAGGTCGGCACCAGCGCGATCGAGTCGCGCAAGCTCGGCTACCTGCTGTGGAGCGACGTGATCGTGCCGAACAAGGACGAGCTGCTGTACGTTGCCACGCAACAAGCGAAGGCCATGTACGAGAGCGGCTACCGCGCACCGGCGAAGACGCTGTTCCCGGTGGCCGGCCGCAACGCGATCGCGACCATCAAGGCGCAGCTCGCCAACATGCGCGACGGCGGCTTCATCAGCAAGCACGACTTCCACATCTCGGCGCTGATCGCCGACGTGGTCTGCGGCGGCGATGTCGATGCCGGTTCGCTCGTCAGCGAGGAATACCTGATGGCGCTCGAACGCAAGCACTTCTGCGGCCTGCTCGACCACGAGAAGACGCAAGAGCGGATCATGGGCATGCTGCAGACCGGCAAGCCGGTGCGGAATTGATTGGAGCTACAGAGATGAGCAAGCAAGTTCAAGAGGCGTACATCGTCGCCGCTACACGCACCCCGATCGGCCGCTCGGGCCGCGGCTACTTCAAGAACACGCGGCCGGACGACCTGCTGGTCGCCGCGATCCGCAGCGCGATGGCGCAGGTGCCCACGCTGGACCCGAAGGCGATCGAGGACGCGATCATCGGCTGCTCCTTCCCCGAGGCCGAGCAGGGCATGAACATGGCGCGTGTCGCCGTGGCGCTGGCCTTCTCGAACCCGATCGGCGGCGTCACCGTGAACCGCTTCTGCGCGTCGGGCATCACCGCGATCCAGATGGCCGCCGACCGCATCCGCGTCGGCGAGGCCGACGTGCTGATCGCCGGCGGCGCCGAGTCGATGAGCCTGGTGCCGATGGGCGGCAACAAGCCGTCGTTCAACCCGGCGATCTTCGAGAAGGACGAGAACATCGGCATCGCCTACGGCATGGGCATCACGGCCGAGAAGGTGGCGGCGCAGTGGAAAGTCAGCCGCGAGGCGCAGGACGCGTTCGCGCTCGAATCGCACCTGCGCGCGCTGAAGGCACAGGCCGCCGGCGAGTTCACCGGCGAGATGACGCCGATCGACGTGGTCTCGCGCTTCCCGAATCTGGCCACCGGCGAGCAGGGCGTGAAGACGCGCACCGTGAACCTCGACGAAGGCCCGCGCCCCGACACCTCGCTCGATGGCCTGGCCAAGCTCAAGCCGGTGTTCGCGGCCAAGGGCAGCGTGACCGCCGGCAACAGCTCGCAGACCAGCGACGGCGCTGGTGCGCTGATCCTGGCGAGCGAGAAGGCGGTCAAGCAGTTCGGCCTGACGCCGCTGGCGCGCTTCGTCAGCTTCGCGGCGCGCGGCGTGCCGCCCGAGATCATGGGCATCGGCCCGATCGAGGCGATTCCCGCGGCGCTGCGCTACGCCAACCTGAAGCTCGACGACATCGGCTGGATCGAGTTGAACGAGGCCTTCGCGGCGCAGTCGCTCGCGGTCATCAACAGCGTCGGCCTGGACCCGGCCAAGGTCAACCCGATGGGCGGCGCGATCGCGCTCGGCCACCCGCTGGGCGCCACCGGCGCGATCCGCGCGGCGACCGTCGTGCACGCGCTGCGCCGCCACAACCTGAAGTACGGCATGGTCACGATGTGCGTGGGCACCGGCCAGGGCGCGGCCGGCATCTTCGAGCGCGTCTGACGCGTCCGACGCGATGGACGCGCAGCGTCGAAGTGCCCTGAGGCGCACCGGTCTCGTGATCGGAGTCGGCGCGCTCGCTGCGCCGTTGGTGGTCAGCGCCGTGCATCCGGCGGCGCTGAGCTCGGAGCGCTTCGCATCGATGGACGCGGCGCTCAAGACGCTGGAGCAGCTCAAGGCCGCGGCGCCGCACATGACCGGCGCGTGGGACCTGCCGCATGTGCTGCACCACATCGCGCAGAGCATCGAGTATTCGATGACGGGCTTTCCGGCGTCCAAGCCGGCGTGGTTCCAGGCCACGCTGGGCTCGTATGCCTTTGCGCTGTTCAATGCGCGCGGGCAGATGACGCACAGCCTGACCGAGCCCATCCCCGGCGCACCCGACATCGCGCAGGGCCAGCCGCTCGCGCCGGCGGTCGACCATGTGCTCGCAGCACTGCGCGCGTTCGACCAGTACACCGGGCCGCTCGCGCCGCATTTCGCGTATGGCGCGCTGGACAAGCCGGCGTACGCGCGGGCGCACCTGATGCACCTGGGCAACCACTGGAACGAGGCCGCCTGATCGGCAGGGGAGCAGCCGCATGCAGACGCAGGACATGATGCAGACACTCGCACTCGCGTCCGACGACGGCGCCACGCTGTCGGCCCGCTTCTACCCGGCCAGCGGCAGCAGCGCCGCGAAGGCCGCCGTGCTGATCGGCGGCGCGATGGGCGTGCGCCAGGACTACTACGCGCCGTTCGCACGCTGGCTCGCCGCGCAGGGCTATGCGGTGATGAGCTTCGACTACCGCGGCATGGGTGACTCGCGCACGGCCCGCTATGCGCGCTCGCTGCGCGGCTTCGATGCCGACCTGTTCGCCTGGGCCCGCGACTACGACACCGCGATCGACGCGCTGCGCGTGCACGCGCCCGGCGCGCCGCTCTACCTGATCGGCCACAGCCTGGGCGCGCAGCTGCCCGGCATGTTGCGCAACCGCGGGCAGATCGACGGGCTGCTCTCGGTCGCCGCCGGCAGCGGCTACTGGCGCGACAACGCGCCGCCGCTCAAGCGCATCGTGCTGTACTTCTGGCATGTGCTGGTGCCGCTGGCGACCGCCGTGTGCGGCTACTTTCCGGGCAGGCGCATCGGCAAGGTCGGCGACCTGCCGCGCGGCGTGATCCTGCAGTGGCGCCGCTGGTGCCTGGACCCGCGCTACCACGTGGGCGCCGAGGGCGGCGCGGTGCGCGCGCAGTTCGAGCAGGTGCGCTTTCCCGTGGTCGCGCTGTCGATCACCGACGACGAGATGATGACCGAACGCGGCACCCGCGTGCTGGTCGACTGCTACGCGAACGCGCCGCGCCGCGTCGAGCGCATCGCCCCCGCCGACGTGAGTGCCAAACGCATCGGCCACTTCGGATTCTTCCGCGATCAGTTCCAATCGTCCTTGTGGGCGCGCAGCGTCGCGCTGCTGCAAGGATTCACCCCCGCTCTGAAGGAGACGACTGCATGAGCATCAAGACCGCCACGATCAATGGCGTGGCCACGATCGAGATCGCCCGGCCCGAGAAGAAGAACGCGATCACCGGCGCGATGTACCTGGCGATGGCCGAGGCGCTGATCGCCGCCACCGCCGATGCGTCGGTGCGTGCGGTGCTGCTCACCGGCCAGCCCGGCATCTTCACGTCGGGCAACGACATCGAGGACTTCATGAAGCGCCCGGCCGATGGCAGCGAGCCGCCGTCCATCTTCTTCATGAAGGCGCTGATCGGCTGCGACAAGCCGGTGATCGCGGCGGTGACGGGCGCAGCCATCGGCATCGGCACGACCATGCTGCTGCACTGCGACTTCGTTTTCGTGTCCGATGAGGCCCGCCTCGCGATGCCGTTCGTGAGCCTGGGCCTGGTGCCGGAGTTCGCCTCCAGCCTGATCGTGCCGCAATTGATGGGCAACGCACGCGCGGCCGAGAAGCTGCTGCTCGGCGACCCGTTCACCGGCGCCGACGCGGTCGAGTGCGGCATCGCCAACGCGGTGCTGCCGGCCGGCGAGGTCGTGAACCACGCGCGCCGCATCGCCGAGCGCTTCAACGCACTGCCGCCGGGCGCCGTGCGCGCTTCCAAGACGCTGATGCGGCGTGCGCGCGCATCGGCCACGCTGGAGACCATCACGGTCGAGAGCGAGATATTCGGCGCGCGCCTGCGCAGCCCCGAAGCGCAGGAAGCCTTCAGCGCGTTCTTCCAGAAGCGCAAGCCGGACTTCTCAAAATTCTGAAACATGGCCCCCAGGCTTGCGGCTTCGCCGCTTCTCCACCCCCCGAGGGGGCTCGCCCGCCTTGGGGCGGCCCGGCAGCGGGCGGCCTGACATGTCCCTCGCGCTCAAGCTCGTGCTCTCGCCGCTGCTGATCGCGCAGGCGGTCGGCACGCGCAAGCGCGCACCGGTGCTGCCGGAGGCGCAGGGCCCGCGTGAAGGGCAGATCGGTTCGGGCGGCGCGGCGTTGCGGCTGCTGATCGCGGGCGATTCTTCCGCGGCCGGTGTCGGCGTGGCGCATCAGGACGAGGCCTTCGCCGGCCACTTCACGCGCGCGCTCTACAAGCGCAGCGGGCGGCCGCTGCGCTGGCGGCTGCGCGCGAAATCAGGCCTGACGACCAGGCAGGTGCTGGACCTGCTGCGCGACCAACCGCCGCCCGCGGCCGACATCGCGGTCGTGCTCACCGGGGTCAACGACGTGATCGACCTGGTGCCGCCGCGGCGCGCCATCGAACACCGCGCAGCACTCGCCGAATGGCTGCTCGACGGCGGGCGTGCGCGCGACGTGGTGTTCGCGGCGCTGCCGCCGATCAACCAGTTCCCGCTGCTGCCGCAGCCGCTGCGCCACGTGATGGGTCAGGACGCGCGGCGCCACAACGACGCGATGGCGGAGTGGGCCGCCAAGCACCCGCACGTGCACCATGTGCCGATCGCGCTGCAGCTCTCGCCGGCGGCGATGTCGCGCGATGGCTTCCACCCTGGTGAACCGATCTACCGCGCCTGCGGCGACGCGATCGCGCGCTTCATCGCCGAGCAGCTCATCCACCCGAAGACACGCAAATAAACCATTGGAGACACGCCCATGAGTGCGCAGAACAAGACGCTGGCAGGCAAGACGCTTTTCATCACCGGCGCCTCGCGCGGCATCGGCCTGGCGATCGCCAAGCGCGCCGCGGCCGACGGCGCCAACATCGTGATCGCCGCGAAGACGGCCGAGGCCAATCCCAAGCTGCCCGGCACGATCCACTCGGCCGCGGCCGAGATCGAGGCCGCGGGCGGCAAGGCGCTGGCGCTGCAGACCGACATCCGCGACGAGGCCAGCGTGCTGGCCGCGGTCGAGCAGGCGGTCGCGCGCTTCGGCGGCATCGACATCCTGGTCAACAACGCGAGCGCGATCAGCCTGACGCCGACCACGGCCACGCCGATGAAGCGCTTCGACCTGATGTTCGGCGTGAATGTGCGCGGCACCTACCTGTGCACGCAGAGCTGCCTCGCCGAGCTGGTGAAGTCGGCGCAGGCCGGGCGCAACCCGCATGTGCTGAACATGTCGCCGCCGCTGTCCATGCGCGAGCACTGGTTCAGCCCGCACGTGGCCTACACGATGGCCAAGTACGGCATGAGCGAGTGCACGCTGGGCCACGCAGGCGAGTTCCGGCCGCTGGGCATTGCGGTCAACAGCCTGTGGCCGCGCACCGCGATCGCGACCGCCGCGCTGCAGATGATCCCGGGCGTCGATCTCGCCAGGTGCCGCAAGCCAGAGATTCTTTCGGACGCGGCCTACCTGATCCTGACCAGCGACGCGACCACGACCACCGGCAACTTCTTCATCGACGACGAACTGCTCGCCTCGCACGGCGTGACCGACCTCGACCGCTACAGCGTCACGCCCGGCACGACCGATTTCATCCCCGACTTCTTCGTCGACTGAGCCGCGCAGGCGCGCCGCTCACCCCGGGATCAGCCGCGGCTTGCCCTCGCGGTCGATCGCCACATACGTCAGGTTCGCCTCGGTCACCTTGACCACGTGCAGGTTGGCCGGATCGCGCTCGGCATAGACCTCGACGTTCACCGTGACCGAGGTGCGGCCGATGCGCTCCACCTTCGCGTAGAAGCTGAGCAGGTCGCCGATCGAGACCGGCTGCTTGAAGATGAACTGGTTCACCGCGACGGTGACGATGCGGCCCTTGGCGATGCGCGCCGGCAGCACCGCACCGGCCAGGTCGACCTGCGCCATGATCCAGCCGCCGAAGATGTCGCCGTTGCCGTTGGCGTCTGCCGGCATCGGCATCACGCGCAGCACGAGCTGGCGGTCGTCGGGCAAACGCAGCGGGGCGATCGAGGCGTCCGCGTCGCCGCTTCGGTCGTCACTTGAAATCTCGGGCATATTGCGTCACCTGCAACTGTTGGTCGGCACATTCTTTCATCTTTGCCGGCGATTGCCCCGCTGCCCGTCTCCCGTCTCCCGAGTCCTCGTCCATGCGCCCTTCGTCGATTGCTCCCCCTGTTGCGCCGCCGGTTGCCGGTGCCGCGTTGCCGCGCTCGGACTGGGCGACCATGAAGAAGCTGCTGCCCTATGTGTGGCAGTGGCGCTGGCGCGTGCTGGTGGCGCTGAGCTGCCTGGTGGCGGCCAAGTTCGCGAACATCGGCGTGCCGCTGGTGCTCAAGCAGCTCGTCGACGCGCTCGACCTGAAACCCGGCGACCCGCGCACCGCACTGGCGGTGCCGGTCGCGCTGCTGCTGGCGTACGGCGCGCTGCGGCTGTCGATCACCGCGTTCACCGAGTTGCGCGAATTTCTGTTCTACCCGGTGGCCGCACGCATCGCGCGGCGCGTGTCGCTGGAGGCCTTCGAGCACCTGCTGGCCTTGAGCCTGCGCTTTCATCTGGAGCGGCAGACCGGCGGCGTCTCGCGCGACATCGAACGTGGCTCGCGCTCGATCCAGTCGCTGCTGAACTACCTGATCTACAACATCCTGCCGACGCTGGTCGAGATCGCGCTCGTCATCAGTTTGCTGTCGGCCAAGTTCGACGGCTGGTTCGCGGCGATCACGTTGAGCGCACTGGTGCTCTACATCGGCTTCACGATCACGGTCACCGAATGGCGCACGCATTTCCGGCGCGCGATGAACGAGCAGGACAGCAAGGCCAACACGCGCGCGGTCGACGCGCTGATCAACTACGAGACGGTCAAGTATTTCTCGAACGAGCATTTCGAGCAGGCGCGCTACGACGACAACCTGCAGCGTCTGGAGCGCGCGTCGATCAAGTCGCAGACCTCGCTGTCGGCGCTCAACCTTGGCCAGAGCCTGATCATCGCGACCGCGGTCACGCTGCTGGTGTGGCGCGCCACGCTGGGCGTGGTCGCCGGCACGATGACGCTGGGCGATCTGGTGCTGGTGAATGCGCTGATGATCCAGCTCTACATCCCGCTGAATTTTCTCGGCGTGATCTACCGCGAGATCAAGCAGTCGATGATCGACATGGAGAAGATGTTCGCGCTGCTGGGCCAGAACCGCGAGATCGCCGACGCGCCGGATGCCCAACCGCTGGTCAACCATGGCGGCGCCGTGCGGTTCGAGCATGTGCGCTTCGGCTACGACCCCGACCGCACCATCCTGCACGACATCAGCTTCGAGATTCCCGCCGGCAAGACGGTGGCGGTGGTCGGCCCGTCGGGCTCGGGCAAGAGCACGCTGGCGCGGCTGCTGTTCCGCTTCTACGACGTGAACGCCGGCCGCATCAGCATCGACGGGCAGGACATCCGCGAGGTCACGCAGCAGAGCCTGCGCCAGTCCATCGGCATCGTGCCGCAGGACACGGTGCTGTTCAACGACACGGTCGAATACAACATCGCCTACGGCCGCACCGGCGCGAGCCGCGAGGAGGTCGAGGGCGCGGCCAAGGCGGCGCACATCCACAACTTCATCGTCTCCACGCCCAAGGGCTACGACACCATGGTCGGCGAGCGTGGGTTGAAGCTCTCGGGCGGCGAGAAGCAGCGCGTGGCGATCGCGCGCACGCTGCTGAAGAACCCGCCGGTGCTGATCTTCGACGAGGCCACCTCGGCGCTCGACTCCGCCAACGAGCGCGCGATCCAGGCCGAGCTGAAGAGCGTGGCGCGCAACAAGACGGCGCTGGTGGTGGCGCACCGCTTGTCCACTGTGGTCGACGCGCACCAGATCCTGGTGATGGAGCTCGGCCGCATTCTCGAACGCGGCACCCACGACGAACTGCTCGCGCTCGGCGGCCGCTATGCCGACATGTGGCGGCTGCAGCGCAGCACCGAGGCGAGCCGTGCGGCTGCACCCGATCTAACCCTCGCGGTCTGAGGTTTCTACGTAGGCCAACGGTGTATCTGCCGTGACTACACTGCCCGCGTGGAAACAAAATGGTTGGAAGACTTCGTCAGCCTGGCCGAGACGCGCAGCTTCTCGCGCTCGGCGCAGCTCCGTCACGTGACGCAGCCGGCGTTCTCGCGGCGCATCCAGTCGCTGGAGGCCTGGGCCGGCATCGACCTCGTCGATCGCTCGTCCTATCCGACACGGCTCACCTCGGCCGGCGAGACGCTGCACGCGCAGGCACTCGACATCCTCGGCTCGCTGCAGGCCACGCGCAACATGATGCGCGGCCACAAGGCGGCCGGGCACGACATGATCGAGTTCGCCGTGCCGCACTCGCTCGCGTTCACCTTCTTCCCGCACTGGGTGATGGACCTGCGCAAGCGCTTCGGCGCGATGAAGAGCCGGCTCATCGCGCTCAACGTGCACGACGCGGTGCTGCACCTGGTCGAAGGAAGCTGCGATTTGCTGCTGGCCTATCACCATCCGTCGCAGCCGCTGCAGCTCAACCCGGAGCGCTACGAGATGCTCAGCCTCGGCCACGAGACGCTGATCGCCTGCGCCAAGCCCGATGCCAGCGGCCAGCCGCTGTTCAGCCTGCCCGGCACCGCGGCGCGCAGCGTGCCCTTCCTGGCGTATGCCGAAGGTGCCTACCTCGGTCGGCTGGTCGAGGCCATCATCAAGCAGTCGAGCGAGCCGCTGCACCTCGACCCCATCTATGAAACCGACATGGCCGAAGGCCTGAAGGCGATGGCGCTCGAGGGCCACGGCCTGGCCTTTCTGCCGGCGAGTTCGGTCAAGAAGGAGCTCAAGGCCAAGCGCCTCGTGCGCGCGGCGCCGCCGGGCGAACATGAGTTGACGATGGACATCCGCATCTACCGCGAGCGCCCCGAGATGGCGCGCCACAGCAAGTCCGGCGCGCTCGCGCTCTGGGATTTCCTGGCCGCCAGGGTCTGACGCCCGCGCTGCCGCGGCTCTCGGGTTTACCCGAGGCGCTTATGCATCGCTTGCATGAGGGCCCGGAGATTCAGCATTGGCACGTCTCGTGCGTCAGTTCTACAGTTCGCCCCGCTGCGATTCGCGGCGGTCTGTTCAACGAGCGCGAGACCCACTCCATGAAAAAGCGTTTGCCGCCCGCGGCCCTGATCCTGATTGCGATGGTCATCGGGATCATCCTGGGCTACATGATCTTCACGAGCTTTCCGGACAAGAAGGCCGCGGCGCAGATCGCCGGCTACGTGTCCATCATGTCCGACGTGTTCCTGCGCCTGATCAAGATGCTGATCGGCCCGTTGGTGTTCTCGACGCTGGTCGTGGGCATCGCGCACATGGGCGACGCAGCCTCGGTCGGCCGCGTGTTCGGCAAGGCGCTGGGCTGGTTCATCACCGCGTCGCTGATCTCGCTGATCCTCGGCCTGATCATGGCCAACCTGCTGGAGCCGGGCAAGAACCTGGGCCTGCCGCTGCCGGACATCGGCGCGTCTGCCAACCTGGCCACGAGCAAGTTCACGCTGAAGGATTTCGTGAGCCACCTGGTGCCGAAGTCGTTCGCCGAGGCGATGGCCAACAACGAGATCCTGCAGATCGTCGTGTTCTCGATGTTCTTCGGCGTGGCGCTGGCCGCGCTCGGCGACAAGGCCAAGACGCTGGTGGCCGCGATCGACGAGCTGTCGCACGCGATGCTCAAGATCACCGGCTACGTGATGAAGCTCGCGCCGCTCGCGGTGATGGCCGCGATGGCTGCGACCGTCGCGACCAACGGCCTGGAGATCCTGCTGAAGTTCGCGGTCTTCATGGGCGACTTCTACATCGGCCTGTTCCTGCTGTGGGCGGTGCTGATCGGCGCGGGCTTCCTGTTCCTCGGGCCGCGCGTGTTCAAGCTGCTGGTGCTGATCAAGGAGGCCTTCCTGCTGTCGTTCGCCACCGCGAGCTCCGAGGCCGCGTACCCGAAGATCCTCGACGCGCTCGACCGTTTCGGCGTGAAGCGCAAGATCTCCAGCTTCGTGATGCCGATGGGCTACTCGTTCAACCTCGACGGTTCGATGATGTACTGCACCTTCGCCGTGCTGTTCATCGCGCAGGCCTACGGCATCGTGTTGCCGATCGGCACGCAGATCACGATGCTGCTGATCCTGATGATGACCTCCAAGGGCATGGCCGGCGTGCCGCGC
>Ga0307510_10009852_pt1 | contig 11368 bp, 13 predicted proteins | sample 12_EM_MG_FD_207224 | JGI IMG/M metagenome (GOLD analysis project Ga0307510, IMG submission 207224) | Populus trichocarpa ectomycorrhiza microbial communities from riparian zone in the Pacific Northwest, United States - 12_EM | ecosystem: Host-associated > Plants > Roots > Unclassified | place... | reverse complement strand
TTCACAGCTCTTATCACAAGGCAGGTTATAGACTGATTAACAACATCACGGGTTTGCTCTTGATCGGTAAGATTCGGTATATCGGACCGATTTTCACCTACGGGCGCACTGAAGGCGTGGCGGTCGTGCTGTGTTGAGCTTCTTTGACAGGGAAACGCATGATAAACCAAGGACAGGTGAGGAAGTGCCCATCGACTAATTGTTTGCCACTGGCAGTGACACGGTGGTAGCCTGGACAATAGTCACAATACTTGGCCGGCCCTACCGAGTGCGGGATCACCCACTGGCAGTGCCACCCAAGTCGCGGTGATCTTGCCTCGAGCAGTAGACGGCAGTTGTAAAGAGCCCGTTTAGGTATAGTCAAATCATAATTCCTGCCCGGCGCGGATGCCTGTCTAACAGCACGGAACCTTGCGGGGGAGGAACCAGGAATTTTTCGAGACCATCGTGACTGTGATCATGATCAATGTCGATTAGAATGTTCTACATTCTACAGACCTTCCGTAAGCTAAGGCGGTCGTTAGCAAAGATGATCAAATAGACTGTGGTTCACTGCCCGGCGTCCCGTTGCGCTGCGCATTTTACAGTGAAGAGTTGGCGGACTGCGACCTGAATTTAAGGACACGCAGCCACTTAGTGGGCATCGATATGAGATGCAAGAAATTACCTAGGTCGTGGACTGCGCAGACACCTTAGCCATATGGTGATCACCACATTTCAAGTTTCAACCTGTATAAGCTTCGAAAATGACCGGGCCACCTGTGGCGCGGTGGGGTGGAGGTCAGTGCACTGACACGTCAGGGAATAGGGGTTGGCCCGGGGGGAGAACTTGAGGGCAAGGCTCACATCCCAATCAAATTAGGGCCCTGGCGCTGTGGTCAATAGATCCGTGCTATAAATGTCCCCTTCATCCATTCACGCACCGTCTTTGGTGGATTGGACTTGATACGTTTGACAGCCAAAAGCGCTGACCCGGGCGAGACCTAGTGGACGCTGGAATAACTGAGGCTATGTCACGATCGACCTAGAAGGTGCTGATCGTATATGGTGGCCCAGTGACGGGGGGATAAATGTTCGGGATCGTTTGGGACGTAGGACCGCCGCCGGTAGCAAAGTACGGAAGGAATCTAGACAACGTACCTCGGCTGGATGTCTATTCTGTAGTGGTGACGAGCGTACGACATGAGGTCTGAGGAATGAGGAATGAATACTGTGACTACTCGCAGGCCTCAGAGCGAGTCAACAAACTTGAACAAAGTTCAACAAACTGTCAAACTCCGAGTCTGCAGTCAACTGGCCGCACCTCAGCGCTCAGCGCTCAGCTCCCATCACTAGTATGAACCGCCACACACACACCATAACCATAACCTGAGTGGGGAAAGAAGGAGAGCCGAAAGGTAGTTAAAGCTGGTGAGAAATCGTCGATAAGTGGTGCTAGTGAAGCTGTCAACCTGGTTCACGATGAAACAATTACGGCCCTACTACTAGCCACGAATCAAGCAACTATGATATCCACTACAGTACAGCTGATGGCAGAAAACAAATGGAAATACAAAAGAGGGCCCCACAATTGAAGCCGGCCAGTCACTCAATGTCAGATATGCACCGACTCGTCCAGCCCCCCTCAGGCTTTCAGTGATGCATTTTGTCAGTCACTAGAACACCTCTTGCTGCGGGGGCGTTGAACCTTCTTTTCCTGACCGCCCCACAGATTCTCCCAATCCTCCACCAATCCTAACTCGTGGGCCTTTTCTGAAACAAAACTAAGCGCATATGCCGCCGCGGTCTCGACCGGGGTGCCATCTTTGATCCAACCCAGAATCATCTTCGTTTCGTAGACGTGGCATGGGCCAAAGTTGGGGTCGGCGCCGGGATGCATTCTCAAATGAGTCTTGAAATTCTCCTTCCGATGTCCCCTCCAAGGACAGGGCGAATATGGGCAGTGTAACCAGCAGGGGAGATGAGCTGATAACACATGTCGCTGCACGTCTTGCGGGCGCCCGTAGGCCTTCTCGCATTTGGGGCAGAGTATTCGGGAAGGCTTGGGCCCGGACGTGGACTGAGAGACGGAGGAGGTCTGAGTAGGGGCATACGGAACGCCTATCAGATACTGGCCTGCACTTCCGGAAGAGAGTCACCTTACCTGACGGTGATCACGATGCGATGAATGGTCAGAGGAGAAATCCCCGACGTCTGTGTGGTTTTCTACGAAAACGGGAATTCCGTCGAAAATGTTAAAGGAGTTCATGAGGGAAGTAGGTTTGAGAATAATGGTTGACTAGCAGTTGCGGGTATGGGGATGGGGAGTAATAGGCTTCAAATTGAAGGTGGTCGTCAACCCTGTGGACTGATTTATTTGTTCGAAAAATCTGTCTAGGCCTGCCGATTTCAAAGCAGCCTCGAGACCTCAGACGTTTTCTGGCTTCTGAAACTTTGCTACAAAATTCATATATAGCCATGGGAAATCCAATCGTCCAGCAGGCGCAACGGGGAGGCCTCAAACTCAAAAACGGAGAGATGGGACAACGCTGATATCGGCTATCAGACATGAAGGCAACGCGCTCGAAGGTTAAACCGCCTGGATCTGCAACGTGTTAAGAACATGTGAAAGGAATGAAAAAGGTTCGCCACTCAACTTGAAGGCAATGCCAGCACGCGCCAAGGGTTGGGGATCAGAATGACAAAAATATCCATCTTGGAGGCACATGTGACAAATGACGGGTCGTCGAGCTGGTGCAGAGTTTCCAATTAAGTACACCAGCGTCACGGTCAGTACGGTGGTCCACCTAACACAGAGTCAGTATCGTCTAAAGACGGCGGTGAATCCTCACTGCCAGTGCGATCAGCCGGACTCAGAACGGCTGGGCGTATCCACAGTGCCATTGCCGAGTACCAGTTCCATTAGAAAATGCCTGGGTGGCTTACCGCACCACCAAGTCTTGGCTGCCGTAAATGGAGGTGTGATTGTAACGAAGCTGTCGATATCGTGACACAGAATGTCGAGATTTGGTGGGGATTGCATTCATCAAGGACTCGGAGCAACGTGAAGGCGGGAAACACAGGTCACGTGAAAGCTCGGCACTTTCAGGTGTCTTAAATCAGATTAAGTTGATCTCGGGCTCCCTCACAACAAATGCAAATGCATTCGAATGTCAAGACAGTATGGGTTCCATAGTCAACTAGACGCCAAAAACGAAATCCCCGTCCCTGACGTCCACACCCTCGAACCGAAAGACGATCTTTGGGTCTGTAACCAGCGCATCACGATTCTGCCTGTCCATAGATTTGCAAGAAACTTACCGTTCTTGTCGTCGTGGTAGGGGGCGCAAAGACATAGAAGTGGCACGTCACACGAGGATTCGTAGTGCCAAAGCGCGTGCAATACGCAACGTGGAACTTATGCGCCCAGCCACACTCAGTGTTGGAGGAATTAATTTACGGCGACTTCTTACCGCAGTCAGACCTTCTATGCGGGTGGCGTCCTCTTACACAGCTTGTCGGAGTTCCGAAGCCTAGGAAGCTGCTCATTGCTTCGGAAGTTGAGGTTGAATTTTTTCAGCGCAAACCAGCGCCACCGACCGCCGGCGCCGCTCCATACACGCATTTTGTCATGTGTCCAGTATGCTGGTTAGTCTGTGGAGCTATGTTAGACCGTCCCGAAACCTCGCCAGCACCACGAATCCCGGAAAAAGGGCTAGGATCATCTGCGGACATTGAAGCCAGATAAGTCAAAGGTGTTAAGCATCGGACTAGTTTGCTTCAAGTTGACGTTTTCTTACGCTGACTTTCATCACCGATGTCTTCGCTTTCAGTGGCATAGAAATGATCCGTCGCGTCGCTCTGGGATAGAGCACAATCGTATCGAATAGCCGTAAGCACGTAAGCTCGTGGTCGTGGCCAGGGGTCAGGGACGTCAATGTGAGGAGCATGTGGCGGTTCTGTTTTGCGTGTTAGTATGAGGTGGGATGGTAAAAGACGGTACTCACACCAATAGCAGTATGCATGTATACAATCTCACCATAATCGTTTGGTTGACCCTCCTCACCCTGCGCCTCGGGGGTGTAAGCTGTAAGAGTGGTGTAAGATATCAGGATGATCCACGCGCTCTAGCCTCGGAATCGAGCCGAATCGACCACGTGACGCCCTCTTTCATCCTTTCTCCTCTCTCCTCATCGTAGTTGGCCGAATGTAACCTCCTCCTCATCTACTGTACGCGCCTCGTCTCCAACCCATTTCCAACCGCTCTCGACACTCGATCTCTTGACCCCAGCAACCAAGCTCCCCCCTCTCATCTCACCAATCCTTATGGCGGAAGACACCCGGATCGTCCAAGACATGTCGGCCGACGCCACAAACGCGCGCCACCTCGAAAATCCCTTCGGTCCACGTCGCACACGTGCATGGCCCCTTGCAAGTCTGGACCACATCTAGGGATTTTACTGTGTATGGAACCTATCAAGCCATCATTCGTACGCCCCTTTTTTCTCCCTTTGTCTTAGACTTCCTGCTCTCCATTTTACACTTTCCCCTTTTACTGTAGCAACTTTTCACCTCGTCATCGTCGCCATGCGATCGCATCTGCCTTCACTTCCCCTCTTCCCCCACTACTCACCTCGTGCGTAGAGTACTTGTCCTTACTCGTATATATAAACCCTCTTGCCTGGCCTTGCCAAAGAAAAAAGGGCAATAGAGGCAATTGAGCCCCACTCTTTCTCCCTCTTAGACCATCTTCAGACTTACACACATGGACTAACCACCTACGCAACAGGGGCAATTGGCGCGATAGCATTAGTTCATATCACATCCTAATGATTACCACTTGGGACTGGAGTCTCGAATACATGGCTAGAGCTGCGGTGTCCACTTGCTGCCTTGCATACCGAGCTTGGAAGTAAGGCATGTCCAGGTGTCAAAAGTCCGACTTTTCGTCCTGTAGATGAGTTTGGCAGGACCTTGATTGCGTCATTAATCACTCGGTGCTAATATTGACGATCGGTACAAAGCGTCTTGTCGCCTTGTGGACGGGCAACAGTGATCAATTGAGGTTTTCGAGAACTGCGCTTTCATAAGAACTACTTTGATGATTTTATGCTTAGGTATAAGAAACGGAACTGGAAGTGGGTTCTATTTCGTACTAAGAGACTCGCCTTCAAGCGGTGCCTAGACTATGCAGCTGACCCACCGCTATCCTCAGGCTCTTCTCGTTCAATTGGGGTTAGACAGGCCGCGTCTCAGAAGAGTAGGCTTGGTTCCCGTCAACAAACGGTGATGTACGGTGTAGTTGGCAGTAAACAAGCAGATCAATTCCTAAAATCCAAAAACAGGAGCTCTGGACCTAAAGACCTCGACCATGAAGCGCCCGATCTGCGCAACGAAATGTGTTAACTACGGCGATGAGTTATATCACCTTACGCCATTCCCACACCATTACCTCAGCCTCCGGCGCGGTCGTCTCCTTCTGCTTTCCCTCTTTCCCTACTAGGCAACTGCCCTCCGAGAGACTTCTACTTACTTTACGTATAGGTGTCAGCCGTTGGGGACTGCATGATTAATTCGTCAGGGCCAGAAACTCCAAGCAGTTGGAGCGTAATTGTGATTAGCGTGTACGCCAGTGTACTCTAATGCAGGATCGGAAGAATCCACCGGGGGAAATTCCCGGAAAGACGAAGGAATGTATATATCCCACGCGTGAAACGGTTGCAGGTGCGGAGGCCTGGCTTGTACGACCCTTTTTTAGCGATAGTTTGTTGATCTCAGAGGCCATATACTGCGCATTCGTGGGAACATTCACAGCTCCGCAATTCTTCGGCGACTCAGGGCTCATCAACTCCTCCCTTGTGCATGGGGATCCAGTCTGAGGTCCACCCATGCTAACACCACCCTTCCCCCTCCCCTTTTCCTATACCACATGGGCCCGATGAGAATAGATTGCCGTGGTACTGGTACAATGACCGTACTGGCACCTCACAAGGGACATATTACTTGATTGACCGATTTCCCGCTATGCCCCCCGCGCGCTCTGCTGCCAATCTCCCTCAATTCTGGCCCTAGTACAACGTGTCTGACGCCTTGTGCAGCCCCCGTTACTTGATCCCCTATATCAAGCCACTGCTGTCCGGTCAATGGACCTCCTTCCATGTCGATTTATGCAAATTTTCCAAGGTCGCCGCTCTTGTCCTCAATACCACGACAAACCCACATCACGAAAGTTCGCACAGCGAGTGACAAGTAAGCACGGCTTGTGACCTGCATCCGAGAATTGGTAATCATAATTTTCAGTTCTCTCTACAGGTCTCCCCCCTCAGAGTACGATCGTTAGATGATTACAGGTACCAGATGGGTGTCCTTCACGTTGCAGCACCAGGAAGGCACAAGTTCCAGTACTAGGATCGCTACCTTACAGGCCTTTCTCACCCTGATGATCAAGTTTTCAACCCAGTGACTCCCCTCCCCCGGAAACAGAACCATCTATGGACGACAACAAAAGTAAAAACGTCCCAGGATACCTCCGAGCCCCCATTTACACCTTTGGGCCTCACCGAGTCGGTTTTGCTTTCACTCGCCAGTTGAATAGCTTATATGTAATTCCTGGTTGCAGGCACCACTTTTCCCTTCGTCGGAAGGCCATGGAAACCACCAGCGACTAGGGCATCTTTATGGTACTGTCCACCAGTCTGTCTAGCGGTCACAACAATGGTGTAAACTCCAGAGCGACACAGACAATCGCATATGGGGGGCCGCCCATTGAACCCCCTTTCTACACCGAACATTTGACGAGCTGTGGGAACCATAAAGACGAGATTTCACACCCGGTTCCTCGGTACGCGCTGCTGTCGAAGGGAATCCCTCAACAGAATCCTCCCCTTGGTCCTCACATGCAAGCGTTTTCGATGGCCGATGTCCTGGGGTACGACGTATTGGGGAGGCACAGCGCGGAGGCTTCACATGGCCGCAGCAATACGATACTCAGGTGAGGTGTCGTCCCATATCCGATCCCCGCAGCTATTTATGGTTCTCATCGGCGACGCAGGACGCGCAAGGCTTCTTGGGTGACCCTATTGACCTCATGGAGCCTCTTGGTCACGGCGACATACCTCTACCTATATATGGTGTAGTCGTCGAAACCTCTCCGATCCTGAAGAGACGCGCGCGCAACTGGCTTTGCCCCGCATCGGGCTTCCTACCATCATTCAGTCATCGAAAAGATCGAAATCAGCATGTTTTGACCCATCTCCCGCGGATCCAATGACCAGATCCAGGCCGCTCTTGGAGGGGTGACCGCCAAAGTCTCTTCAGGATGCATTGGGACCGTGACAGTAACCATCTGTCCAGTAGCCGGGATTTGGACGACCACATTTGAACTCAGGGCATCAACCAAGGCCATTAGTGAGAAGATAGAGACGGCCTCTCTCTCCATTCGAGACGCGGTATGCAATATCAGTGGTGCGAAAAAAGGCTTCAGACGTTGGTGAGTCGGAATTATGCCAAAATCCCTGGGGTTGTTAGGGAAGGAGCGTCCAATGACTCGGGTGGTCGCTCTCGGGCACTCTTTGTTGGGTGCCTACTTCGATGCTGAACATTGTAAGGCCAGCACAGGCGCTAGCCTCGGAATCGAACACTGCACGTGACGCCCGACTGTGCTCGACCGCGCTCCTTGTCCTGCACGCACGCCTCGCCTCCGGATTGACGCTTTCCCATTTACAGTCAAGAATCGCCCCTCGTCGCATCAACCCATCAAGCCCGGATCGCCCAATTTCGACGGCCGACGCACCGCCTCGCGCAGGCTGCAGCCCCATAAGGGCTCGCGCCGCTCACAGCCCTCGCATAGTCAGACCTGGTTCGGGATCCCCTCGCCGTGTTAGAAATACTTAGGTGTCTAGTACATGTATATAAACCCGTGCTCCTGACCTTGTATGAGGGGGAACCCACATTGAAGCCAATGCAATAGAGTATCGTCCCCGTTTCGCTCGCGTGCCTGCCGCCTCAGACCGCCCCTTCCGCTCCTTACGCTCACGCTCCCCCTCACGCGTTCGCATTCCCTTCAGGATCGTGAACCCATCTCAGAACTTGGACCACCCCCGAACTCACCCCGTGTAGACATTCCGTCTTCACCACAACATAAAAAATAGAAACTACGATTCGAATACGCAGTCTTCCGTCTTCCTCTGCACAGCAGTGTTTTCTTGTCACCCCTCGTTTTGTTTTTCGACCCATGAAACCATAATCTGTAGTCATATTACACGAAAAGCGATACGGCGCAACCACAGAGACCACCGCCAGTGAACAAACCAACGTATTTGAGAAGGGCAACGGCCGGCACGGCCACTGGCCGTGATGCCCCTTACTACTGAAAACCCAGGAAAAAGCCCTTCAGGATGATCTCAGGTCAGGTGAACACCGCAGAGAAATACATTATAGGTCCACCACCGCACAAAATGATCATGGTACAATTCTGAACGAATTTGGCTTATTTGGGTCGTGCGTGATTACCATTTCCTACTATTTTTCTTCCGCCGATACTCCCCCATCTTTCTGTACAGCTTGGAGGCGGTGAAGAAGACACGGAGATACTCAAAAGGCGTCATTAATTACGTGACACGAGGGACGGGATAACATGGGACAGCTCTCTTGTCACGTCACTTGCATTTGTTGGATCGTAGTCATCAGACTCATCACGGACCAGACTCATCACGGACTACAGTTCACGGCGGACATTTCCGGCATCCGACCAAGCGTGAAATTTGTTTTTGCAACTCCTCCCTCAAAACACCACCAAAACACATGAAACCACTTGCATTCTGTTCGCATTTAAAAGTAGAATAAGACCTGTACATTAGTTTTTTTTATTTAAATAAGCGCCTTTGTAACCAGACCCAAATTGACATAACATCACCAAAAACAGCATTCCTGTACTGTGCGCACTTAAAAAAGACCTGAAATGAGATATTAAGACTATTTACGACAAAACAGGACCATTTATCAGGACTTGGAGGGTGTGCAGCCAGGGGTGCAAGCCAAACGCTGCGTATGCAGGCAGTAAGGGGGCATTTCCTAATTGGTACGGAGCGGGCCGTGTGACCCATTATCTACACGCTGCCCTTATGTGCACGCACATATGTATGTATGTGGAACATTGCCCTCGCCCCTTTCTACAAGGGCGCCTAAGTCAAAAACGGAAATCTCAAATTGACACAGCCTTTCATAGGTGCCCAAAATGCGAAAATTGCAGAATCGATCCCTTTTACCCACTTTCCTTCCTAGATTTCAATCACGGGCCGGTACTTCAATATTTAGGCGCCTACTCACGTGCCGGAAATGTCCGCCGTGAACTGTAGTCAAGTCACGATCATCATAGCCTACTACCGCGACCTTCGTTTGCGAGTGACTCAGAATCCCCGTGTGCGCGTTCTCCCTTCCCTCAGTTCACGCACATCATAGCGACTGAGGGATCACGCGATCACGCCTAGGTTTTGACAGTATTACTGCATGCCCGGGCCTCACGGCCTCACGTCTTGGCTTGGCGTACATGCGTACATGGCACTTTCTCGGACGGCGTGAGCCCATAGCTTAAGCGCTCAAGCCTGCTTTTTCGAGAATTCCGATCATTAGTGGCAGCCATTCAGACGTAATACTAACTGTAGTATGGTGATACTATTGGTGGCCCTGACATCGAACCGGACCAGGCTGACTAGCTCATTTCTCACCCTATCGCCGCAAAACTCAATAACTATCGTCTAGTAGCCTACATATATATCAGTGCATTCAATACTGTACAAAATGCTCTGTTTCTTAAAGATCAAGACATCAGCGCTCAGCTTCCTATCACTCATCATATGACATATGTATGGATACTGTACCATCACTTCTCGGCAATCACACTACTATGGGACATGGGACTAGAAGCTCAGGGCTGGCAAGCCTTCATCAACTGGACCGGGTGTTATTCTCAATTTTGCGAAGCTAAGTCGAATGCGGAAGCGACATCAAAGTAATGACACCAAAACTTGGGTCCTACTTGGGTTCCGCTCCACTTCCGGACCCCTTCCCCTCAGGCTGTCCATCGTTCAGTCAAGGCTGGAACCCCGCAGCCGACACATTGCCATAAGTTTGTCATTTCATTCTCTTTTCTAGCAGACAGAAGCGGTGTCACTATCTCCTCGGCTCGGATTTTGTCTCCACGTCTCCACGAAATTGGGTAAATCTACAGCGGTTTCTCGGTATGGACCTGGTTGCCGGGTGACTCGGCGTCATGCATCGGATGAATCTGGACAACGTGTGTGCTCTTATCTCCCTCCAACCCAGCGGTCCCGGAGAGCCACAACCGTCTACCCTCGTCATCGGCCTTGGCATGTTTGACAGCTTGGCAGCCGAATTTTACGTTCCTGAAACTAAAGATAATTGGTTCGGCGGCCTTCTGCCCTCTTTGTTCTCATGAACATAGGGTACCGCATATCTTCGCTTGCAGGGGTGACACCTGAAGATAACTTCGGCAATCAAAGATATGGCGCGGTTCAGAGCCTGCTCGAGAACTTGAACCACCATCAACCGCCGTCAATATCGTATCTATTGTTACTGATGGCGCAGTGACGATCTCATAACTCTTCGGTTATCCTTCTTGTGGGTGTACAGTAGTCCCATTCGTCGAGAGTATTTCAAAATGTGATGGAATAGTTACGTTCAACTCTCATCTCGCTTATTACCTACCACTCCTACCCGTTTCTTCCCGTGGCCTCAATCGGATTTTCTTTTCTGTACTCTGAGCCATTATTCCTACAGCAGACGTGCGTCGTGACCCCTTCTCGGGACAAACTTAAATGGGGCAAATCTCAGTCATAAATATTCACGGACACCTGAACACGCTCCTCATCCTGCTTCAAATCACCATCGTCTCTTATCTGAAATTTCAGGGCGTTCTTCAAATTCCCAGGGAAGGGGCTCTACGACCGTACGAATCTGCCGTAATTCATGACGCTCACCGGGACTCGGATTTGGTATTTCCCTATCATTCTACACGGCTCGGGGCCTGGGAAAGGCCCCCGCATAGCTCCAGTAATTACGTGACCACACCTGGAGAACATTGGTAACTTGAACTTAGCTGTAGAGGGCACACGCGAAACCAAGCTTTATTTCATCGACAATAGGTATGGTGCGGGTCCCAGCTCGGCGCATACTATCACGCTGGTGGTGCTCGGACGCTATACGTTGCTCGGGACTGAATCCGGCCAAAGCTGGCAACCATCTGACTTGTGTTAGTGGGCCACTACTTTGTATGGCATATCCGAGTTCTCATGTGTTTGAGATGCATAAACACTACTGTAGGTAATCAGTATAAATCAGTATTACATATGGGCCCTCATCTGCAAAAGTG
>Ga0307510_10009851_pt1 | contig 11369 bp, 5 predicted proteins | sample 12_EM_MG_FD_207224 | JGI IMG/M metagenome (GOLD analysis project Ga0307510, IMG submission 207224) | Populus trichocarpa ectomycorrhiza microbial communities from riparian zone in the Pacific Northwest, United States - 12_EM | ecosystem: Host-associated > Plants > Roots > Unclassified | place... | reverse complement strand
CCATTCCGGATATTTTTTCAGGGCTTTTTCAGGGTTATACGTATACCACGCATATCCGCTTCTGCGTTCCCGGCTAACCTCGGCCAATGAATATAAGTACACACTGTCCCTGTCACAAAACAAAGGTCTTCCTGTTCCCAATTCATAATAGCGCGTCCAGATTGGTGGTGCAGTTGAATCAGTTACAACCCTACGATCATCGGTAACTTTTTTGTATTTTGAGTCAAATTCAGGAGCCTGAAAAGTTTCTACTCTGGTATTGTAGATTTTAGAATCCGAAAACCATTTAATAGCACCTTGTACAGATCTGATAATCTGTTCACTTGGATTTTCTATTTTCATCAAAAATAAAACGATATCAACACTCTCAGCATTACTAACACTTGGCGGTTCGAACTTTCTGGCCCATGTAGGCAGTAAAGTTATTTCGTCATGCTGCTGGCACCAGGCAGTAAGTTTTCCGTGATCAGAAATTTGTGTTTTTAAGATACAGTCAATTCCATTTTCATAAGCTGCGCTCACTTTATTTTTTGTTTTAGCATCTACAAAACTAAGATTAGGATCGTTCTGCATTATTTTCCCCAACAAATTCATAATCCCCATATAAGCTCCGTCATTAAAAGTGATATGACGGCTATACCCTTTTTCTAAAGGAAAGTATTGCGGCCATCCTCCATTAGGATATTGTGCTTCGAGAATAAAATCAATTCCTTTTAGACAGGCATCTTTGTATTTTTCGATTTTAGTTTGTGTATATACCTGAGCTAAATAATAAATATGAGTATAGGTAGTAGCATTGTCAAAAGTGGTGTGAAGAACAGATTTTGTCTTAACCACATCATTTATTTGCTCTGGGGTCAAAATAGCCCTCATGTCATAATTTTTTGGCCATCCACCATTGTCACGTTGAAAATACAAAATGTTATCGGCTATTTTGGTATAGTCAGATTCATCGTATTTTGGCTGATTAGGAACCGCATTTACGATATTAGTTTTGTCACTAATAAAATACCAATGATTAACACCATCGCTAAATGGTTTTGTACTGATTACTGTTTTATTTTCCTTATCTGATTGAGCAGTTGAATAAAAAAAAGAAAAAAAAGTTAGAAAGATAACCAGTAAGAAGTTATTTTTTCCGGATTGTTTTTTGAATATTTTCATAGTAGTTTTTAATCAGCTTCGGTTATGTTAGTTTTTTTAATTTAGACATGATAAAATCTAAATAGTTTAATGGACTATAATTTTACTGCCGATTTAGGTACAGTTTCCCCAATAGTGGTTTTTTTAGAAAAATCTGAATTTGGTGAAGAAACGAATTCGATTTTTTCACAAACTTCACCATTAATCGTAATTGCTTTAGGCGATACTGAATTAAATTCAATATTTTTAAACGACATGTTTTTGCCGTTATAGATGTCAATTACATTTGGATTATCTATGTTCAGCTTCGCATTTGTAATTTTGATTCCGTTAGCATCAATAATCGAAATCCCTTTTTCTGCTTTAGCAGTCAAATTAGAAATTTCGATGTTTTGGAGATTCATTTCAGGCAACCCTTGAAGGAATACAGCCTGGTAAGCTCCTGCAATTGTTATGTTTTTTATAGAAATGTTTTTAAACTGAGGTGTTTTTTCATCAACAGGAACCATTTTGTTGCTAACAGGATTTCCTCCTTCGGCCAAAGTTTCTGCAATAGATTTTCCACCATAATAAAGGTCAAAAGAAATAGCTTGTGAAGGAATATCGGTCATGAAAATATCAGAGATAAAGATATTTTCAACGACACCGCCGCGTCCACGGTTACTTTTGAAACGCAATCCAACATCAGTTCCCATAAAAGAACAATTAGAGACGTGCAGATTCTTTACGCCACCGGACATTTCGCTTCCAACAGTTACACCGCCATGCCCATGATAAACGATATTATTTTTTACAATAATATTTTCACAAGGAATACCGCGATCACGTCCGTCTTTATCTTTTCCGGATTTAATACAGATAGCATCGTCACCTACATCAAAACTCGAATTTTCAATAATAACATTTTTACAGGATTCCACATCAAGACCATCACCATTTTGAGAAAACCAGGGATTACGAACCGTTACATTACGAACAATCAAATCTTCTATCATTAAAGGATGAATATTCCACGCAGGAGAATTTTGAAATACAGGCCCGTCAAACAATACTCTTTTACTATTTTGAATACTGACCAATACCGGACGAAGAAAGTCATGAATAGCTTCAAATTCTTCTTTGGTTTTTAAATCCAAACGTACATTCTGATCTGCTCCCACAGATGCTTTCATAAATGTTTCCGATGGATACCAGCTATCTTTCTTTTCATTAAGAACTCCGCCTGAAGCAACAAATTTTTTCCATTGGCTTTCTGTTAGTTTGCTCTTTTTAACCTGTCTCCAAACTTCGCCGGAACCATCCCAGACACCTTTTCCGGTGAAAGCAATGTTTTCTAAGTTTTTGCCATAAATAGGAGAAATACAACGCCAGGTATTTAAACCTTCAAAACTGGTTTCGACAAGTGGATATAAACTTTTATCAGGAGAAAATTTGATTAATGCTCCGGTTTCTGCATGTAATTCAAGATTGCTTTTTAGAATGATTGGACCTGTAAGCCAGATTCCCGGAGGGATTATTACTTTTCCGCCTCCTTTTTTAGTTACAGCATCAATGGCATCAGCAAAAGCTTTTGTGTTCAAAACATATCCTCCATTTACAGCACCGAAATCTTTTAAGTTGACAGTGTTTTTTGGAATAGATGGTTCTTTGACTTTCGCCATTTTAAATTCAATGTTTTGGTAAGTATCATTGGATTTAGATTTTTGAGCTACTGAATTTCCTGAACAGCCTATGGTTATAATTGCCAATAGCATGCGGAAAAAGTGAGTTGGATTAGTTTTCATTCTTATTCAATTAGTAAAGTTTAATTTTAAATATCGAAATAGTACGATATGTTTATATTGGTCATTCTTTTTTATAAATATAAAAAATAAGTCCCTAAAAAAACGAAAATACAATAATGTAATCGATTGCACAAATTTAATAAAAATATTTGCACATATTTACAAGTCAAAAAATGATTCTCAGCATTCAATAATTTCTGACTGGGAAATTATCAATTAGAATTAAAGAAAGTTGAATGTTTAAAAGCACAAGTAAATAAAGGATTGCAGGAGGGTACAGGACACTTTTGTTTACCCTTAACTTTAAATTGTGCCATAATATTCAACAGAAATGTTAAAATTATTCAGGATGTAAAATTTTTAGTGCTGTATGCTGAATCCTGATAAGTAAAGGCTCTTAAAAAGTTTAAAATAAAAAATAATGCGTTTAAATACTTTTAAAAAATTACTTGTAGTTCTTGTTGTAACACTCACTTTTTTTTCAGCCAATGCTGCCGAAATATGGGTGTCACCTCAGGGAAAAGACACTAACATAGGAACGAAATCAAGTCCATTGGCGACGGTACAAATGGCAGTCAGAAAAGCCAGGGAATTGCGCCGTTTGAAAGATGCTTCCATAAAAGACGGAATTCGTATTGTCGTAATGAACGGAACCTATTATTTAAACGAACCATTGTTTATAAGACCTGAAGATTCCGGAACACCCGAAAGTCCAACTACAATTGAAGCGGATGTCAGTGCCAAACCAATTTTAAGCGGTGGATTCGAAATCAAAAACTGGAAAAAATCGGCAATAGCCATCAACGGAAAAAAAGGAATCGTTTGGGAAGCGGATGCTCCTGAAAAAGCAGGTGAAATTATCAATTACCGACAATTGTGGGTCAACGGAAAAAAAGCTGTCAGAGCAAAAAGCACTGCCGGAAATCAAATGGACAGAATTTTGTCTTGGGATGCTGCAACCGAAACCTGCTGGATTCCATATAAAGACAAGTCGGTTAAGTTTGAACCGGGAATGGAAATGTTCATCGTACAATGGTGGGCGATTGCCAACCTTCGAATTAAAAATATCGAAGTACAAAAAGACAGTGCCAGACTTTCTTTCGAACAGCCGGAAAGTCACATTCAAAGCGAACATCCTTGGCCAGCACCGTGGATTTCTAAAAACAACGGAAACTCAGCTTTCTATTTAAATAATGGAATCTCCATGCTGAACGAAGCCGGAGAATGGTTTTTGGACAGAAAAAAATCTAAAATCTATTATATTCCAAGAGCGGGTGAGGATTTGGCTTCTGCAAAAGTAACGGTTCCGGTTTTGGAAAATTTGGTAAAAGTGGAAGGAACTTTGGATACTCCGGTACATCATTTTAACTTCAAAGGAATTTCGTTTCAGTACAGCAATTGGCTTCGTCCTTCGCAGCAAGGCCACGTTCCGTTGCAGGCAGGAATGTATTTATTGGATGCTTATAAATTAAAAACTCCCGGAACTCCTAATCAGGCGAGTTTAGAAAATCAGGGCTGGGTAGGCAGGCCGAGAGCAGCAGTTGAGGTAAATTATGCCAATAATACACTTTTCGAATCTTGCAGTTTTGAGCATTTGTCTTCCACAGGATTGGATCTGCATAAAGGAACGAATCATAATATTGTCAAAGGAAACCTTTTCAAAGACATTGGTGGCAACGGAATCAATCTGGGTGTTTTCTCGGAAGAATCTTTCGAGGCGCATTTGCCTTATACGGTAAAAGATGAAAGAATAGTTTGTTCTGATGAATTGATTTCGGACAATCTGATTACCAACGTAGCCAATGAAGATTGGGGATGTGTGGGAATTGCTGCCGGTTTTATCAAGAATCTGACTATCGAACACAACGAAATTTCGGATGTTGCCTATAGCGGAATTTCGATGGGCTGGGGTTGGACACACACCGAAAACGTGATGCGTAACAACAAAATTCTGGCAAACAAATTACATCGACAAAGTCTACAACAGTCCGTATGCACACGATCCGTTTTTGTGGCTGTATTTGTATACCGATGAAGGAAGCCAGGGTTTTACAATTAAAAATAACTGGATTCCGATTCAGAAAATATTGAAAAACAATAATGGTCCGAAAGGTAATATCTGGCAGGATAATTATGCTTTTGTCAATCCAAAAATCAAGGATAATGCGGGAATTCGAGCACCATATAGCAATGTATTAGCCAAAGAAGTTGTTGTTGATGAAGCCTGGGGATTACAGGAAATGCCTAAATCGGTTGCGATAGAATTAATTGGAAAGGATTTGGATATCGAAAAAATCAAATCGACGATAAAAGGGTTCCGAATTGTAGGCGAAGAATTGTACCAATGGGAAAATCATCTCGTGATTTACGGATTGATGAACCAGCCGGAAAGAACGAAAAAGAAGTTGGCTTTGGCTTTTCCGTCGGCACAAATAAAAATCTACGAAAACCCGGTTTATGATTTCCAGAATTTCGAAAGATGTAAAGATGCTAAAGTGGCATCCGAATGGGAAAATATTGTCCTGACTGCGAATTTAGTCAATGATGAAAAATTGCAAAAAGAATACATTGATTACCACACAACCCAATTCGAAAAATGGCCGGAAATAGCAAAAGGCTTCTGTAATGCCGATTTTCAGCAATTGCAGGTTTTCAAAAACGGAAGACAATTGATGCTGATTATCAGTATTCCAAAAGGAGAAAATTTGGATAAACTGAATCCAAAAACAACTGAAAATAATCCTCGTGTAGACGATTGGAATGCCTTAATGAAAAAATACCAAACTGGAATCGAAGGCGCAAAACCTGATGAAACCTGGATATTTTTGAATAAATTGAATTAACAGTTACTTTTTTGAAACCATATATTTAAAAGCTCTATGAAGCAAACCAATCATCAATTTTTTGACTTTTTAGATTTTAATACTGATTTGTCTTTAGAAGAAGGAGTTTCCAGAGTATGGAAAGCTTGCAAACCTACCGCCATTGTTCAAAATGGACTTGGGGTAGTCTTGACTGTACCATTTCAATGTCAGCTTTTATCAAATGAATTTGCTCCCGATAAATCTATTTTACGAAAAGATTTTCAATTGTACTTACGTGCTTTTGGAGATAAAATACTAAGAGTAAGCATTGGTTTTGAAAAAGAAATCATGGAAGTTTCGCCAATGTTAGAAATTGCTGATGAACTTCAGGAAATAAAATTAAGTTTTGAAATAAAAGCAGAACAATGGAAAGTTGTAGATGAAAAGGGAATTATTCGAGCTGTTTTCGATTTGTCCAATCCCGAAATTGACCATTGGAGTGATTTGTTAACTGCCCCGGAAGAATCAATGCAGGCTATTTTTCTTCCTGACGGTAAAAAGGAAATTAAGGTAAGTGCATACGATCAGTTTTTTCCAAATAGAATGGATGCGATGTGTCTTTCATTTATCGAAAGATATAATGAACCAGCCAAGGTTTCGATCTCTTTTCACGCTAACCCTGATGAAAAATTTGTGGGAACAGGGGAGCGTTTTTGTAAAATGGATTTGGCTGGACATACTTTTCAGCTAAAAAACCAAGACGGACAAGGGGTAAATAATAAGAGAACCTATAAGAATATTCCGTTTTATCTTTCGAGTGAAATGTACGGAATGTTCTTGCATACCTCGGCATATTGCAAATTTTCGATGACCGATTTTTCTACTCGTTCGGTTCAATTATTAGTCGAAGAACCGATTTTGGATATCTTTCTAATTGGAGAAGAAAATCCAGAAAAAATAATGTTTCGTTACAAGCAACTTACCGGTTTTCCTACTGTTCCTCCGCTTTGGAGTTATGGAGTCTGGATGAGCCGCATGACCTATTTTTCTGAAGATGAGGTAAACGAAATTTGTGATAGAATGCGTGCCGAAGATTTTCCTTGTGATGTCATTCATTTGGATACAGGCTGGTTTAAAACGGATTGGCTTTGTGAATGGAAATTTAATCCAGAGCGATTCCCAGATCCAAAACGATTTGTTTCTCGTTTAAAAGAGAATGGATATAGGGTAAGTCTTTGGCAAATGCCTTATATCGCTGCCGATGCAGAACAATTTGAGGAGGCTAAAGCCAATAAATACATGAGTATTCTTGATTCGAAAAAAGAACAGGGAGGTTCTAACTTTAGTAATTTGGATTATGCAGGAACTATTGATTTTACGTATCCAAAAGCCGTAGAATGGTATAAAAATTTATTGCGGGAACTTTTAGAGATGGGAGTGGTTTGTATTAAAACCGATTTTGGCGAAGAAATTCATTTGGATGCCAAATACCACAATATGGCTCCTGAATTATTGAATAATTTATATGCGCTGTTGTATCAAAAGGCTGCTTTTGAAGTAACCAAAGAAGTTGCCGGTGATGGTGTAGTTTGGGCAAGAGCCGGCTGGGCGGGATGTCAGCGTTACCCGATTCATTGGGGCGGAGATGCAGCCGCTTCCTGGGATGGAATGGCAGGTTCGTTGAAAGGCGGACTGCATTTGGGTTTGTCCGGATTTGGTTTTTGGAGCCACGATGTACCCGGTTTTCACGGAGTGCCTAATTTCATGAACTCTGTTGTGCCGGATGATTTGTATGTTCGTTGGACACAATTTGGAGTATTTACTTCCCATATTAGGTACCATGGAACTTCAAAACGAGAGCCTTATTATTACCCAAATATCTCAGATATCGTTAGAAAATGGTGGAAACTGCGCTATGCCTTATTGCCTTATATTTTAGAGCAAAGTGAACTAACAACTACTACAGGTTATCCTGTTTTAAGAGCGTTATTGTTGCATCATCCGGCAGACAAAATGTGCTGGCATATTGACGATCAATATTATTTTGGTGATGATTTCCTGGTTGCACCAATTATGAATTCTGAAAACACCAGGGATGTTTATTTACCCGAAGGAGTTTGGGTTAATTTCTTTACCGGAGAAATAACACAAGGAGGTTGCTGGCTAAATAATTTTGAAGTGGTTATGGAAGAAATGCCGGTTTGGGTAAAAAAAGGAGCAGTAATTCCAATGTATCCGGAAGCGGTAAATTGTACGGATGACATGGATTTACAGAAAACAATATCAATTACAATAGATGCTGATTTCAAAGGAATTTGGAAGCATTTGAATTTTATATAGAAAAAAGTAAAATACTAATTTAAAAACTTAAAAAAATGAGCGCAATTTTGAACGATGAACAAATGAACCAATTTCAGGAAGAAGGATTTTGTATTGTAAAAAATGTAATTCCAAAGGAACTTATTGAAAGATTAAAAGACGAATGCCAGCGATTTATCAAAGAGAAAGATGATGAGATGGATCGCAAAGGAGTAGAGGTGGATGAGATCAACCACAAGGGGAAAAGATATTTTATTGCCTTGCGTTACAAAGACAGCAAGACGATGCAGGATCTTATTTTTGGTAAAGAAATGGAAGAAATTACCAGAAAAATATTGGGTGATAATGTGTATTTGTTTTTGGAACAATTTGTTGTAAAAGCGGCCGACAAAGGGATGACGTTCTCCTGGCATCAGGATTCAGGCTATTTAGATTTTAAACACAAACCCTATTTGTCTATTTGGTGTCCATTAGATGCTGTTACCGAAGAAAATGGAACGGTTTATCTTTTGCCATACAAAGACGCCGGAACTCAAGATAGAATCGACCACGTATTACAAGAAGGAACGAATGATAAAATTGGTTATTTTGGAGATAATCCGGGTATTCCGGCAGTTTTAGAGGCAGGTGACGTGGCTTTATTTTCAAGTACTTGTTTCCATAGAAGCGGTTCTAATAAAACGGATAAATCCAGAAGAGTTTTACTATTGCAATATTCTGCGGAGCCTATTTTAAAGAAAGACGGAACACCATTGTATTGGGCTGAACCGTTTGTTGAAGGTGGTGATAATGTGAGTGCTTATACGGTTTAATCTTGTGTTTTTAAAATAGTAAACATTAGAAACGGGAGTTCGATTATTATTGGGTTGCCTTTTTGGGATAATGGTAAAAAGGCAGAGAAGTTGTCTCTTAGCCCCGATAGAAGTGAAAATCCTTATATGCCGGTGTTCGGCATATAAGATTGTAACGGATAGCGGGAGAACTGTTGATGATATATCAAATGTTTCTGCTCCTAAAAATTAATAATCAAACTGAGGTTAGAAATAAAAAATATGATTATAAAAAACACAAATGACGGGAGTGCCAATTTGCCGTCATTGCGAATTGATATAAATTATGGAACCTGTGAAGAACTTCCGGATTTTTCTACTGGTCCAAAAGGAGATGATAGAGAAAAACACGAGGCTATTGCTAAAGCTGGTTTTGGAGGAATTCAAGATGGAAATCCTGAATTGTGTAAAGAATTTAACCTTCAAATGACAGCACACGCTCGTGTGAATAAAGTGAGCGATTTAAAAGATTTACTACCTGTTTGGAAAAGTTTGAATTACAATTGTGCTACGGTGCATTTGGGCTGGGGGATGGAATCAGACCAGGAAATGGACGCTTTGGTAAATTATATTCAGGAGAGTTCTGTTGAATATGATCTTCCTATTTATATTGAAACGCATCGTGCAACAATAACTCAGGATATGTTTCGAACCGTTGAAATGGTGAAACGATTTCCTGAAATTCGATTCAACGGAGATTTTTCGCATTGGTATACAGGACAAGAAATGGTTTATGGCGGTATCGAAAATAAATGGGAGTTTATTGCCCCGGTTTTTGATCGGGTTCGATTTATTCATGGACGAATTGGAAATCCGGGAAGTATTCAGGTTGATGTTAATGACGAAGAAAACTTAAGTTATGTCGAACATTTTAAAGAAATGTGGACTAAATGTTTTGTTGGCTTTTTAAAAACCGCTCAGCCAGGGGATTATATTTGTTTTACTATCGAATTATTAAAATCTGATATTTTTTATGCCAGAACCATTAAGACAGAAAATAAAGGAGAACAAGAAGAAGGCGATCGCTGGCAACAGGCTCTTTTGTATAAAGAAATAATAAAAGAATGTTGGGATAAAGCAGTCTTGATCTAAAGTAAATTTAATGTTTGTCTTGAGAATGGTTCGAAAGATTCTTTAAAAATTAATTTAATAATTGAATACGGACATGAATAGCATCTATAATAAGTTAACTGCATTAGATTTCATAATAGTTGCTGTTTATTTGGTGATCTTATTGGTCATTGGTTATGTGGTGAGTGTGAAGCAAAGCAAGAAGAACGAAACGCTTTTTCTGGCGGGAAATTCCCTGAACTGGTATAATATCGGATTCAATATGTGGGGGACTAATGTGGGTCCTTCGTCCTTGTTGGCTTTTGCCAGTATTGGTTATGCAACGGGAATCGTGGCCGGAAATTTCGAATGGTACGCTTTTGTTTTTTTATTGCTTTTGGCTATCGTTTTTGCACCGCGTTACATTGCCAGTAAAGTCAGCACGATGCCCGAATATATGGGAAAACGTTATGGCGACAGTACCCAAACTATTTTGGCTTGGTACGCCATGGTGAAAATTTTAGTAAGTTGGCTGTCGTTGGGATTGTTTAGCGGAGGAATTTTGGTACGCCAGATTTTAGGGATTCCAATGTGGCAAAGCGTGACTGTTTTAGTGATTTTTTCAGGGATTTTTACTTTTGCCGGAGGATTGAAAGCCATTGCCAAAGTGAATGTTTTTCAGATGATTTTATTGATTGTCGTTTCGCTTACCTTGTCGTATTTAGGATTGCAGAAAGTGGGCGGAATCGAAGCTTTAATTGCCAAAACGCCTTCTAATTTCTGGAATTTAGTACAGCCTGCAGACGATGCACATTATCCGTGGCCTGCTATTTTATTGGGATATCCCGTGGCAGCAGTAGCGTTCTTTTGTACCGATCAATCGATGGTGCAGAGTGTTTTGGGAGCCAAGAATCTGGAGCAGGGACAATTGGGAGTTAACTTCATAGGCTGGTTAAAAGTTATGGCTTTGCCTTTGTTTATTTTACCGGGAATCCTATGTTCTGTTTTGTTTCCGGAATTGGGAAAAAACTCCGATTTGGCTTATATGACCATGGTTACGAATTTATTCCCAAGCGGAATGAACGGGTTGGTAATTTGTGTAATGATTGCCGTTTTGGTAGGAACAATTGGTTCATCATTAAACGCTTTGAGTACCGTTTTCACCAATGATATTTATGTAAAGAAAATGAATCCTGCGGCTACTATCAAGGAACAAATTAAAATAGGACGTATTACAATTGCTGCGGGATGTTTATTTGCCATTCTCATCGCTGTGGCAATTGATAATATAAAAGGACAAAATTTATTCAACATCTTCCAGGCGGTTTTGGGCTTTTTGGCACCGTCATTATCTGTGGTATTTTTGTTGAGTATCTTTTGGAAACGCACTACCAAAAAAGCCGTAAACGCTACTTTATCCTGGGGTTCAGCCTTTAGTT
>Ga0307510_10009849_pt1 | contig 11371 bp, 9 predicted proteins | sample 12_EM_MG_FD_207224 | JGI IMG/M metagenome (GOLD analysis project Ga0307510, IMG submission 207224) | Populus trichocarpa ectomycorrhiza microbial communities from riparian zone in the Pacific Northwest, United States - 12_EM | ecosystem: Host-associated > Plants > Roots > Unclassified | place... | reverse complement strand
TATATATATATAATTTCACTATCCAATAACTCAATCTTTTTTTTTTCTTTCGATTTCATCCTTAATATTATGTTGTTTAAGAATTAGACTTTGTTATTTTCTTCAATTTACTTTCTATGAAGTTATTCGATACGAGGGATTTAGGTTTTTTTCTCTTTCAATTTTGACATTCAACATCAGATCTGTTAGAAATGAAGTTTCATAATTTTTTCATTTTATTTTTTAAAAAGTTATCTTGGTTTCATGATCCAAGTCACGAGTGTAACAAGTTAGCCCAAGTTGACTTTGATTGTTTTTTTAATTGATTTTTTTTATTTCATCCTTAAATATTTACATTAGCTGGAGATTGGACTTTGTAATTTTTTTCACATTACTTTCTATGGGATTATCTCGGTTTCATGACCTGAATCGCTGGTTTGACAGGTTAATCTGGGTTGACTCGAGTAGTTTTTTTTTCTCCTTTTATACTTTAATATATTTTTTTAATTTCATCATTCAATGGGTTGATTAGAAACTGATATTCATAATTTATTTTGATTTATTTTTTATAGGGTTATCACGGTCTCTTGACTCATGTTGCAAATTTGATAGATTAAGCCAAATCGATCTAATATGTCATCATCTCAATATTTTAAAAAATATTATCCAACAAATCACCGTATCAATATTGAAAAATGATGTTATCCAATATGCATTATACTTTGAGTTAATAATTTTTTTTTTTAATTAGAAAACACGTTAGTAAGTTATATGTATTTTTTTATGTTAAAAAAATTGATCTATCCCGCAACGCAGCACTGACCATTGATCTAGTTCATTGTAATTCTTAGATCCTTTTTGTTTTTGCTACTAGAAAGCACTTTTGCAAAAAAAAAAGAAACTTTTTGTTTACTTTAAATTATTATTTTTTATTTTTTTAAACTGTTGAATATGCTAATGTCAAAATAAATTTTAATAAAATATTATTTTAATATATATTTAAATAAAAAATACTTTAAAAAACTGTTCCTATCATAATTTCAAATGACTGATGTGTGGTCTTCTTAGACCAGGTTCGGGCTAGTGAAAGCAAAGCTCCTCACGAGAGAAGAGCTATCTACCCATAAAATTAGCCCAAGTTTAGCTTGAGCCAGAGGTAGACCGACACCATTGAATAGTAGAGTCTTTCTTTAGTATTGGACCCTTGATCGGTCATGTAAGACCACCATCCCTTTTTTCAGACTCCAAGCATGGATACAGGACAATCCTGATGATACTAGGATTTTATTTATTTATTCATTAAATCAAAATACTTTTATTTTATATACTGAAAGACCGGTTTTTATTGATCTTTTTACCTCTTGGTTTTTCGTAGGAGGAAGTAAAAAGAATTGGAAATAAAAAAATCCGAAGTAGCTGCTTCATCCTCGACTGATTTCATACTCCTTATCGCGGGGAACATGTCGTAAAGGTCAAATGTTTATACTTTTCAGTTCTTCTAGACAAGAGACGCAAAACATTACATAGCTTTTATCTAAAAAAAAGGAAAAAAATTATACCCACAGACAATGTCTAGTAGTAGAGTATTCAAAACAAAACCAACGAAAACAAAAGACAGGTACGACTTCCTACAAGACGTGTAATCGATTCCTCTAAATCTACGTTCTTTCCTATCCCATACTGAATATTATTAACTCAGATTCAATCAAACTGTTTCCCATGTCTCCATCTCCATTACATAAACATTCAAGAGCTGGAAACAATTCTGTGACTTCTTTCGTTCTTTCTTTCTTGATTGATAGTTATGGCTTCTTTGTGTTTGACCCACATCAGAGGGAGGAATTCTGTGACTGAGCTTACTCGGCCGAGTTTGAGAACACAACGTGGCAGGAGTAAAGTTGGGTTCTTCAGGTTGGTGGGTTCTCTGGGTCAGGGAGAACCTGATTTGAGCGTCACTGTAAATGGGTTGCAAGAGGAAAGAAATGAAATAGAGTCATGCTATGTGGATGTTCTCTTGATCATATATATACACATATTTTTTCTGGGGGTTGGTCGAGTGATGATGGAAGTGGGATCATATCAATGCTGATGTTTAAGATACAGGTGTTACAGTTGAGTTCTGGCTTAATCTAGTGAGGATTGGATGGTTCAAAGTTTGATGATCTCGTTGATTATTTCTTAGATTAGATTCTAGACTCTTATTTTATGCAAAAATGAGAAATCCATGATTTTAGTGATTGATCGCCATGGCTTCTTCCTTTTCCTCGCTGGTATTGATTGCCCTGTCTTTGTCAAAATAGAACTTTCATTCATAGTATCCGAATTGACATGGTGGAAAAAGTGAAATCTTTTCTTAGGAATAATTAGGCTTGCTTATGCAAGATGTTGATCAGGATACAGTAGCATTGTTGATTGTTGATAAGCTTTTCTTTTCAATTTAACTGAGGCATATTGGCAGCCTTCCATGCTACAGCTATTGTATCTATTCATAACAAAAATGATCTTCAATTCTTAATTTGCTAGGTGTCACTAGATGCAGCGAAAGTTGTAAATGTAATTCCTCGATATGCTCAGCTACGAGCAGGTGCAAATGGCTCAGCCAAGGGGCAAATTATTGGTTGGGAGAATATAGAACTCGTAAGTGACCGGCCTCTTGAAACAATGCTGAAAGAATTTAAGCAATTATAAGAAGAATATCCTGATAGGACTCTCATTGCTTCAATCATGGAGGAGTATGACAAAGCTGCTTGGGAGGAACTCATTGACCGAGTAGAGCAAACTGGAATTGTAAGATTTTGTCATCACCAATTTCTTACTTTTGTGATCTTTTTTTTAAGTCGGATGCTTGCTGTCATCTAATATTCCTGAAAATGTTTCTTAGGATGCCTTAGAAATCAATTTCTCATGTCCTCATGGAATGCCTGAGCGTAAAATGGGTGCTGCAGTTGGCCAAGATTGTGCGCTATTGGAAGAGGTTCGTGGATGGATTAATGCAAAAGCTACAGTCCCAGTATGGGCAAAGATGACTCCTAACATCACTGACATAAAACATGTCATTTTCTTCTTTCGTTACTAAACATGCAATTTTAGCTTGATTTATCATGTAGTTAAGAAATATTTGACTAAGGATAGAAATTTGTTTGTGTTTTATACATGGTGTTTATTTACAAGAAATGCAATTGTTATTTACTTGCTTAACATTAGAAATCTAATCTAAAAAATCCTTAAAACATCATTCCCTTTGAGTATATGTGGTACAGAAATGCAATTTCATTCTTCTCATATGTCTGGCTTAACAACACTTGTATGATTGAATAGCATACATCGTTTGATCTCATCGATCTATTTTCAGCTGCTGTTTTTCATAGTATTGTGCATTAAGCAGTAATATTTCAGTTACATTTTTTACTCATGACTTTTTTCTGATCTTGTTGTACAGCCAGCTAGGGTGGCATTACTATCCTTATGCGAGGGAGTGTCTGCTATTAATACCATCATGAGTGTTATGGGAATAAATCTGAAAACCTTACGGCCAGAGCCTTGTGTTGAAGGGTTTGTATTAGCTGACAGAAGACAATATTTCATATCAATCATTATTCCTTAAGTAACACCTTGGTGCTTAAATATTGTTGTCAGATATTCAACTCCTGGGGGTTACTCTTCCAAATCAGTCCATCCTATTGCACTAGAGAAAGTAATGAGTATTGCTAAAATGATGAAATCAGAATTTGATTTGGACCAACACTCACTTTCTGGTATTGGAGTTGTTGAGACCGGTGGTGATGCTGCCGAGTTTATTCTTCTCGGAGCAAATACAGTTCAGGTAGGCAAAAATAATTGTTTTGCATTTTGTTTATCATGTTCTTACTGTCTCAATACATTTACATGTACCTGATAAAAATCGGTTGCCTGTTTAACCATAAGATTGCTGATATCCTTGTAGTTGGTAAATCTACTCTGATGCTGATATTTATTTTTAAACTGCTTGGGGTCAACACTAGGTGGATTTTACTGTCATACTACTACTATTTGCTGGAGGAAAAGATAAAGACTGTAAAAACAAAACAAGAGCAGCTGATTATTAAAAAAAACAAAAAAAATGAGAATAGTTTGGAGCAAGTTCTTTTTGGTTATTAGTGAATTTAAGGCGTGACAAACCAGCAAATGTCTTTGTAACCCAAGCTTGATATTCTGTATAGTTTAACACACTTTAACTCAACGTGAAAAATTCAATACTGAGCTTATCGATCCATGGTGTGATCCATAAGTAGAAGTCAATAGCTTCTGATTTCATATCTTTTACAAGGAATTTGAAAACAATTTGTTCTGATCAATGTTTGAGGATGTATTTGGGTTTGTTTATACAAGGCCCAGGAAAAACTGGAGGGGATCCTTGAAAGAGGAGTATAATTCACCTATTCATAACCAGATTTCGATTAAATTGATTGGACTTGTCACCTGAAGGAGAATGTTTAAAAACTCGCTCCACCTCCTTATAGCTTTTGCCCTTTTCTTCTGCTTATTCAAGGCCTCATTTCAATTTGTTCAATTCAAGAAGCAGGGCACTCTACTTCATTCGCATAGAAGGTGATCAATTTTATTACTTGTTCCTTGGTTAAAGCATTCATACTGTGAGCTATGGGAATTGGTTCTCTGAATTTCTGATGTCATTTAGCTAAAAATTTATCGTTTATAGAGACTGTGATTTCCACACAGAATCTGTCCGTAGGCAGGTATGAGGTAGGAATAACTACTAAAATATTACTCCTTGCCTCCAGAATTTATACTTTTCAGTTTGTGTTTCGTAAGACTTGTGGTTACTCTGCTATTTTCTTCCTCCTGAATAAAAGAGAGAACCATAATTTGCCTTTCTTTTGAATTTTTTTAAAAGCCATCTTTCACTTCTACTGTATAACTGTTTTGGATTTCTGCACTATGTGCTAATATTTAAGACCATTGATGTTCGACTACAGGTCTGCACTGGGGTTATGATGCATGGATATGGCCTTGTGAAGAAACTCTGTGAAGAGCTGAAGGATTTCATGAAAATGCACAACTTCTCATCAATAGAAGATTTCAGAGGGTAATTCTTATCGAAGATATCTAAAGTCGCAAGCTATAAAAAGTTGCCTGCAGTTTAGCTATAAACTTTCTTCCTTGTTCTATTTGTCCTTCCAGAGCATCTCTTGAGTATTTCACAACGCACATGGATTTGGTGCGCCGGCAACAAGAAGCCATGCAACAGAGGAAAGCTATCAAGACAGGTTTGCAGTCTGACAAGGATTGGACTGGAGATGGTTTTGTTAAGGAGTCGGAGAGCATGGTTTCCAACTAATTAAAAAAAAAAAACTGCAGCAGGTCTCTCAGTTGTTTGATAAAAATAAATGGGATTTACCAGGTTAGCCCATCGGCCAGAGTGAGTTTAATAAGTATGCGTCCAACTGCTGTAAAACAGTTTTTTGACAGGCAGCAAAGATAGTGAAAGTTGTTCAATACTACTGTATATTTGTTCTCTCTACATGACCATGTGGAGCATACAGCAAGGATTCATTGTCAAGCAGTAAGGAAAAATATATCAGCACAGAAAATCTTGAATCCTATTGGGCTAATAAATCTTCTTGTATTTTTTTATACAAGAAGATTGTGTTCTTCCCCTCCAATTGAATGAATTGGTCTAGCATTAGCAGCATTGTTATGGTTACTGTATCTTTTTTATTCATTGAAAACAGCGATTTATTAATAGGTTCAAAACAAATAGCTGGGTTTGTTTATGTAGATTCCATCATTCACTCCCATTCCTACAAGGGGATGCTGCTCAAGCATCTGCATCTCTAGCCGTAGACCAAAATTAAAGACAGAATGAAAATAGCATATGCAGAAACACCTACTGGCACATAATTTCAACTGGTTTAGGATATTTGACATGTTTTACACTTATAATAACTAATATGATGTTGTTCTCACATGCAAGTCACAAAGACAACGGCTTACAATAAGCACTCACTTAAAACTCAATGGGTGCACCATGACTAGCTAGTCATTTCTAATTTCACCAAAGAGAAATAATCCTGCTTTCTGTTCATTCTTTGGTCCATTTTGCTCTAGTCAATTCTTTCTCCTGCAGAAGAATATGTCCAGAGATAAAACACTATTTAGTAGTTTTATATACCAAATTAATTATTATTTTTCCATGTTAACTGATTGATTATTTACTACAAATTTTGGAATCAAACGTTAATCATTTATCATCTGCCACATTTTTACTTGCAATAGTTTTTTTAAAACATTTTTGTACGTATAAAACCCTTGAGTTAATTATCATTCATAGCTAGCTTGGCAACATAACAGAGACAATAATGGGATGTGTGAAGTAGCTCACCGGAAGATGTAGTGGAAGTGGAATGTTCAGCAGTACTCTTGGAATGGGTTCTTGTGAGCTCTTTAAGCTGTAAGTGCATGCTGTTGATGAAAGCTACTGTTTCTTGCTGGGGTTCCTCCATTGCTTCTTTCAACTTGCTCAGGGCAAAGCAGTATGCTTCCTGCATATTGCCTCAACATTATGATGATCAAGACCACTAAACCAGGTTCAGAAGTATATATATCTTATCAAATGATCGCTTAATCCAAAATATATTAGCTGAGTGCCAGTAATAATTAAGCTTATCTTTAAGAGGAGAGGAGTAACCAGAATTTGAACTGATCCTATGCACGAGGTTATAGAAGCCCTACTACGCTATAAAATGATTAGTTAGTAAATCCAAATGCTTAAATTATTTGGTGAAAACAAAAATAAATTCTTATATCATACCATATCGTTATGTGCCATTGTATAAAAGCAAGAACTAACCCAAAAAAAAAACATTGCTGCTTCAATATCAGCTGATCAATTGAAAAGTTCTACTTAATTTGTATGATATTATGAAATTTATTATATTACATGAAATATTGTAATTTTTCTATATAAATTTATCTCTTGTCTAGCATATTTTACATTATCATATGTATGTTGACTAGGTCAGCAAACATATGATAATGTAAAATATATTATACAGAATAAATCTATATAAAAAAATTAGAATATTTCTTATATATAATATAATACATTCCATAATATATAATATCATTTTTCATTTTAATTAAACCGGAGCAATGATTTATAAGAGAGTAGTGTTAAATATGACCACCTAAATTTTAACGTTTGATTTTGGATCATTAAAAGACATTACAACATGATTCTATGTAATGATAATAATTGGAATTTTTCTTTATTAACAGCTGACATAATTTGGAGGATCGTAGAGAAATTAATGAAACAAAATCAGTAAGAAAGTTTGAACTCATATATTCTTACTTCTCTTGGAACTATATTTCACACATTTCTTAGTTTCCTTCATCAAATATATAGCATGCAATGCATTTTTTTACTATAAAATTATATATATATATATATATTACAGGTTAATATGTGTTGCTTTTACTTAATAGCATCATATTACAAAATAATAAAACGATAATGAAGCCTTATTCAAAAAAACAAATTTAAATTGGGATGTTTTTTTAATATAATATCAAATTTGTTTAACTAAATGTTTAGGAATTCGAATTTCACTCTTTTTTTTATTCAATTAGTAAAATTAAACTAAGTTAGCAATAGACATATTTAAATTTTAAATTTAAAAGGTTTTTATTTGAAATTATAAATTAAATAATAAATTAAATAATTCCTAAAATCTCATCTATTATTGTTGCTTCTTAGCTAGGTTAGAAAAGACCACGTCTTATTCAGTTGCGCATGCTTAGATAAGCTCTTGTGCGAATCAATGGTGACCTTGAGGGTTTTTTTTTTCTTTTCTTTTTTGCCTAGGTAGTGTAGGTTATATTGTTTTGCATGTAAACCCTCAAGATTCAATTGCGAAAATATTGTATATTCAAAGAGAATATGAAAATACTAAACCTTTAAATTTAAATTTATATATGAGTGTAAAATGAACCTAAAGAAATTTCAATCAGACTAAAACAACTTTAATTGACCAATGACTGAAGAATGTACGATTGACTTGATTCAATGGATATAATTTGTATAGTTTCATCTAACCAAATAATTTTTTTCATATTTTTTGGTTTGTCATTTTATTAATGGCTTGGAATCCCAATAATATAATATTTCTTTGATTACTATAAAAAAAATTCAATTAAACCTATAAATTCACAAATTTGTCCTTTAAAATTTAAATGTGTGATTGACTTGATTCAATGGACATAATTTGTATAGTTTCATCTAACCAAATAATTTTTTTCATATTTTTTTGTTTGTCATCTTATTAATGGCTCTGGAATCCCAATATTAATATTTCTTTGATTACTATAAAAAGAATTTCAATTAAACCTATAATTAAATCACAAATTTTTCCTTCAATTTAATATTCTAAACATTTTTCTCTATAAAGGGAGGAGAGTCTTTTAAAAAAGAGCTTTTATTTATTTATTAAGATAATGTTTAAAACTTGGTCAATATTATTTTAAAACTTAAGAATACAGTAGTGAGTCAAAAGTTTATAAAATGTTGTGTGTTATGAATAAAGAGTGCATAAAATCAAAAGTTTATATTTTAACTCTTCAGTTTGTCAAATCTTCTTTAAAATGATGTCCAATTGGAAGTCCCGAGGCACCTAATAAAATAAAAATTGAAGTGTTTTTTTTTAAGTGGCACTTAATAGAATAAAAATTAAAGTGTTTTTTAAAAGTTTTTTTTATTTGAAAATGAATTAAATTTTTTATTTTATTTTTAACATTAGAACATCAAAATCATTAAAAAACACTAAAAAATATAAATTTAAAATTTATTTTTAAGACAAATACACTTTTAAAAAGCATTTAAAAATATAACCTATTGCACTATAACAATTAAACTATATATTTAATTTGATTTTTCATTCTCAGTCTTCATTTCAATTATTCTTTAGTTCCTATCAATTCAATATCTATAAAATTAGAATAGAATTTTTCATTTTCATTTCAATCATTGCATTATTTTCTCTGTTACCGGTCATCACCTAAGTTCATTACCTCAACCTAAGAAGACTAATTTAAGATTTATTTTTTTCACGGTTTAGTTTGAAACTTAACATCAATGACTACAAAAAGAAAAAGCATATCCCTTCAATGATTACACGAGATCGATTTGGCTGCCATGCGCAGTGTTAGAACAGTCTCAACTTCAAGATATCATTGTCTGTAAACTAGAACAGACTAACATAGACAGAATCTAGTCTTGTCTTATTATTTTCATTAAAAAAACTCAGTCTCGTCTTTTAAAAATGATCTTTCAAACCTAGTGATGTGATTAAAGCAAGTAGTCTAGTCATACCATGTTGGATTTGACTAATGACTTATTATAAGGAAGAGTGTGACTAACCTACACACAGCAAGGGAATGCGCATTTATTTTCTAGAACATTTACCCTAGTTCTTTGCTGTCTGTCTTTTAAAGGAAATACATATCTGTGTGTCTATGTCTGTGTGTGTGTGTGTGAGAGAGAGAGAGAGAGAGAGAGAGAGAGAGGGCTCGAGTTTATTACCATGAAACTGTCTAGTTCTGGCTGACTGAGGGAGCTTGGATTGGGAAATTGACAGGATAAATTCGGCCTCACCCTAGGGATTCGGTCAACATCACCAACGGTACCAACCTGATATGTCAAAAGCAAGAAGAAACAATGCAAATCGTATTCAAATCTTTGATTTCATTATAGAAAAAATTAAGAAAAAATGTCATGTATTGCTTTCATTCATGCATATGCATGAGTCCTATGCATTAATTCATGGAATCTGATCACTGTGATATTTGGAACAGAACTTGAAAAGAAAATGCAGCCTCTGAAAATTAATGATAAGTGTAGGATTCTGAATCCTCATCAATATATGGGGACATTATATATATTATTTTATTTGCTATTCATATCTGCACAATTTGATGAATCTTGTATACGTGTTTCAACTTCAAACTCTTGAAACTTGCTAGCATCACAGTACCATGTTTTGGATTTTTCATCAGTACGAAAAAGGAAGGAGAAAAAAAATGCCACAAAAAAATGGACCATGAAGCTCAAGATCATGTTGTAGAATTTTCCCGTTTGTGTTTTGCTGACCAAGTGTAATGTTCTAGAGTGTTGGTTGGTGCTATCTTAGCCACTTAACATTGCACTCTTGACAACCCCATAAAAATGTAGAAGGAAAAACATAATCTGATACACACATTAACATGATTTTGATACCTCAAGATCATGATCAAATTAAATAAATTTTGGTAACACTGCCATAAATATAGTTGAAATTAATGAGGCAAAAGTTGAGTTACTTGTGCTGAGAAAAAAATAATTTCACAAACAAATTTGAATTAACCTCTTAATGCTTCTGATATAATTTTACATCACACAGTGCACACAAGAGAGAGAGAGAGAGAGAGAGAGAGAGAACCTTCAAACAGTCGATGTGAGTTTGGACCAAAAGTCCATACAAAGGATGGCTAGAGATTCTCTTCTTGAGAGCCTCAGCTTCTGCAGTGTCAACTAAGAGATCATCATCTTTCCCAACAGTATTGTTCATGCTGCTACTCTCCATTTTTCCTCCAAAATATAGGACTTCAAACCCTTTGGCGCAAACTAATAGTTTTATCTGTTTACCACATTTGTTCAAATTTATGAAGCCCCCTTCCAACTATTAGCGGTAAAACAAGGGAAGCATCAGGACTGTTGCTCTCATTTTTTGGATTGACCCATGCATGCAAAGGTATCAGTCAGGGAACACTGGACTTTTTTGCTTAATCTCATCTGTCTTTTTACATGTATGAAAGTTACAGTTCAAGGGTTTCTCGAACAATGGGAGCTTTGATAGTACATTTTCTGTATATGTAGCCAGTGCCTTCCTCGTCTTTATCTTTCCCTTTGTACTGCTCATTCTCCCACTTTTTCTAGCAGAACATCCAAATTCGTTACTGTTTTAGTGTAATGGAAGGACTCCTTTTATTATCTGTATAGTTTTGTTCACATATGAGCAAAGAATGTTTTGGAACTGTACACCTTCCCTAGGAGAATTGACAGCTCAACATGTGCTTACTACACATTCTAGGCAGTGAATAGTTAAAACACATGAAGCTCTAGCAAGAAAGCTTGGCAAAGAGTAACAGATATTGGGCCACCTATGTACTCTTCCATCTCTCTCTCTCTCTCTCCCACACACACACAGAGTATTATAGTATATTAAAAGGCTTGAATATATTTCGGAAAAGGGTATTATTTTGTGATGTAATATCTACTACATTAACTATTAATTATTGTATATTACTTTATATATATATATATATATATATATATATATATATATATATATATAAATAG
>Ga0307510_10009848_pt1 | contig 11371 bp, 11 predicted proteins | sample 12_EM_MG_FD_207224 | JGI IMG/M metagenome (GOLD analysis project Ga0307510, IMG submission 207224) | Populus trichocarpa ectomycorrhiza microbial communities from riparian zone in the Pacific Northwest, United States - 12_EM | ecosystem: Host-associated > Plants > Roots > Unclassified | place... | reverse complement strand
TACGCGGGTCGGGTTGCACGGTTGTAGAAGACGCGCATGCCTTCCTGAGTCCCTCGGCAAGAGTGTCTGTGTTGAGGCTGAAAATTTCGAAGCCGGATATGTATGTGACCTTGTGATTCTTGCGACGGACGGCGCTGACAGAAATCGGGTTCGGTGTGCCTTCTCTGGGTGATTGTGAACAACCTGAATGTCGGTTGAAGTCCGAAATGAAGCACTGACCTAATGATAGGACGCTTGTCACAGGTTGAAATCTTGTAACACGCTGTTGTGTTGTCGATGATCCTACTGACCACCTTGTTGGTGCCCATGAATTGTCCCTCCAGGAGTTCCTCTTTTTTACCCTTCCCGTTTGAGAAGATATCCAGAAGGAGTTTATCCCGGGAGACATTGACGAGAGTTAGATCGTGTGGCTTGAACAGACGTTTTGACCTAAGGTACTGTTCAACGACTGTCTCGATCTCTTCCTCCGTCAAGGGTTCCTCCGGGCTGGTGTGGTTTCAATACCGGTGATCTCGGAGGTGGGTTGACTGGCGGGTAGGACTCACTCTTTGCCGATGCAGCTGAAGAAAGCAGCAGTGACGGGACTGGGTTTCCGCAGGAACGTTACTTGCCGCTCACGACGTTCCTCTTGAAGTTTTTCCATCTCTCGAGCTTGCGCTTCCTCCAGTTTTTCCTTGTGCTCTTCGACTTCCCTGACAGTGACGTGACGAACATGCGCTTGGACGTCGGAGTGCGACGCGTTTATGCCTACATAAGAGTCCCTCGTTAAACAACCGCTAAAACACACGGAGCTGGTTCGCACCGGTGACGACCGTCCCTCCCTTGGTTTCCTTTGTTTTGACCAACCCTTCCTTGACGCACACCTTGAGGAATGCGGTCAAGGATTTGAATCCCGAGTGTTTGATATCCACCGGGGTCTTCGCAGCTTTTATGAGCTGGAAGGAACGGTATGGCAAGATGTATGTCTCGTAGAAAATCGACGGAGGGATTGGGAAGGACCCAGGCGGCAGTTTCGACAGTGTAACGGAGATTGATTCGAGAAGGGCGGTTCGTAGGGCATTTGAGACATCTACAACATTTAAGCGACAGCTTTTACACATCCCCCTGGGATACGCACCTTCTTGCGAGAGTTCTTTCGGAACACTTCCATTTTTGACGATTTCCGGCTGCATTTCTGCAGCTGCCTTACTTTCATCACAAGTCCCCTCCTCATCAGTATCATCCTCTTCGGTCTCGTCCTCTTCGTCCATACCACCCTGAAGGAGTCGAGGTCTAGGTGGTTTTTCTTCTCCACCCATCTCCCACAATTGGTCTTTCCATGCGTGGAGAAGGGTTAGGGCTTTGCCCTTCGTGCCTCCCTCCACCAGGTCGCTCGGGAGATCCATGCGACCCACAGCTAATGCGGAACCAACACGGGGCGTTCCATTTGCTCTAGGTTGATAACCTTGAGTAATGCAAACGAGCTGGCCGATAGAAACGGAGGCAGAAGGTTGAAAGGTGATCTCTGAGAAAATAGCATCTGCGAATCAGAGGTGGGGGGAATCCAGAGCCACAAGAATCACTAACCGATGTCAGAACTTAGCAGGAATGGGGCGTGAAGCATGCGGGGAACCGATTCGCCTGGTATCGTCAGAATCGGGAGAAGGTCGGAGCACTTCCACAATGTGTACACTCGTGGAGCGTCAGGGGTGGAAGAACAATTGGACCACGGTCAACCTACCGGTGGGTATGTAATCACTGGTATCCTTCCCCAACGTAAACCAGAGTGGGACGCTCTCGGACGTGAGGTAGGCCACCTAAAGGGCGTAGGCACGTTGTGAGGCTCATGAAACTAGCCTGTATGATCGAAATATGGACTCACGCCCGAAACATGCGAGTGGGTCTCGAAACCGGCGGAAAACATTACTTCTGGTACGAGAAGTTCCGCCATCTCTGGGCTGGTAACGGAGAACTCCTCGATCACCGTCTCCTGGAACTTCCTCCGATCAGATGCCCGCAACCGAACTACACAAAAAGCTCAGAGCTGCCATTCCAGCCAACGACGTAGATTTCGAGAGACGCACCGAAGCCTCTGACGTTGAAGTCTGCGAATGGTTTCCTGAACATGGTGGCTGTTGGAGACACTGTGGCCGGCGTCAATTGTCCCGTGCACGCGACGCACCTCATTAGTGTACGTTGCGTGATCATTACGTGTTGGGTGTTCTGTTTGAGGCAGTCACGGTTCTGTTGCGAGGTGAGCAGGTGGGGGCAAATGATGTATGTATTGGCGGGTTAGCAATGAAACATAGAAACAGGCATATCGCTCTCAAAAAGAGGACCAGGGACAAGAGAACGAGAGGGAGTGGGGGTCACTTCTGAGGGAATTCCGGGGAACGATAATCAAGCCACTCGGGGGAACTCAGGCTGATCTGTAGCAGAAGTTGCTCAGGTATGGCGACGATCCCAGGTAGGCAATCTTGGAACAGTTGCCCCTGTTATCCCCAAACATGGGCCTGATGTTCTACAATTCAATAATTGGGCGATTCCACATTGGGGCGAAATATCTTACCGTGCTCTATTTACAGAACGGTTATGACTCTCGCGAATTCGGGAAGTAATGGTAGTGTTGCACAGGGTCACAGGTCGGCTCGTCCGTTAGCTGGTGGTTTGGTGTGTCCTGCCAGAGGCACCTGAAGTTGTACAATTACGGCGGCAGCTGTGGCTTGGTTTTTCGAAGGGAAGGGCCGAGAGTCGTTCGAAATACGAGTTCGGTGATCCTTCATATTTAGGTCCAATTGTACGACCCTACTCCAGCCGAACACCGTTTCGAGCAGCTGCCATTGACACCCCAACGCGTCACCCCTTATTTTGACTATGGGCGTCGGCAAGTTGGGGATGACCATCTCATCTTCAACCGGCGCACCAGTGGTCCACGTCGGATTGGGTAAATAGCCATACGCGAGCGCACCCTAGCATATAGGACTACAACTTTACGACCCCGGAAACACGAAAAAACGGTTGCTTTGTCAAGTACCCAACGTCACCAATTGCGGAACCCCAATAGCGAGCGATGAGGGGAATATCTGTCGACCTCCAGATGTTGAAGAATGTGATGCCTGACAGAGATACCAGAACCGAATGTCCGGGCACGTACGCGAAAGTGCCGTCGGGCTGGCCGCGATTTGGGAGGTGGTGGAAGGGGCCACGAGTTTCAGTGCGTAGTGCAAGGTTGGATTGTACCTACATAGGAGTAAAAATAGACCATTAACTTCGAGTGCTATCGGGATGCCGGAAGTGCGACATGGAACCGGGTGACAGTCGTACGGCTGGCACCGCCAGGAGGGCCGACAGCCCATCGATCTTGGGCACCACGTCCCACGGATGCTGGGAGTGGTGGGAACCCAGGTGGTCGGAAACGGGGGTTAGAATTGAGTGGCACTGCGAACTTCGAGAAGAGATAAGAACCTGGATAACACGGTGGGCATTATACCGCTGGTCATGCCAGAAGGAGATGAAAGTTTCTCATGTGGCGGGGGGAAACTGCTGGAAGCCGGATAAACCGTTCTGGATTCCGCAGGGGGGGAGAAGGGGGGAACGTCTACGCGCTTAGTGCGGCTCGGAATGGGATGAGGCCGGTCACAACTGTTGGCCAACCATTTGTTATCACACCATCATCTACATCGATTCAACAACAAAATGAAGTTGCAAAACCTCCTCTGTCTACCAAAAAGCCATCGTCGAGCGCGAAGCAAAGCCAGGAGCGATATCGGGCCCATCGAAAGTCAAAGCGAAGCCAGTTCAGCTGTACCACGTCCCACAGAATCAACTCCAGACCTTCGGATAGGCACCTCGACTTCGCCACCGTCCAGGCCCTTGACCCCTCGCGATCAGGAATCGAACGGTATGCAAACAATCTTCTTACGGACGATATCTCTAACCACACTTTTTCCCGCAACGCAGATCACTCCTCCTTTTCTGATCGATTCCGGTCTGTTTTCAAAATGGGACAAAGCGGGCGTCCAGAATCCTCAGAACGTGTTGACAAAAGAACAGCATCTGAGAACAAGTCGGACTGGAAGTCCACCACGTATGCCACAACAAAGTTAGCCATCAACCTAGTGAAGGAATCCTCGGACGTGTTCCCCCCTCTCAAATCTGTTGCGGGAGGCCTCACGGCCATCCTGAATCATTGCGAAGTATGTCTCATCTCTCACAACCTGTGCCGCCCATGATACTTACAGCCATCCTAGCAAACAATGGCGTGTCGCCGAACCATAGAAGCGCTGATACCTAGAGTTGAAGGGCTGGCAGACCGGTTGAATACGCCAGTTCCCGATGGCGAGGTCGACGAGGAAGAGAGGAGGACGATCCTCAAACAGTAACACGTCCCTTCCGACGTTGATACCTAATCTGACGTGCATGGTTTGATAGGAAACTGGATGGCATTCTTCAAGACCTCATCCCACTGGAACAGCGAGGCAAGGTCACGCGGTTCCTAAACAGTACCAATGATACGGATAAGCTCAGCGGCCTGGTCGAGGACATCCGTGACGCCATAATGGATTATCAGGTTCGTGCTCAAAGTGCTCGCCTCAGCTTTTCCTAATGTCTACGCTAGACGTCCTTGCAACAGGATATCTATGAAAAGAGTTGCCGGTTGATTGTGAGCTTGCTCCCTGACGGTTCGTCTGCGCGTAGTGACCAACGAATAGGAAACGGTGGACCGCACCCTCCTCAACGGCATACACCACACCGCGGACGCTGGTCATCGTTCCGGGAACAGGCAAGGGTGTATGAAGGGAACAAGGGAGGAGGTCCTCCTCCAGCTTGAGCATTGGTTGACAGACGAGCAAGATCAACGCGTCTTCTGGCTGAACGGCCTTGCAGGGACGGGGAAATCAACCATCGCACAAACGTTCGCCGAGATGAGCTTCGCAGATGGCAGGCTTGGTGCCAGCTTCTTTTGCTCACGAGACTTCGAGGACAGGAGCAATCTTCAGGCTATCTTTCCAACCCTCGCCTTCCAGCTCGCCTACCGGTATCTACCGTTTCGGGAGGGGTTACTTCGAGTCCTGAGGGCCAACCCTGACGTTGGACGGGAGACCCTCTGTTCACAAATCGAGAGGCTCATCGTTGGTCCGCTCAAAGCTACCCAAATCTCGACTTTGATCATCATTGATGCCCTCGACGAATGCAAGGACCAGGAACCGGCCTCTGCCATCCTGTCAATACTCTCCCGCTATATTGACCAGATACCCGATGTCAAGTTCTTCATCACCGGACGTCCAGAATCGCGGATCCGCTCCGGATTTCGTCTGGCGGCCCTCCGACCCATCACAGAAGTGTTCAAGCTTCACAATGTCAAACGTCCCGTCGTCGACACCGATATCAAACTATTCTTTCGAACACGTTTAACCGATATAGCTAGGAACCGAAGCCATTGCGATGTCACCGAAGACTGGCCAATCTCATCCGATATCGATATCCTCTGCAAGAAGGCGGCTGGTTTGTTTATCTACGCGTCAACGGTCATCAAATTCGTAGCATCCCCCCATCACCAGCCCCCAAAGCGGCTCACTATCCTCATCACCCTCCCAAAAAGCACTGCCCATGAAGGGGAGTCCGGTATCGACACTCTATACACCGAGATTCTGAGACACGCATATCATGACATGGGTCCGGACAACCAAAAACCAGGCAACCAAGAATTATATCGCTGTTTCAGGTCTGTGGTTGGAGCAGTGCTGTTAGCCTTCAATCCACTTTCAATGAAGAGCCTCTCAGGCCTCCTCCATGATTTTGACACACCATCTGATATCTCCGCTGCCTTGAGCTCTCTCCATTCTCTTCTCCTTGTCCCAGAGGGCACAGAAGACTCGATTCGTGCCTTCCACAAATCATTTCCTGACTTCCTCATGGACCCCAAGAGATGTCAAGACACTCGGTTCTTTGTGGACCCTCCAGTTCATCACAGAGAAATTTTACTTTCATGCCTCCATCTGATGGAAGTGAAGCTGAAGAGGAATATCTGTAACCTGGATGACTATGCTGACCTCAGAAATGTCAATGATCTTCCTGCTCAAAGGAAGGAATGTATTGGAGAAGCACTGGGATATGCCTGTCAATTCTGGGCAAAACACCTTGCAAAGAGCCCCAGCAGTGGCCCTGATGCTGAAGAAGTGCAGAAGGCAATTGACAAGTTCTTTTCAACACATCTGCTGTTTTGGATTGAGGTCCTCACCATCATGAGGTGCCTTGATGTCAGTGTCCATTCTATCAATGATATCCAGCAATGGTATACTTCAGTAAGTTGTAGACATATTATTTGCTGAGGGCATAAAATTTACCTTTTTTTAGGGGGGATTTGTCTGCAAGTGGGTGAATGATAGCCAGCATCTCATCCTGGAACACTTTGATACAATCTGCAACTCCCCTTCCCAGATATACCATTCTGCCCTCCCCCTTTCCCCTCCTTCCTCTTGGCTTCAAAAGTACTATATTACAGAGTTCTCACATGAGGCCAAGATGGTTAAGGGAACCAAAGCTGGGTGGGGAACATGTTCCCGCACAGCTTTGTTGGGCAGCCGTCCACTGGCCCTCTCATATTGGAACAACACTATTGCAATTGGCTCCAAGGGTGGAGATATCATCATTCTTGGTGCTGTAACTGGTAGTAAGATAGTTGTTCTTTCTGGACACACAAGTCAAGTGAACTGCCTCACCTTCTCGTCAGATGGGGAGTCACTTGTATCTGGAAGTCATGACAATACTGTGAAGCTCTGGGATATCCAAACTGGTGGGGTTGTCAAAACCTTCCATGGTCATACCTCTCAGGTTCAGTCTGTTTCAATCTCAGCAGATTACACCAGAATTTCCTCAGGATCCAATGATAAAACCATTCATTTGTGGGACATTCGGACAGGAGAGTGCCATTGCATCATCAATCAAGATGATCCTGTATACTATGTTAGCTTTTCTCCCATAAATGCTCAGCACATTGTATCTGTGTCAAGTGACAAAGTCTGGCAGTGGGATTCCAAAGGTCACCAGATCCCACCTACATATGATGGTACCTATATTGCTTTCTCCCCAGACCACACTCAGTTTGTCTTATGCAACAGGAATGTTGTCACAGTTCAAAAGTCTGATTCCAGAGCAATTGTGGCTGAGTTTCATGTGGCTAGTAAAAGAACTGAATACTGCTGTTTTTCTCCTGATGGCAAGCTCATTGCAGCTGCTGCTGGTGACACTGCCTATGTTTGGGACATCACTACCCCTGACCCTCACCTTATTGAGACCTTTGCTGGCCATAATGATTTTATTGCCTCCCTTGTATTCTCCTCCCCTTCCTCTCTCATCTCAATATCTTTTGATGAATCAGTAAAATTCTGGCAAATTAGTGATTTGTTGACAGACCCAGCTGCAACTGATCTTGGGTCCATTCCTCTTACTTCACCTCCAATCCTGTCAGTCAGTCTACAAGTAGGAGCTGGGATTGCTATTTCAAGTGATGAAGATGGGGTGGTGAAGACTTGGGATATCTCAACTGGTCTCTGCAAGGAATCATTCCAAATCCCAGTTACTAAAGACACAGACTTTAGTGATACCAAGCTAATAGATGGCAGATTAGTCTCTGCCCAGCATGAAGATGAAGAAATTCACATCTGGGATGTTGGGAAAGGGGAACTCCTCCAAACACTGAATGTGCCAGGTTCACAATGGTGTGGGGGCATCAGGATATCAGGGGATGGGTCCAAATTGTTTTCCTTGCTTAGTGAAAGCATTCAAGCATGGTCCATGTGGTCATGGGAATGTGTGGGTGAGGTGGAGGTGGGTTTGGAGGGAACACTATGTCTAGACCCCTTCTGTATGGATGGTTCAAGAGTCCAGATTTGCTCTGAGGAATCATTAGCTAAGGAGGGGTGGGATTTTGGGATTCCAGGCTCTTCCCCTGTTCCATTTGATCCATCTACAGAAAGGCCATACCTGGATTTCATTCGTGGTACTCAATGGGAGACTGATAGTCCATCTTGGATCAAAGACACAGTTACTGGCAAAAAGGTTTTTCAATTGAGTGGGGAGTATGCAAACCCTATTGCTGTACAATGGGATGGTCAGTACCTGGTTGCTGGTTATTATTCTGGAGAGGTCTTGGTTCTGGACTTTCATCATGTGCTCAGCAGAGAAGTATAGTATATGGATTTCCTTTCTCTTTTCTTTGTAGTGATATAAACTACTCTATTTGTCAATATGATATGGTACAGTATAGATGGTGTATATGTACAATATGAACTATTGGCAATAGTATTCAGTGAGTATACTGAGTCTTGTTTAGAGTGGTGTGATCAGTGAGGTAGGAAATAAATGGTAATTAAGGTAATTGAATCCAGCAATTAGCTATGGACCAATCGGATAATCGGAAACCACACTAGGCTCTGAGGATGCCACTTTGGGTTCCATCGCTTCGCGGAAGTCCGCTGGAGTACCGCATCGTGTGTTCTCTGGATCAAAATTTACCAGAAGATACCCAGTCAGCCGCGCTAGGAACTCCTGTGCCAACCAAGGGCAGCACCATACGCTGCTCCGTCTGTCGAGATCGTTTTCCGTCGCAGACTCAGTCCTCACGGAGAATCGACTTGGATGGTAACATTGCTGTCGGCTCCTGGTCGAGAACTTGTCGTGTCCTACGGCTTTCTGCATCTTGACGGTTTACCTATTAGAAAGAAACCCATCGGTAGTGATTGATTGAATTCGACCGGTGCCGTACGGGCTTTGGAATTTGATGATCGAGGTGTGAAAGCAAGTTGCGTCCGACCGGCATGGGCGGGCGTCATGACCGGGCTTCGAGCTACGCCGAATCACATTACTTTAATCGCAGCACAAGCACTAATTCTACAACCAGCGAGAAACGATGGTGAGAAGGATAAAAGCAACCCGAAGTCATTTATCAAAACGTCCAGTTCACCCCCTTGGGGCTCTACTCGGGCCGGCAATGACATTCGCCCTTGTCAATCATCCGGAATCACGGTGCTTTGCAGCGATCGCCTTGAAAACCGCCGCACCGGAATCATCTCCAAGTTGGACGAGGACATGAAGGACGACTTTTGCACTGAGGTAGACTTGGTCTCTATATCCGGCGAGGACAACAGGGGGGACGGACCGCTCGTCGAAGAATTCGAGGAGAACATTACACATCTTCTGGAGAGGGACGGACTTTATGCCCGCATGCCAAACAATCTTGGGTACGAATCCGACGATCGCCTTGAGCGTGTCCTGTTCAATCAGTTTCCCCAACATCCAGGCGATGCAATCGGAGTACACCACATAACCATCCCAATCCGTCTCCCTGTGTTTGAAAAGAGGATCAGGGTCCGCTTGGGGGTCCACATGGGCAACAAGGGATCTCTGTCTCTTGACTTTGAATGGCTGGGATGAGGCTTGGGAGTTCGGGGGTGAGAACGCCGACCCTCCGAGAGCCATCGGTGAACAAAGCGACGAAGGACGAAAGTAAGTGGGATCTGATAGAGGCAGTGCCTGTAAAATGTCGCCGCGAGACTATAAGCGGTGTAGAGGAAAAGACAGAAAGAAGTGAATCCGATCACAACACCTGCAACTGTCTGATTGAGGAAGAAGTAGTACGAAAGGCCAGAATCAAGAATAACGAGGGCTGCTTGGAGTATCGATGGGAGGCAGTTTATCATGATGCTGAGGCACCAAGAATATATTCCGTCCATCTTCAGTTTCCTGTTCCGGATGGAATCAATGGACGATCCACGTTCTGGCTTGGCGTAGTGGTTTAACTACTATCGACCCAGGATTGCAACGAAGGCGGCAATGAATGAAGCACATAGGCTCGAGTATAGGATCACTTGGACGCGGACGACCGCCTGGCCTTGGCCGTTCCATCGGGGGATGCCACCTTCGACAAAAGCCGTCATGGCTACGACTTGTAGTACGGCGAAGCTCATCTGCTCGTAATCTGGCCTCAACTCACTCTGTATGTCAACGGTGAACACGGACGTGACCGTAGATAGCGATCCACCCTCGAAGTCCCCGCGTGGTCAGGGTCACCGAACGGCATGGACACAAACGAAGAACTCACGAAAATGAGGGTGGTGTCTAAGTTACCGTATCACCCTTATCATATTCATTGGCTTCGCATCGGAACTTCTCGTTGAATCGTTGAATTCAACATGAGCGTTCTCGTTTGCATTGGAGAATTTGGCAGTCGACGGACTGGTTCCATCCCCCGGCTCGGTGGCCTCACTAAGGGGAAAGAAGCACCGTTGACGAATGCAACTATACTTAACGTTACACTGGGGTTGTCAGAACCACCCCTTTTGATTTCCCGTACCGAGTATGCGGACGTCGTGTTGGGCCGTGGGGACGTACATGAAACTAACACACGTTATTGTAGAGAACTGCGGGGTGGGAGATTGGGAAGATGATCCTTGGTGTGGTGCAGCGTCGAATAGCGAGGCTGTTGCAAGAGGGGACGTAGTACGTGATTTCTTCCTGGTATAACAAAACACACGCGGAAATACCTTAAATCATTAGACCGAAAAACGAAGGTTATTTAGACAAGAAATTTTGTATGCCTTCCGCTTTGTAATGCTTCTCCCACTTCGCGCGAAGTCTCTGATTCAACTCGTCATCATCTTCTAGCACAAGCTGTTCTACCGTTGCGAGCGGGTTTCCCCGCTCCATTCGCAACTTTGAGATAGTAGCGAGCAGTTGGAGAGTTCCCTTGTAGTCGTCCAGACCGACTGCAACCCGAATGACCTTCAGCCCTGAAAAGACTCCAGCGGAGCAGAGGACACCCAGCTGGACATAATCCACACTTGAACCATCGAACTCAATCACTTGGACCGTGTCGAGGGATGTAAAAAGTGAGAACAGCGTCGGCTCGTCAAGTTGCGCGAGGATCGTTCCTCGGTCCAAACGAAGGGTGATGATGTCCGCTCCCAAGTGTCGCAGCGGGTTGAAGCTCAAGTTGTCCCCGACGAACTGTAAGAACTCGAATGTGTGACCAGAGCCGTTAGTTGCTACCGTTTCAATGCGGGGGGAGCGGAGAGATAGGTGGACGGTATCGAGGTCTTTGAACTGTGGGACATGGATGAGGTGAAGAATGTTTTGGAGGTCGTCGTCCATAGGACACTCAATCTTGAGGAACTCGAGATCCGTCATGAGAATAGGTGTAGATGACCGGAGGTCAGCAGAGAACTCGCACTCGTTGATTATTAGTGACTTGAGAGTTTTGTTGTTGTCGAGGAACACCCGAAGCTCCTCCTCGTCGATGATGGTAGGTCCAGCGGATTTCGACCAGTAGCCGATTTCGCATGATACCAGGCCCTTGGCCGTCTCTGTTAGACCACCGGTAACCCCGAGGTAC
>Ga0307510_10009847_pt1 | contig 11371 bp, 9 predicted proteins | sample 12_EM_MG_FD_207224 | JGI IMG/M metagenome (GOLD analysis project Ga0307510, IMG submission 207224) | Populus trichocarpa ectomycorrhiza microbial communities from riparian zone in the Pacific Northwest, United States - 12_EM | ecosystem: Host-associated > Plants > Roots > Unclassified | place... | reverse complement strand
TCGAGGCAGGGGGGGTTCAAGCCATTTGGGGGGCCAGAACCTGCGTTTTTGGCGGGTCGGGCAGGACGGCGACCACCGCTCCTAAGCCCCACTTCAGAGTATAGCCCCCGGGGGGGCTTGCCGTAAGGCCGGGGCCGTCCTGCAGCATCGCCAGCCGCTGGAAGACACAGGAGTCGTGAGATGACCAGACATGCGGTAGTAATTGCAGGCGGCGGTCCGACGGGGCTGATGTTGGCAGGCGAATTGGCCCTGGTGGGGATCGACGTCGCCATAGTCGAGCGACGCCCCAACCACGAGCTCACCGGATCGCGCGCGGGCGGATTGAAGCCACGCGCCATCGAGATTCTCGATCAGCGTGGCATCGCCGATCGGTTCCTGTCTCAGGGGCAAAAACATCCGGTCGTGCACTTCCACGTCGCTCTCGACATCAGCGACTTTCCCACCCGGCACCAATACATACTGGGGCTGTGGCAGAACCATATCGAGCGCATTCTGAGCGGCTGGGTCAGCGAGCTCGCGGTACCTGTTTACCGCGGACGTGACGTGACGGGGTTTGCGCAGGACGACTCGGGCGTCGACGTCGAGTTATCCGACGCATGCTCGCTGCGCGCGGACTATCTGGTTGGCTGTGACGGAGGACGAAGTGTCATCCGCAAAGCGGCCGGCATCGACTTCCCCGGCTGGGATCCGACCACGAGCTGGCTGATTGCCGAGGCCGAGATGTCAGACGAGCCCGAATGGGGCTTTCGTCACGACGCCACCGGTACCCACGCAATCGGCAAGTTGGAGAATGGACCGCGAGCGCGGTTGGTGCTGACCGAACGACAGGTCGGCCTGGGCGTCGATCCGACACTGGACGATATCCGCGAAGCACTGATTTCCATCTATGGCACCGACTTTCGTATCCATAGTCCCACCTGGATTTCCAGATTCACAGACATGACCCGCCAGGCTGCGGCTTACCGCGTGCGGAGGGTCCTCCTGGCTGGCGACGCCGCGCACATTCACCCGCCTGTGGGTGGGCAGGGTCTCAACACGGGCGTGCAGGACGCAGTGAACCTTGGGTGGAAACTGGCGCAGGTAGTGAAGCGGAGTTCGCCGGACAGCCTCCTTGATACCTACCACGCGGAGCGCCACCCGGTTGGCGCCCGTGTGCTGCGAACCACGATGGCGCAGGTCGCGCTCCGCCGCCCCGATGAGCGCACGAAGGCTTTGGGCGAATCGATGACTCAGCTTCTCAGCATGGACGAGCCTCGCAGACGGATTGCCGCGGAGATGGCGGGTTTGGATATCTGCTACGACCTTGGCCATGCCGAGGCGAAAGACGGACATCCGCTCGTGGGGCGACGCATGCCGGATCTCGACTTGAGCACGGCGAATGGGGAGTTGCGCGTGTTCAGCCTGATGCATGGTGCACGGCCACTGTTGTTGAGCTTCGGCGCGGGCGGCGAGTTCGGCCCGGCCAATGGCTCTGACGCGCCCGGCGGATCCGGCGCGCTCGGCGGCTTCGATGTGACCCCATGGGCCGATCGAGTTCAGCTCATCGCTGGCAACTACACGGGAACATGGGAGCTTCCGGCAATCGGACAGGTGCCCGCGCCCGCCGCCGTGTTGATTCGACCTGACGGCCACGTCGCGTGGGTTGGAGACGGCACTCCGCTGGGCCTCGCCGACGCACTCACTACGTGGTTCGGACAACCCGCTAGTGGCGCGTCAGGGATTCAGCCACCGCGATGACACCAACACCGATTCCCATCAGCAGGACCTGCGCCAAGCTCGTCCGCGGATCAGCGCGGCGATGCAACCCTGGAATCAACCCAGCCACGGCTATGTACAGAAATCCTGCTGCCGCCAGGGCCAAGGCATACGGCAAGGCCTGCTGAGCTTTGTTCAAGCCGAAGTAAGCAACAATGCCACCTAACACGGACGCCAACCCCGTCGCCATGTTCAAGAACATCGCCCGCTGTCTCGACATTCCGGCATGCAGAAGTAACGCGAAATCCCCGACACGATGCGGGATCTCATGCGCTGCTACCGCCAGCGTCGTAACCAACCCCAGTGGAACACTCGTCAGAAACGCTGCGGCAATGAGGATGCCGTCCAAAGCGTTGTGGATGCTGTCGCCAATCAGGACGAGCACCCCAGAGGCACCATCGTGGCTGTGGTTGTGCCCGTGCGAATGCGAGTGACCATGCGCGTCAAAGCCCGAAGGTCGCGGGCGATCATGGGCATGGGCATCATCAGGGTCCGCGACCGGATCCTCATGCTCGTGGGAATGAGCGTGTCTCCACAACACGAGCTTCTCGATGATGAAAAACACGCCGAGTCCCGCAACCAGCGCAATGCCGATCGAATGTGCGCCACCGGGCCCAACAGACTCCATCGCCTCCGGCAGCAGTCCCAGCAATGCCGCCCCGATCAAGGCACCCGTGGCAAAGCTCACGAAATGCGGCAGCATCCGCAAGCCGGTCTGCTCGGGTAGCAATAGAAAAAGGCCCGCGAAAGCCGCACTGGCAATACCGCCGACCGCGGTGAACAGGATGATCCAGGCGAGAAGGGGCACAGTCGCTCTGCTTTTGTTACGCCAAGCCTGACATTTTATCACGCGCGTCCATTTGCCCTGGTCTATTGGCGCGGCACTGGCCGCGCGGAGCCGAGGTCTATTTTCCGCCGCCAAAAAGCGTGGTTTTTGGCGGCTGCGTTAATCGTACGGCGCCTGCGGCGCGTTGGGCCGCGCGGAGCCGAGGTCTCGCCCTGCCTCGATCCAGATCAGCGCAGCCATACGCCCGCACTGCCCGCTGCGACGGTATGAAAAAAACCGCTCCGACTCGGCGAACGTACACCAACCCCCGCCATAGACCCCCGCGAGGCCGAGTGCTGCGAGCCGTCTCCGCGCCAGTGCATATAGGTCGCACTGCCACCGCCCACGGACGTTGGCTACAAACGCCGACGCAGCCGCCGCGTCCGTTGCCGTGAAGGCGGTACGGACGTCATCACCGACCTCAAAATTCACCTGCCCGATTGCCGGTCCCATCCACGCAATCAGCCGCGAAGCCGGGACGTCCAGCTTTGCCACTGTCGCTTCCAACACGCCGCCGGCGAGGCCGCGCCATCCAGCATGCGCAGCACCAACCGCCGACCCGTCAACCGCGGCAAACAAGACGGGCATGCAGTCCGCCACCCGAATGGCACACACCTGCCCCGGTCCCCACGCGACAGAAGCATCACCCCGTGGCACCGCTCCCGCGCCAAGCGCAACCACCTGCGTCCGATGCACCTGCTCCAACCACCCCGGCTCCGCCGGCAACCGCAGCGCATCCCGCACCCGCCGCCGGTTCTCCGCAACCGCCTCAGGCGAGTCCCCAATCGCAGCCCCTATATTCAGCGAATCGTACGGCGCGACGCTCACGCCGCCCGTCCGCAAGGTAAATGCCGCCCGCACTCCCTCCGGTGCCGGCCAATCCGGTGTCATCAGCCCGGGCCCGGGACCCTGAGCGCTCACCCGGAGCCTGCCTTCAAGTCCCCCTCCAAAACCGCCAACAGCCGACTCATATCGTCCGGCAACGGCGCCTCCCACTCCATCTCCTTCCCCGACACCGGATGCTCCAGCTTCAACCGTGCAGCGTGCAAAGCCTGCCGCTTGAACCCCGCCAAAGCCTCCACTAGTTCTGGCGAAGCGCCCGCGGGCAGTCGGCGCCGGCCACCGTAGTCAGGGTCACCCACTATCGGGTACCCGATGTGCGAAAGATGCACGCGGATCTGGTGCGTACGCCCCGTCTCGAGCTCCACGCGAACCAGCGTATGAGATCGAAATCGCTTCAACACCCGGTAGTGGGTAACCGCCGGCCGGCCGTCGCTCCGAACGGCCATGCGAGTGCGCTGGCTTCGATGGCGTCCGATCGGCTCGTCGACTGTGCCACCTGCAGTCATGACGCCGGTGCACAAAGCGATGTAGTGCCGTTCGACTTCCCGCTCGGAAATTGCCGCAACGAGCGCGGTATGGACCTCCGGAGTCCGTGCTACGACCAACAACCCGCTCGTGTCCTTATCGAGCCGATGCACGATTCCCGCTCGTGGCACAACGCCCAACTTCGGATCGAAAGCGAGCAGCGCATTTTGCAGCGTGTGCGCCGCATTCCCCGCGCCAGGATGCACGACCAGCCCCGCTGGCTTGTTGAGGACGAGCAGCGCGCGATCCTTGAACACGACGTCGAGCGGTATTTCCTCCGCCTCTACCTGCCCATCGGCCTCGACGCGAGCCTCGATGCGGACCTGCTCTCCGCCAACGACCTTGTCCCGCCCTCGAAGCTGCCGACCATCGACCTGGACGGCCCCGCCCTCGATCCAACCCTGCAATCGGGACCGGGAATATTGGGGCAGCAGCCGCGCGAGCGCCTGATCGAGCCGCAGCCCGGCCAGCTCGAGCGGCAATTCGAGCGCATGGCTGCGGAACTCGGGCGATGACTCGCCGGTCGGAAGTCCTGGTGCAGGATTCGCTATACTGGCTGGATTATTTCGGCGCAAAGCCAAAGAAAGGCCCTCATTTGTCATCCCTGTCCGGAAAGTTAGCGCGCGGCAGCGTGCTCGCGCTGTGCGTGGTTCTGCTCGCGACGACCGGTTGTCGCTCGAACCGCAAGGATCCGACCAAATCCAGCCCCGAGGTGCTTTACAAAAAAGCCCATAAGAGCCTGGATTCGTACGATTTCAATGCCGCAATCAAGCAGTACGAGGCGCTCGCCGCCCGCTATCCCTTCACGGACCAGGCGCGTCAGGCCCGTCTGGACCTGATCTACGCATACTACCGTGCCGGCGAGGGCGAGTCGGCCACTGACGCGGCCGAGACGTTCATTCGCGAGAATCCGACGCATCCGCGGGTCGACTACGCCTGGTACGTAAAGGGTCTCGTCGAATTCGAGCGCAGCCCGAACGCGATCGAGCATCTCTTCCGGGTGGACCTGAGCCAGCGCCCACCGAGCACCGCTCGCAAAGCGTTCAGCGCGTTCCGGACGGTCGTCGACCAGTATCCGAAGAGCGAGTACGCGCACGACTCTCTGCAACGGATGGTCTACCTGCGCGATCGACTTGCGGACTACGAAGTGCACGTTGCCCGCTACTACATGAAGCGCGGTGCGTACGTTGCAGCGGCACAGCGAGCCAAAGGCTGCGTTGATAACTTCGACGGCGCGCCAGCGGTTAAAGACGCGCTGAAGATGATGATCGAGGCATACGACCGCCTGAACCTGAAGCCACTCGCGGACAAGGCGCGTGAGGTCTATCAGTTGAATTACGGCGCGGAAGTTGCGCAGGAACAGGCCGACATCAAGAAGGCGTGGTGGAAGATCTGGTAGCGCCCCGCCCCGTCCCTGACGGCCCGCGCCCAACCTTCTACCGCCGGTACCCGTTCGTAATCGGATACCGCCAGTCCCGCCCAAACGCGCGCCGGCTCACCCGCACCCCGGGCGGCGCCTGGCGCCGCTTGTACTCATTCCGCTTCACCATATCGAGCACGCGCCCGACGGTCGATCGGTCAAATCCCCGCGCCACGATCTCATCCACGGAAGCGTCTTCCTCAATGAACGCCTCGAGGATCGCGTCCAGCACCTCATACGCGCCTAGCGAATCCGAGTCCTTCTGGTCGTGACGCAGCTCCGCTGACGGCGGACGGTCGATGACTCGCTGAGGAATCACGCGGCCACCGGCGTTGCGATAGGCCGCGAGCCGATAAACCAACATCTTGCTGCAGTCCTTGATGGGCGCGAACCCGCCGGCCATATCACCATACAGAGTGGCGTAGCCCACGGCCATTTCGCTCTTGTTGCCCGTAGTCAGCAACATCTTGCCGGTCTTGTTGGAGATTCCCATCAACAGCAGCATCCGGCAACGCGACTGAATATTCTCTTCCGCCGCATCAGCCGGCCGACCCGCAAATTCATCCTTCAGAGTCGCCAGCGTCGCCTCGAACATGGTTTCGATGGACAGAACGCTGTACTTCACCCCGAGTAGCTGAGCCTGCTCCTTCGCGTCCTCCAAGCTCATGGAAGAGGTGTATCGCGAGGGCATCATCACCGCGTGCACACGTTCGGCACCGAGGGCATCAACGGCAATCGCCAACGTCAGCGCCGAATCGACACCTCCGGACAGCCCCATGACGACACCGGGAAAGCCGTGTTTGTTGACGTAGTCACGAACCCCAACGACCAGCGCTCCGTAAACGCTGGCCTCGTCACTCAGGTCGGGCTCAACAACACCCGGTACCGGCACAACCCGTCGGTGACCGTCGCGCACAAAATCGACGGCAAAAGTCCCCTCAACAAACGCGGGTGCGCGCATCACAACTTCGCCCGCCGCGTTCATGACAAAAGAGTTTCCGTCGAATATCAACTCGTCCTGGCCACCAATCATGTTGACATACGCCATCGGCAAGCCGACGTCCAACACACGGGCCCGGGCCACAGTCTCGCGCTCGCGCTGCTTGTGAATCTCGTACGGCGACGAATTGATGACAATCAACAACTCCGCGCCGGCGGAGCGGGCCAGTTGGGCCGGCTCAGGTTCCCAGACTTCTTCGCAGACGAGCAACCCGCATCTGAACCCCTTCACGTCCGCGACCGAAGGCTGCGCCCCAGGCTGAAAGTAGCGCTTTTCGTCGAAGACCTTGTAGTTGGGCAGCTCCGCCTTGCGATGGATGGCAGCCACCATGCCCTCATTGATCAGTGCCGCCGAGTTGTAGATCAGCGTCCCCGAATACTCGGGAACCCCGACCATCAAGGCCACGTCCTGGACTTCCTGGCGGACCTTCGCAAGTCCTGCCTCGATCTGCCGGCGAAAGCCCCGGTGAAACAACAGGTCCTCGGGCGGATATCCCGACAACGACAGCTCGGGAAACAACACCAGGTCCGCTTTCAGATCCGCGTGCGCCTGCCGCGCCGTGTTGATCACGCGCGTGGCATTTCCATGCACGTCGCCGACGAGCAGATCGAGCTGCGCGAGTGCAATTCTGAGTGATTGTTTCATAGGGGCCATGGGGACCGCGCAGCGTGGCGAACAGTCCCCATGTCTATTGTTTCACGACTCAGCGGGGCTTGCCCTTGCCCTTCTTACTGGCCTTCTTGACCGCGCGCGTCATACGCTGAACGACGTTACGCGCCTGCTTGACCAATGCGGCCGCCCGTGACGGAGGCGCTGACTTGGCCTTCGAGGGCCTCTTCGTGCCCTTCGCGCCAGATGTGCCTTTCGCCCCAGCGGTCCTGGCACCAGCCTTCGTCGCACCGGTCTTCGCGGCGGATTTTCCCGAAGCCGACTTCCCCGCAGCACCCTTCTTGGCAGGTGCCGCCTTCGCACGGCGGGACGTAACAGCCGGCTCCGCAGGACGCGGCGGGCTACCCGCCGGGTGAGCCTGCTTCGCTGCCTTCGCACGCCGCTTCTTGAGCAATTCGGCCATTGCAGAACCGAGCTCAGCGGGTGATTTCACCGTCCGCACACCAGCATTCTCAAACGCCGCGTACTTGTCAGCAGCAGTGCCCTTTCCACCCGCAACAATTGCCCCCGCATGCCCCATCCGCTTGCCAGGAGGCGCGGTCACACCAGCGATGTAGGCCACGACCGGTTTCGTAACAAATTTACGAATGAAATCCGCGGCCGCCTCTTCGTCGCTGCCACCGATCTCGCCGACGAGAATGATGCCTTCCGTACCCGGGTCGCGCTCGAACAGCTCGAGGACGTCAATGAAGTTCATGCCGCGAACCGGGTCACCGCCGATACCCACGCAGGTGCTCTGCCCGAGGCCGTTGCTCGTCGTCTGATACACGGCTTCGTAAGTCAGCGTGCCGGACCGCGAAACGATGCCCACGCTGCCCTTCTTGTGAATGAAGCCTGGCATGATCCCGATCTTGCACTCATCGGGTGTAATGACTCCGGGGCAATTCGGTCCCACGAGGCGAGTGCCGGCACCCGCAAGCACCGACTTCACGCGCACCATGTCGTTTACCGGAACACCTTCCGTAATACACACAACGAGCTCGATTCCAGCGTCCACGGCCTCGAGAATCGAATCCGCCGCACCGGATGCCGGCACATAGATCATGCTCGCCGTCGCGCCGGTCTCACGGACCGCGTCCTGCACGGTATCAAACACGGGCTGCCCCAGGTGGGTCTGCCCGCCACGGCCCGGTGTTACACCGCCGACCAACTTCGTGCCGTACGCAAGCGCCTGCTCGGAATGAAACGTCCCCTGCTTACCCGTGAAACCCTGGGTGATGACCTTCGTATTCCTGTTGATCAGAATGCTCATTTGCTCGCCTTCTTCGCTGCAGCGACCACTTTGCGCGCCGCGTCTGTCAGATCCGTCGCCGCCGTGATGGCCAGTCCACTCGTGGCCAGCATCTCGCGCGCCTTGTCGGCATTCGTGCCCTCGAGCCGTACGACCACGGGCACCTTCACCCCAACATTCTTGACCGCGTTGATGACACCTTCGGCAATGATGTCGCAGCGGACGATGCCACCGAAGATGTTGACCAGGACCGCGCGAACCTTCGGGTTCGACAGAATGAGCTGGAAAGCCGCGGTCACACGCTCCGTCGTGGCGCCGCCGCCCACGTCGAGGAAGTTGGCCGGCTGGCCGCCATGCAGCTTGATGAGATCCATGGTCGCCATCGCGAGTCCCGCGCCGTTAACCATGCACGCGATATCGCCGTCCAGGGAGACGTAGTTGAGGTCGTGCTCACTCGCACGGCGCTCCATCGGATCTTCCTGGCTCGCATCACGCAACTTCGCGAGGTCGGGATGCCGAAATACTGCGTTGGCATCGATGTTGATTTTCGCATCGAGCGCCATCAGGCCGCCCGACTTCGTCACAATCAGCGGGTTGACTTCCAGAAGGCTCGCGTCGTTCTCCAGGTACAGCTTGTAAAGCCCCAGGGCCATCGCCTGGAACTCGGGTATCTGGCTGCCTTTCAAACCCAGTCCAAACGCGAGCTGCCGGCACTGATAGGGCTGCAGTCCCGCCGCCGGGTGAATATTCACCGTGAGAATCTGCTCGGGGGTCTTCGCGGCAACCTCTTCGATGTCCATGCCGCCGGCCGCCGAGGCGATGAGCGCAATCCGTCCGCGCTCGCGATTCAATGTCAGGGAGAGATAGATCTCCCGCTCGATTTCAGAACCGGACTCGACATACACCGTCTCGACCGGCAGACCCTCGGGCCCCGTCTGCTTGGTGACCAATCGCGTCCCCAGCATCGCCTGGGCCGCAGAGCGGACAGTTTCGATGTCGCGCGCGACTTTGACGCCGCCCGCCTTGCCTCGTCCACCCGCGTGGACCTGCGCCTTGACGACCCATAAGGAGCCGCCCAACGCCTGGGCCGCCTGAACGGCCTCATCCGGACTCGCCGCTACCCGGCCTGCGGGAACGGCAATCCCGTAGTTTCGAAAGACGTCCTTGGCCTGATATTCGTGGAGATTCATCGTATCGCCTCATTCACGGGCCGCGCGGCCCATCTGCGTTCACGCAAAACGGGCATTCTCGCGAAAAACACCGGCAGTGGCCAGCAATGTCCCGCCTCGTCACCCCGGAAGAGAGGCCCGTGGCAATGGGCAATCGGAGAATTGGATCGCTTTTCCTTGCGTTGCACAGTGGTACAGTCCCGGCCGCCTGAGGCGTGCGCCCGGACAGACACTATTTCCGAATCATGCCGGTGAACGCAGCGACAGCACCTACAGCTCCGACCGATCTCGCCTGGCGAGTGATCGGCCTGCTGAATCTGTATCGGTTGCTGGTCCCATTGGTGCTGATCACGGTCCAGGTGCTCGCGGGCCCGCAATGGGCGCTACTGGCAATCCGGCCACGACTGTTCCTTTCCGCGTGTATTGCTTACCTGACAGCAGCGGTCATCCTCATCATCGCGCGCCGCCTGGAATGGTCGAGCCTGCGGATCGTAGCCATGGTGAACGCCGGAATCGACGCAGCCGGTATCGCGCTGATCTTGTACGCGAGCGGAGGTGTGTCGAGCGGGTTGGGAATTCTGCTGGTCCTCCCCGTCGGTGCCACTGCCGTCCTGGCAGACAACAGGGATGCATTCCTGTTCGCGGCGATCGCCGCGATCTCGGTGCTCGTTCAGCAGATATTCGTCAACATCGACGGCACCGCACCCACGACGGACTACACTACGGCCGGCGTTCTGGGCGCAGTCCTCTTCCTGATAGCCCTGTCCGCCTGGCCCATCGCCAACCGGTTGCGGGAAAGCGAAGCGCTGGTGCGCAGACAGGAAGTCGACCTGGCCAACCTCGCACAGCTCTCCCAGTACATTGTTCAGCATTTGCGCGAGAGCATTCTCGTCATCGACACGCACGACCGTATCCGCCTCATCAACGAGTCGGCCGCGCACATACTCGGTGACACCAACGCCATCCCGGAGGCACTGCTCGGAGAAGCCTCGCCGCGACTGCTGTATCTGTTGGAAACCTGGCGCCAGAACGAAGGCAGCACGGCCGTCTTTCCGGCCCCCGACCAGACCTTTGTTGCAGCCGACGGCGCGCGCATCATCCGCGCCAACTTCGCGCCGCTCGGTGGCGCGAATCCCGCACCGGTGATCATTTTCCTCGAAGACACGAGCTTGCTGGTCGAGAAAGTCCAGCAGTCGAAGCTTGCGGCGCTGGGTCGACTCAGCGCGAGCATCGCGCACGAGATCCGCAACCCGGTGGGTGCGATGAGTCACGCGGCACAGTTGCTCGGCGAGTCCACGGTGCTGTCTGCCGCTGAGAAACGGCTCACGGAAATCATGCGGACCAATGCGGATCGTGTCAGCACCATCATCAACAATGTGCTGCGGCTGTCAAAACGGGAAGAAACCCACTTCGAGACCATTTCCCTGCGGGACTGGACCGATGCGTTTCACGAGGAGTTCTGCGAGACCATGCAATTGCCCGCACACCGGCTCATCACCAGCAATGCAACGCCCGGAGTGGATATCCGCGTCGACCCTTCCCAATTGCGCCAGATCGTATGGAATCTGTGTGAGAACGCCCTGAAGCACGGGGCCATCGGGCGCGGCGACGAAGTGGTTGAAATCCGCTACGGCCGGCTGAGCCCCACGGGCCGTCCGTTCCTGCAGGTCATGGATCGCGGCGGCGGCGTGAACGCCGAGCACGCGGAGCACATTTTTGAGCCCTTTTACAGCGGCGGCAAGGGAACCGGCCTCGGGCTGTTCCTGGCCCGCGAGCTGGCGCAGACAAATGGCGCTACTCTGTTATACGAGCCCAGGCATGGAGGCGGGAGTATTTTCAGACTGGTGTTCGCGGATCCACGCCGGTGGGAGGCCTGATGACTGTTACTGCTGCGAGCGCGAAAGTTGCGAATGTCCGGCCCGTCGTGCTGATT
>Ga0307510_10009845_pt1 | contig 11372 bp, 8 predicted proteins | sample 12_EM_MG_FD_207224 | JGI IMG/M metagenome (GOLD analysis project Ga0307510, IMG submission 207224) | Populus trichocarpa ectomycorrhiza microbial communities from riparian zone in the Pacific Northwest, United States - 12_EM | ecosystem: Host-associated > Plants > Roots > Unclassified | place... | reverse complement strand
AGCATCCCAGAATGTTGGGTGGGTACATGATCATTGTTTCATTGTTGCAAAAATGGATGGTATGCTCAAAAGGGTATGCTCGGAAGCGATCGAGAGGACCGATGTTCGCGTTCGCGCGCGAGCCACCCACTTCTTCTTTCGGTTCGGTTGTTCGCCCAGCCAGTTTGATGGAACGGTTATGATGACTAATCGGCTTTTAGCTTAGCTCCAGTGGTTGACCGGATCGGATGTGCCCTTCAGCGATGGATTGCTGAGCAGCTTGCCCGGGACGCTCTGATTATTTTTTTTCGATCCAACGCTACGGTCAGAGCCGGACAAGTAACCGGGAATCTGGATTCGAATATTACCGCCGGTGATGGCACAATTATCTCAATTAATGAGCAAAAACCACCACATCAACAAAACATTTCCTTATTGTGTTAGGCCAGGTCGGGGTGTCATATCTTCTTCAAGATCACACACCCAACTTTCGGACAAAGTGGCGCGCCATTGGCCAGGCTTTCTCGGATCTGACACTTCTACAGTAGCTGTGGAGACGTAGATCATTTCCAACGCCTCGCACCCTCGCCGCGGGCTCGCTTAATTTACCGCAGGCACGACACGAGATTATGATGATGAAGGCGGAACTGTACAGCCTGTTGTTGCGTCTCCTTTTTAAACATGTCGGTGGGTCAGCGGACAAAAATGCAGGATCTGAGTCCCTCGCGACCTTTTGATCAATTGTCTCAGGACACCATCACCCAAGCAGCAGCCGCTAGTTCACGGGTCATTGGTCCCTTACTCCGTTTTCCCGTAAAATATCGCACTGCTTTTGCAGATGCAAGACCCGACTCCCGACTCTTTTAATTGGCCTGAGCGCCCCTCCTCTTCCGACAGCGCTCCCGAAGTCAAGTTAGAGCAAGCATCCGACTCGAAAGCTATTTACGTACCCTCATCCTCCACTGCCACCGCCACTTTTACCTATAAACCCCCGTCTGCTGGAGTGGCCCCTCCACCTATTCGCCGCCATTCATCTACCGGGTCCCAACTCAGGCGGTCCAAGCACCCATATTCTCCCACACTACACGAAACAAGGATACGTAACAAGTACGGTGGCGAGGCAACGAAGATGACAGGCCATAACTACTCTCAGCAGTGGATCAAATCAGAAAGTGGTGAGCGTTGTATCCCCCATTTCCAAATGCGGGACCTTACGTTCCATCGTAGAAGCTGAAAGGCAGCATGTGTACACTTTTGCCACGTCTGGAGCCCAGGTACGACCTTCATCACCCCTGATATACACGCATGGAGGTAATAAAATCTCCGCTTGAACAGCTTCCTATGCGGCGACCAACATATAGCGAAGAAAGTCGACCACAGTCCTCGGGCTCGAGCATAACCTCTTCGAGCCTCCGAGGTGCCATGGGAGATATCCATCTTTCTTCTAATTCAGAAGGTTCAAACTCCCCTTCACCTGCTAGTGATCGTTCTCAGCAGAGACAAGATTCATTCAATGTGGCATCCGGCATGGTCTGGTCTCAGACAAATTCCGATGTCACGGGTCAGCCAGCTATACAAGCTGCCAGCTTTAATGATCATCCCAATCCCTTGTCCTTTCAAAACATGTCTTCACCGTCTGGGTCCCTTACCTCGAACAGTTCCTCAACATCATACTTGCACTACCCAGATTATAATCACTCTAATTATGGTAATCCCAATCCATCAGGCACCCATTCCCCCCCTGTCTTCCCGGCGACGGGGTACTCCGAATCTTTCAATTCCTATCCTCAGACGCGCGGGGCCACCACACCAGCACCACCGATGATTATCCCACAGTTGGCACACATCCCTTCTGGTCGTAGATCGATGACCATCACCCCCACAACCACGGTGGCAACGGGGCATCGGACGCATCACTCTACTGACGATGAGCTCCAATACTTGCGCAACAAAGTTCGCGAGCTGGAACTCATCAATGAGTCCGCTCGATTACGAATCCGCGAGCTTGAGAATGAGCTTGCTAATCCCACGTCCAGTCCCATGTACTCAACTTCATCGATAAGTGGTCTGTCTATCACCACGCCGCAACTTCCCACGTCTCCCTCTTTTGCTGCATCGTGGAAGGCGCGGACCGACGCACGCACCAAGCTTTTCTGCTCGCTCAACCGTGCGGGTAACGCTTTGTGTGCGTGGCACGACTCGCGCCGCGAACGCCGTGCCCACCCCCCTCGGATGGCACCTCCTGGGCGCCTTAATTGCGGCTGTACATTCGACGAGGCCCTCTTCGAGGAAAGCCTTTCGCGGCATGACGTGGGATGCTACTACCCGGGCGAAAGTGTTCGCATGGATCCAGCGCTCCGAAATCCACTCTTGAAGTTGCTCCAAAAGCGCTACGGTTACAAAGATGGCGACTTTGAACGAGACGCCGGCACGGGCAACTGGCACGATAATGAAGGACCGGGGCCGTGGGAGGCTCGTGCGCTTGCAGGAATTTCGAGCCACCGCAAGCACCGCGCGGAGGAGCGTCGATGATCATGATCTTGCCTCATCACACACCAACTGTTACCCCAACGTCAGACCTTGGACGTACGTCGGATACCCTATGCAATGATTTTACCTTTGGATTTCTGTCGGCATTCCCTACCCTCTCGTTTGCGTCGTTACGCAGCCATTTCCGCCATATATCCTTGCGTTGCCATCCTAATTGCTGTAACCGTAGCTCGTTTGTTGTTCTTCATATAAAGGCTGCACACTTTGTCACGTAGATTCATCGTAGACTGTTACAAATGCAAGTTCAAGAGCAGGCTAATTCATATCTCAAATACGACTGACCCCGTAGCCAAGTCCAACCCAGGGGCGAGCACGAGGACACCGGACACCGAAATCTGTTGTTCCGAACTTAAGCCGACCCGAAGGGCTTCGGGAAGCTGGATTTTGCCAACTTTATACAAATTCTACAATACATCGGGTCGGCGTCGCCGTGATCCGTTTGACGGGCGTCTTCGTTCTTAGGTATCGGTCGGGTATCGGTTAGTTGTCAAGTCACCACACGTGCTCTTTCTCTTACATTGGGAAGCTATCGCATGCGCAAACGGTACTGGCTATCCAATTGTCGGATTGGCCCGAACCCGTCTGATTGAGAGATTGAGATCTTATTGAGAGGTGAAAGATGCTTCTGATCAGAAAGAGCGTTAGTCAGGATACATTGCTTGGTAAAGCAAGTTTACCCGCGGTCTGATTCCATGGCTCAATTTCCGGCATGCTTACGGCGACTCCGATGGCTTCTTCGAGAAGGGAAAGTAGCTTCTACCGAGAATATGGTTGCCGGCGATCCATTATGCGAAGAACCACGAAAGAGTATTAATATTGATGTGCGTGATGACGGCGCAACTAGGGGGTCGAGTAAGAAGAGTGCTTTGATGGATCGCGGATGATACAGAACTTGAAGGAACTCACAGCGTTGTTATGCGAGCATATTGAAGGTAGCTCCGCCGCTTCTGCAGCGTAACAGGGGAGGACCATTAAAGAAAAGTACATGGACCCTGTGGTCATCAATGACACCTGAAGCAGAGTACGACCGACTCTTCAGTACAGTATACGGTTGCGAAAGAGAAGTTTAATTGATGTTTTTGTTTTGCAGAAGTGATCTGACACGTGATGAGACCGCTCAATAGGCCCAAATTGTCCATCAACACATCAACGCATGAACCGCCATGCAACTCACTGCAGCCTTTAGCATGCTGTCAGTCATTAGTATACCTACACTCGCCTTTTCCTGGCGCAGACATGATTCCCCCAAGTCACCCCCCGATTTAGAATTTCCGAGTCCTGTGCTTCGGGACCTTGCTATTCCAGGTCTGCTCCTCACTCCTCGGAAACCTGGCCATCTGTTTAGTGATTCGCAGAAATTGGGCTCGATAAAGATGCAATTGACTCTCTGAATAGTGGGCTCGGCTTTCGCCTTTGTTAAACACACTCGAAAACTTTTGTGGTTGCAGGTCCTTACGAGAAAAAGCCTGACTGTTTTCGTCGTGCTGCTGGTCGTATACGTGTCCGATGTGGGGAAATAGACTTGGATGCCGATCAGAGGGTTAAAGGTACACTTCTTGCCCGCATACATGCCATTCATCATAACACTGTATGCAGCCGCAATCTCTATGACTCTGTGTGAGCTTCGGACCGCCGGGATTCATTCAATCCCCCTCGAATGCGAGGTGTTCTTAGAAGAGGGAGGACCAGGCGACCATGCGCCTCATGGGATATGCGTAGAGTGGGCGTACTACCCTTGCCTAAGCCTCTGATTCATTTACACAGTCCTTACAGAGCACTTTCCAGGAGCACCCAGTCTTGGGCCAGTTATTCCGGCTATCTACGTGAAATCCGTACGCGAAATCCATCTCAAAGTTGCTTTTCCCATTGACTGTATCATCAAAAAGCCCAATTATGCACCGCCTACCAGCGGAGTAATGAGAAAGGTTCGAGCCTTGGATGAGTGCCCTTGCTTGCGCATTCTGATTTACATATTTCGAGACCACGCGCTCGAGATTTACAGAAACGCTTCCATCGAGAAAGTTGCATATATTCGTCATCTTATGCAACGCGCGGAAAAAGAAGACGAGATGCGCACCCTTTGGCAATCATTACTCTTAGTGAGGCAACCGACCTTCCTTTGCGGTTTCCTGTTAAATAGTTCTAACCTCCACAGGATCTCCAAAGCTCCATTAACCATCTACATGCATTCCCAGCACTTGCTGACAAGATTTACGTCGATATCGCAGCCAAAGTTCTTCATGAGCTGCAGCAGGTAATTTTCGCTTTAGCACTATTCGAGTAGCACATTGCATTGGGATTAAAATGGCTTTGTAGGTTGTGCGTACTCAAAAGGAGGCTTTTGATGTCCAGCTCCAGGAAAATAGGGAGCATTCGCTGGTATTATCAAAGGTATGTGCCTGAGCAGCGTGTTTCGTTGTGCTAAGGTCTACATGAACAGAATTCTCGAACATTGATGTCCTTGTCGGCCGAGTTCGAGCGGTCATTTTCTGCGAAATTGAACTCGGGGCTTCAACTCCTCGAGAATAGGCTTGGCGAAGCTCTCGACAGCTCCGTGAGCACCTGTGTCTTGGACATTGGCTCGGTGCTGACCATCTCTTGCAGGACAAAATGTGGCAGCAATTATCTCTCATAGAGGGAGGTCTCTTTTCTTCCTTGAACGCAAGTCAACGTTTCATATTATCTCCGTTCTCTCAATCACCCGCACTGTGTCCAGTCGATTGCGCAGCTCGCTTTGAGCGTCAACCATTTGTCAGGCGCTTTGAATTCTAGTGCCCGTGAGTTGGAGCTGATAAATATCGCCCAAATAAATGCCGTTCGAGCAGCGGACGGGCTTGCTGGGACTTTGCAACGGATGAATGAAACCGTATTAAGCGCTCTGATTGATATCAACGCGACGGCCGTCAGGGTCAACCAGGCAATGGGCTCTTATTCAATCTATTCAAACCTTTTATCTCTGGCAAGCGCTACGGTCACTGACTGTGAGGTCGATATAAACACATCCTCCCTTCATGTCGTGACTGACAGTTGGCTAGGGAAACAAACGTCCCTCCTGCGCGCAGTCGTATCCACGGCTGTCAGGCTACTATGGTTCATTTTACAGCACTCACCTTCTTTCCTTGCTATGGTAGGCTGCCTCTTTCAGGTGCCTTTCTGTACTTGGATGATACGTTGGCAGCCTTATATTGTTGCCATGCCACTGGCCTCTGTGCTTCGTTGGTTTCTCGGAAAGATCCTGCCGGGGTCAGGGTTTGGGTATTCTCGTTCTTGTTTTTTTTTTCAGGTTTTCAAGCTAAGACCAGAAAGCAGCCAGACCTTAGCTGTACCCGCCTCTGTAACTCTCGCCGCTCGGGCTACGCCTTGGTCCTACAGTCGCCGTCCACTTGGACGGAGGTCACCCCAATTCTCTCGTATCCCGGACAGACTCTGCGGGCGTCGCCTCAACGATTGATTGCCGTCATGTGTCCTGTCTACATCGCTGTTCCCGCCTGAGATAGTTAGAGAGTCATTGTAGTCAGGTGAAACGTGGTCGTGTAAGTACTTTAGCTTTAGACAGATCACGGGGTTTGGGTATATACTATACCAACGATGACGTCATGCGGGGCGTTATCTGCTCCTCGTTTACACCACGTTTTAATCACGAATCACGGCGTGGATGCGTGTGTTCCAGCCTGCATCAAGCCACGCAGTGAACCTTACCCTCATTTCTTTGCCTTACCGTAACCGCCTGGTGGGATCCTCATTCACAGATAAATGCCTACATATTCTCGTGGCTCATCCCCGTCTCAGCTACAACCGGCGCATTTGACTCAACCACCCTAACTCACATCATCAGAAGCAACATGGTGTCGACTCGCAGCAGCACTCGGATGAGGCAGAGCATATCTCCAGAGCGCCCCTCGTCCGCTGCCTCGCACGAATCACGCACGACGAAGAAGGAAGACCTACCGCCTCCGCTGCCGAAGGAAGAGCGCGGCGTCCGTTCCGACTTCAAGAAACCGCTGGCGCAAGTCCAGTTCACCACCTTCATCCACGTCCTCATCTGCGTCCTCCTCGTGTGCCTCGCCTGGTACACCTACCGTACGACCCTCGTCGCGGTCGACGCATTCAAGTCGGGCGCCTACGCTTTCCCCTCCTCGTTCCCCTGCGCGGATTCGATTTGGAAATTCATCTCGAGGCCATTCGGTTGGGGCGTGCAGGCCTACTCCCGATATTCGAAGGGGCCGCATGCCGCCGGCGTGGAACGCCGCGTCGAGGAGCTGGCTGACGCACTGGGCGTGCACCCGCTCGATTTCGCCAGCGCGATTGCGGACGCGGTCCACCAGCTCGTACCCCCTGAAACACTGCGTACGCTGGCCAACGACGCGAAGAAAGTCGGCGGGGGCCGCATCATGGACGTCCTACTGGGGGGATACGCCCACGATGTACACATCGCCGACGGTGTCAGAGGCGCGATGGGGTGACATTATGTGTCCGGGGATGACCCAGGAGGCATATGATATCGTGAATGCCATGGTCTCTTGAGTCGGATATGGTTATGACTACGCTTTGACACACTGTTATGAATCGTTTTTATATTTTCCGTAATCGCTTAATGATATGTTGATAAGCCAGCAAAATGTGTGGATAGTTGCCCCCAAGTGCGTATCGATGGAGAAACACCAGATTCGGTACTTCACCGTGCACCCGAACTCTTTTTGATTTGTGCCAAGACAGTATCCACGTCGGCAATGTGGCGGTCTTGCAGCTTCTGAAACTGAGAATCGAGTCACACCTATTACAGTCATGTTTAGGTACAAGGGGAAATGCTCTTACTTCGTCGTGCGTAATAGAATGCCGGGAATATTTGCCCTTTTTCACGCTAGCCTGGTGTTGGCGGCGAATTTGGACACGTGCCTCCTCTGCCTTCTTCGACGCGGTGGAATACGCGGCCAGACGGGCCTCTACTGTCGGTCTGGAAAGATGAAAATGAGGAAAAAGAAAAGACCAGAGCACGGAGATCAAGGAAGACGCACTTTGGTATCGGTATTCTCAAAGTGCGCTCATCGACCCGTTGGGGGATGACACCGTGAATCTTGGCTTCGTATAAGGCATCTTCAACGTGCTTCAAATTCTACTGAAAAGCAAGCATCCGCCCGGTCAGTCATCAGTGGACATCCCACCGTCGTAGACAGCGATGGGTGGGGGTAGGCGAAAGACATGGGACGAGTAGAAACGGCGCGCACGACAACCAGAAAACTCTCACCTGCGGGTCAAACACGGTGACGATCAAAGTCGACCCGTCGCGTACCCCAACAGTGGCCACCTCTTCCAACCGCGCCTTCTGCACCCCCGGCCCCGACCCCGACCCCGACCCCGACGTAGAAGGTGCCACAGACGGAGCGACGCGCACGGGCGCGAGCAGCCGCGGCGTGACGCGTCCGCTGGCGCGCGCCTCGAGCTGCGCGACCTCGCGGCGGAACCACTCCACGGACGCGACCAATTTTGCGTGCGCGTGCGCGTACTCCTCTCGCGCCGCGGGGTCGGTCAACGTCTGCTGCGAGCCGGGCGTGAGAGAGGCGGTCGCGATCGGCGCGCGCTTCGACGAGCCGCCAGTCTGCGAGGATGACGACGACGACGACGGCGACGGCGATTCGGACTCCGCGTCTGCGCCGTCTGGGATACGGCTGTTTTTTCGACTGCCACCACCTCCACCACCACCACCACCCTTTTGGCGATGCTTTGCTTTGGAAGCGTACGCGCGCACATGCGGAGTTCTGCTACTCGTCGGCGCCAACGAGTTCGTGAAGACTACCGGCCGAGTGATTGCGTTTGTAATGGACAGACGTAGGCCGTGGAGAAGGAGCGACGACATTTTGGGGGGTATCCCCGATCCGACAGTGAAATTGAGTGAAAGGTTGAAAATCGTTGAAACGCGAAAAGATCGAATGTTGGTGGCGGGCAGAAGCGGTTAACTCAATTTGGCGCAAACCCGACAACACGTACTCCAACAACGCCTAACTAACGATGCTGGTCCTTTTGTGTGCTATCAGTACGGTATGGGCACATAGCATGGCTACACGCGCAGTTGGCCTTGGGTACCCTTACGGTACAGTATTTGTTGTATCCCCAACCCACCACGGCCCTTGATAGCCTTTTTACTCCACTGTACCTGCAGGCCCACTTTTGACCCAATCAATTCTGCCAGGGTCCTTTTCATTTCCTCCACCCGCGGGCCAGGAATCCAGGCTCAATTATGTCTTCGAAACACTACAAATTCGTATCGCGCCACTCATGGAATCCTGTGCTCGTTCACGTGTCGGAACAGTATGATGACCCGTCCGTGGCCATGATATCAGGCTGGCGAGTGTCGAAGGCAGCCGACCTCGTGGAACTACGGTAGGTCCATGAAACTCCGCCTTCCCTCATACAGTGATTTGCCCATATCTGCGCACACTACTTCCATGGACACCCGACCATGAACACGGCCGCCAGTATCCCAACAGTGCACTCGGCACAAGGGCTGGAAACCAGGCACTGGGTCCGCGAGCGCTAGCTCGTTTCCCCCTTACCCCTTGTAGAACTCGACAAAACGACAAATTGAGCATATCTGCCCTGACGAGAAACAAGACTGTTCTACACTCCGACGTCTTCTTGAAACCCTTCAGATGGGAAATTTTTTCAAAACAGTTGGACCGGTGGTACTGCTCCCGGGTTGGCATAGTCCATGGAGAAGACCTTGGGTATGGAAAGTCTTTTAAATTAATAAATATTTAAACGATCGATCCAGTTCGTTATGCGGGTGAACCACAACTGGACCACTGCAGTCACGGAATCGATCAAGTATGAGACAGTCATCTGGTTCAGTTCTGTGCGTCCTGCCTAAACAACGTTTCACTTGGAAGTTATACTGTCCTAGATCGAATTAAGGAGTAGAGCCCGAAATGAGGGAAATATCACGACTACTGTAATATTGACGTTGATGACTTGGAGAACCTGATTCATCAATCAAGCATCAAATTCATTTTTCGTGAACATTTGGTAGACGACACATCGTCATTACTTCAGATATATACATTGCAATATGTTTGACCTAGTGTTGATGGACATTCTATGTGTGCAGCAAAGCAATGGGATAAATTCAAACGAAAAAGGGAGGACGGTGGGGATGAGACATCCTATCCAAACCGCGCCTTCAACCCGTCGTATATCAAAAAGATGAGTGCACTGCTGGGCACTGACCGCGCAACCGTAATGCCACAACCGGCATATAGCCCTCTCAACCCACCCGCGCGATAAAGCTCCCTCGCGACGACCGCAAACGATCTCTGGCTCTGACCGTTTCCTCTCTCCCCCACAGACCCCGCCGCAGGCGCGAGGGGCCGGAGCTCCGCCTCGGTCTGCATCGTGCTCTTGACCGTGTCGGCGGGGAAGAACGTGAGGTTGTACGCGGCGCCAGCACACGCACCGCTCAGCGCGCTCTCCCAAGGCCGGAGCGTGCGCGCGGGCGCGTGGACATCTCCGTGTCCGCGTCCGTCGCTGCGGCGCAGCAGGAGCTTGCAGACGAGCTCCTTGGTGCCGAACCACGCCGCGGACCCACCCGTCTCGCGGATGAGCGTGCCGGTCTGGCCCAGCCAGAGTCCGCGCATGCCGTCTGTGCGGATGGCATCGCGCAAGATGGCCAGCGGTCCTGGGAGATGCCTCCGCAGAGAAGGCGCCGTCGCGGTGGAGGCGGCGCGTACGGCGGGAGGGACCCCTGCCACGGCTGTCCCTACGAATGACGACAACGAGGTCGCTGCTGCACCAGTGACGAGCATCTGCACCTGCATCTTGCACTTTACGAGTTCTATCGGTGTCCTGTTCAGTTCACGGAACAATCATCAGTCACTCCGTGTTTCGATGAGGAAGGTGGGGGGGGAAGGGAAAGAGATGAGTCACAGGACGAAGCTTGTAATGGCGCCAGCACCTGCGGCCGCAAGGGCCAGTTGAGGGAGGGAGAGTGTCTGCACAGCGGGGACGTTCCAGACTTGTCGAACGAGGTTCTGCAACTCGCCGTATGCGACGAAAAGGGTCGCGTTTTCGGCCATGGCGCCAACTATGGGGGCGGGTAAACCCTATCACATCGAAAGATATCAGTGCGGGAGGCGGGAGGTGCGAGGAGGCATACACGGAATAAGCCCCGCACGCCTTCGTTTCTAAATGTTCGGTCCAGACAGTCCAACGGTCCACGGAAGCGTGCCGTAGCATCGAGAACCTGGGCTTGCAGCCGAACTTTGGTGAGGTCAAAAGGATGTTCAAAGACTTTCGAAACTATTCCAGCAACCTGAAAGGTAGTGTCGGTGGGATTGAGGATCTGACGGAGTAAAGACTATTGGACGTACACTGCCATAGGTGATGTCTTTTGCTGCGCGCACAGCAGGTGAGCCTCGTCGTGAAGGGTCATGAACATGAGGGTTTAGGGCATCTGGAGATGCTTCCATTATGAAAAGAAAATAGGAAAAGAAAGAGGGGGGTAATTGGGTCTGTGATTACGAAGAACTTTTTGTTGAGTGGAGTGGCTCATGGAGATAGATCAATACAGTACATGTTGTTTTTTTGAGATCCGGATCCTTTCAATGTTATCTTAACTCCCACTCTTGCGCCTCCTTGAGATTGATGAAAACCCAAGCTGCCCGAAAAGGCCAACTACGACTCAGCGACCATCGCTGGACGATAACATTCCTCCGCTCAGCGTGATCGTTCTAGAGTCGATATACGATAACGCGATGGCTTTAAGAGCAAAGCCGGAGGGGATTGAGTAGCAGCACGCGAGGGAAGACGAGCGAGATGACACGAGAGGGGTTTGGCTTGAAGGCAGGCGAGAA
>Ga0307510_10009844_pt1 | contig 11373 bp, 4 predicted proteins | sample 12_EM_MG_FD_207224 | JGI IMG/M metagenome (GOLD analysis project Ga0307510, IMG submission 207224) | Populus trichocarpa ectomycorrhiza microbial communities from riparian zone in the Pacific Northwest, United States - 12_EM | ecosystem: Host-associated > Plants > Roots > Unclassified | place... | reverse complement strand
GTGAGAAAGGAACAAATAAGCCCAACCGACCAACCCAGCCAACCCAGCCAACCGACAAACCAAGCAGAAAGAAAAACGTCACTTTTTTTTTTACCAGGGAAAGGGGAGGGTGAGGGGGGTAATGGGCATGCGATGTGAGGAGCTGAGGAGAGCTTCGAACCCATCTCATAGATACAAAACTAATCTTGTAGAAAGGAAGAAATAATGAAAAATGACCCAAACCAAACCGGACCCTTGTGCTAAGATTACCAGCTAATAGCATTTCCCATAAGACATAAAAAGAAACCAGAAAAAAAAGACTCAAGCATTTTGTCCCACAAGAAACCCCACCAATGCCGCTTCATTTCCGTATGGAGTTCAAGTACAGTAAATAACAAAAACCACGGGAGGAAAAATGGGGGACTGAAATAAGACCAAGTATAAGAATGAAAAAAACGGGGTATTTGTAACACGGGATTATAAATGCCTTCACTTCATCACTATTCAAAAAAAATCAAATGAAATGTACTGAAGAGAATATTGGAAGGAAAAACCGAATATGGTTCGAAAAGAAGAAGAAAAGACATCCCGTGACCGATTCTTGTACATTTGACAAGGACGATCGAAAATTTGGCAGCTACTTAAGACGCAATGCTAACCTCCTTCTTGGCTCCCTCGGAGGATTTATCGACGACTGGACGCTCCTCAGTCGTGCTTGCCTCAGTAGACGGCGGAGCCGACGAATCAGGGGACTGAACGTCCATAGTCAACAACGGGGGGGTCGCAAGCGCAGAACCAGGAGGGGGAGAGGCAGTTTGTGAAGGGGTAGAGGAGTTGTAAATCAACTTCTCAATCTGTTCATGCCTTAGGTATAAGTGTTGATCATGCAACCTGCTTGAAGGCTGGTTTCCTACCGCATTGATCTGTTTGCCATAAGTGACCTTCTTCAAGGCTTGGAGCTGAGGCTTAATCTGCTCAACCAAAGTCTCCCTGTCCGGCCCTTGGAGTAGAGTCAAAAGTTTCTCTACGCGACTATTAGCTCGTAGATTCCACCGCCAAAATCCTTTAGAGGGTTATTTGACTTACGAATCACGTAGTTCCCATACTGATCCCGCATGAGGATCTGTAGAGGGGAATTCCCGTCAGGACGCATAGTAGTCACAACTTTGACAATTTCACGCTTCTCTTCGTCTGACCCAAAGGTTATACTCTTCTCAACAACATTTGACGCAAACTTATGTCTGTTATAAGTTAGCAGATTAGTCAAAACCCCGAAAGAAAAAAACAAGACCGCCGAGGATAAATACTTTGAGAACTGAAGCAGCTGGGTTGTAACCAGGCGAATGATTTTGGCTCTATCCTCGGGTTTTCCATGCTCGATAACATGCTGGGTAACGTAATTCCCGTACTGATCCTGTACAAGCGAAATAGTACAAACATGAAGCTCCTGGAGCAGTGAAGCCTGTGCAGTCTCGTCACAGTGTTCGAGCATGCGCTGGATGACACGGCACCCATAGGGATGAGTCGCCAAAGTGTGGACTTGGCCATGGAAAGCTTTGATGATGAATTGGATATGTTCTGCTGGCACTCTCTCAATAGCTTTTTGAACCACATGGTTGCCGTTCTGGTCTTTCACGCACTTGAGTACATGACCGTCCAATTCCTTCACAAGGGAGGCTTGCTGCTCTGTCAATATATGCTCGAGAGCCTATGGTAGTCGTCAGCTGGCAGTTATGAAGGTCACTAAATAAATAGGTTGTGCCCACCTTTTGAACAACCCTACAGCCGTACATCTGCGTGGAAAGCGTCAACACATGCCCCTCCATCTGTTTAGCCAGAATACTCTTCTGAAGTTGATTCCCGTGCTCAAAGAACTTCTGAATAACATAGTTCCCGAACACGTCGGTCATCAATTGGAGAGAATTTGGCTTTATTTCACTGAAAATTGTCTCTTTCTCATCACTATTTGCCGTCTCGAGCTTCTGTTGAATAAACCGGGAGCCGTGCTGATCACCGCTGAACTCGACAACATGACTGTAGATGTCCTAACAACCATTAGATAATGCAACCGATGGACGAAACAAACACCCCAAAGTTACCTTAAGCTCATAGCGTTTATTGGATTTCGAGTTAGCGCGAAACTCTTCGAGGAGAACACTCCTCAAATTGTGTCCGAAGTCTTCATGAGCAGGCCTTCTAACCGCTGGGTGAGTTGGGGCGATCATAGGACTAATCGAGGAGCCAGTGTAGGAAGCCATGGGCATTCGAATTCCGTTACCGTAAGCGTAGTCGTAAGGTGGTTGTGGTGGATACTGGTTACGATAAATTTGATCCCGCATCATCAGCTGACCCTGGTTTATGTGAGGGCTCTGCTGTTGCTGGGGGGCAACGAGCAGACGTTGCCTTAACTTTTCGTGGTTTGGGGTCAACTGGGTCAACTGCCCGGATGGCGGGGTGCGAATTGGAGGGCCGCGGGAAGAAGATCGAAAATCGGAACCATGAGGTGGTGGGGTACTGCCATTGGCATGATAAGTGCCCCCCATATTGTTTCTTCTTTGGTATTCTCCATTCTGGTCGCCAGGGGACATAGAACCGACACGCTCGTATGGTCTACGAATATCACCATAACCCTCACCGTAACTGGCATCTGCGTACTGCTCAGTATTATTATAACCTTCTTGACCACGAGGATAGTTCCCATCATCTGGAGTCCACATAGAATTTTGAGCAACAGCCTGGACTGTTTGGCGGGCTTGATAAGGGTATTCGCCAAACGGTGGCTGGCTCTGGTAATTGAAATTGGCAGGATGCACAGTGAGGGCCTGGCTCAACCGACTGTAAGATACCCCTTCGCGGGAGGCCGAAAATCTGTCATGATCATCGTCCACCGATATCTGCCTCAGATGAGCAAGCATCTCAGCTTCTCGGGTATCACGACTCAAATCCGCAAATCTCCCAGGCGCTACCGGATAGGACCCAGCATTTGGGGTATGTGAGGCCGGGTGGGAAGTAGGGACATGAGTGTAGGCTCCATAACCACCGACCGCATCCGGAGGAGTTTGGTTTGGGTTGTATGTAGGCGGAGTTGAATTGGCCCTTTGTTGAGGAGGCAGACTTTCACTACGGCCAGCCGATGAAACACTTGACCCAAACGCCTCAGCCCCCGGTCCACGCGGATTCGAAACAACACGCCCCCGGACCATCTGAGAAGCCGGATCCTCATCGTCAATAGCTGGAAGAACAAGATGTCTCCGGTCACTTGTATCAGTAGACGTAGAAGTACCTGGAAATCTTGGACTCCCAAACCCCTGCCCGATTTCAACCGGCCGGCCCCGAGGACCATTCGGAAAATCCATACTCTCAAAACCTGCAGAGGCTGGATCCAAAAAAGGCTTGCTATTAGGTGACTGGCTCAATGACGGGCCCCTCCCTACAGCAGATTGGCGGGGCATTGAGTAGAAAGGTGATGAGCTTCGAGGGATTTCTGAGTTTGACTGAGGCGATTCATATTGACGGAGACGAACCGGAGATCGAGAGAGATCTTGATTTGTAGGAACATTTGCGATAGCAGGAGAAGTGGATTCTCCTGACCATCTCACAGCAGGAGACTTTGTATTCCATGTGTCGTGTTCCCCCGATCCAGCTAAGAGAGAAGAGGAACCTTGTTTATCGTCAAAAGAACCTAGTTCAAAGTAGACAAATCAGAAAAGATGACACAATAGGGCCACGGAAACGAATACGGGAAATAGTGAAAGAAAAAGATCCTCACCTCGACGTTCTGCATTAGTATTAGGCCCACCGAAACCACTACCGATAGTCGTACTCCCTATGGTAGAATTTCCCCAGATTCCCCAAGTTCCACTATTTCCCAGACCCTGTGTCGTGGGTTGTGATGCGCCTCCGTCTAGGGCATTTGGAGAACTCCCAAAGTCATCGAATCGTGCGGGTTTGACCTAACCGGGGCAAACAATCAGCCACAACCCAACCCAACCCAACGAAACTGATTAGAAAGATACAAGACATACGCTTGCAGATAGTGCCGCGCGAGAGGTTGCAGCTGTCTGATGATCCGACATGATGCTGTTGAGTCGAGGAAAGTTAATCTTGATGCGACTATTGACCGCTGGCCGAGTGAGTTGGATTTCGTGAAAGGTGGTAAATAATTACAAAAAAAATATAAAAAATACAGAATCCCCGATAAGGGCTTTTTCTCGTGATTTGTGTACAGTGGATAGGATTTAGAGATTTACAGGTTAAGGTAATGGAGGTGTGCGAGCTAGTGATAGCTTGTTGTATCGTTGAAGAAACGGAGCTAGGTGTCAGCCCTACGAGCTTTAACTCCGCCAGACGCTCGATAAAAGACGAGGGGTAACCTGCTCCGAAGTCTGAAGCACAAACCTTGTTATGTAGAGGCTGTGGGGTGAGGGTGGGAATGGTTTTGTAGCTGGTACTGTCGTCGAACCAAAAACAAAAAACAGCCGGTAAAAAGATGTACAGAAGAAGATATAGGGATGAGGGAGGAGGACGGGGGGTAGAAGAAAGCAGAAGACGTATGTGAATTGTGGCGGCGGGGTTAAATTGTATCGTCGATGGTGAAGCTACTATCCCGGGGAAAGATTGAGAAAGATAAACCCAACAATTATTGGTGGAGGGTTATAGGGAGAAGGAGCGGGCGCAAACCAGGCCTTGAAAAAGCGTGGTAGCCTGCCCTCCGCTTGGGTTGATTAGCAGCAGAAACTCGTTGTAGTCATGCGGCGAGGGGCGGTAAGTTGATGCAAGGGATGATGACGATTCCGGGAAAAAGAGAGTTTGATGGTTTGCTTGTAGTGAACTTCGGATAATGGAAGGAAGGAAGGGAGGGAGGAAGGAAGGGAGGGAGGGAGGGAGGGAGGGAGTGGTTGAAGATGATATGTTGAGATAAAGAGAGAAGACAGAAGAGAGAGGGAGAGGGAGGGAGTTGATCGGAAGGATGGAGTGAAAGTGAAGACTGTAGTAAGGCTTCTATTCCTTCCCTAGGATGAGAACGGAAAGAGATGGAAGGATGGGAATAAGATGGGATAAGGAAATTGATTAGAGTGCGGATGGATGTTTTTGTGTAGAAGAATGTCGCGAGGAATTAAAATCCACTGCCGTATCCCACTTTTTTTTCCTTCTTTCCCTTCTTGCTGAGAAAAGTAACACTCCCTTGGTGCTGATTGTGTGGTCGCACTCGGTGTTGGTTTTCAGGGCCAAGTTAAGGCTGCCTGATGGGAAAGAAAGAGCTGCTTGGAGATCCCTGGTTGTTAAGGTGGCAGTAGTAATTGTAACGGTAGGATTCGTATGTAGGTAAATATTGATTGGAAAGATGCTTTATTGACTGATTGTATGCTGCCCGCTTCCCGGATTTGGTCCTTCCCTTCCCTCTTTTCTCTCGCTATCTTTTTGCACACTTTCTCTTGCTCAATGTGTCTAGCCTTGCTCTTATTGCTCACACTTCACACACGCACGCACGCACACAAGCACTCACTTCACTTGACTTCACTTGACTTCACCCTTCTCACTCGGACACTCACTCTCACTGCTGCCCGTTTTTGTCCCTTCCACGTCGTTGCAGGAGCAGCAGAGCTCTTTTATCACTCTTTCGGTTGTTTCGCGCGCTTACTTTAGGTAGGTGGTCGGTCACGTCCCGTCCGTGCTGCGTTCTGACCTCCGACTGACACAAGAGAACGACCGACGGGAAGGAGAGTTTGCGGGACTTTCTTTTTCTTCTTTTTCTTCTTCCCCTTTTTTCTTTTTTTTCCTTTTTCTTTTTCCCTTTTTTTGACAGAAGAACCCACGCACCGAGAAAAGAGAAGAGATAAAAAAATAAATGAACAATAGCAGAAGGGGATAAAAAGATAAAAGAGTAATGGTGGAGAGGAAAGGGAAACGATTGATCCTGTCAGCCTTCCAATGGCGGGCTGCGGACGGTGAGTGAGAAATGCGGGGGGTTACTTGGGCTGTTCGCTGGGAGCGAACGGTTATGCTAGGCTAGACCAGTCGTGCTGGGATGATGAGATGGGATGGGGGCGAAGCGAAGCCTTTTTGCTGGGCTGAATTGGTGATTTGCAGACCCGGCATGTTGAGAAATTTATAGAAGCCAGAAGAACCCTGACTCAAAGCTCACTTTATATATCAAGAATGGAATGCGAGTAGCAAGCTCGGGCCAAGAGACACCAGAGACAACTACCGGTACCGGTACTCAGCGCGATGAATTGAGGTTCACTTGACCACGCTAAGAAACTCCCAAAAATGTCACAACAGAGGTATTATGTCAAAATATGAAAGGGGGTTTACTTTATTAAATCCCTGGATCTATTTGTAATTAAAGGAAAATCCCAGCATGCATCTTAAAGTATGGCTTGAAAAGTCCTCTTAACATAAACAACCCCCAAAAAATAAACAATAAAAATAGTACTAAAGATATTAGAACTAAGTATAATTGATAAGAAAAAACTATTATTTCAAAAGAAATTTTGTGGAAAAAAAAGGTATTCCCTTCAACATGAAAATTTTTGTTTTGTTGAAAAAAGAGAAAGCACTTTCCAAAATTTAATAGTTCTTCAAGTTGAAATATTTCTTACTATTCTTTCATATATTCAAGTTACTTATATAACATAATATTATAGGTCAATATCTTACCCTATTTTCAAATAACCACTACAAAGTAGTAAAATATATGTTAAAATAATTAGAGATATATAATTTAAAATAAAAATCTTTCTGGTATAGTTTATAGAGTTTAAAATATATACAAGACTTTTAGTAGTTTTCAATTTATTATACCCTACCTGTAATTTGTCATGTTAGTCTGAAAAAACTACTAGCCAATACACCTGATCAGAAAAGATAAAGTAGTGGTTTTTCTATAGGAATGAGGTTTTTTAATAAGTTGGTATATTAATTTAAAATGTTGAATTTGTAGTAAAGAAGGGTAAAATGTGTTACACCATAATATTATAACTTGTTTCCTGCCAAGTTAGTACTATTTGTATTAGTAAACAATACTTTATACTAAGATTTTCTTCCAAATAGCAAATATCATAATATAAATTAACTCTAACAAATCTCATTAACCTACCTGTTACACTGTTAGCAAATAGGTTTATCTTAATTAATTAACTTTCCAAACTGCTTTGTCATATAGTCTACTCAGTTGATACTTATGCCAATGTTGAACTGCATACATCATACTTTATGGTTCAAGAGACTTACTCTTTGGTAGAAATAAAGTTTTTAATAGTAGTAATATTGTATTTTGTAAATAATAGTATTCCACATATGATTTTAATATTCAAAATACTTTGATCTATGTAATCTGTTATTATCAGTTTCAGTATACTGAAACATCTAAGAAACTATCCTAAATTATGCACTTAAAATCCTAGCCAAATAGTGGCCTAGTGGGATTGAATAAGCAAAGACTGTGAAAGTTGTTAAAATAAAAGCTTTTACTTTATCACTAAGGTCTTAAAGTGTTACCACTTCTTACCATTATAGAGAAGTGAAAAGGTAACCATCCAACCAAGTATGTTTGAAAACTCTATCTGTCAATATCTGCACTCAGCTTTCTAGGTTTGAAAGATACTGTCTTTAAATATACTAGCTCTCACGGTCCCCTGATGAGATACATGTTGGGATAACTTTGGTGTTCTTTGTTTTATTACACGGTTGCTATGAGGAATTTCCTTTGTAAGGTTTATGACAAATTGTATTGTTTCCTTGGTTACGCGGATATCCAACTCATACTGGGGTATGAGTCGGGCGGCAAAGGCTGTGCTAGGATTTCCTTCTATATAAGGGGGCTCCGCCTCCTATTTTCTTGATTCTTTACGCTACCTGGTATTTCTTTCACGACTCTTGCACTTCAGAATATAACGTCTTCTATTCTGATATCCAAGTTCCACGCCAAGAACCCACGAACCCTGACCCTGATCTATAGTTACACGATCAGCCTTGACCTGAGATTGTCATCTCCGAACCCTCACGCTAAACAAGTGTTATCGTTTAGGACCTTCCTGTCGTTGTGTACCTTGGACTAACGTCCAGTGCCAAGACCCCGTTACACTAGCTGGCTTTTCCTAACCCTTATATCTACTAGTACAACTTGTATTTCAAAACAACTATGATATCAAATTGATATCATAAAATAATATATAAAACAATCAAGGTATCAAATTCCTTAAAACAAAGCTTCAAACACTAAAAGTATCAAGTAATGGCTTCAAAACATACTCAGAAAAAAGTACAGCCTCTAATGCTGAAATGTCACAAATTGTGACTAAGCAAGGCAGATTTCACTTGACTAATACTTATTTGTCATAATGTATATTACCCTTTATCAGTATACTATGACACTGGCATCACTTGACTCATAATATCTCACATGACTAGAGAGTAGTATGTCATTGTTACCTTATAATTGATTTATTGTTTTATGACTTATGATCGTAATTTAAGATAATGTAATGACTTTAACACATGACTCACATGATAATCGGTTTTGCTAAATGAGACTTGTTTAAACACATGACCTTTTTTATAAGTTGTTATTAGTTAACAGATGTTGTGCAGTTGACATGTTATCAGGATCAGGGTAGTGGGAGGATAACAATATAAGACTTAGATGTAGTCTCAGACTAACGGATAGACTCTTCGTGCAATCATCTAAGTACTTTTCTATATCATCCTAGCTATTGTAATATGATTAGTCTTTCTCTCTTTACACACACTTCTCCTTTACGAGAAACTATTAGCTGAATCTTGATCTATTACTGTAAGAGATAATAAAAGACTGCACAGAGTTTATACTTATAGTATTAGCGTAGTACAGGTTTCTAATATAAAACTATTCAGATAGTCTTTGTCCAATACAAGCAAGCCAGTCTTGTACTATTTGAAGTGGTGGTATTTTTTATCTTCTTAGTGCAGAAATATGAGACTTGCTTACAAAACTAAGAAGTATTGTTGCCTGTTGCATCATGCCTGTACAATATGATTGTTATATGAAATTAAATATAAAAGAAACTACAAGTAGGTATTAAAAACAACACAAACCATCTCTCCTGTACCTCCGGCGATTGAAAATCTCAACACCACAGGAAATCATCGTCACTTTCCCCCACCCACCTCTCTTCTCCCATGATGGCTACTGCCTAGGGGTTGACGTTAAGCCATCTTCCCTCCTCTCCTAGGGCACGCTTGCCCCCCCTCCTTAGGGTTCTTGTTCGTGTTCATTGTTGACACGCTCATGAAGTTTGGTTCTCCCCCTTACTCCACACTTGCTTTGCACCTCGCTTAGCATTTTGCACGGTCGGAAAGCTTCTCGCTTCGTTCATAGTCGGCGTTACAGTGTCGGACTCTCGGTCGAAGTAGGCCTAGGCTTGCTGGGCTTGTACCTCTGATGGGGAAAGCCACGGTTAGTAACATCTCGGTCCGACTAGGTATTGTCGTCATCCCAAAAGCCCTTGCTATGGCCTGTTTGTTGGTTGTGGCTAGCCCGCCTGCGATCCTTCCTTCTCCCTCCTCCCGGTTCTGTCCGCTTGCACCGTTACTGCTACCGTAGCTGGCACCTTACTGCCTCCTCATCCTCCCTGATCGTTCATCCTCTCCTCAGTTACGCCCAGTCGTGGTATTGCACTACCTCCGTGCCTGGTGTCCAATGCCTTGGATCGATGTAATTACCGGCGAGACCGTACCTTTATGGTTAAAAATGTCAGCCCACAAGTCCAGTGGTTTTCTCTAATAGGGGCGATCACACATCCTCCCCCTCGGGCCCTATCGGGCCTTTGCGAACCAATCCTTTCTTTTGTTTTTAGGGGAGCCTGCGGAAGGGTTTGGGTCTCTCTCCTCTACATCTCTATGAATTATTTCCTTACGTATCTGAGGTATTATTGTCTTAGGTGCGAGGCGAGGGGGATTTTTCCTATGAATTCGGGGTGTTTGATTTTTCCCATGAAGAGGTGAAGCCGGCGGTTGTTTGGGATTAAGGTTTTGTTCACGCCATAGCTAGTGCTGCATGCGAGTTCTTGTACCTAACAACGAATATATGAATTAAAAAAATAAAAAATAAAAATAGGTATTAAAAACAATATTTTCCTAAACTCAAGTCTTCAAGCATAAGCTTATATTCTGAAATCAAACTAATTTTAAAAGAAAATTTATTTGTAACTATCGTATCTATGCTTGTTACAATCCAAACACACTTTTAAATAGTTCATAATATTATTTATAAACTTTATAGTTTGACCTAGCTATTTTCAATTGATTGGCTTCGAAGATAGGTTTCATAATTTCAAACTACTTACAAAATTCAACTACTGATTATATAAATATTTTATAATTATTCACAATAGTGCTACTTGCATATACTAAAGCTTCTATTATTATATTATTATTATTATATTTGAAAAAGAAAAACTCTTGTTTTAACAATATTATTTGAAAATTCATATACTATTTAATAAACCTTTTGATTCTTATTTCTAAAGGTCTTTTTCTTGTTATAGGCAATTTTCAAGCCTTCAGAAAGGGGTCTGCTCCCAAAATTACATCTCTTAATAAATCATTAAAACATTTCCTATTATTTATAAGTTAAAAGTTGACAATTATTTATATTAAATTTTTATTCAATTAAAGTATTATTCTGCATTCCCTAATGTTATTTCTCTTCCTTCTGGTTTTTCAGCCCAATATGATACTAGTTCAAACATGTTAATCCAAAAATCATTAACATGCTAATAATTTCTATAAATGCTAAGAAATTTATATATCATAGCTATTAAAGGGAAGGGTAAACTATGCTTCCACGACTGGTCAGCTCACCCCGCTTGCCCGCTCTCAAACAATATGGCGAAGGCTAGAAGCATAATTATCAACTTGCTCGATAATGCAAAATCGCCAATAGTCGCTCCCCGCCCCCCCACAGTGCAGAATCGATATTGGCACCCCAGCGGCACCTCAAAAACGCATCAAAATTCCGGGCGCTCGTGTGCAACAATGAAGACACACTACCGGTATGCCTCTTCCTATAAACACTCATACTCATGCCCAACGACATCGACATAAATTAGAATGCACTCAATCTATCGATCGCCCTCTCCCTTTCCTCCTCGCTTTCCGCATCATATGTTTGTACTAGAGCTCCCTATCCCTTGACAGTCACACCACAAAGTTTACCGGAACAGCCAAGGCAGTACGTTCTAACAGCACTGTTAATCATAGCGTTGAGATTTCTCTGCTTGCCAGACAAGGGCCAGGAAACCTCACAATCAAGGAAGACGCTGGTTTAGTATCGCGATATCCTCTCTTCGAGAAGGCGGCTGATGAAGGTTTATGCGCTGTGCCTTCGCCTACGTGTCAAGTGGTGTGGAAGTA
>Ga0307510_10009843_pt1 | contig 11374 bp, 19 predicted proteins | sample 12_EM_MG_FD_207224 | JGI IMG/M metagenome (GOLD analysis project Ga0307510, IMG submission 207224) | Populus trichocarpa ectomycorrhiza microbial communities from riparian zone in the Pacific Northwest, United States - 12_EM | ecosystem: Host-associated > Plants > Roots > Unclassified | place... | reverse complement strand
TGTACTAAACCCCTAAACCCCAACCTTAACCACAGCATCCGAACACAGCAGTACGCGTTGCCACTCCTTTGTTCGCTTTCTTTCCACAGCATACAGTATGGCCTTCATTCCCGCTTCATCTAATGGTCGACATCTTCATGACCACTCTCCCCTCACTCCACTACCTACAGCCACAATAGGAGGCCTCCTTGAGCAAGTCCTTGGGCACCCCAAAAGGCCCGACTTCATCGATGCTACAATGTCTGGTTTCACCTACGATTCCCTGGCTGGCTCCGATCATTTCCAGTACCCCCACACTGAAACATTCGGCATGCCCTCCCTCGCCCTACTGTCCCCAGCTTGTGAGTGCCCCTTGTGAGGTCGCTCTTTTCCATGCACTGATGTATCCTCCCTCTGCAGCCTCCTGAGGTGAGTGCCCTTTGCTCGGTTGCACTCTTTCCCAGTCCCTCTCTGCAGGCCCAATCTCGTCGACTCCCCCTGCTCGGTCGCATCCTTTTTGACCCGATGAGCACTTGCTCGCCCTTTCCCAGAGGTGCATCGACTCCGTCCCGGGCCTTGCCATGCAGTGGCCTTCGCGCCTGCTCCCCCTGCTTGGCCATACACCCTGGACTCGAATGCCTTGGGTGCTGCAATGGAGGCTTTGTCAGCCCCGCCACCAGACCCGATGCCAGAAGTGTCCTTGGCAATGGCAAGTGCAGCGCCCACGACAGGTGGCGCTCCCCCTCAACGCCCAAGGGCTCGACTTCCCATCTGTGCGGCATTCACAGCCGTGCCAGCAATCCTGAGAGCGTCAGGAGATACCAGTGACACAGGTGCGTTAGCCACTGCTGACGCTCCCCCTCCTCCAGACTTTTCAGTGAGCCCAGCAAGGCTCGCGCTCTCGTTCGCCCCACAGCGCAGCCCGAGTGCAGGCGAACTGTTCAGTGGTTGCACCGGCGCCAGCATTGTTGGCTGCATAAACCCCCGCTTCGTCGCCATCAGACACCGTCATCTCATCCCCTGCCTTGGCAATGCACACCCCACTTCGTCACCGTTCACCCCGCTTCATTGCCGTTCACCCCGCTTCGTCGCCGTTCACCCCTGCTTCGTCGCCACCACACCCCGCCATCGCATCACATCGCCATCGCAGTCGCCATCGCAATCATCACCATCACCACCATCGCCACTGTGCCACCAACACCAAGGCCACGCAGCGACGGACATGGCCCCCGATGCATTATTATGACCTGCCTGCACGAATACCTGTGCTCTCACCCTTGCTGAAACTGCGCAGCCTCGTCATCACGACGCGCAAGCCATACACCACATGCGTGCCGGCATTGGCACCACTGTTAAGGACCACATGCGGGCCTCGGAACTCGCAAGTGCTACCCAGCTTGCAGCGGCGCAGCCTCGTCATCACGACGTGCAATCAGTACACCACATGCATGCACAGCACCGGCGCCATCGTTGGGGATCACATGCGGGCCTCGGAACTCGCCAGTGCTGCCCAGCTCAGCAGCGGCACAGCCCCGTCACCACAACATGCAAGCAGCTCACCGCACACACGCATGGCATCTGCGCCATTGTCAGGGACCACATCCGGGCCTTGGAACTCGCCAGTGCTGCCCGGCTCAGGAGCAGAGAAAGTAACGGCGTGGCACTCCAGAGCAAGGATGGAAATGGCAGCGACAGTGGGGTAGAGCATGCCCGCTGTCAGCGACAGCAACGACGACGAACTTGCGTCACCGGAGGCGGCCGGGGGCAGGGCGCGCACAGGAGGGTAGCTGCTTGGCAGCTCCGGGTTTCCAAGAAGGGGGAGTTATAATGCAGTAGAGAGTACATTATAATGGCACTGCTTGGAATGGGGGATGTACATTATAATGTTTGCAGCAGTTGTGGAGTCCTAGAAGTTCCTTGGATTCACAGTGGTACATTATTACGGACAATCCTAGATTATGTGGGATACATTATAACAGGGCTACATAGACTGTTGACCACATTGCCTCCATGTGCCCACCTCCTCCTCTCATGCCATATTCCCCTCCCATCCTTTCCATTTCCACCCTTGTTGTCAAGAGATCGCAGCCATCCCTCAAAACAGTCAAGCTGCTTTCCTTGTTGAAGAACCATCAGATCGCCTATACCGGGTTGGCCGATGTCAAGACCCAGAGTTATCACCGCCACATGCTGTACATGCTTTGCGCTGCCCTTGCTGACCACCCTAGTCTCCTCAAAATAGGAAGGAATGTTAGATGTACATAGGATTGTTGGTCTCATTTTTAGTATGCTTTCCACTTTGCTCCATTTTAGACTTGCCTGCTTGCCATCTCCAGTTTCTTCTTTAGACTTAGATTCTTTGTCACAACATTTCTCTTGCTTTCACATTTGTACCCGACATTGTGCACCTTGTGACCATTCAAATATTTTCTCTTTTCTCCAGACACCAGTTCAACTAGTATATGACACCACACAGTCTGTTGCTGGCAGTATCTCATGGCGTTTGTTTCTATTTCATTTTTCTTCTTACTCACCTTTCATGTGTAGAATACCTTGTGTCATACTGTCCTCATCCATGTGTATAAATACCCCTGTGTCTGGCCTGTCAAAAGGTCAGGCAATAGCGGCCCCATCTTCTCTTCTTTTATCTTGTGTGCTAGTCTGTGCGACGAAGTGCAAGCCTGCTGTGCCACAATTGTCTTTCTGTGTTTCTTTCCATGCCTTGTTTCCATCTTCATATTTGACTTCGTCTCTCTTGCCTTGCCTCTGCCAGCATCCCATCTTTGACATCAATATCATCATCATCCTTGACAACCTCCTTATTGTTGCCAACATCCGTGATCTTCATGACCATCTCAGCTTGTCAACACCTCAAAATGTTAGCCAACATCGGTGTCAACACACTGACATCTACACTTCTCCTGTCTTTCTCATCTGCGTGTTCTTGCTAGTTGGGAATGTGGCCTCCTCCTTTCTCACACCATCTCACCTGGGGATATACTTGAACTCAACTTGTAGACACCATTCTACCTTACAAACTGGAGCCCACTGCAAGGGTTTGGTAGTCTTTTTATCAGATACCAACCCCAGTTGGACAGTGACCTCTTTCAAGCTTGCTGTCTAGTCTATTTATCAAATTTCTTGGTTCTGTTCTTGGTTGCCTCTGGCAACCCCTCTTATGCACGCACACCAGTGCAGGGACTCTAGAGGATGCTTTACTTGAGTCTCCACACCTCCACCACAAGAAGAGCCTACACAACCAACAACTACTCCTGCAACAACTCCCTGCATATCTAGCCACCTTCAACATTTATTTGACATCGCCAGAGCTCCACTTCTCTCAGCCATCCCCTTATCAGAACAAATTGCCCGCATTGCTACTGCTGCAGCTGCCTACACATACAGCCCAACAAGAAGCCATCCTTCCAGTCCTGCTCGCTTCATGCCACTGCCATGCTATACCACTGAAACACCTATCCTTTGCCCCACTTTCAATGCTGCTGGATCAGACGACTCAGAACCACAAAATCAATTACAAGCTCCAGCCACCATCTTGCTGGAATTCAACCTAGAAGCTCAGCAGCCAACCAACTTAGTCAACAGCGACATATCCTCTGATAACAAGCCTTTCGAGATTCTGCTACTGCCTCAGCCTCTGCCTAGAACGCCACCTTGAGTTGCACAACCTCAACCTCTCACTTGTCTTGCAAGACCATCACCGCCACTTCCACCTATCCCTCAACCTCCACCAACCATGGCACGCACATCAGCACAAGGCGTCACCACGATGCCATCTCCACGTGACAAGACTGCACCATATCTGGACAACCTTGTCAGGTTTTGTTCACCACGATTGGGACGATCTCTGTCACAAGCTACGCAAGGAGTACATCAGCCTGACTGCCCAAGGACGGTTCTCAAAACAGAAGCTGGTGGAGCTTACCAACTGATCCACAGGGCTACCAATGGAAGAAGAAACTGATGTGATCAACTATCATCATGAGTTCAACATGCTCAGCAAGCCCCTTCTTGAAGCAGGGCAAATAACCACCAGTGAATGCAACACCTTCTTTTGGTGCGGCTTCCATCCTGAGGACCATCAAGCACTTAGAGAACGCCTTATCGCCAAGCAGCCAGACAGGCCCAAGGGTCAAGCTTTTGACCTTCAAGATGTTCTCGACATGGCCATAGCCATATTCTCAGGTGACGATGACCTTCTCTTTCAGGAGCTGCCCCCACAAAGACACAAAACTGACTGCGCTTAAGAACGAAGGACAGGGCATACCGCTCAAAGTTCATGGGGAATGAGTCATGACAGGTGTGCTGCAAGGTATGGATGGTACTGCAAACCCTCGCCCTTTGAAGATCAAGAGTTGGACGATCAAGAGGCTCTGGGGCCAGAAGACTATGATTACCCGAATCGGGGGCACCAACACTCATCAGTGTGCATCAAAGCAAGATCTGTTTGATTCAAAGATACCCCATGCAAAGAAGAACAGGAGATGGAGGATCTTATTCGGCAGTTGCATAGCCTCTTGGTATGAGACCCATCTTATGCTGTCTTATATGCCCGATGTGCAACACACTTCCCAAGCGCTATGATAAGCATCCCCAAACTGGAGTACAGGACAAGAGCTACCGCCACCACTTATTTGTACCAGACCATGGCACCTCTGCCACCTCTGCCACAGTCGTGGAACATGCACACCACACCTCCGCCACCTCCGCCACAGTCATGGAGCATATACATCGCACCTCCTGCACCAATCCCAGCTCCTGCCATTGTTAACACAAGCACTGCCCCTTCATACTACTGCCTTGGTCCTTGCCCCAAAGTCTGCTCTTTCTGTTTTGGACCAGGCCATAGAATTCGTGAGTGCCCCATCGGTGACAAATATGTTAGATCAGGCCGTGCCACCATCATCAATGGCTGACTTCACCTTCCCAACAGGCAACCCATCCCTTATGATGGCACAAGACAAGGCATCTGAGCCAGCATCAATTCCTGGTTGGCCGCGCAGGCAGCACCCATGCCAACCACAGCTCAGACTTGCATCGTATTCGCACAAGAACTGCCACCTTATGTCAACTCTTGTAGCATGCCCATAAGTCAGATCGAAGAGGTAGTCAAGACTCATATCTTGCAAGTGAAGGAGGCCACCACCATCAAGGAAGGACAAGAGTTCTTGCACAACATCCTCAAAGTCTTTGCCGCTGAGAGGAAGCATGACAACAGGAAGGGCAAGGCATCCGAGTTATCTGCAACATCCACAGAACCCCAAGCACATCCCGCCAACTCCAGCAACTTGCAACCCAACACACAGTATCGATACACATCCAACGTGGAAGACCAACACCTTGTCACTGAACTAGAGGATTATCTCATGCAGGGGAAGTTATCACTTATGACTCCCGCTTATGTTTTCACTGCCAGTCCCACCATTTGCAAGGATGTCATCAACAAACTCAAAGTACAATGCGTGGAAGCCAACAAGTACAAGGCGGTTTCTGTTGTGAACCCCTCCTTGTCTGAAGCCAGAATTGCTAGAGCCATCATGGTTCGCGATGACGACAGTTCTAACTATCCTTCAAACCAGCCACCTGCTGCCCTCTGCCTTCCACTACAAGAACTTGACATCTTAGTCAGTGGTAGTGTCAAAATCCTGGCTATCTTTGACACCAGCTCACAAATTGTTGTCATCAGGCAAGACATCATCCAATCGCTTGGAGTTTACATCAACACTCAGCAACTCATCAAGATGGAGGGAGCGAACGGCGCCACTAATTGGACAGTAGGGTGCACAGAGAACCTGATGTTACAGGTAGGCAATGTGTCATTCAAAATCCACGCACACATCATTGAAAATACCTCCTTTGGCCTCCTCCTCAGACGACCCTTCCAGCAGGCACTCCTTTGCTGATTTGAAGATCTCCCTGGTGGCAAGGTAGAGATCTCCATGTGCAATCCTGCTGATATCTCTTGCAGGGTGTATGTCTTGACACACCCTCGCACTGTGCATGTTGTGCATGCCCAAAAAATACATTGCACAAACACAGAATCAAACCCACAGACACCCCCTGCTCACACATGGAAATACAAGCATAACTACCACCATACCAACACACCTTATTTTTACTATTCCCTTTATAATATACTGTATGACCAGCTATAAAAGGATGAAAGGCCTTTCCTCTGCTGTTTATAGGCTTGAATATGTGTTTGCAACACATTATGTTTGTTTTTTTACATTAATTATTCCAAGATTTGTTTTCTGCTTAGCACATGTTTTATGTTTGTTTTGTTTTACATTGACTAATCCAAGATCTCTTTATTTATCTGGGTCTGAAATTCTGACAGCTATTCTGACAGCTCTACCAAAGTACCAGTTGTGAAACCGGCCTTAGGTGATCATCATTACTCATACGATACAGCCTTTGTAAGTCGTGGGAACCTGTCACGGACTGCCCCGCTTACTTCATTCCTGTTTCCTATTCCGTTCTCGCGTTCCATTTCCGTCCGTGACTCCAGGCCGCTTTGCCCATTGCTTACCTACTTATCTATGGACTGATCTTGCATTTTCCAGAGACTTCCATATGCTTCCATATGCTTCCATCTTGTTCCATGACCGTCTATGAGTCTCTCCTGCCTTCTAGTAGTTTTCCCCTGTATACGTATATAAACTGTACTCGTAGCATAGAACAGCTTTCTTAAGCTTGTTCTATTTGTGCAATCAGACTATTGATTAGTCTCTTCTCACTATTGAACGCGTGCGGCTTCCAACGAACAAACCTCTCTTGCATTAGTCAGCCTAGCTGCTAATTGCCTTTGACTCTCTACATCTCGAGATCACGTGCTAGTGTCTCGCTCGATTCCAAGTCATGTCTGACTTGTGTAATCTCCACTCGTAAATCCTCCTTGTCACGTGACGCCTCACATGACCGATTTCCCCTTTGGGAGCGACCCCTCTCCAAAATCCATCTTTGTAATCTCGTCCGAGATCCCCGAACCCTGAGATCCCTGACTCGACCTGACACGGTGGTCTGACCGTGACATTAGAACGAGCTTCTCTCTCTCCAAATGAAATGACATCGACTCCATCAGGATCGAAAGAGAAACAGAAGACCCCTGAGGGTCTAGGCATTCCTACGGACTGGTGCGTCCATGCAGTCGACCCGCCCACAGAAGCGTCACTTGCAGTACTGGACCTTCCATTCAAAACAATCCCAGAAGAAAAAGATACTGTTCCCGCTAAGTTTACCGCAAGAGTTCGTCACCTAGTGGGAGGACAGTCCATTGCAGTTGTTAAAGACGGTCAAGAAGTCGAGAAAAAGGCACCGTTCACTGGGTACTACGCCTGTTTCAAAGGAGCTCTTCTTGCACTTTCAAACGTCTATGGAGTATGGTTCGAAATCAGACTCCGGGCAGGAAACAAGTATGAATGCTTCCGTCTAGCCCGACCCAGTCTACAGATGAAGGATTCCCCATTAAAAGGCATCAATTATGCACAACTTCGACTCACTGGAGAACCAATTACTAGAGTTCCTTCCAGAGTCCCATCTCCGATTCGACCTCCTCCACTTGACACTATGATGGTTACACCACATGACGGAGATGTCTTTCACAAGACTAATCCAGATGACAGAGACGCCCCAGCAAGTGACACTAGTCGCTCAACAACGCCTGATCCTCACCACCCTGAAAGAAAATCCTTTGCAGGATTTGGCTCCTGGAGGATGCAATCCTCCTGAACGGCTCATCAGCCGTCTAAACCTCCTCCACGCCGACCAAAAGGAACAGGAGACGACCCCTTTGGACTCAACGACTACCTGGACGAATCTGAAAGAACCAATGACAAAGGATGTCGTCTAGAGGGGATTCACCCAGACAAATTTGAAGGCGATCGATCCAAAACCCAACGATTCTTGAATCAGTTTAATCGGTTTATGCTTATGAATCGTAAAGCCGACATTGCCAAAGACCCGATTTCCAAATGCATTTACTTCATGTCTCTCCTTGATGGAGAGAAAGTCAATGGATGGGTCGACATGGCCTTTAACTGGCTCGAAGAGATTGAGGACGATCCAAGCCTTATTGATCGATTCTCCAATCCTTGGAAGATGATGGAAGAGAAGTTCAAAATATCTTTCACAGATTACGCAGAGAGGGAATGCGCTCAGGATCAACTTGGGAAATTGAAAATGACCAGAGACAACCTCGACAAGTACTTAGCCGCGTTTGAAACCCTTGGAAACTGAGCTGAACTCAATCCCGATGATCCGTCAAACTTATGCACATTTGCTCAAGGACTCCCTCAACCGTTAGCCAACGCCTGTCTTGCCATGGAAAATCCTGACACCTACGAACAATGGAAGGCAGCAGCCCAACGACAACAGGTAATCTACCTGAAAAAGAAAGCGCTACACTCTGAGTATGGAACTTGTAATTCCACTCGAAGCACTGGACAAAACCCGCAAAAACAGACTACAGGATGGGTTTGGCGTCGTCCTGGAGGAAATTCGAACCCAAGCAATCAGAATTGGCGCGGGCAAGGAAATTGCGCTCAACCCCCTTGCCCACGTCTTCCACCACGAGACGACGTAGCTATGGACATGTCAGTCGTCCGCAAGGCTACAACTGAAAAAGAAAAAGAAGAATATCGCCGTACTGGTCGATGCTTTCACTGTGGGAAACAGGGTCATCTTGCACAAGATTGCCCAAGTAAACCCGCCCGTGCTCGAACTGTCCAAATAGAAGATAATCAATCGACCACGACAAACGATAACTCTTCCTTCGCCCCAACCACGTCTCTCGCTGCGCAAGTAGCATGTCTAACCAAGGAAGACAGAGGAGCGTTCATGGACGAAATGCGCTCCTTAGGGGAAGATATGGATTTTCTTGGCGCCTGAGTACTACGGCTCTTACTCGGGCAGTTCTGAATAGTTCTGGTTCCATGTACATAGCTCGAAATCATGCAATTCAAGTCCCCTTTCAGCTATGAACCAAAACAAAAAGAGTCAATCAAAAGGCATTACTTGACAGTGGTGCCACAGAATGCTTTATCCATCCCCAAGCGGTGAAACGTCTCAAATTGACAACTAGAACGCTCAGGAAATCCCAAAAGGTCCAAAATGTCGACGGAACTCCAAATAAATCTGGCGACATTCTAGAAGCTGTGGATCTCTTGGTCAATAATAATGACAAAAAAGCCTCACACACCTTCTTTGTCGCAGATATTGGTTGAGACGACTTTATCTTGGGGTACCCATTCTTCGAAGCCTCTAACCCAAACGTCGACTGGGGTAAAGGCCTTATTGAAGGATTCACCACTATATCGTCGACTAATGCTAATACTTGGCAACCCCCTCGAAGAGAAGTCACAAGGCACGATTCAACTCCAGCCTGGGTACGCTGCATCCCAGGGTGGGAAAAAGGTGATGAAGTCTGGCTTCAGACTAGGGTAGCCAAGACGACAATAGCACAACAGCTGGCTGAGGCGGCTACAGATAAAAAGAAGCGGACTTGGCAAGAATTAGTGCCAGAGCGGTACCACTGTCATGGCAAGGTCTTCTCCAAGACAGCTTCAGAGCGTTTTCCAGACCGACGCCCTTGGGATCATGCCATAGAACTAAAAGACGACGCTCCGACCTCTATTAACTGCCGCATCTATCCCCTGTCTCCCAAGGAAAAGGAAGAACAGCATGACTTTCTCTCTCAAAACCTACATCTTCAACGAATCCAATGATCGAAGTCACCATATGCCAGTGGCTTCTTTCTCATCCGAAAGAAAGATGGCAAGTTCCGACCAGTACAAGACTATAGGAACTTGAATAAGTGGACGATTCCCAACAAATACCCACTTCCATTGATCTCCGAACTCATCTACGATCTTGCGGAGAAACGCTTATTCTCCAAGTTTGACATTCGATGGGGTTACAACAACATTCACATTAAAGAAGGCGATGAATACAAGGCTGCCTTCAAAACCAGCGAAGGCCTCTTTGAACCAACGGTTATGTTCTTCGGCCTGACTAATTCCCCTGCCACGTTTCAAACTATGATGGACGACATCTTCCAAGAGGAAGTTGCACAGGGTTGGCTTCGGATCTACATGGATGACATGATCATCGCTACAGAGGATGATGACATCCTTCATGAACTCCGTGTTAACCACATTCTGGACAAACTGGAAAAATTCGACCTCTTCCTCAAGCCAGAGAAGTGTAAATTTCATCAACGCGAAGTGGAGTATCTTGGTGTCCTTATTGGCAACGGTTCTGTCAAGATGGATCCTGTTAAAGTCCAAGGTATCTCCAAATGGCCCACCCCTCAGACCGTCAAGGACGTCCGGAGCTTCCTCGGCTTCTGCAACTTCTATCGAGCGTTCATCAAGAACTTCTCCGATATTGCGCACCCTCTTAATGACCTCACTCGCAAGAATGAACAGTTTATCTGGTCCCCTGAGCGTGACGCAGCTTTTCTCTGCCTCAAAGAAGTTTGCAGTAACTACCCGGTCCTCTGCACGCCAGACTGGTCTAAACAATTTGTTATGGAAACTGATGCGTCTGGCTATGCTCTTGGAGTAGTTATTGCTCAAGAGTTTGAGGATGGCGTTCACCCAATTGCCTTCCATTCCCGAAGTCTGTTGCCTGCGGAGAAGAACTACAATGCTCATGATAAGGAACTTGCCGCTGTGGTTTTTGGTTTTAAATGCGGTCGTCCTCTGTTTCTCGGTGCTACTCATGCAATCTGAGTCCGTACTGACCACAAAAACCTTCAATACTTCTGTGATCCTCGTAAGATCACGGGCCGACAGGCTTGCTGGATTGAATTCCTTCAAGACTTCGACTACACGCTGGAGCACATCCCTGGGTCAACAAACACTGTGGCTGATTTGTTGTCGCAAAGGAAAGACCTTAACAAGGGGGTGGATTCCAACGAACCTCGCGTTCTACTCCCTGATCACCTCTTCGCTCCAACAAATCCTGTTGAGGTACACAAAATTTTCCTTGACGATGATCTTGACCTATGATGTGACATCCTACAACACCTCCATGACTCCCCACCCACTGGACACCTGGGTATTTCTAACATGTGGGAACTCGTTCGCGAACAATACGAAGGCCCTAGACTCCGAGAATTTGTGGAACAATACGTAAAGGGGTGCGCACGCTGCCAAGAATCCAAGACCAATGTACATCGATCAAAAGCCCCCCTACAACGTTTCGACACACCGGTAGAAGAAGGGCCTTTCCAATACGTATCAATGGACTTGATCACAGACCTTCCCAAATCACAGGGCTTCGACTCCATTCTCACAATAGTGGATCAAGGATGTTCTAAAGCAGCTAAATTCATTCCATGTACGAAAACAATCGACGGAACAGGGGTTGCACT
>Ga0307510_10009842_pt1 | contig 11376 bp, 10 predicted proteins | sample 12_EM_MG_FD_207224 | JGI IMG/M metagenome (GOLD analysis project Ga0307510, IMG submission 207224) | Populus trichocarpa ectomycorrhiza microbial communities from riparian zone in the Pacific Northwest, United States - 12_EM | ecosystem: Host-associated > Plants > Roots > Unclassified | place... | reverse complement strand
ACATGCTGTTGCTTACTTTTTTAAATTTATACCCCCCCCCCCCCCCCCCCCCCCAAAGCCTGTTAGATGTTTATCTAGCGTACGCCGGATAAGTTTAGCTAGAATAAATTTATTGAATTACCGTAAAAACTCGAATAATCGAACCGTGTGCTATGTCGTTGGAGTTGCCTCCTCTGGTAAGGTCTGGTGTTTTTTGTTTTTTTTATGGCCCCCAGAGGGGCTGAGCAGCTCTTTTTTTGCAGTGTTTTTCGCCCCTATTCTAAAGTAGGGAATTCTCAACTACATAGCACACGGTTCGATTATTCGAGTTTTTGCGGTACGCCTTCACAGACTAACCCTGGACCCAAGTATATCGAGAAGTGTACGGTACGGGTTAGCCGGCATGCCCCGCATGACACTGAACAAGGCTACAAAATTGAAAACCCTGTACGAGCTCCCGCGTTCATTAGCGGCCTCCTAAGAAGCCATTCTCAGTGCGGGGTAGTCTTCTGCAACACCTGCATTTATACCCGGATATCTCAAAGTGCAAACAATCAGATGATCCATCTATTGTTCAAGCATACAGCAGTCCGTTAGGGCAAAGCCTCCCAAAGAGCCTCTGCGAAAGAAAGAGGTTTTCTGATCCTCACTAATTTAAGCCCACTCACACCACTCTCCTTATCATCGCAATTCTAGCCTTCTCCTCTCGTGGTCAGTGCGCTAAGATTTATCACTTAGCGCCCGGAGGAGTGCACAGCTAACAGAAGTGGACCAAATGGAATAATCTATATGAATAAGAGGACAACAACCGCTGTTGCTTGTAACTTCACTTGCCCACCGACCGGAAATATATCTGTGGGGGGGCAGGAGCAAACAGGGCATGTAATGTGGTGTTTACTAGTATCAGATTATTAGCGCATCTGCCCAGGATAGGCTTGGTTTGACAAGAGGATTGCGACTTCTAGTTAGTGAGATCCAACACGTCCACAGGCCTCAGGCTATTCAGTGTCAAGCAAAAACCATTTGTTCCCCGCAGGATCTGTCCCTGAGTATGGAGGTTGAGGTGGGGCTGAGATAGTGGATACAGTCGTCCACATACATGTCAACTACCGCTACTCGCGGTGTCGAAATGTTTTTAAAAAAGACTGCTATTGCATACGGCCGAGATCCTAGCAAAAAGCTTGTATACCGGTTAGGTGGTAGCTAGGCTAAAATTTATGAAATTTATAGCAAAAAGGCCAAATTTTGGTGGCATGCAATAGCAGTCTTTTTTAAAAACGCTTCGACACCGCGAGTACAGTACCATTGTAGATCACAGTCTCCGCCCTGCATGGTTGACTTGCTAGGAGGCATGTGGATTACCATAACTTTTTTTTAAGCGCAAGTATCGGTCCCTTGATCATCCTCTTCCGGCGCGATCTTAGTCCACCTGCTGATGCCTAGTCTAATTGTGAACTGATGAGGCATCTTACTCCTCTTTTCACTTTCCCAGCAGTAGTTTGCGCGATCGGTGAAAACTATCCAGTTGCTACCACTAGTGTGCGAGTCTTAGAAAGATGACCCAACCTTCAGTGGTTATGAGAATGTACTGGGGTTAGGGGTAAGTGACGCGAACTGGGTCTCATTGACTCTTTTGCCACTTAGCCAATGAGAGAGCAGAATTTCATGAAATTCCAAAGGTCTAAACTTTCCTGCGTTCGCCCAACTTTTGTCCCCTCCAAAAAAAACCGTATTGAAACGCCCACCGAACCACACAAAATTCCGTCATATCAACCCCCCTTTCGCCTCACTGATGCTCACCCCCCCCTAGTACTGCACAAGAGGAAGTTCTGGATTCTCTGACGCTTGGTTCACACACGTGCTTGCTGCCGGCGATAACGCTTACCATTGAAGCCTATCAATCCCAGCAGCGAATTTTGCCAAACATAACTCCGATTGGCCTTTGCCGGATTTGGAGGCGGGGTAAGAACTCCCTGGTCACTAACTAGTGGCGACCGAATATGATAAAAAAACGTGCGCAGCTATTGCACAAATACATGCACTTAGGGTGCGAGGGCAAGTCTGTTGAGCTCTACGCTGCATACAACGCGAATTTATGCAGCCAAAACAGCGACTAGCGCTCGCCTTTGGCGGGGTCGAAAAGTCAAACTTTTCACCCAGCCGGTGGAGCAAACGGTGTTCTACGAGTGGCCGAGAAGGCACTTGAACCAACCAGAGGAAGTTCGACAGACTTACCCCTCATACCTGGCACTCCTCACATGCAAAGCAAGTGAAGAGACCTGTTGGTATTTGAGTGGCGTTTGTGAGCTCAGGAGATATTTCATACTGTGAGAGTTTAGTATTCTTACTTAGGTTTTATGTGTGATCCTACAGTGGCCCTGTTCATAAAGATTGTTCAATTGCAGTGCTGGGATATCACATTGGTTGTCCAGAACCACGGCGCTTCAGCCCTTCTACGGCCAAGTTACCAAGGCTGAAGTTTATCACTACTAGCCCTGTGCACCCCAGATCAGTACAGCTCTACATTAAGCAGTGCAGACTCAGTTGACTGTGGAAAACAGAACCCAAAATCCTTCATTTATACGATGACTTCTGTGTTTTCCGGAGCGCAATGCAGTACCGAACCCCCACGGGGCTGTAATCAGAAAAAACTCTACTGGTGCAGTCAATGCGAGTCCGTATTATGTGAAGTCTGTTGGGATTTGCAAGTTGCCCACCAGTCAGGAACAGCTTCAAAAGCCAGAGCAAAGAAGAAGAAGCACGAGAAAACCGAGCTTGAAATTGCTGATTACGTCCTTGCGATTCTTGAACCCAACCAGGACGTGGATGAAGTCAGGAAAGCTCACGGTTCCAATGTTGACAGCAGATGGTTTGGTGCCGAGATTGATGATAGACATTCGATGCAGGTCTATCTCAAGAGCAAGCCCTTTCTCGAACTGGCCTCGGAATCAGACATGGAACCTACTTTGCAGTCACCATATCTTATATCTTTTATAGGGGAATCTGGTGCGGGTAAAAGTACTTTGATCAATGCGATGATGAAGGTACTACTTGAGAATCCATATCCAACATATCCCCCCTGAAGCGGCTGACTGGGAACATAGTCAATTGGAAAGACACAGATTGAGTCGATCACGCCCGTTATTGGTACTGAGATTGACAGGCCGACAAGTGGCGATGTTCATCTTTTTCCAGATCCAGAATCTCTTGATACCACTCGACCAATCTTTTTTGCCGACTGTGAAGGCTTTGGTGGTGGGAATCGTGCTCCGCTTTATACCAGAGCAAAAGAAAATGTTAAAAAGTTCAAATTCACTCACACTCCCCATCGCAAGAAGACACGCAAAAGGAAAATTGAAACCGCTGAAATGTATACCCGGCAGTGGGCAGTAGAGAAGCTCTATCCACGGATTTTGTTTACATTTTCAGATGTTATCTGCCTTGTAAGCAGGAACTTTCGGCAAGTTGACCCCAAAGGAGAGTGGAGTAATATTCAGACTAACAGCTGACATTTCTGAGCGTACTAGCAAGATCGAAAATCATATCATCGACCTCCTGACCTGGGCGGACAATGTTTTTGAGAAATCTCTCAACCAACCAATCTTACCAAATGCAATAATTGTTGTCAATGGTGTAGAAAGCAGGGTGGGTTCTTAGGTTAAGCTCATTAAGCTTCTAATTCTAACATCTACTTTAGGATATTAAGAACGATGAGTGGTGGGACGTGGATTGGGTGACAGATGACCAACTCAAAAAACACCACGACAGGATCAGCCTCTCTCCCGAGCCCTTGACTCCACGTTCACCTGTATTTTCGGTAAATCCTGATGAGGGAACTACTTCACTCACTGCTCGCATCCCTGACCTTGTGTCAAAATTGGCAAATCAGTGGGCCGAGCGCAAGAAATCAATTAAATCACTTAAGGATCTCATTTCATGTTACTATGGCGATTTCAAGATTATTTGCATACCTTCCGCTAATGATCCGCCTCATCTAATCGGCACACAATACAGTAAACTCCGTGAGCTTATCACACAAGGAGCACAGGTCTCAGAGAGTGCCAGAAGGCGTGCGGGTCTTCTGATGACAAGCGAGGATCTGGATTACTACCTTGAGCAAGGCTTTGACCACTACTGCTCTTCAAAAGTACCCTTCAATTTCTTAGAGGCTGCAGTACGGGCCAAGCCCGTCTCTATAACATTCTCCGATCACCTTCTCAGAACAGCTCTTATACTGTTAAAGCAACGGCCAAACGACAATGGACAGTCTTTCCTTCAAAAACTGGCGCCAATTGTTGCGTCAAGTATATTCTTAGATGTGATAAGAAAGAATCTGAAGATCCATCATCAAGGTAAGGCACTGCAACTACGGGTAGCTCAAGTTCAGTGAGACGATGCTCATACCCAGTAACTCATAAAATAGGGTGTGCAACTCCGATATTTAAAACATATCAGCAACAGTGTGCAACTGCACAGATAGAACTATACCAAAAATATTGGCGCTGCGAGGAGAGAGATCGGCATGGTGGAAGGTGCTTAAACTGCCAAAACGGGCACAATAAAGGGCACCAAAACAAGAAGGGAAAAGTTTTCAAAGTTGGTGTATTTTGGGCAACATATCGATTAGACTCCGCAGATCAGATCGAGTCCTTTAGCGAAGGAATCACAGCTAGTCTACAAGGAATTTTCGATACTTGGGGGAAAGTTTTACCAAAAATTGCCAAAGGAGAATGTAAGGGGGAGAAGAGAGCCGCACTTGAGCTTCATTGGGTCCAGACCCGTGCTCTCCTCTATGGGGACGGCAGGGATGATATATCATCGGAATTGACCAGTCATACTACCTGTATTTGCTGCCTGATATCAGCCCCGTTGCATCCCCTCTTTTGTGGACATGCAATTTGCCAAGAATGTTTAGAATGCTTTGCGGAGCATGAGAGAAACCATTTTGAGTTGAGTAAATGCCCTCTTCATTCCCACCGTGAATGGACGAATCCATGGAGAGCAAGCTTCAACCCCCCAACCTCTGGGCTTAGGGTGCTCTCATTAGATGGGTATGTTTGATCACACTTTGCTCCCGATATCCTGCTTGCTTACATTTTGATTATCTAGAGGCGGTGTACGGTCAATAGTTCAACTTACCATCCTTCAAGAGCTGGAGAAACAGATTGGTCTAGGTGTCAATATTGTGGACTTCTTTGACTTAATTATTGGAACAAGGTACTTTGCTCACCCTCTGATGTGGTTCGGATGTAAGTTGGTATTAAGGATTGCTCGCAGTGGTGGCGGGATTGTCGCAGCTGGGCTCGGGATTGGAAAATATTCAATCGCAGAGTGCTTAGAGAAATTCCGTAGGATTTCTAAGGAAGCATTCATTAAACGGGCCGGCATTGACACTATATTCGGCCCGCTCGTAGAAGCGCAAAACCATAGCAGGTATAAAACCAAAAATCTAGACCGTGCGCTCCAAAAGGCCTTCGGGGAGAAGTCGATCCTCTTCGGGGGGCAACGGGACTCAACATGCGAGCCAACAATCCGGGTCGGTGTCTCGACAACCACCTCCTCTGGTCGCGCTTTCCTTTTGGCAAACTATCAGCGATGCCCGCCCACTGATTGTATGTTTACTAAAATTCTATCTATTACGACCTTCGGTAGAAAAAATCGGGAAATGTGGAAATTGCATGTCAGAAGCACTGTTGCTCAAATTAGCTCGAGCACACCAAACACCCCAATCAAAACCCCAGAAGCACGATCCTTGTTTCCTGTTTTTTTTCTACCAGAGGTTGTATACACGCAAGCGCTGATTCTTTGTAGTGCTTTCTGGTCGTACTGCTTATAGCTTTTATAGAGGCGAAACAGCAGAGGAAGAATTAAAAGTTTGGGAAGCGTATGTGCCCACCTGCTTCCAAATCATATATACTAAAATTTTTACCTCTTATGCAGTCTTCGCGCCACAGCCGCTGCTCCAAGGTATTTCAAATCATTCCATCATAAGGCTTCAGGGTATTTCTTCGATGACGGCGGTATCAAGCACAACAACCCTGTTCTCCTCGCAAATACCGAGCGCAAAATAATTTGGCCCGAGCAAAAAGAACGAGATCCAGATATTCTACTCTCAATTGGCACTCTTTGGAGCGACCCAAAGCCGGTTTCAAGGGTGGCAGAGAAGCAGGACACAAAAGCAAGGTTCGGTCTGCATCGATATGTAAGGAAGGGATTAAAAATCGCAGCAAATGCCATTGAGGACAAACTAGATTGCGAGAAAACATGGTCCAATTTCTATGACAGCCTTAACATAGCAAAAAACGATAGATACCGGAGGAAAAAGTACTGCCGTCTCAATCCTAAGTTTGATGAAACACCACCCGCGCCGGATGCAGTCACAAGGATGCGTGAGTTAGAATCTACCACACGAATATATTGCTCAAAGTCTTGCGAGATCAAGGATGTAGCTTCAACACTGACAGCCTCCCTCTTTTACTTTGAGCTGAAAAGAGCTAAAGAAAACCCCCCACAAAGTGGATGGTGGACGTGTCAGGGTAAGACATAAGTTAATTGCCAAGTTAACAAATGTTTACTAAAGAGTATAACAGGTGATATTCTGTGTCGACTCCCAGCAAATAGCCACTCCCTCAAGTCACTATGCAATCGACTCCGAAAGCGGCATGAAATCAATGGCAACCACCAATCCTGGTTCGGTATCACAAGTGTGAATCACGACCATCGGCAACTGCATAAGACTCCAGAACCTGTTCTGAGAGTTTCTGAAGAAGTGTCAGCGGGAAGAAGTTTTCGCTTACCGGTAACTTTCAAAAAATGGCAATGGGATGCATCATTCAGAATATATATCTCCCTTGATGGACCTAAGGGCGAGAGCTCTCTCATCAGTGGCTTCCCGAGGAATCCGCTTAATGACAAGACTTGGCGTAAGAACACCCCAACACTTAATGTTTATAATATGATCCATCAGCTGACTTCAGGCAAGCTCACCATAAAATATTTCTGGGAAACGAGCGGGAAAGGAGAGATGACAGACAGGAGGAGGAGGGTGAGGGTGAGGGTGAGAAGGGGGAGGGGGAGAAGGAGGAGGAGAAGGGGGACGAGACTAAACAAGAGGAGGAGAAGGCGAGCTATTATTTGAAGAGGCGCCCGAACTCATCCCATGGCAATTGTTATACTATCGGGGCTGCGGGGGAACCATATGAAACCATAAGAAGGTCCAAATCTTTGCGCGGAATGCCTTGGCAAGGCTAAGTTCCCCTGCAGACTTGGGGTGTTTTTTGTACAAGCCTAGTGTTTTCTCTTGATTGTCTTTTATTAATGTATTTTGCTCTTAGTCCACTAGTACTATGCCCAGAACTGACCATCCCCCGCTTACCAACGTGCTGTCATAACCTACTACCGTTAGAAGTCGTGAGATGGTGCTCGGCATGCTCTCATGACAGTCGCCTTGTTGTTCGGATAGTTTCTGGGAACGCGCTCGGGCTCCGCGAATGCTTTGGCCCTCGGGAAAGCATTTCGGCTGTAGGAATGCGCTAGAGTTTTGGATCGATGCACCCGCCGCCGGGAAAGCTGCAAGAAAAGCAAAAAAGCTGCAAGAAAAGCGAAAAAGCTGTAGTGAAAGTGAAAGAGTTTGATGCCCAGAGGTGATGGGCAATGGAAGTCTGTTTTTCCCTCGTCAACATACGGCAAAGAGGATGGATATGTTTGGTGGTCCATGGGAGGATAGGAGGACTTTGTTGTGGTTATATCTACTCCTGTCTTTACTGCCTGTTGGAGAGTCTCGTTGAACGAAGAGAACTCCCCCGCTCCAGGGTTCGCGATCGTGTTTCCGTTGTGTGAACCCCAGCGTTTCATTTAGTTGTCGCCCTTGATCCACGTTTAAAAACTACTCGATTGTTGAATACTAACCACACCAACACAGATAATAGTCAATATTCGTTCTCAGAGAGATTTCCCCCACATTAAGAGATTACACTACAGTGGCCTAAAGAGCATTGTCGGTCAGAGTCTTGAGTTTTTCTGCCGGATCCACAGGCGAGGCTAGATACCGGTAAATTCACTGCTACTGGAGTAGAAGGACCGAACATATATGTATCATCTAGAGATGGCTTAGAACTAGCAGAAAATCGATGGATTGTGACTAACCCACCAACATCTCTAAAAACTAAACGAAGCTCCTCAAACCATAGCGAATGAACAGAATGGAACATCCCGAGAATAACAAAAATTTGGTAGAAACCCTAAGGAGACAAAAAATTGACCATTATCCCGGAAAAGCCACCGCTATTGTGAAAGCCGATGCCTGCACCCAACACCCCATACCGAATGGCACAGAAGGGGGAAAGAAAAACCAGACTATCATAAACATCTAATACTGGGTGTGCAAGGGAAACCAATATGAGGAAAACAAAAATACCACTGTCATATGTTTAATCGCATACACCGCTCACATTTTTAGAGGCCCAATACCTAAAAAAAAATGTGAACGCACTTTCGCCTCCAGTATAGGATATAGAAAGAACTGCCCACAACCACAGCAGAATTAAAAGCCAAATTATTGGCTAGCCGGCACGGGATTTCTATGCCATAATATGATAATACAACAAAGTACCTGGGCTACCGGTACTCGTCCCAGGCAAGCGGTATTCGATATCAGCGATCGTGGGTTTATCTGGGTGTTCGGATAAGCACGGATCTTTCCTCCATATATTTTGTGAGTCGCTGTTATCGAATACCGGTCTCGTACATCTTGCCTAGGACAAGTGCTAAAGGTGTTCCGGTGAAGCATTGCATGCAATAGAGAGGTAGCTACCGTAAGCACTCGAACAATCGGGCCATGTGCTGGGAGTTGAAATTGTCTCTCCTAGTAAGGTTTGGCGTTTCATTCTTTTTATTTGTTCCGGAGTGTAAGTTTTGTGGTTCGTTTTTCGCCCCTCTTCCAGAGGAGGGAAATTCTGGACCACCTGTTCTAGGTCTGTTAGTTCGAGTCCCGACGGTATCTCCTCCTCCACAATATCGTAGACAGCTACCCCCCCAGCGCCTGCTCCAACATCCGTCCCACCCACCACACAAGTGCTGCGATCGGAGCAGCCGATACTAATTCCCACTTCAACCTTCGCTCCCATACAGGTACAGTAATCGAGTATCGAGTGACGCGTAGGAGTACAAATGCCCAGAAGTCAGTGTAATTCGTATCGTACACGAAGCAGGCAAGAAGTATCCAAAAAAAAATATGGGCAGTGGATTTGGGTTCTCAGATATGCATGGATCTTTTGCCACATATCTCGTAAATCCCTATGACCGGTTCCCATCGACTACGGACACCCGGCAGCATTGGTTAACCACAATCCCAGAGTCAGCTGGCTTTTTGAGGGGCAGATCGGGTGGTTCCCCAGACCAGCCGGCGAAGCCTGCCTAATACTGTAGTGGATGGTTCCAGGTCCCTGTCCCCATCAAGGTGCCTGGCGGGATCTAGCGTAGTCCCAAATCCTTGTATGGTATCGGAAGGCTTCGCTGGGGGAGGAGGATTGGAAAATGCTTAGTCATCAGGTATCGACGAGTCTAACAGTTCCTTTGACCTAGATCCATCCAAAGGCCTCAGGCGTGATGGTAGACCCACGGAGGATCAGAGGATACCGGCGATATGGAGGTCGTGCTGCTTACTAAAACCTGGGATGGATTCCCCGAATATTTGTGCAACTGGGGGGGGGGGGGGGGCAAGCTTGGCAGATCACTGCCGGTTTACAAGGTGCCCTTGCTTGATACATACTCCAGGCTTATGAATATAGCTACCCCCCTTCCCCGCACTAAGACATCCAAAGATCTGAGAGGGGATCCGGGATGAAGATGTTTTCTCCAATGTTCTCGTGATAGTCTATCCACGGACACAAGCTATCAATCGTACTGAGATAACCTAGTTGTCAGTTACCGCAAAAATCCTTTAAACCCACCATCGGGGATCGAGCCCCAAACCTTCGAAATCTAAAACAAAGCACTCTGAGAAGGGATAGTGTTCTTCTGGCAGAGTGTAGCTTGGGGAGGCTGAGCTTGTTAGATCTAGTTAAAATGTATTCGTTATTTCGCCAACCCACCCAGTTAAACCCATTGTAGTTTAGATAGTAATTATGTTTGAGATCTCCGATGGTGGATTTAAAGGGTTTTTGCGGTATCCAAATAGGTGATTGCGGACACTCCCAATAGTCTAGCCCCACCAGCTGATGGATGCTTCCTTGTTAGGTTTTGAAGTCGAGAGACGAAGAGAGAGCGGCACAGGATCACCGAAGATACGGGGAACAGTCTATCTCCTAATTGCTCCCCACACAGGAGTAGCGATATATTGCAGCTCAAAGCCCATAGGAGAATACAGTCCTCAGTGCCTCAAAACGACAGCCAATATCTAACCAGCAGATCGAACGACAGATATAACCAGTGTCTAGTGCTCTCCAACCAGATGATTTAAAGCATCCCTTACTCCTTGTTCTTTTTCTTGTATCTTTCTCAAAAACCTGATCTATCCCCTCCCCGATTCAGCACCCCTCCCTCCTCTCCACCTTTACCAACCACCAGCGCAAACGCCTGGCAAATAAGCCTCCGCCGGGATGCAATCCCAGGTCCCATTGAGCCCGGCTGCTGCAATTCCGAAGGTTTCCCGAGCAATCAAGTTAGTCACATGCACTGACCCTGCGGGCTGTGCAGAATAACACTGTAGGAGCACCTTGGGTGCCGGAAAGAAAGTTGGGGGAGATACCCAGCTGGAGCCCGAATGCACCTCAATTTAGCCAGCAGACTAATAAGAGGCTATCGAATTCTTGTTAGCTTTGCTAAAGGTAGTAGTGTATTGTGGTCAACCACCAGACCCCCGGGAGGGTTGCCCACTGTTCCAGAGTAATTGTTGATTGAGCGGTTGCTCCCAAAATATGTTGGAAATGTCCGGTGCTGCTCACCATACTAACCCCCGGCCGCACACCTGGCCCGGCGGCCCCGCACCTATCCTATCCCATTATCGTTCAGACAAAGAACTATATGATATGCGCACTGGATAAATACATCGATCGGAAGGAAAGCGAACACCTGGAAGCATATGCTGTCCAGCAAACTCAGCATCGGTGCAGCATATATGAATATCGTTCGACAAACCTCCGGAAAGGTGCTTGCGATCGGTGAGAACGACTCGTATGCGAGTAGGCTATGGAGCCTAGAAGAGTTTTCTTTGTTCTTTCCTTTGTTAGCATGATTGTTCTTCACGGGAGAAAAGGGAGACCTGCGTAGAAGAGCGGGGGCGAGCATGGAAGAAAGGGGCACCGACATGGAACTGGTGATATACATGGAAGGATGTGGATGTATGTAGCAATCGATGGAAGGAGAAGGCTTCGTTCCTGTTTTATTTATGTTCCTGTG
>Ga0307510_10009840_pt1 | contig 11377 bp, 3 predicted proteins | sample 12_EM_MG_FD_207224 | JGI IMG/M metagenome (GOLD analysis project Ga0307510, IMG submission 207224) | Populus trichocarpa ectomycorrhiza microbial communities from riparian zone in the Pacific Northwest, United States - 12_EM | ecosystem: Host-associated > Plants > Roots > Unclassified | place... | reverse complement strand
GAGATGCGTGTTGCCAAAGGAGTGTCGCCCAGTGAGACACTCAACACAACAAATAATTACACGTGTTTGACAGACAAAGGAGGAGGGAAAGCCAGAGTTTATTGCATCTTGATGTCGTATCGACAGTATCGTGGTGCCAGTGAACCGCGTCATCAGTATTAATATTAATATTGTTTGGCCTAGTGTGGCTCCGAACCAAATGCGGTAATCGCCATCCAAATGTGGTAACCACCGTAGTTGCACCTGGTGCAACTCTTTTCACCTGTATGGTGGGTGAGTTCGCAACTCAGCTAACTCACCTATGATGAGTCAGAGTTAACTCAACTCTCCGGCAACACTATCCCCTATGGTTCTCCGGACCATGCCGCAAATGGAGAACCCAATACAAGAGTGGATGGCGGTCACGGCAAGCAACCTCATGCGCACTACACGCACGAGATGCGGTTCTTTTGTACGGTATGACACACGCTGGACTGTTCGTGGACGCGCCGGGCCGGACGTGTGCCTGCTGAGCTGAGACTGACTGAGAAAACTTCGCGCCGCTTTGTCATGGGCGGGTGCGGCATCACCGAGACAGCGATTACAATATTAATGCGGCTTCTCGTGCGCGGCATCATATTCGATGGTCTCGCGTGTTATGGTTTGCTGCCAGAGACAAAATCCACTCAAAACAAAATGTAGTGTAGCACCAGTAGTCTGAATTCCAAAAGTGGGGGAACAAATAGAGACGAGAAAAACAAGAGCATTCGGCTATTCCGCACGGTCACATTAACAGTCTCTTGAAGTTCTCTTGATGAGCTGAACATCGTCGGTGTTGCCAGGCTTTGTTCGTGGGAAATGAAATGCTGTAAGGCTAACCGTCTCGGGGCTCGGGGAACGTCATGGTCAGTTTTGGTGGGAGACCTTGCGCTTGAAAACAAAATCTAATCACGTGAGAGTTCGTGTAACCCCTGCCCACATCCGCCCACCACGTAGCTCACGGGAGAACACCTGATACGCACATAGTACACCCGGGTAACAGTTAAGAAGCGAAAATGCACGCACGCACATCGGCAAAGGCATGGGTCTCTTACACTCTATCTGTCGCTTACAGCAAATAACGAAATAATTTGCCCTAGGAGCGGGAGGCACGTATTGCGGAGCTTGAAGCAGAGGTCGCAGATTTGCAGAAGGAACTAGGGTAAAGATTCGGCGCATCTCAGACACATTTCCCGCGATACTAGTTTGCTAGGAATGGAGAGGGCGCCCAACAGATCGTCTCGCGACACATCAAGCTCTTGCATCGTTACAATGAGGCCAAGGACGCGACACAGGTGCTTTTACCCACGCTACCGAGGGATAGCTCATGCTAACACCGAGCTCACCTAGATAATCATCGGGAAGGTGCGCACTCTACACTAGCTAACTGTCATGACCGTAGACATGCGCATATATGGGTGTACAGCTTGCAGTCCATAAGCAGACAACGATCCGTCAGACCCACGAGGACTATGGTCTTACAGATGATGACTGATGGGGCGGCTCTTGGCAATCGGTGCCAAGGTGATACTTCCTTGGTGTTTTTCGTTCGTAGAGCGGCTTATTCAGGCGGAGAATATGTTATCTCCCACTTATCTCCTGTTTGTTCCACAACAAGAAATGCTGTGCCGTAATGGCAGATCTGACAAGTGTTTCAATTCCTCCTCCATCACGACTTCTGGCAACCCTACGATAGATCAAACTGCGCTCAGAATGGAGGTTTCCTTCCATGGAGTCTGTGCCGTGATCCGATTCTTCGACTCGGTTCTCTTTTGAGCCCCGATCTCTTCGACGCTGCTGCATCCTTGACGCTGTAGCGATGACCTGGAAGGCGTTTACATGCAAGCAGAGGCGTGTCATACTGTTTGAAACGTTGGCTAAGGTAAGTTATGTAGCTCATGAGGCAGTTTATTCTAGGTGCCCCCATCATCGTTGCCGTATCAAGATGGTCTTCCCTTGTGAATGAAATTGCACTCCTCCGCCATTTGCATGGCTTTGGTTTTTAGACCAATGCGGCTGCATACCCTCACACATACACTTTCGTACGAACGAACATTTTTGGGCACCTTCCTGTTCCCTAGGGTCGGCAAATGTCGATATTACATCCTGAATCTCGTCGGCGTCTCGTGAGACTGTTATGATCACCTTATCACGTATTAGTAGTACAGTAGTGGCAACTAGGCATGTGGTCGCGATGTGTGGAGAGTACACTCGGCGACGAGAACCACGTAGTACTCTCTCGGATGCGAGGAAAGGATATTACCATCGAAAGGTTGACGACGAAAATAATAAATTCTTATCTGCCATGGCCGGAAAGCTGCGCTAGTACATAGGTCATATTAATGGGTCTTTTGGGGGGGGAAGAGGATGACGATGAGCCATCATGTCAGGGCGCGATCTGCGACCTTCAAGTTCCAGATGGGGAATAGCCCAGGCCGAGCCACGTAAAAAATTTGCGGTTCGTGTTACAAGGGGCACCATATCAGGAGAACCCACCCTAATATCACACCACGACGACGCGCCAACATGGGTTCGGTTACAGTGCATTGACAAAGCAAAGACTCTGTTTGCTTATTGGCATTCTGTTGGTGGTGGCGCGGTCGTTCGTTGCCGAGATCCGAAACTTAAATAACGAGTCGTATTGGTATTGTTTACTTGGTTTACTACTAACATCATGATCATATCAAGACTAGTATATAATGTGCCCAGCCTTTCCCTTCCAGCTTTTCATTCTGTTCCTCGATGGCCCACTACGACATTTTCCGCCAGGAACTTGCGTTCAAGTATCCTGCCTACGGGCATGCCCTGTGGGAACCAAGCCCCAGCAAACTTCATCCGGCTGCTGTAGAAGTCGGCGACGTGGGTTTCATTCGCGACGGCAAATTCCATCGTCTCTTTAATGCCTTACTGCCTGAGAATCACCCATCCCATCAAAACTTTGGCGTTCCGGAAAACCACGAGCCGTTGCAACTCAACATCGCGGAGCATATCGACACAGGTACACTCAGTCCCAACCACCTCCGATCTGCGGAAGTCATGGTAGCGTCTGGTGGAAATGGTGTATATGCCACAGGGTAATCGATGCTCGCTCTCATATACAGCTCTTTTGTGCTGACCCGTCGCTATTTACTAGGCCTGAGCCGGGTGACCACGAACAAGTGTCGTTTTCATGCACCAGAAAAGGTGGTGCAATTCTGTCCCTTCCGGTACCAGCCCTGCGTAAAGATACTCTCGCCCGAGGATATTTCGGTCAATGGATAGTCAAGAACATCGACCTCTGGTTTGCCTTCACTCGGAGGCTGGGCTTGGGAATAACGCGTATGGCCGACATCGTTTTGGTTACAGGGTGTCACCTTGCAAGATCATGGACGAATATTGCGTTCCCAGAGGGCCGTAAGGAGGAGCAAGTGTCGTTCGGAGTTACAGTATCTGGAGTTTGCAATGTAGAATGGCGATTTCCGCCTGAAGATGTTCAAGGAGTGGCATTAAATCTTGGACCGAGTGGCAAGGTACGCTTTGGGGCCTTTTCACGGCTCCACAGACATCAAGAGAACTCTTGGACTAATTGTTAATTTAATCGCCTCAGAATCTACCCGAGGATCAGTGTATATTTATCAGAGGTTTTCGTGCCACCCGTCGTCTGGGGTTATTACCACCAAAGCTTCAAGGAGCTGCAGGTCCAGCTCCGACTCCAGACGAAGATGGACCTGAATCTGATACGCAACTTATAAGTATCCCAGCAGATACAGATGTAATGCTATTTTTTTTTGGAATTTCCAGACTTTGGCTGACGTCTTGAAAGTATCAGGATCCCCTTCACATACTTCTGGACTATATCGCTGCAGTGAGTGATTTGTGTATCCACCATGTGTATACAGTTGGGTGTAACAGCGTTATTCTAGCAAGCACCTGACTGTGATATCGCTCTTGTCCATGATGACGACCTGATTCACATGGCTGCTTTCGTATGTACGTTCTCTATCAGTTGCCCTGTCTCTTGCTTATTTAATCCTTGAAACTCTTCAGCCAGATGGAGTGCTAGGGAATGCCGCACAACAAACATGGCAAATGCAGTATGGTACGTATCTGATGGTATCACAATCCTATCGACCCTCAACAGTTCTATTACCAATAAAGGCGTTTTAAGAGCTGAGACACCAGTCGCCAAAGTAGCAACATTAACAACGTCCACTTTCCCTACCTCATTACGAGACCCATTACCCGACAAACATCTGGAACTTGAAGTTGTACGTGTTCTTCTCGAGCACGGTATGGCTCTTTCCAAGGATGGGTCAACTCCATTGCATGCGGTATCTTTTGGAGGATATTGGGGTGTCGCCCTTGTCCTTCTAGAGCACGGCGTAGATGCGATGGCTCAGGCCAAGGATGGATCAACACCCTTGCATATGGCATCACGACAGGGACACGTCGAAGCCGCAATTATCCTCCTGGAGCACGACATCGATGCAGCAGCAAACAACAAGCACGGATGGACGCCTTTGCATATGGCATCATTTGGGGGCTATACGCAAGTTACGCGCATCCTTCTCGAGGACGGGGTGGGTGCGACGGCACAGAATGAGCATGGGTGGACGCCACTACATTTGGCATCGTTCGCAGGGCATGTACAAGTCACGCGCCTCCTTCTCCACTGCGGCGCTGATCAAACAGCCCAAAACAAGCACGGATCGACTCCGTTACACCTGGCGTCACGAGGCGGACACTGGGAAGTTGCGCTTGTACTTCTCGGGAGCGGCACGGACGCGACGATTCGGGATAACCACGGGTGGACTCCGTTACACTGCGCATCGCGAGGGGGGCACTTCCAAGTGGCGCAGGTCCTTCTGAAGCGCGGCGTGAGTGCGGCCGCCCTGGCCAAGGACAGATCAACTCCACTACATCTGGCATCACGATGGGGTCACGTGCAAGTCGCCCTTTTTCTGCTCGCACATGGAGCGGATGTGACGGCGCAGAATGAACGTGGGTGGACCCCACTGCATCTGGCTTCACAAGAAGGTCACGCGGAACTTGTTCTTTCCCTTCTTGAGCGCGGCGCGAGTGCGACAGTTCGGGCACATGATAGGTCCACAGCATTACATTGCGCGTTGCGAGGAGGCCATGTGCGGGTTGCATTTATCCTTTTAGAACACTTCGCAGATGCGACTACACAAGACGAGCATGGATGGACTCCCCTACATCTAGCTTCGTTCGGGGGACACGTGCAAGTCGCTCGCATCCTCCTTGAAAGAGGCGCAAATGCAGTAGCTCAGAACGAGCATGGGCTCACTCCGTTGCACCTAGCGTCTGCAGGAGGGCATTGGGAAGTAGTTCAAGTTCTCCTTGAGCACGGCGCATACACGACAACCTGGGACGAGCATGGGTCAACTCCGCTACATCTGGCAGCGCGGGGAGGCCATGTAGAAGCCATTCGTGTCCTTCTCGAGCACGGCGCAGGCGAGACAGCCCGAGATGAGCATGGGTGGACTCCATTACATTGCGCAGCGCGAGGGGGACATGAGAAGGTTGTTCGTTCCCTTCTCGAGCTTGGAACGGATGCGACAGACAAGGCAAAAAATGGGTCAACCCCGTTACATCTGGCATCGCGATGGGGACATGTACAAGTGGTCCTGCTCCTACTCCAGTGCGGCGCAGATCCTTCGGCCCAGAACGAGCACAAGTCGACTCCGTTGCACCTAGCGTTTCGAGGAGGGCATCTGCAAGTCGCTCTTGATCTTCTCAAGCACGGTGCAGAAGCGACAGCCCAAGATGAGCACGCATTGACCCCTTTGCATCTGGCTTCGAGAGGTGGGCATGCACAACTCGCGCTCCTTCTTCTTGAAAGTGGCGCGGATGCAACAGCTCAGAACAAGCATGGATGGACCCCATTGCACCTCGCATCGCGATGGGGACATGTGGATGTCACCCTTGTCCTCCTTGAGCATGGTGCGGATGCGACGGCCCGAGCAAGGGATGGGTCGACTCCACTACATTTGGCGTCGTCCAGGGGACACATGGATGTTTCTCGTATCCTTCTTGCTCACGGTGCAGATGCAACAGCCCAGAATAAGTGTGGCTCAACCCCGTTGCATAGGGCAGTTCGAGGGGGACACGTGCGTTTTGCCCGCGAGCTCCTCCCATACGATGCAGATCCCGGGAGTCACAAACCTGGTTGAATTCCAAGCTGCAGCACGAAGATATTCGCATTTGTGACCTTGTAGCACAGTAGCCGTGTACAATAAATGCAAACCCCGCTTGTTTGCCGCCCGAAGTGTTGGGTCAAGCCGATTGGAGAGTGATGGTTACAAGTTGCAGAGCAGTTTATTGTTGAGACCTTTTCAGGTACCGACAAGTTGATACGAGTCCCTGATAGTTTCTGGACATGGCAACTCTAGAGCACTCATTCGCATAGTGACCCAGGCCGTTATCTCCCAGTTCCTTGGGCGGTCATTTCATGTCTCGTTCCGCAGGGCCTGTACTAACGGCAGTGTCCTTGAACCTGTATTTGTACTCTCCAACCACTGCAGCGGGATATTCCGAAGAAGTCATTTCTCTTTCGAGTCAATTGCACAGCGTTGCGATTTGAACCTCTTATTCGTTTGTATCGCTTCGCTATATTAGCTCCGTGTCCGTGGTTGCGGTACCAGGGCCGTGCGGGAAGTCAGTGCACGTTGCAGTTCTCCCACCGCACTATGCCGTGTCGTCTCACATATCCCTGTGCAAAAAGAAACCCTGGGGGCCAAACTATATTCCGAATCGCCGTCATTCTCAGCCCATTTGCGAGGTATCATATTATTCATATATCATATCGCGAACTTGCGATATCGCTATTATGTACTAGTAGGAGCAGTGGCAGTGCGTTTGTGATTCAACACATTCACGTTGACACTGACAGCACCGCCATTGATTTGAAAGGGATCGAATCTAGGTCAGCCTCCGTAGCACAGGACGGTACCTTGAATCACAAGTTCGATGATGAGAAGACCTATTCGGAGGCTGTAAAACTCTCGGGTTATATTAAGTATCAAACGTGTGGTGGCTAACAAGCTACGTTACGTTGTCTCTGCCATGTTCATGGCCCGGTTTGATTAAGCAACAAGGGCAACAAAATGATTGCCGGTGAGTGGAAGCTAGCCATCATGATGAAACTTGACTCGAAAGAAACTGTCGTACTATTGAAGCGAGATTGAAGGGACTCGCATGTGAGTTTGTAAGCCAGATCAGAGTCTAGATGGATTGAGGGGAAACCGAGAATGCGAGGGGAAAAAGTTATTTTTTCGCAGAGAGAGTCTCTCTACGAAAAGGGAGATCCGAGGACATCGAAACAAAATGCAAACGTACGAGTAGACTGGGCGAACGTTGAGCACAGGATATATCCATGAACGAATGGAGTGCATAGTACTAGAGAGAAGATGAAAAGGAGACGGCGCGCAAGGGGAGCACATGCATGCACGAGGCTCGAAGACGGTGTCATACGGAATCCACTGCTGTGAACGGAAGTGAGGTTGCGTCGAATGTGAGTTCGCGTCGACTGAGGCTGGGGGCGAGGACAGAGGATTTGTGGCGGTGAGTAGCGATGCCGATCGGGGTGGAGCGAGCACGCGAGGGTGGCGCCAATGTTGCGCGTTTTCGTACGCAACTTACCTTACACTATGGATACCTCCACGACATTCATTGTGGTGCAGAGACAAAGGACTCATTCTGTCCCACACACCGACAGACACTTCTCCACTAGCGCGAGGTACCGTGGGCGGTGACATATCCGATGCGACGGTGAAGAGAAATGTTACCATTTTTGGACACAGGTACTAGGCTCAGGTTAAGTTATCCGGGAATGTAGCCATTCTCCTCTCATATCCGGTTGACGTAGAAGGGCCAGTTCCCTTATGGCTCACTACAACATCTTCTCCCAGCAGATTGCCATCTAGTTTCCCGCCTATGGACATGCCCTGTGGGAACCAAGCCGGGGGAACTTGATCCTAATGTAGAAGTTGGCGACGTTGGTTCATACGCGAAGGTGAATTACCCTGTCTCTTCAAATGTTTCTATTGCCTGCAGATCATCCATCCCATGGAAACTTTGGCATTGTGGAACATCATGTGCCGCTGCAAGTCAACATGGGGATGCACATCGACACGGGTATGCTTAGCCCCAATAGCCCCAGGTCTGCGGATGCCATAGTGGCGTCTAGTAGAAACGGAGTATTCGCTTCAGCGTATCAGGGACCTACTCCCACCTAACTTTTTTTTCCATTCCGTCACTGACACGCCGCCATTTACCAGCCCTGAATCTGAACAAGTGTCGCTCCCATGCACTAGGAAAGCTGGGGCAATTTTGACTTCTCGCGGTACCAGCCCTACGCTCGCTCGAGGATATTTAGGTCAGTGGATAGTCGAGAATATTGACCTCTGGTTTGCGTTCGGAGGCTTGGGTTGGGAATAACACACATGCATCACAGGGTGTCAACTTGCGAGGTCATTTGTCAAACATCGCTTTCTCAGAGGGCCGTGGAAGTGTCGTTCGTCGTGCCCTTCGTAACTGAGAGGTAGTCGTGCTAGCGGGAATGTAGAGTTCTGGGCATGGTCGGAATGTACCAAACATTCCTCGACTGAACATAAGTCTGTCACACCAATGAGAGAGGGAAGCAAAAGCATGATTCAGATTCAGCGGGCAAAACGAAACCGTACAGCAATTTGGAGTTCCTCCTATCCGACACAGGCCATTCCCAAAACAATATCAGGGTGGATGACGTCACTACTTTAATTTGAGGTTCCACATAAGCTCGAAAATTGAGGCTGAATTCAGCTTCCTAGAGCTACCCTGTGCGTAAATGTGTCGTAAGCTCGGCGCAAAGATATGCGGGGCAAACGCGGGTACAAAGAATCTACATACTGGCTCAATCCTGCTGCGTCGCCATTGAACAAGTCCTGGTCTCTGGGATACGGCCCAGAATCGGCGTACTGCCAGAACGTAGCGGAGCTGTAAGACAGCACATCGTCAGCACACCCCGCCGCGGGGCCGGGCTCTATCTTTTCTTTATGTTTACCTCCAGCCAGCAGGGAGAGGGCCGATCTCGCTGGCCCAGCTGGCGATCCAGAGTGGGTTCGTCGAGCCGAAGTCTGTGCTGTCATTCGTGCACGTGGACCACCAGTTCGTTCTGATATAGAGTACTGAACTGGTATGAGACGACCATAAGGCCATAAACTAAACGGTGAGCAACTTTCCTGGATATCTAAAGAGGACGCTGGGGATTAGTTGGAGCTTAAGAAGACGAGAAGGGAAATTTTGGGGATATCAAGATCTGGCATTACCTCGAGGTAGCTGAATAGTAGGTACCCGAAAAATCCTGGATCCATGCAACCATGCTTGTTGGGTCGAAGCCATAGCAATCACCTGGATGAAACGACAACTCGAGAATTAAGGATATTCTCGGGTAGGAGACCGGAGATGGTACCTTCGAGATCGATGGCCCCAGGGAGCGTGATTCCGTCGCTGGACCAACCCCCTACATGAGATGGTGAGAAGAGACATGGAGGCACAATGGCATACACTGACCTCCGTTAGCGAGAAAGTACTGAGCCTGCGCGGCGCCAGTGGTTAGGTTTGGGTGAGCATAGTGATAGCCCCTCCGGATAAGACCGTTGTTAGTGGCGCCAATATAATTATCAGAAAAAGTAGGCGTCAATAAACGCTGTCATAGGCGAGTTAGTTGGTTGGTCAACATAGCGATGTAGCGGGATCGTGTTCTAGGCCGTACCGGTGCCCTCGGTTGCTTTGATGTACGCAAATGCCACGCCTTGAAAGGCCACCGTGGTCCAATTGATAGTGCCTTGGTGGTTGGAGACGTCGATGCCCTGCAGATCCGCGCGCTTCACCACTGGGCTCGCAATCGCAACAGCCGAGAGAGCAGATGATACGATGAGATGGGGGAGTCGCATGCTACTTGCAAAGATAGCCTGACGGAGCAAGTACAGCCAAACCCCCAGATATAAATAGTCTCGAGCGCTGTATCGGAGCAGCAAATTTTCGTATTCTCATATCGATATGAACCTCATGCCGCATACACGGTGTATTATTAGTCCTAGTCCTAGGGTGCATAGTGGGCTCCACACGCCGTCTGGATATGTCATGACCCAGAGCTCTAGCAACACAAATGGGAGGAGCAGGGATGGAGGTGGTTGGAGAGATATTAAGTGTGCTGGCATTTTGAGAATGACAGGTCCAGGCGGCGTAGTGGAGAGCGTGAGGACCGCTAGGGCCAAGAAGCGAGTTTCAAGCGAGCAGTGTGAGATAGCGGGGAGGTACGAATCCCAACGGGGCCGTTCCAATGACACGAAGTCCGTGAACCCGAAAGAGAGTGGCGCTAAGTCAGCCGGATGATAGTATTCGTGTGGTGAGGGATGGGATCCGTCACGGGTACAGAGTAGAGCCAGAGCGCAAACCTGTCAAAGAAGACTTTCTGTTAGCACATACCGAGATAATGTGCAAAAACTAAAGAAAGGTTTGCAATTGCCTGGGGACCATGCCACCCAGCTAGTTGAAAGCAAGTTAAAAACGAACGCACGGAGGAGGCTGCCCTTCACGGGACGCCGATGTGGATACGGCCCCCCACATACGACACGGTGCCACAGTACGCCCCCGCTCGAGGAAGCCACATTCGAACAGCGCACCACCCTGTACAACGAGTCCGGATCAGAAAACGTTGAGAAGAGCTCTTGTCCAAGAAAAAAAAAAGAAGAGAAACAGAGCATAACCAACGGTTAGGATCCCGAGGCTGAGGGTAAAGCTACCATGTAGTAGTACTTGTGCAAGTCGTGGTTTCCGCCATGTCACTTTCTCATCGATTTATCGCCTCGACCTCGAGATCCCGTGACGTGACGATAAGAAAGGCAAATACAGCACGCGGGACACGCAACCGGCACGCACCCAACACGCACCCCTACAGTTGCATGGATCGGATCGGGGCCAAGAAACCCAACGACGAGACAGGGAAGCGTGTGTATGCATGCCTACCTAATACCACGCTGCAGTTAAATTTTACGGAGCCATGAGTTTTAGAGGGGAGACACGCGTCCACCCTCATCGCATGTGAATCGGAGGCTTGGAGATGAAACGAGGGTTTCACCTCATCCTGTCTCGGATGAACGGACAAACTTCGAATCCCGAGTGTTTGAGTCCTGGGTAGATTGTCCGACTGTCTGTCCGCGGACTGAGAGACCGTGGACTTACTAGTACCAGTACCCCGGGGCGGGTCCCATCCCATCTCCGCATCCAAGCATCATCATCGCGTCTGATTCCGTCTCCGTCTCCGAGGACACAGTAGCCCCTTCCGTGATCATCCATGCAATCATCCACTGGAACA
>Ga0307510_10009839_pt1 | contig 11378 bp, 11 predicted proteins | sample 12_EM_MG_FD_207224 | JGI IMG/M metagenome (GOLD analysis project Ga0307510, IMG submission 207224) | Populus trichocarpa ectomycorrhiza microbial communities from riparian zone in the Pacific Northwest, United States - 12_EM | ecosystem: Host-associated > Plants > Roots > Unclassified | place... | reverse complement strand
AACCCCCCCTAAACCCAGCTATAGCCAAGTAACTATTCAACGCCCTCCTGAGCCTGCAACAAAGCCTGGTCAAAGACCAGCAAACAAAGAGAATCTTCGAGCACGTGACCCTGGGAAATCCCCACCATGTGACCTAGCACGTGACTCATCACGTGACATACAAGCCCTCGAGCAAGCACGTGACTTAACAGCACATGACCGTGGGAACCTAACACATGACCTACCAAGGGATTGGTCATCTACACGATCACCTGATCATGCGCACTTTCTATGCGCGTCTCGTCCATTGATCGGCACGTGGAAAACTGTGGGAACGATCAACAGTTGATTTAGAATCAACAAAGTCACAAGACTTACTGCGGAACTGCGGCACAGTCCGCAGTTCATCTATTATTAGTTCGTGTCTATTCTTAGCTCAAGTCTCACCCATCTCTTGTATTATTACCTGCCCTAAAGGGGCACATGTCCACCCGTCTCTTAGTATTATGCCTACCCTTAACTATGCACAGACCACCCTGTATTAGTATATAAGACCTGTGAATTTGTACGAACAGTCCTCAGACTGTTCTCTTGTCTACCCTCACACTGGAGCCTCACAAAGCTCCCTCCTCATTAGCAGCCCGCCCCAACTATTACACCATCCCACCTCTCCTTGCCTTTTGCCTCTTCCTCCTCAACATCTCCTTGCTGCTCCTTTGGATCAGTCACCTTCAACTCCGCGCCATCGTCGAGTCTTGCTACCCATAAGTAGTGAGTTCCCGACACTAGAACAGTCTCTTATTGAAGCTGACTGTCGTCAGAAGTGTCCTCTCCCACTTCCTCTATCGCCTCCTGGTCGAATCTTGACAACGTCTACCAGCTCAACGTCCAAGCTGCTGGTCAAGCCATTGAACACTTCCTTCGGTTGCCCACCCAAACTTGGACTCATCACTACCCGTCGCCCTCCCAACCAAGCCCTGCCTCGTCCATTGGGGATCACAATCCCGCCTTCCTCGCTGCCGTCGCTGCCCCCCAGTCCCCCATCCTCTTTTCTCCTGTCCTCCAGTACCCAGGGTATACCGACGCCATTTCGCCCGGTATCTTGTTGGTCAACCCATTGACCGACTCCCCCGTTATCCCACAGTCCCCCACTTACCACGTCCGCTCTCCATCCCCCGATTTCCCAACTCCTGAAGGATTCCTTGGTCTTATCAACAAGGCCATCGCCCAGCTTGAGGAGAAAGAGAACCGACCCCCAGTTCCCACCACTCAAGACGCCTTCGTCCACGCCCATCTCGGTCACGACCTCCGCGACCACATCCCCCTCGACGACATTACCGTCGAGGAACTACCTGAGCCCATCCTCACTGCACCCATCCACCGAGTACCGTCGCCCTGTCCCCCCACTCCACAGCCACCTGCTCCTCTCCCATCTCTTCCCATCGAACCACCGTCTGACTCTGTTGCCGCCACTCTTTTCCCCCAGCTCTTTTCCACCCCCATCTGCACCACCGCAACCGACCGTCATCCGCACCAATACACAGTCGTTTACCAGAACGACCAGAAGCTTTGGTACCCCCAGGAAGAATACATAGACAAGGACTTCCTCTGCCTCATCCCGCTCCATAGTGATATTGCCAACTACCCCACCGCATACGTCACCCCATTCCGAGCCCCCATCTACCACAACATCCTTGTCCACTCCATCGGTACCCTACTTCCTCCCATCCACGTGTGCGCCAAAGTCGGTCGCCATCCCCATTCCGCCCATTTCCCCTTTGGATATTTGGAGTCATCATTTTTAGACTCCATCAAGTTCCTCTTCTCACGCTTTCCCCCCACCTGGTTGCAAGAGTTCGAAGGTTGCCAAGTTCCGTTGGTAGCTTACGATTTTCTAGACGGATGCGTTGCCCTTCTTTGTGGACACTTACATTTCACAGAAGAGGGTATTTTCTTTTTGAACCGTACGACTCGTATTGAGGACTTGCTACGTACACAGCCTCAATTCGCTCAGTTCACTTGTATTTCTAGGGTGCCCGTTAACCCCTTTAACTTTATTTTGCCTCCCGTAGAAACTCCTTTGTAATACTCAGTAAGTTTACAAAGGCTTAGAAGCGAAATACAGGGGCTTTAAGTTTTCTTTATCAGTGGAAAACTTAAGTGAAGTTCAAACTCAAGTTCAAAGTCAACTCCCTCCTATCGCTGACTTAAGGGATCAAGTTCAACTAACATATTGGAGTGATCATCACTTTATCACCCAAACTCTCCTTGATCAATTACCCTTTGGAGAAATCTTAGGAAGTTACCGCTTCTATCAATACGTCGATTACCAACTCCCAAGTCTTCTTGAAGCAGCAAGAAGAAATCTCCTTTATTGGATCCTCACCAATATCCGTCAATATAACGGAACTCCCACTGACCAAATCAGCCTCTTCTACAACGAAACCTTCCTCTGGCACTACAGTGCGCCAACATTTCGGGAAGAAATCATCACGCAAATTCAACAAGGGAATAGAGTTAGATTTCTATCCCGGTTTCTCCTGTCGCAAACCCAAGTTGAAGTGGAATTTAACGAAATTCGACTTCTCACAACAGGACCTATCGGATATCAATTTGTTTATACTGATAGCAAGGAATACTCCTATTCTTTCAACGCCGCCCTCTGGGAAACTACTATCCAGAACCACGAATTTGCACTCATCAACCCAACCCAGTACACCCTTCCCATTACTCAACCCAACGCCCAGGGTCGAGAACCCGAGTACCAAGCCCAACTCACCAGAATTCAGGCTCTGCCGAATAATATCCACGTTCAAGCTCATTACTGGGACAGCGTTGATCCCACTCCAGATACTACCTTGGAAGGAACCACTCAAGCTAGTACCCCGTTATCCAAATACCAACGATCCAGAGAATTCCAGTTTGCATCCCCACTTACCGCCATCAATTGTGGTTGTGGAATCAATATTTGTCACTGTGACAACAACCGACAACCAGGAACTCCTCCTACTCCATCCTATCTCCTTCTCTGGGATCCATGAGTCACAAGTCGACCCCTAGATGGTGTTCATTACAACCGACGAACTGGCGCATAGAAATCGCTCAGCACCAGCCCGAGATCCCCGAACCTTTGTTCCCTCTAATGAAAGAGGAAGAAACCGTCTTCGTCACGTAACGCCACTAGTTACTAGGACACCAAATAGTCCAGTACCCCCGGTACCAGCATACCCAAACATCAGTACCCCAAGTCGACAAATCGTCTCTGAAAGTGATATTCGCCCAAGGCAATTTGATCACGTAGTTGGAACCCCATTCCAACCATTCCTCCCTGAAGACACGTATCTTGCAAAGGCAACTCCTACTAGAAACCAAGAAGAACTACGTATCTTCAAGAACCACTGTCTTTATCTCCTCCAACATCGCCCAGACATCCATATAGATCACCTCTTTACAGACCTCTTTAAAGTTACCCCCTACCTGATCGTGTTCAACAGCTTCTTGTGGAAATATCAAACCTCCATTACTAACAAAGGTATACTGGAAGACTACAGACTCATTGACTCAGACCATTCTACGGAGTCTACTCATCTGTCCAAACAGTGTACCATATTTTATAGTTGGGAAGGAAATTTATATACAGTCACACTTATATGAATTTGTGGGAACAGTGCAAATCGCAATTTGCTACTAAATTCCTATTAACCAAAGAAGAACAAGAACACGTACCAGCCGTTTACTACGACGCCTTTGCTGCCAACAACAAAGGAAATCAAGTCCTCTTCGGGGTGTTCTCTACCTACGCCACCTATAGTGAAGGACCAGGACACTCTTGGAGATATCTGGACAACGGAGAAAAAGTCACCGCCAACGTTCTCACGGTTCTTTTCTCACATAAAGACCAAATTGAAGATTTTGACGCATTCCAAGGAACAGCGTTATACTGAGATAGATTTATCAAGTGGCATCAAACTGAAAACAAGTGGATTTATCTCAACCATTGGACAGTTCATTTTGAAAGCCCAAGCACATCTGACGCAGAAGATCACACAAAGACTGCCTCAGAGGGATCAGACGACAACCAATCAGAGGAAGAAGCGGAACAAATCGTACTTAAGGAAACCGACGAAGACGACACAGCGCAAGTGGAATCTCTCTTACAACGAGCAGAGTCCACTGTTACCTTGGCAATCCAGAAACTCCAGACAAGACTGAGCACCCCACGTCCTACTACCCCCCGTTCACAAACAAGTCCACTTCCTAGTAGTTCCCGATTACTCTCAGCCGACCCCACCCAGATCCCCACGCCACCAGTATCAAAGGGAAAACAACGTGCTCCCGCCCCACCGACACCTAGAACCAAGACATCGGGTTCATCTCAATCCGCACCAAGTACTCAGCCACAGTCAACCCAGCCTTCGACGCAACCACCAACCGGAAACACCCCAGGAGCTGCACCGCCGGTTATACATCACCCACCTGCACCAGGTCCACAAGCAGCACCACCTCCAGCACCGCCACCACCCCCACCCGTTGTCGCAGTACCAATGGCGCAAGCAAACACACCCCGTCTCATCGGCACAGCGCCCAAATTATATGACGGCCAGGGAAACAAGGCGTTAGCCTTTTGGAACATCCTGGAAAACTATTTTACGGTGAATGAAGACACATTCAATACTGATCACAAGAAAGTAGCGTCTGCCTTGACCTACTTTAAACGAGACATGCAGGCTGGCGAATGGGCTAGTGATAGAATGGCTATGGCCATTGCGGCCCAACCTACCAATTACGGAACGTGGCAAGCCTTTAAAGATGCCTTCAAAGTGCAATTCATTCCACCTCAAACAGAGTTGGAAGCACTTTCCAAGTTACATGCTACTCCACAAGGGAGTAGAGAATTCAATGAATGGTACCAAGAATGGAGCCAACATGCACAACGCACTAATGTGGATGAAAACACCAAGATGTTTACCTTCCGCAATGCTCTAAATGGAGCCATAAGCAATAAAATTGCTTCCCAGTCACCCCAACCAGCTACCTTGGCTGAACTGGTTGAACGTGCTCAAGACCTAGACAGAAATTGGCGCATGTACGCCAAACCACTAGGCAACCAAGGAAACCAACGCCAAATGCACAATCCTTGGGTTCGCGAATTATCTACGGAAAACAGTAACATAGAGATTAATGCTACCCAAGGACAACGACGTACCCTGTTCAAGAAACAAGGGAAACTTACCCCCAAACAGCGCCAATACCGCTTTGACAACAATCTTTGTATGTATTGCGGTAAACAAGGCCACAAAGCCATCGACTGTAAAGCCCCCGGACAGAAGAGGCCCGGAACATCCTTTACCCCAAAAGTCCGACAAATGGACATCGTCCCAGAAGAAGATCTGGACAAACTAAGCTTGAGTGATAGTGGAAGCAGAGTTACTTGGGCTTTCCACAACTCTTTCACTCCTCTTGAAGACCTAGATTGTTATGATCCACCCCAATTTTTCTCATCCTTGTCGGATCCCCTCCTCGTCACCCTACCCATGCCTAAGCGACCATTGTCATTGAACCCACCCGTCCTACCAGACCTGCCACCGCTACCGCCCAGTGAACCATCCAAACCATCATCATCCCTTGACCAGCCACCAGTTGAGCCCCTCGTCCCCATCCCATGGAACATCCATCGTCGGGAATACTCCTCAATGGAAGAGTACCAAGAGCCACCCCTAGTAGAGAATCCACTGGAAGACCCAGACAGTCCCATGGAGGACGCGCCGCCCTTAGAGCCACAACCAGTCACTCGCTATGAACCTGACATCCCCGGAGGACAGATACATACCTTGCCTCCAGAAGAGTCTCCTATCGAACCCTGGGAAGCATACCTCACTCAGCCCAGTAGTCCTGTGTCCCGCAAGCATTCCCTGTCACCCACAAGTCCCTCCTCAGCACCTATACGCCAACGCACTAGTAGAGAAGGCAGTTACCAGTCAATCACCCCTTCTGCCTCATCGCCCATAGCTGGCACCTCGCCCCAGAGTCAGGGCTACCAGTCGACCTCCCCCGGAGGATCCGCAGACAATCCCTCATCCACGCAGAGCTCCGCAGACGACGCGGATAGCGACATGGCCCTTAATTGGGTCACCATCAATACGGACTACCTTAAATGGTAGTTGCTTACACTAGACGCCCATTAGACCAGAAAGGGCACGCGGAGATCAGATCTCCTCGGATCAACTTCAAACCTCGTGGTCGTCATCGCATCATGACGACGCTTCTCTTCTTGGAATAACCCGCCGCCATTGTTCCCCGGTTAAGGATAGATTAGGCAATTCCCTGATCCCTTATTCGCTCTCGCTCATTCTCTATTGTTCGACTCATACAGACCGCAGCACTTGTCCGCGGAGTACCATACGATACAGACAGCCCCCTCTTGACCAGAAGTACCTACCTTAGTGACCATGGCCCGTGCGCGGTCGTGCTTGTATATAAGCGCCCTGTATTTCGACAGTCAAGCCCTAAGCTTGACTTGATTCTCAATATCAACATTCTTGAAAGCTCCCCAAGTGCCTCCCCTTTCCCTCATCTTTACATAAGCCTCTCAGAGTCGTCTCTAGCAACACTAGAGACTTCTACCTCTTCAGATACTCGCCACCAGTTCACCTCTTAGTACAAGTCGTACTATCAAGGCCCGTTGAAGCCTTAACATAGATGAAACTGGTGATACAACTGTATCATCTTTTGCCGGTTCTCTTCTGTAGCGGCATCTTACAGAAGAGATGTATTTGTATCCCGTTGTACCTCTAGCAAGATTGAACATCTCCAATCCCCCAAGATTCTCCATGTACCACCACATACGATTCGAAATATAAAATCCCCTGCTTTCCAATTGAAAGTTCGAATCGTCCTCAATGGGAAACAATTTGATGCCCATGCGTTGCTGGACAGTGGAGCTGAGGGCGTCTACTGTAACACCAGCTTTATCAAGAAATATGGAATACCCACTCATGCCGTCGATTGCCCTGTGTACCCAATTAATGTTGATGGAACATTAAACAAACAAGAAGCGATGTGCTATGCCGCCATTCTGCAAATGGGGATGAGCGTTGATCCAAATCATTGGGAAACCGTCGAAGTCGCCATTACAAACATTGGCCAAAGCAAGATACTCTTAGGCACAGACTGGCTAAGAGCACATAATCCAAGCATAGATTGGGGAGCAAAAACAATCAAATTTGATCGCTGCCCCCCTCATTGTCACCCCAATGACATCGAAGAACAAAATCGTCGTACTCGAGACCCTGCCCTACGGCAACTCCTTCCCCAAGATGAATGGGAAACCCAAGATGACGATATCCTGGATATTACAAGTCACGGTCTAGATGTGTCGCAGCACATTAGAGCCCATCTGGAACAATTCATGCCAGACCTTGATATTACTGTGTCACACCACAGGACAGTCAAGGAACAAGTCAGTCACAGTCCGACTATTCTAGACATGTCCAGGTCTAAAGAACAAGTTGGTCACAGTCCAACTACACGACAAGGTTCTAATCCATCACAACAAGTACAGAACCACCGAGAACACCCCATGGTTGCAAGAACTACAGTGTCCACAAGCCTTGCTAAACAAACACAAGTGAAATCCGAGGAAATCCCTCTGGAATTTCGAAAGTATGCGAAAGTCTTCTCAGACGAAGAAGCACAACGATTACCGAAGCACCAACCATGGGATCATAAGATCGACCTTATTCCAGGACTGATGATGAAGAAAACCTCGGTGTACAGATTGACACCGCCCGAGAAGGTTGCTTTACAAGAATACATTACCGATGGCCTAAAACGAGGCACACTACGAAGATCTGAAGCACCGGATGTGTGCTCATTTTTTTTCATCGACAAGAAAGATGGAAAACTACGTCCTGTCCAAGACTATCGACCGCTAAACATGATAACCAAAAAGAATGCGGCTCCAATACCCTTGATCCCAGAACTCGTCGATAAACTCCTGGGAGCGCGATTCTTTACCAAGCTCGATGTACGATGGGGATACAACAATATTTGTATATGCGAAGGCGACGAATACAAAACGGCCTTCAAGACACCCTTGGGCCTTTTCGAATCCCTAGTTATGACATTTGGTCTCTGCAATGCTCCAGCCACTTTTCAAACCTTCATGGACACAGAACTTGCAGATCTAATTGATACAGGTCATGTCGTTGTCTATCTTGACAACATTTTGATCTTTGCGCATACCATCACCAAAGTCATCAAATACACACATATGGTTTTACAGCACCTTTTGGACCTGGATCTCTATCTGCAACCCGCGAAATGCTCTTTTAACCAGACATCCGTCGAATATCTGGGTTTGATCATTTTGGAAGGAGAATTACGCATGGACCCTGTCAAACTCAAAGCGGTTTCAAACTGGCCTACACTGACCAAAGTCAAAAACATACAGGAGTTCCTTGGCTTCTGTAATTTTTATCGTCGATTTGTCAAAAATTACTCTGCCCTCGCCCGTCCTTTGTTCGATCTCACGAAAAAAGATACACCATTCCTATGGGGACCCACTCAAGCCCAAGCTTTCGCCGCATTACAAAATGCACTCACGACGTCCCCTGTGCTCCTCCTGCCTGATTATGGCAAACCTTTTTCGCTCATCATGGATGCCAGCGACTACGCAACAGGAGCAATCCTTGAACAGGATGATGCCCTTGGCTGGTCTCATCCGGTGGCATATTACTCGAAATCCCTGCAACCTGCGGAACGAAACTACGAAATCCATGACAAGGAACTCTTGGCCATTGTCCAAGCTTTGAAACACTTCCGCCATTACCTACAGGGCAATGTCCACCAAACATGGATTTTTCGACCATGCGAACCTCAAATATTTCACCACTAAGCAAACGCTTACACCCCACCAAGCACGCTGGTCCATCTTATTGGGAACCTATGATTATGTCATCATTCCTAAACCAGGCAAACTTAATCAAGCAGATGGGCTGTCCAGGCGTCCAGACTATAAAGACGGGATAGCATCCGAAAATGCGGAACGAGTCCTGCTTGATCCAGGAAAATTCTTGCTAAAACCAGAGCAATTCCATTTACGAGCCCTACACAACACGGCAATCCCCACAGGAATGGATGAAGAACTACATGCAGCACTTATGGAAGCTATCAAACTTGATAACACCACGGGAATGGGCGAAAAACTCAAAAAGCTCATCACTAGCGGACCTAGACAAGTCACCAAGGGACTAGAAGACTGGAACTATGAAAACGGATTATTCCTCTACAAAGGTTTGGTCTTCGTACCAAACAACAAGAATGTGAAACGGAAGATAACGCAACAGTTCCATGACAACATAATGGGACATCCGGGACAGTGGAAAACCATTGAACTCATTACATGAGAATATTGGTGGCCTGGAATCACTGAATTCGTAAAAGCATACATCAAAGGATGTGCAACTTGTCAAACCACCAAAATCAAACCTCCAGTCAAAGTCCCACTAAAACCAAATGAAATCCCTTCGGGAATATGGGAAACAATCACCATGGATTTCATCGTCGATCTTCCAACGTCAAATGGATATGACAGCATCCTTACAGTCATCAACTGTCATAGCAAAGCTATCATCCTAGCCCCTTGTCACAAAACAATCACGGCCGAGCAAACAAGCCAATTACTATTGGACTATGTATGGAAACGCACGGGTTTTCCATTGACAATAATCTCGGATCGAGGACCACAATTTGCGGCACAAGTAACACAAGAACTCTGGAGAAAACTGGGAATCAAACAGAAATTGTCGACTGCATTCCATCCACAGACTGATGGAGAATCCGAATGAGTTAACCAAGAAATCGAGCAATATCTTTGTATTTGTGGAAACTTCCAACAGAACGATTGGACCACCTTACTCCCCATCATCGAATTTGCACACAATGCACGACCACATCGCAGCACCCATAAATCCCCTTTTGAAGTCTGGTACGGGATACACCCAACCTTCAAACCCCCACTACAACTACAAACCAGACTACAAAGTGTGGACGAACGCGTCCAATATCTAGAACAAGTGCGCAAAGAAGTTATGGCAGCACTACATCTTGCCGCACGAGAAATGAGAAGCAGGGGCCCTGCAAAATCGTCACACCTATTCCACAAGAACGACCTTGTGCTCTTAGAAGCCACCAATTTACAAACTACCCACCCAAAGGCAAAACTTGCACCACAACGATATGGACCTTTCAAGGTCATTTGGACTTCGCCAACAAATTGTAAACTGGAGTTACCGCCACAAATGAGAATCCACCCAGTATTCCATAACTCCCTGTTAAAACCCTACATGGAGACTGCCGCACATGGACCTAACTTTACACGACCTCCCCCTGAAATCGTGGGAGAAGAAGAAGGTTATTACGAGATCGAGAAAATCCTCCAGTCACGCCCCACAAGAAACCGCAAAAGCACACAGTACCTAGTCCATTGGAAAGGATATACGGAAGCTGACCGTACCTGGATCCCAGCTAAAGAGCTGACACACGCCAAAGAACTGGTCAAACAATTCGAAGCTACGCAGAAAGCTGTGCAGAAATCCAAAGAGGGGATACGAACCTTGCAGGAGCAAGGGAAGCCTAAAGAGGGGATACTGTTGTGGACGAAGTCCACGCCATCTAGAAATCCAGTCCAAACCCCTACGAGTCCCACAAGAACCCCCCCTAAACCCAGCTATAGCCAAGTAACTATTCAATGCCCTCCTGAGCCTGCAATGAAGCCTGGTCAAAGACCAGCAAACAAAGAGAATCTTTGAGCACGTGACCCTGGGAAATCCCCACCATGTGACCTAGCACGTGACTCATCACGTGACATACGAGCCCTCGAGCAAGCACGTGACTTAACAGCACGTGACCATGGGAACCTAACACATGACCTACCAAGGGATTGGTCATCTACACGATCACCTGATCGTGCACGCTTTCTACGCGCGTCTCGTCCGTTGATCAGCATGTGGAAAACCATGGGAATGATCAACAGTTGATTTAGAATCAACAAAGTCACAAGACTTACTGCGGAACTGCAGCACAGTCCGCAGTTCATCTATTATTAGTTCGTGTCTATTCTTAGCTCAAGTCTCACCCGTCTCTTGTATTATTACCTGCCCTAAAGGGGCATGTGTCCACCCGTCTCTTAGTATTATGCCTACCCTTAACTACACACAGACCACCCTGTATTAGTATATAAGACCTGCAAATTTGTACGAACAGTCCTCAGACTGTTCTCTTGTCTACCCTCACACTGGAGCCTCACAAAGCTCCCTCCTCATTAGCAGCCCGCCCCAACTATTACACCATCCCACCTCTCCTTGCCTTTTGCCTCTTCCTCCTCAACATCTCCTTGC
>Ga0307510_10009838_pt1 | contig 11379 bp, 12 predicted proteins | sample 12_EM_MG_FD_207224 | JGI IMG/M metagenome (GOLD analysis project Ga0307510, IMG submission 207224) | Populus trichocarpa ectomycorrhiza microbial communities from riparian zone in the Pacific Northwest, United States - 12_EM | ecosystem: Host-associated > Plants > Roots > Unclassified | place... | reverse complement strand
GGAGGCGGCCGTCATGCCCGCCGACCGCCGCACCGAAGGCGTCGTCGAGATGATGCTTGACGCCACCCGCAATTTCGACCGGCCGCTCACCGCCGAGCGCCTTTTCGGATGGCAGGCAGCTCTGTTCCCCACTGGCTATTCCGGCTTGGTCGAGGTCACGACTGGCGGCTGGCGCGATGACGCTCACGGCCCGATGCAGGTCGTCGCGGGCGCCATCGGCCGCGAGCATGTTCACTATCGGGCGCCGCCAGCCGCTCGCATTGCGGACGACATGACCGCATTCCTTGGCTGGTTCGCCGCGCCACCCGCGGCGGACGGCCTGTTACGCGCCGGCCTCGCCCATCAATGGTTTGTCACCGTCCACCCGTTCGAAGACGGGAACGGTCGGATTGCGCGGGCTATCGCCGACCAGGCGCTCGCCCAGTCCGAAGGATCGCCGCAGCGCTTCTATAGCATGTCGAGCCAGATACGCCGCGAGCGGGCGGACTACTACGCCGTCCTGGAGCGCACCCAGCGAGGCGGTCTCGACATCACCGCTTGGCTGCAATGGTTTCTGGCTTGCTTCATCCGCGCCATCGACGGGGCCGAGGCCAGCAGCACGGCCGTTCTCCGCAAAGCTGATTTCTGGCAAGTGCACGAGAAGGTCGTGATGAGTAAGCGCCAGCAGGCGATCCTCAACCGCTACCTCGACGGGTTCGAAGGACATCTGACCGCCAGGAAATGGGCGACCCTCGGCAAGTGTTCACCTGCCTCCGCCCAGCGCGACATCGCCGATCTGGTCGACAAGGGGATCCTTCGACGCAATCCCGGCGGTAGCAAGAACACCAGCTACGCTCTGATCTGACTCACCGCAGCAAGCGACAGCCATGGCGCACACCGCGTCGCTCCGGTGATGTCCGCCCGCCACCACCGGCTCATCGGCGTTGTTGCCGATTCATCAGGTGCGGAGCCGAGGCCGCCGCCGGGGCGCCAACCAGACTGCCCATGTCCGCGGGCGTGAAGTGATAGAGTTGAAAGTCGGGTCCCAACTCGGTTTGCGCCCGGATTTGATTGGGTGTCAGCTCTGCGCCGATCCCGAATTTATCCTCGAACCGTATCTGGCCGCTCCTGCCATCCGGATACCAATAGCCGTCCAACAGAGGATCTCGGGATTTAGGCGCCCACTCCCTCGGCTGAAGGTTCACGCGGCTCCTGACGTCGCCAAGGGCTTCGCCGAGCCGCCCTTTGGCCGCGCTCGGCAGCGCGTTTGAAATGGCCCTGCCCCCGACCCCGGCCAAACCACCGACAATGTTGCCGGCAAGTGCGCTCTCTCCAGCTCGTTCCATCGAAATCGGCCGGCGATTGAAAATGTCCTGCGCGACGGACGTCACCGACGCTCCCACCGCGCCCGCACGCGCCGGTCCCAGTGGGAAAGTGGCGGCCCCGGCCGCCCCTCCCACCGCCGCTCCCAGATTGTCGCCCCACGACGAGCGACGGCCGCCAGCTGCCAGGTCTGACAGTGTCTGCACGCCCACCCCCATGCCCGCGCCGGCGCCCAGTAGCGCTGTCGCTTCCCGACCGGTCAGGGCCGACGCGCCCGGAAGACGCGGCGCTGCGGCGAGTGCTCCTTCCATGGGCCCGACCAGACCTAAGCCGAGCGCGGTCCCTCCAACCTGGCCCGCGCCCTGAGCAAAAGCGCGGTGCGAGGCGTCGTAGCGGTTGCGGGCTGTCCCTGGGCCATGTTTGCGTCATAGCGCTGCCGCCATCCACCAAGGCCGCCCGGCTGGATCAGAGCGTCCATACCCGCTGCCAAATGATCGGCCCCGCCGAACGTCAACACATTCGCCGCCCCTCGAACAGCGGTGTCAGCCTGCAAGGCGGCTTCACGCAAACCGCCCGGCGATCGGACGGGTACAGGCTTCGATAATGCGACCGGCTCCCGGCGTGACGATCGTCCGATCTGTTCAGTACTCGCACTCGCCCGCTTCGTTGCACTAAGGACCCGTGAACCCAACGCGTGAAGTTCCTGAGGCGTGCGCGCGACAAGGTTGACGCCCGCCCGGGTCGCGTCGTTCCAAGCCTCTCGCCCGGCATCTTCCACGTCCTGCCTGAGACGTCCGACCTGCTCGTTTCGTTCTCGAAACCACCGGTCCTTCTCGTCTTCCACGTCACGCAAGCGATCGCGCAAGGTCCCGGCCATCCCGTCTCCCCTGACATAAGGCATGTGGCTTCAAGCCGACCGGCGCCCGCCCAAGGCCCCAAGATCGGTACCCACAGACGCTATCACAGGCACTTTGATCTTTCAAGAACAAAACGCGAACTTATAGTGCCTCTTCGAATCGCTCTTGTGGCGATGGGGTGGCCAATGGACCTTCCCGACTGCAGCTCCGGTGGCCCCGAATCTTAGGGCGCTTTAAAGTCACGTCCATGAGAGGGGCGGATCTATGGGAACAATCTCAATCTGGCATATAGCCATCGTCCTGATCGCGTTGAGCACGATCATTCCTATTGCAAGAGTCTTGAAGAGGGTCGGACTGAGTCCGTGGTGGGCGGTCCTGTGCCTCATCCCGTTTGTCGGCTGGTTCGGGCTTTGGGCGTTCGCGTTCGCACGCTGGCCGGCAGTGGAACCGAGTAGCCGGGCGCCGGCGTCAGACAGCTAGGCGATCACGCCCCCGCCTCTGCGCGAAGGTGTCGGACCGGCCTACATCGGCGAGGCCATAGGCGGGGGCCGCTAGCGCGAGCACACTGTGTTTGCCGAGGCTGGCGACAAGACTCGCACTCAACCTTTCCATGCTAAGGCGTCCGCCGTGCGTGGGTTGGTGCGGGCGGTCGGGGTCGAACCGACACTCCAGAAGGAAGCAGATTTTAAATCTGCTGCGTCTACCAATTTCGCCACGCCCGCTTTGAATTCATTGGCGTAATCGGCCTCGACGAGCGCGTCTACACAGGCCCTAGACATAAAGTCTGATGGTATGTGACGGGCGCTGAATTCGTTGAAGAAAAATCTTCGATGACCAGCGTCGTCGGCCAACTTTTAAGTCGCACACGCCCCATATAACTATTTGATTATACGAGACTATCTATTTGGCGAAAGCAAAGTGTGCAAGGAAATGTACAAGTCGTTTCGCTTGCGGATCGCGCCCGGGCAGCGCTCGAAGCTCTACTCGCTGACAGGTTCCTCGGCGCCCACGACCCCTGTCAGCACCTCGTCGCTGCGGAACCACGCTACATCGTGGAACCGCGGATCGCGGCCGAGCTCCCGGGCGAGTTGGGTCAGGACTTCGAGATAGAGGCGGTGATATCCGAGGAGGCTCCCCATAAAAGTCCTGTCTTCAAAAACCATCACCCAACCCTCAATGAGGGTGACCTGACACCAAAGTCGTCGCTTCCCGAACTTGGCGTTCAGCTGCCAACCATGCTCATGGGCATAGATCGGCGGGCTGACAGCGCCTCCGAGCCGCGTGAGGATTTCACCGACCGCTGCCACGACGCTCTTTCCGCCGAACTGGAGGATTTCGTCGCCGGCCTCATTTTCGATATGATCGTCCGGCAGATCGGACGCGAACGTCGCCCAGGTCCTGACCTTCACGGCGGCCCCTCCCCGTTCCAAGCCTGATCGACAGCAGCCCCTGCGCCAGCCAGACCGGCGCCTGCGGCCGCCTTCAGAGGGGCGGGACTGCCGTACCAGGCTCGCGCGAGCGGATCATATTTCTTCCACCCCAGACCCTTTCCGCTCCAGCTGCCGCCCCCGAACTCCGCGGGCACCTTGCCGCCGTGATAGTAGGGGTCCACTCGGACGTGCGTTTCAAAGAAGTCGCCGGTGCTGATACTTGGCGGTTTGAGCAGGAAAAAGGGGCTTTCGCTAACCACCGGTGGGACAGGTCCTCCTCCGAGCCAGGCCGGCAGCTCAGTGCGTCGAGCGAGGACGTGGTGGCCCATTCCATTGTAAGGCGTCGCGAAATAGTCGGAGAGTCCAGTTGGATAACCTCGGGCCAGATACTTGGCCGCTCCCGCTCCCACCGAGGCCCTTCCCAGTTCGATTAACCCTTTTGCTTCGGCGCCGCCGTACAGCAGCGATCCGGCATCGAAGAGGGCTTCTCCACGGCCCAGGCCAATGTTGAAATTCCGCGCCGCCTCGCTCCCGAAAGTGTCGGCCGGCGGGCTCGCAGCTGGATCGGTCCTGACCTGGAACCGGTGTAGGCCTGCACCAACATCATCGGCGACCACGCTCGGGTTCGAAATCGCATTCGCGGCGTAGTCGACAATGCCCTTCCCGGTGCTGAAAACCTTGTCCCATGCCGCGTCGCCGCGAGGGCTGCTCTCCGCATCGTACGGGTCGAAAAGACGTGAAGCGAAGTCCAGACCGTGGACGACGTCCTTAGTAGTGTGCCACGCGCCTCGCATCGCGCCCGGCACTAAACCAGCCATCCGCGCCGCATCGCCGACGGCCGCCCTCGCTCCCGGGTTGCGATCAAGCCAATTTCCATGATGCCCGTTGTCCACTGTCGCCGGGCGAGCCGGACTAACACCATCAACCGGGGTCGAATGGGGACTCGGACCTGCTCCAAGCTTGAGGTTCCCATTCACTAAGCCAGCGCCGTATCGCATGACTTCGCTCGGCGTCCGCAGGATCAGGTCTTCGCCTGTCCTTGTCGCCCTGCCATAAGCGTCACGCGCGGCGGCTTCGGCCTCCTGCCCGAAATTTTCGACCTCGCGCTGTCTGCGCTTCACAAACTCCGCCATCGTTTCGCGCAAACCGCCTCGCGCTGGATTTCCATGTCGCCCCCATCATGTGAAAATGCCCGCGACGCCCAGCAGCGGGCATGGTCCGTTCAATCCTTCATCGTCTCACGAATGGCCGCAACGGTCAAGAACAAAACACGAACATACGACACATCGCCAAAGGACCGATGGCGGCGCTCGCGCGGATTGTATTGCAATTCGCGCTACGCTGTGGCATCAAGGGATGTCTCCAGGGAGTTCTCACATGCCCTCGCCCTTGTCGATGAGGTTGCCCGACAGTGACATTGCGATCATCGACCGCGCCGCGGCGTTGCGCGGCCGATCGAGGACAGATTTCGTCAGAGAGGCGGCCGTTCGCGCAGCCGAGGAAGTCCTGCTGGAACGGTCGGTCGTACGGATGGATTCCGAAGCCTTCGAGGCCTTCAAGGCCGCTATCTCTGCGCCGCCGCAGGCCGTGCCGGCGATGGTCGAGCGCCTACGTCGCAGCGCGCCCTGGGATCGAACCTGAGCGCTGGCCTTTGGGGGTCTCCGCTCCAGAACTCTTGGCGCCTGGCCATGATCTCGCGTCCTTCGACTGCGGCCAGCCAAGTCTGAACGCCTGGTTGAAGGAGCGAGCCCTCGCCAATCAGGAGAGGGGCTTCACGGTGGTGATCGTGGTCCATGAAGAAGGGCGCGTCGTCGGCTACTATGGCCTTGCCCCGACAGGCGTCGAAGCCTGGGCTGTCCCGCGTAAGATCCGCACGGGACAGCCTCCCAATCCGGTGCCTTGCCTGTTGCTGGGCCAGCTTGCGGTCGACAGGGACTACCAAGGCCGCGGGCTCGGCGACGCACTGGTCGGCCACGCCCTTGAACGCAGCGTCCTTGGCGCGGAGCTGACCGGCGGCCGCGCTCTGCTCGTCAACGCCATCGATGAACACGCGGTCAAATTCTGGCGGTCTTGGGGCTTCGTCCCCTCGCCCTCGGATTCATTCCAATTGTTCCGCTCTCTGCCGGACATCCGAGCTTCGCTGCAGGCCGCAGGCAGGTTGCGTCGCGGACCCGAGCTGACCTAACGTTGAGTGGCCGCCCCCGGTCACCGCGAAGGCAAGAATTCCATGGTGCGGGCGGCCGGGATCGAACCGGCACTCCAGAAGGAAGCAGATTTTAAATCTGCTGCGTCTACCAATTTCGCCACGCCCGCACTTTGATTTCATTGGCGTAATCGGCCGCTTCGGGCGCGTCTACACAGCACTTGCACGCTGTGCTTCGCTGCGGATCAGCGGCGCTGAAATCGTTGAAGAAAATTCTCCGCGATCCGACTTTTCGGACTGTTTTTAAGTCCGCTGCGTCTACCAGTTCCGCCACGCCCGCCCGGAACCGCTGCCTGAACCGCTCGCGGGCTGCCTAGACGCCTACGAATTTACGCAAGCGGCGTCTAGCTCGCCGCGTTCCTCAGGCTCGCCACCTGCTTCACGGTGACCTTCGACGGCTTGGCGCCGAAGCGGGCGGTGACGTAGTTGGCCACCGCCGCGATCTCGGCGTCGCTATAGGTGTGGCCGAACGCCGGCATCACCGCCAGGCCCTCCGCCGTGCGGCGGTTGGCGCCGGACATCACCACCTGGGCGACGTTGGTGGCGCTGGGGTCGTTGACCGCGCGCGAGCCGCTGAGCGTGGCCAGCGCCGTCAGCGATCCCGCCCCGCTCCAGCTGTGGCAGCTGGCGCAGGCGCCTTCGAAGACCTGCTTGCCCAGCGGGTTCGCGCCGTCGGCGACGCCCAGGTTGTGGGCGGCGGGCGCGGGGTCCGTCCTGGGCGGCGGCTGCGAGGGCGTCGGGACCGGCGGCGCGGTGCGCAGATAGACCACCATGGCCTTGATGTCCGACGGCGTCAGGTGGCCGAGGCTGAGGTCGACCGCCTCGCCCATCGGGCCGGCGGCCGTGCCGCGACCTGGCGCATGGCCCTGCGACAGGTACTGGGTGAGCTCGGCGTCGCTCCAACCGCCGACGCCGGTCAGCCGGTCGCCGGTGATGTTGAACGCCCGCCAGCCGGCCGCCACCGCGCCCGAATATTTGCGGCGGTTCGCCAGGCCCTGCATCAGGTTGCGCGGGGTGTGGCAATCGCCGCAGTGGGCCATCGCCTCGGAGAGATAGGCGCCGCGGTTCCACTCGGGGCTGCGGTCGGGGTGCGCCTCGAAGCGGCGGTTCGGATTGAAGAACCGGCTCCAGATCCCCATCAGGCCGCGCTGGTTGAACGGGAAGCTGAACGTCAGCGCCGGCCTTTGCCTGTGCACCGCCGGCAGGCTGGCCAGGTAGGCCCGGATCGCCAGCGCGTCGGCATCGGTCATCAAGCTGTAGGCGGCGTAGGGCATGGCCGGATAGAGCCGCGCCTTGGGGCCGATCCCTTCATGCAGCGCGCGCAGGAACTGGGCGTCGGTCCAGGCGCCGATGCCGGTCTCGCGATCCGGCGTGATGTTGGGTGAATAGAGAGTCCCGAACGGCAGCCTGAAGGCCAGGCCGCCGGCGAAGGGGGCCCCGCCCTTGGCCGTGTGGCAGGCCTGGCAGTCGGCGGCGCGCGCCAGGTACTGGCCCCGCGCGATGGGGTCGGCGGACGCGAAATCGGCCGGGACGCCGGCGGGTGAAGGTCCCTCGTAGTCGGCGAGCGTGACCTTCCGGCCCCCGGCGAAATCCAGCGGGCCGGGCCCGAAGGCGATCCAGGCGAAGACGCCGGCGGCCAGCACCGCGACGACGCCGACGGCGACCAGCAGGGCTCTCACGTCGATGTCCTCCCGGCCAGGACGTCGCGGTCGATGGGAAGCTTGCGCAGGCGCTTGCCGGTGGCGGCGAAGATGGCGTTGGCCAACGCCGGCATGGCGGCCACGACGCCGGCCTCGCCGATGCCGCCGGGCGCCTCGCCGCTCGGGATGATGTGGACCTCGATGGGCGGCGTCTCGTTGATGCGCAGCATCCGGTAGTCGTGGAAGTTGCTCTGCTGCACCCGGCCGTTCTCGACGGTGATCTCGCCGAACATCGCCGCGGTGAGGCCGAAGACCAGCCCGCCCTGCAGCTGGGCCTTGATGGTGTCGGGATTGACCGCGATGCCGGTGTCGACGACGCAGACCAGGCGGCGCAGCTTCACCTCGCCATTCGGGTCGACGCCGGCCTCCGCCACCGTGGCGATCCAGCTGGCGAACGAGGGCTGGACGGCGACGCCTCGGCCGACGCCTTTCGGCAACGGGCCGCCCCAGCCGGACTTCTCAGCCGCCAGTTTCAGGGCCGCGGCCAGGCGGGGCTGCTTGCCCAGCATGCCGAGCCGGAACTCGACCGGGTCCTTGCCGGCCTTGTGCGCCAGTTCGTCGATGAAGCTCTCGATGACGAAGACGTTGTGCGCCGGCCCCACCCCGCGCCAGAAGCCGGTCGGCACCCCCGGCGGCTCCTCGCGGACGAACTCCACCTGGAAGTTCGCGATGTCGTAGGGCATGTCGGCGGCGCTGTCGTAGGCGTCGAAGTCCTTGCCGTCGACGAAGGCCGGCGGCAGCCAGCGGGCCAGCACCGACGAGCCGGTGATCACGTGCTTCCAGCCTACTATCTTGTCGCCGTCCAGCCGGGCCGACAGGCGATCGTGCCAGGCCGGGCGATAGAGGTCGTGCTGGATGTCCTCCTCGCGCGTCCAGACCACCTTGACCGGCCCGTCCACGTGCTGGGCGATGCGCACCGCCTTGGTGACCGGATCGAACTCCAGCCGCCGCCCGAAGCCCCCGCCCAGCAGGTGCTGGTGGACGATGACCTTGTCCAGCGGCAGGCCGGTGATCCGCGCGGCGTCGGCCTGGGCGCGGCCCATCACCTGGGTCCCGGTCCAGACCTCACAGCTGGTGGGCGTCACATGCGCCGTGCAGTTCATCGGCTCCATCGTCGTATGCGCCAGGAAGGGGACGTCGTAGGTGACCTCGACGGCGTCCCGGCTCAGCGACTTGGCCGCATCGCCCACCGACTTGGCCACCACGCCCTTGCGCGCGCTGGCGGCCACCAGCCGCTCGCGCACCTGGGCGGTCGAGACGCCGGCGTTGGGCCCCTCGTCCCAGGTGATGTTCAGCGCCTTCAGGCCCTGCAGCGCCGCCCACATGTGGTCGCCGACCACCGCCACCAGGTCGTCCAGCACCACCACCTGGCGCACGCCGGGCAGGAGCCTGGCCTGGCTGTCGTCGACGCGTGCGACCTTGCCGCCGAACACCGGGCAATGGGCGAAGGTGGCGAACTTGCATCCCGGCGGCAGGGCGTCGATGCCGTACTTGGCCTGACCGTTGACCTTCTCCGGCGTGTCCAGCCGCTTCAAGGGCTTGCCGATCAGGCGGAAGGCCTTGGGGTCCTTGAGCGGCGGATCGGCCGGCGGCGTCAGCCCCGCGGCCCGGCCGGTCAGCTCGCCATAGGCGATCCTGCGCCCGCCCGCATCGTCGATCACCTGGCTGGCCTCGGTGCGCAGGCTGGCCGGGTCGGCCCCCCAGCCTGAGGCGGCGGCCTGCACCAGCACCGCCCGCGTCGCCGCGCCGGCCTTGCGCAGCGGCGTCCAGAAGGCGCGGATGGAATTGGAGTTGCCCGTCGCCTGCACGCCCAGCATCGGGTTGGCGTAGGTCTTCTCGTCGGGCGGCGCGTGTTCGACGGCCACCATCGCCCAGTCGGCGTCCAGCTCCTCGGCCAGGATCATCGAGATCGAGGTGTAGACCCCCTGCCCCATCTCCACCTGCGGCATGATCAGGGTGACCTTGCCGGCCCGGTCGATGCGGATGAAGGCGTTGGGCGCGAAGCCGGATCCGCCGGGCGCCGCGGCCCTGGCGGGCGCCAGGAACCCCACCATCAGGCCGCCGCCGACCGCTGCGCCCACCTGCAGCAGCGCCCGGCGCGACGGGGCGAGATTTCGGGCCTTGGGATCGATCGAGACAGCCATGGGCGGACCTCTGGAGTGATCGGGCGGGCGGATAGGCCGGGTCAAGTAGCCTTGGCGGCCTGTTTGATGGCGTCACGGATGCGCGGGTAGGTGCCGCAGCGGCAGATGTTGCCCGCCATGGCGGCGTTGATGTCGCTGTCGCTCGGCGAAGGCGTCGCGGCCAGCAGCGCCGCGGCCGACATGATCTGGCCGGACTGGCAGTAGCCGCACTGCACCACCTCCAGGTCCAGCCAGGCCTTCTGGACCCTGGCGCCGGCCGGGGTCGCGCCGATGGCCTCGATGGTGGTGACGGCCCGGCCGCCCAGCGACCCCACCGCCAGCATGCACGAACGCAGCGCCGCGCCGTCCACATGCACCGTGCAGGCGCCGCACTGGGCGATCCCGCAGCCGAACTTCGAGCCGGTCAGCCCGAGCACGTCGCGCAGCACCCAAAGCAGGGGCATGTCCGGCGGGACATCGACGTCATGGGCCTGGCCGTTGATCGTCAGCGTCAGCATGGCCGATCCTTTCCCGCGCAGTTCCCGCGCAGCCGTCCGCCTCCGGACGGCGCCGTGGTCAGGCCAAGCCTAGTCGAGGTCAGCAGGACTTCCAGAAAAATCCGATCGTCCGACGCCATCGTATTGGGCCGGGAGCCGGGGGGCGTGCAGCGCTAGCTGAGGTAGCCCATGCTCGGGCGGCCGGCGGGGCGGCGCAGGTCGTCGTTGGCGGTGCGCATGGGTTTGCGGATCTCGCCGCCCAGCCGGCGCCAGACTTCCTTGAAGAGCTCGCGGATCTCGCCGGCGGCAGGGCCATCCTGGTCGATCTCCAGCACCGAGCGGGCGTGGGCGAAGGCGGTCTGGTAGATCATCCGCGAACGGAGCGCGATCGGGATGACCGGCAGGCCCGCGAACCGCAGGGCCTCGAAGGCCTTGACCACCGCCGGCGGCTCCACGCCGTTGCGGGCCGGCGTGCACTGGTTCAGCACGATCATGCCGTCGCGGCCCAGCCGCTGGATGATCGCCACCGAGCGGACGGCGGCGGCCAGGTCGAGATAGGTGGGGCGCGAGACCGCCAGGCAGAGGTCGGCGACCTTCACCGCCTCGGCGACGTCGGCTTCCGGCGCGGCCGGGGTGTCGATGATCAGGAGGTCGGCGCCCGCGCGGCGCGAGGCCTCGGTGAGCGTGAAAAGCTTGGAGGCGCTGGTCTCGAAGATCAGGCCCGCGGCGTCCTTGCGATCCCGCAGGACCTCGCTGGCCGAACGCAGCGGATCGGCGTCGGCCAGCACCGCCTTCACGCCCATGGCGCGGGCGGCCAGGGTCAGGTTGACCGCGACCGTCGTCTTACCGGCCCCGCCCTTGCGGGACATCACCGCCAGTGTCTTCACCGTGCCCCCCATCGGTCGCACGCCCTCGGGAGGCGGCGTTATCCACCGATAGTGCACAGACTTGTCCACAGGTGTGAAGGGGCCTTTGCCTGGCCCCCTCCGCAACGGGACGGCCGCTACGCCGCGTCGATTTCGCGCGCGTTCTCGATGCCCGCGCCCTTCAGCGCCGCGATCAGCTCGTCCACGGTGCCGGCCAGCTCCACAGGGTCGCGCCCACGCAGCACCAGGTTCGAGCCATAGCCCTCGGGCCCGAAGAACGGATAGCTCCCCAGCGACATGGCCGGATGCGCCTTGGCCACCGCCTCCAGCGGCGCGGCGATCACGCCCTCCCCCGAGCCCTCGACCCGCACGGTGCGCGAGACCGTCACCAACCCGCCCCG
>Ga0307510_10009837_pt1 | contig 11379 bp, 9 predicted proteins | sample 12_EM_MG_FD_207224 | JGI IMG/M metagenome (GOLD analysis project Ga0307510, IMG submission 207224) | Populus trichocarpa ectomycorrhiza microbial communities from riparian zone in the Pacific Northwest, United States - 12_EM | ecosystem: Host-associated > Plants > Roots > Unclassified | place... | reverse complement strand
ATAATTTATCAATAATCTGAAGTTGGCTACTGGCGGCAAGCTAGCGAGCGATAATATAATTTACTTGTAAAATATTATTAATTATCGCTAACGAACCCAAATTATCATGGGGGCACTTTCCTGATGTCCGACTTTGGGATATCTCAACATACGACAAAGAAATGTGCGTGTGCCCCGCTCATGTCCTCATACTTCTCCCCTCCCCCAGCTGACTCGCGCTAGCCATTACTACAACTCGAAAGCACCCATGCCTCGATCCGGTTCTGTCGCGTTCTCAATAACCCTATCCTTCTGTTACTCCACCAATAGGGCCCATTAATACGAGATTGCTTGAACCTAGTTCATCGATTCCATTCATCTGAACTGCTGGCATGTAGCGATATCTGACAAGGGACAGAGCTAAAACCCCTCTTAGGCAGTGACCCTGTTCCCTGCCTACACGTAGCACCCCCCTCACGCAGACTGCAGAGCGGATACGATATGAGGCGGACACCCCGCATTTTGTGAAGTGAATGCCAGCCTGGCGGCCTCTCTGTGGGCGGGCTGACACATGCCACAAGTTGCCATCCACTATTAGTAGTTGTAAGTTGCGTTCGAAGGTCCCAGCAGTTTACTTCCAGCTAGAGCAGGCAACTCTTGGTATTCCAGTATCGGATTCCACCCCTCCCATACCTCGACCTCGAGATCATGCTATGACGTGGCACATTTCGGCCGGATGAAATCTCACTGTACCTGCGTGTAGAATCGGGTGTCAAAGAAGAGGTGGAGGGGCGGAGATGGGGTCTGCATTTCTATCTACCAGTATGCTGTACATGATCTCCATGCGCTATCTTGCATTACTCCATCAGAATGTCTCAACTGACCTGCTGTGCTGGGAGGGTCATCTGTACTATTAGAGACGTGCCACGCAGTAGTTGCGTCAGTAGAATCTGATTCCGAACACTACCCGTTCAGTGTTTTTGGCGGCGATACCACACTTTGACTTCGAACGATGCCGAAAGGTCATTGTCGTCAAGGGGATGGGTATTAATGATGGTGGGGCCGAGTATCTTCAGGAATCCACTGAGCATGGAGCCGTGCTGCCAAGGCGATGGGATGATCGGAGTTGCCTCAGACGCAGGAAGTCCAGGGTTTCGGGTAATGCAATACACGCAATGTAAATTTAAGGCTGTTAGTTTCGGACCCGGTATATTTGGGGACTATAGGATACTCATCTAACCTGCACTACAAGTAGTCGGACGTTGTCCTGCAAGGACGTAGCAACAAACGTCGAGCGCATCATGAATGGTCCTCGGTAGCGCGACATATATGCGACAACGTCGTTTGAAGATCAAAAGAAACTAAAGGTGCAAGGACCTGCTGCGACAGGTGGTGGATAGGCTGCTGCTATGTAGCGGTGGCAGATGGGAAGGAGTAGCTGTGCCGTGGCAGCGCCGATGGCACAGAACTGAAGACAATGTCTGTCCTAATTTCTCCAGACATCGTCATTGTTGTATCACTATTATCTCACTGAAGAAGTCCTCCAAGAGCCTGAATGACGAACTCGAGCAGTTGACGTTCTTGGGTGAGGGAAAAAAGAGCCATGCCAGTGGCTTCCCAGGCCGAAGTGGGAAGGGGAGATGTCTGTGAGTTAAGTCACTTTCATCGTCTTGAGTGGTGCAATTTGAGAAGCAATGGCAAGGCTTAAAGACGGTGGTCGAGAAGAAGAGGAAATCAGTCGTGCTCTCAAAGTGCTGAGAATCGGCAGAATTGAATTGGTGATCCTCCGAGTCCGGCGCGCTGGTTGGTTCCGAGCCCGCACGTCTCTGAGGGTTGCCATACGATGTCTCAAATACACTACCAGAACTCGATGATTCGGTGGATATGTAAAAAGTGACGATATCGTCCCTATGGATGGTAGCAGTGATGGAGCCAGGACCTACGTTGGTACTTGATCAATACACGATACTGAGCTGAGGACGCAGTGACAGTACTGGTACTACAATGGCACGAAATCCACTGACACATGCTGCCGCCTCGCTTTCGGATGCAACCATGTTACCCGTGGGTTTCACGGACCAGCGCATCCGGGCTATTCTCAAGAAGAACGCGGGAGACTTCTACATGCCCTGATTTCGATGCATAATGTAATAGAACGTACCCGTCGTCGTCCTGAGCCGCTACATCTACGCCACGCTCCAGAAGGAAGCACACGAGTTCCATATGTCCTCTCATTGCCGCAAAATGCAGCGGGGTCTGCCCGTCACTGTCCCGAGCTTCCGCGTCCGCCCCACGCTCGAGAAGGAGGCGCACGATTTCCATATATCCCCCAACCGACGCCATATGCAGTGAGGTCAACCCATAGTCGTTCTGGGTTATGGAGTCCAAACCGTGCTGGAGAAGGATGCGTACGACACCGATATGTCCCCCAAGCGACGCTACATGTAATGAAGTCGACCCGTCCGAGGTTGTGGCCGTGGCATCCACACCATGCTCGAGAAGGATACGTACAGCTTCTACATGTCCTGCGAGTGATGCTAGATGCAAGGGTGACCCATAATTGTTATCAGCTGTCATCTCTACGCCGTGCTCAAGAAGGACTCTGATGGCTCCCGTATGACCACCGAGTGAGGCTGCTTGTAATGGAATGAACTCATCATCCGCTTGGACTGTTAGATCTGCGCCGCGGTCGAGAAGGTCGCATGCGAGTTCGATATTTCCATCAAATAACGCCCGACTCAACGGAGGCCACTTGTTGATGTTGCCTTGCGCAAAACCCCCACCACAACCAAACTCGAGAAAAACCCTGGCGACTTCCGGGTGCCCGCATTGATACGCCAAGAAAATGGCGCCGATGTCTTGGTCGTCGTCGAGAATGGCATTTGCTCCACGCTCCAGAAGGAGACGTACGGCTTCCATATGCCCCCCGGTTGATGCCATGTGCAACGGAGTGGACTCGTATTTAGTCTGGGCATCCGCATCCGCGCCGTTGTCGAGAAGGACACGAATGACCTCCACATGTCCCCTTCTAGACGCGAGATGCAATGCGGTCGATTTGTGACCAAAGCATTGAGTGTCCAAGTCTTGTGAATGTTCAATGATGAGGAGTTTCACAACGACGTCTAGGCCACACAGTGCTGCATAATGCAGCGGAGTTCCCCTAGGTTCTGATGGCCTTTCTCCTCGCTTTTCCCGACGCCAATATCGGTCCTCCAAATCGTGGATCCACACCCAAACAGAGAAGTGGTATTTGTTCGGGTCAAACAATCGTTTCATCCCATCCTCCACTGTTCGAGACACGTCCTCAAACCGCGCATGGTCGACCCAGTGCTCCGCGGCATATTCAACAAGAGGGAATCTCTCAAGGTCGCCCGTGGTGATGTTTTTGTCGAGGTGTAACAGTATGCCGAGGCAGACTTGCGCAGCGATGGTATGAGCGTATGTAATAGAGATGTGATAACGGTGGAGAATATTGTCATTTGCTTTGGCAAGCCGGGGAGATGTCAAGAACTCCTTGACCGAAAAATGGGAAAATTGTACCACAGGAGAACCATGGAAATCGACAACCGCCAGCAAACTTGACGTTGCAGACAACACCGCGTCAACTGGGTCTTCAAGGAGCCAACCTGCACAAAATTTGGGAATTGGCCCTGTTGCGAAGTCAAATCCGAGGAATTGTGCGAGTTCTTGTACACGGAGTGGGCGTGCAGCCACTGCGACGACTTGGAAAAGACGGTGGGCCAGTTCCCAACTTGCTTCATCAATATCTTTTAACGACCGATCATACGTCTCATCGAGCGTCTCCGGTAGTTCTTCCAGAGCGCGCCGGATACGTCCCGGGAAGCAGCGACGAAGGTAGCCTAACTGACAATCGACCCACCGAAACCTACAGTTGATGTGAACAGGTGTCATTAATACCGAAGCACGAGTAGCTTACATGCCATCAGCTTTGCTTGTGAGCGCCTCGATGACAAGTTGTTTGTCGGCCGTATTCCATCGCCGCATCGTTCGGTCCGTTTTAACCACCGATTTTATGTAGTGCTCGATGTCTTCCATTTGTCCGATCGCGTCATGTAGGGAAATGGAATGGAATGCCAAAGGATCGAGGACAGCCTTGACGCCCATCTCGGGTCGGCTAGTGATGCAAATACGCAGTTTCGGAACTTGTGAGTCAACGAGCTCCTCCACAAGTATCAGAACTCTATCGCGAGGGGTCGACAGAGATGATATGATTGGACATTCGTCCAACGCGTCTACAATCAGGTATACTGGTGCTTGTCTCGGCAGCCTCAGCATTTCCTTTAAACACTTAGAAAGTGTGTCGTCGCTGGGCTGCCTCGAACCATTGTGGTGGTCCAAGTACAAGTTTGATAGAATGTCACAGTATGAGTCGGATTGATGACAAAGTTGGACGAGTAAAGATGAGAGCAGCCCACGAAGGTCCTTCTTTTGATCCTCGCGAAAGTCACAATAGAAGAACGCCAGCGATGCGAGTCCCAATTTCCGCATACCTTCGACATCCTCGATGATTGATGAACTGTCAGACGCTATGAGTTATGAAGACAGAAATATTGCAAGGTTAGCGTACCAAAGCACACTCTTCCCCGTGCCCGCTACGGATGGGGGAAACCATCAGTTCGGTAAGAGCATTCGGGCTGAGCAAATACCTACGTTTGCCGTGAACCCACAAAAGGGAACTTGGACCAGACGACTTCCACTCTGAGAAAGCGTTACTAGTAATAAACCACGTCGCGGTCCCTGTGTGTCGCGACCTGCAGGCAATATTGTGATTTTTCCATGGATCGGGCGTAGAGAGCCATCTCTGAGAATCTTCCCGTAACTTGTCACCTGCGGCGCAATCTCAGTGCCTTGTGACCAGAAAAACATGAAGGATGACTCACGATTCGACTTGTTCATGTCGTTCGCAATTTTATGGATAGTTTCTAGCGCTGAGTCAGACACAGAATCAACTTATGTCGCCAACAAAAGGTACCAAGGATATCTCGGATACTGTCGATCGATGTTTCTTCACCTAGAAAAAAAAAACACTCAATTGCCAGTAGCAAACAAGCGATGTGCGTTTACTCACCGTTCATTACTGCCCTCATATTTTGGACGAGTCCGTAGACCACCTCCAGGGTCTGTGCTGCCGTCGTCCGAGCCTCATCGACGGTGAGCCGACCTAACCTGTCTAACACGGCCTCGACCTCATTCTCTCCTAACAGCTTCTTTACCAGTTTCACTATCCTGCATTCAGACCAGTGCTTATAGATGGCGAGACACTCACTCGGTCGCTTCTGTTTGATCTGTTTTGTCACCAGGGCGAGCGTGGAAATCATTTCCACCATGATTTTCACGATCATCTCGGTCATAGCTCCCGTTAAAGGAACTCTGGTATAAATATCGAGGCGGTTCATGAAGTGTTCTATCGATTCGAGAAAATCGACAAGAGCATCATAGCTGGTGCTGACGTCCTTGACCGCCTAGCCCACTTGCATGTCACTAGGACGTACACGTGGGAAATAAAGAAGGATCATACGGCAAGAAGGATGGCAAATCCAGCGAATATGGCATTCGCAGGTGGGAATGGCTGCGAATACAGTATCAGAAATTTGGGGCATCTACTCGATACCTTCCGACGTACCAGCCCAATAGCCTCGCCAATGGCGGAGTTCTCCGAGAGCGCATACAAAACTGACACGACAGTTTTCAGGGATTTCATGATTCTACCCTCTCCACCTCGGAAATCGCTGAACCCTCGTGCTTGCTCTTGGAGCACGGTGGTAACAGACTCGACTGAGTCGCAATGTTGGAGTTTCTCAGCCAGCGGGTGGCTGGACAATATGATGCAGGTCTGGCTTTGGTAGTCTTGCAAGGCGGAGTCGAAGAGGGCTCGAAAACGCGATGATTGTGACTGATCATCCATATGGTTGGGGGGAAACGATGGTTAGACAGCAGATGATTTTAGAGGGAAGAAGCGAGGGTCAGCGACTATGATATCGACAATTCAAAGCCAGACGCAAGTCGCAGGGTAAATTCCCCAAAAGGTGGGCGTAAAGTTGAGGGTCGAGGGTTGTGGGTGTTTGGTTGCGTTTGCATGCGCTTTACAGCGTGAGTAAGGGAAGACTAAGGGAAGTTGAAGAAATGATGAAGTAAGGTGTTACAAGACATGGAGCATCGGGGTTCCTGATTTTAGCTGGTTGTATATGTCGCCTCGGGAGGCTGCAGAAGGGACAAATTACAGATGAGATCTCCAAGTTTCCCCGTACGTTGTCATGATATTTATTTGTGAAGTTATTATCCGTGCCATAACCGTGCTCTCAGGCTATCCATACCTTGATTCATACGCCGAAAGCACCATTCACGATGTGCGCTGGTGCCTCATGAAAGCAGACTCAATTTCTCTCAGCGCGAGGTATAACATACAGAGGGCTACATAGTTTCTAGCCAGGGAAAGAACGAAGAATTTATGCAGCAATCTCGCGAAGTCGCTGAGCGGGTTGTGATGTGTCAGCGCCGCGGGCGCAACATACTTTACCGCTCCCGCCCCGCCACCACCTTCCAAACCCACCCAACGCGTTGCTCTGGCCCACGCTGCTCACACATACTCACCTTCGGTACGCGTGACAGCGGCGCATCGACCTCGTCCCCCTCTGCCTACTCCTCATTGCAATCACCGTGTCCTGTGACTCGAAAAAAAAACCCTCTACGACTCAACCCCGACGCGCTTCGTGCGCGGATCAATAGACACCACACGATGACCCACGCCTGAGCCCGCACCCACGCCGATTCCCTCCCCTTTTCCTCCTGCGGCGCTCCCGCCAGAAAGCGCCGCACCGCTCCTACCCAGCGCAGGAAACGCGCCCTCGGCGAGACGAAGCGCCTCTTCCTCCCTCTCGCGTCCCTCTTGTTCCTCCACGAGCATTTGCGCGCGCAGCTCCTCGAGCCGCGCAACGAGCAGGTTACGCGCGGGCGGTGATAGGAGCGGTGCGCCCCTGGGTGGGCAGGCGCGGTATGGGGGGTGTTGGGCGCAGAGGACGAGGCCGCAGGATGTGCAGATGGGTTGATAAGGCGTGCACGCGGACTATGCGGAGGAGTGGGAGGTGGCATAGAATCAGAATATGACGATGATGACGGATTGGTGGTGTGTCCCCGAGAAACAAAGAAAGATGAAAGATGAAACGTTTACCTTAGCAGAAGCACATATTGGAATCGACGGCGACGCCAGGCGTCGTCACCGTCGCCTCCGCGGTGGTGGTAGTGGTGAGACGCGCGATGAGCTCATCGGGCCTGCGCACCGCGTGGGGCTCGGGTGTGGCCACATTGCCACCTCTTCCTTTTCCCTTTCCCTTTCCCTGACCCCTTCTGACTTTGCTGGTTGCGACGGCTCAGAAGGGCGGATATGGTTAGAGTCGAGGGACCCGCGAGGAGAGACCCATGGTGTTCCGCGATGCGGCGGTATGGTTTCGGTAAGTCGTTGGAAAGAGATCCCCAGAAAACGAGTATCTCCGACAAGACCGTTGTTTTGAATGCGGTAGACACGAGGCCATCTAGCTCACGACTGCCTAACTAAGAAAGCTAAGGCACGCACAGTGCAAATTGAAGAAAATGACCTCCCAATCGATGAGGAAGACGGAAGCCTCACCTTGTATAATACAGGCTATTGCGCATTCTGTAGTTTGTTGTACACGACTCACGAGAGCTTCTCGAATCCCAACACGGGCCGTAAGAACTTATCTTCAGCCTCGCCCGACATCTTAGTCCGCCATAGAGTGACTAGCTAATTTGAAAATCCGAACGGACTTAACGAAGAGTGAGCGTCACAAAAATCCAGTGTCTGAAAGTGGCTTGCCCCGAGTGACTGCCACATATAATTGAGAAAGATTGGCTGGTCCTCATTGTGAGATTTTTCTCGAGTCACTGGACCATGCCTTCTTAAAATTTACCATGCGGTCTTATTGGATATCAAGGGTCCCTGTCTAAAATTGTGAAGGAGAACAGAGGAAGGGGAAAGGAAGGGGGAGCAAATTTCTATTTTGTCTCATCAGTAGTTCATGCAATGTTCATGTCTCGTCGGTGGTGCATCGATAATAGGTCTGCGGAAGAAATCGAGTGGAGGTATCGCGTTTTGATTAGATCTAGACAAGACATCGATCGGCAGTATATACACAACGCACTGGCAGCACAATGTCTAAACGAAAAAAACACTAACGTAAAAGTAGCAAAAAAGTCAAGAGGTCCTTCATCGTTCCACTGCGTAACTCTCACCGCCGTCGTCCCTCATACCCAATCTATAAATGACGTATAGTTGATTGTATCGTTGATAATGAGCGAGGAGAAATATACAATATCCTTAATATTGATGTAGTCCACGTCCAAGCCTGACCTGCGGGTGCCTCACGACGTGACTGGCCAACGGGAGTAGAAGCGATCGGTGCTATGCGCGTACAGGAACTACAGGTACTGCAGCTGTGAGCGGTAGATTGTCCTCCGATGCGGGCGGTGATGGGTACGGCGGCGACATAGAGAAACTACCCTTGCGTAATGGTGCGGGAGTGACGTCGATGTGCATCGATGGATAAGGTTTGGAATGCTGTGGTGACGGTAGACGGGCGCTTGACACCGCAACGCTGACCTCTGGTTCGTATGCTGGCGCGTGCGGGGTATGTGCGGCCATATCGAGGGTACGCTCCTCTGAACGCGTCATCGGTAGTGCGCCTTCCCGTAACGCCTCGACACCACGCCGGCGTGTCTCACCGCGAGCGATGTCTCCCTTGGCATTGTTGTACATCCAAAGCCCCAAGAATGTGAGAGCGATACCAACTCCCTGGATAGGATGGACGTGTTGATTGAACCAAACAAGCGCGATGCATATTACAGCGACCCGTTTGAAGAGGGAGGCGATCGAGTATGTCACGGGTGATACAGATGCGAGTATGACGAACGCGATAATGTTTTGTGCAAAGTGGACTACCCCATTGAGGAACATGTAATAGGCGACAGAGTGAGTAGCAGTATGTCGGTGTGCGGGGTGGATGATGTGGCTTGGTTCTGCTGCCTGTTCAGCCATGAGCAGAGGAAGGTCAGTAAACGCCCAAATTGGGACCATAAGGAGAAAGGCCATGGACGACGAATAGAAGAGCAGATTCAGCTTGTCGAGCTTGTGGTGAGATGTTGTGGAACCACTCGGCATAATCTTCTTGAAGAATATGTTGGACGACACGAAGACGATGGCTGAACCAAACGCGCATAACAACCCGACGGTATTGGACGCGGACACATCAAATGAGCAGGCCAGCATGACGCCTATCGTAAGGGGTAATAGGGACACGTATGTCTTGGCAGAATACCGTACACCGAATAGCAGGGCATAGGCGGCAACGGTGAAGAGAGGTGAAAGCGCCTGCAACGTCACACGTTTATCACGGAATGTCACAATGGAGTTGGGCGCCTACCTTGATTGTGTGCGTGGTGCTCACGGGAATTCGTGATATGGCCATGCTTGAAAAGATGTGACCGCCTACTTGAAAGCAGCCCATCGGTAGCGTATCTTTGAAAATAGCACGAGTGGGTCGGCGCATGCGTGTGAAGCGAATGATAGGGGACATGAGGAGGATACAGTAGGCTGCGACGAAGCTAAACTGCACAAAGGTGAGGGTGACGGGGTAACGAAACTGGACCATGATGGCCTTGCCCGTATTGGAGGATAATGCCGATGAAGCATACCATAGTCCACAGAGGAGTACGAAGCGCATTGTGGAGAAGGAAGGGACGGCGAGTAGATGAGATGATGAACCGAAGTCGAGGGAAGGTTGCCTGGTGGCAAGGCCACTAGCACGGCGTGATATTGATGTAAAATTTGGCAAAGTGTTGGATGATCGGAAGAAGTTGCGAGTGATCTTCCTGAACTGGGGAAGAAAACTACGGCGTTCCGATGAACCCCTCCATTCCCCCAGTTCACCGTTATTCCTTTGGTGATGGTACGTAGGGAGTGTGTCCCCAGGATTGCTGGCCAGCCAGCCGCGGCCCATCTTGAGAGTCGAGCTGAGAGAACTCAGGGAAGTGTTTTTTTCGTCGAATTGGCGCCATGACTGATGGGACGCGTTCGAAGAAAGCCGAGGGGGTGCATGGGAAGACATTCGACCAGAAGTTTATGATGATGTGGCTCACTTCGGCCACTATAAGGAGAGGGCCGCGGCGGTTGGAAGGGGAGAGGACGCCAGATGGAAGGGAAAGAAAGGCAGGGGGAAGTGATGGATTAGCGGTTGCTGCTGTGCGGTGGTTCGGCTCGGCCGCCCTGGGACCCTCACTCGGCAATCTGCGCTTCGGAAAGTGCCAAGTGCCTTGTGCTTTGTCATCACCGCGTTTGGGCTTTGCCGGCATGGCAGTGACGACCTACACACAGTCCCGTCGTCCAGTTTGTACATCTCAGTCAACGCCAACTCAAATATTGGAGTTCACCTGGAAGCCCATTGTTGTCATCGTTCCTCCAGTATGTACTCTTATTGATGTATAGCTCATCCTCGAACTCCCAACAGAAACCCGCCCCGTGGAGATCAACTGTGCCACTACGATGTTCCTTCCTCCCGGACCCCACAGGAAGCTCGGATGTCATCCGACTGACGGTGTAGATGCTCCCATAACAAGGCGTGACGCCTACCCACGTTCGCCCGTCTGTGGTTGTGCCTGGGCTCCGATGTGACAGCCGTGGCTAGCTTGGGCTGCCAGGGCTGTCGCAATGCAGCGGGTACTAAAACTCTACTCCCATTGAAAGTCGGACATCTGGCTATCTTGTTCTGCATCCCGTTGCGTAGTCTCCTTGCGGAGAATGGGACCGAAATCCATCTCAGCTGCGCGTGGAGAAATACACTTGTGCCTTCGTTAATGAAACCCAAACTTTTATAACATTCGGTTGTCACGTTTACTGTGTATACATGACACGCCAATGGGCAATTTCGTTTGGCATTAACGAAGATCTAGCCACGCATTGCGTGGCTGGTAAAGGACCCCGGGGATGAAACAAGAAAGAACACATAAGAAGTATGCAGACAAGGCTAGAAGTTACAACGATGTGTTTTCCAGTTCCTTGGGTCCACGAAGATATTATTATCAAATCGCCTTGCTGTCCGCAAGGCTACGCCGAGGCCGGTTGCGGAACATCGGCCGACGATGGAGGGCGGGATCCCAATCCTGTCTATAGGGAAAGGGTGATGTCAATAAGAAGTTGGTACTGAGAGGTTGCTACGTAGCGTAGAGGCCGAAGAGAACGGGACGGGAAAGGACATGACCAACCTCTTTGTAGATGGCTTCGATCCATTGCATGTTCGTGATCGAGTCTTGCGCGTCATACCAGTGCTCAGGGTCGCGGCCCCGCAGCTTGTCGACGAACGCCTCGAGCTG
>Ga0307510_10009836_pt1 | contig 11380 bp, 4 predicted proteins | sample 12_EM_MG_FD_207224 | JGI IMG/M metagenome (GOLD analysis project Ga0307510, IMG submission 207224) | Populus trichocarpa ectomycorrhiza microbial communities from riparian zone in the Pacific Northwest, United States - 12_EM | ecosystem: Host-associated > Plants > Roots > Unclassified | place... | reverse complement strand
GTTTCTATTAACATCAAATCCAAATATTATCCATGTAGCTAATTTAGGATGTGTTCGAGAATGTGATTGAATGACGATTCTGAAAAATTTTGATTTTTTTATTATAAATTAATTTTTTTTTAATATTTCTTGAAATGTCAAATTTTATCATGGCCTTTACGAAATTTTACCCTTGCAGACAAAATTCAAGAAATGCTCAAGGTAATTATGTACCTTTCACTTGTTTCCAAACCCTTTAGTCTTAGGTTATCTTATCTTGAAGCAATGTCATTCCCTACAAGGGAGAAAACGGACATATTTTGGCAGGTTATAAAATGATCCAAAACGGGAGGGTGTTGACATGCTTGCAATATGTCTGCATGCCTATATAAATTTTAATTTGAAGAAGTTTTTGGTTGGAAATATATTAAAATAATATATATTATTTTTTAAAAAATATTTTTAACATTAATATATTAAAATAATCTAAAAATATAAAAAAAATTAATTTAATGTTAAAAATAAATAATCATTAAAATTTATAAAAATATAGTTGAACTGCAATATCAAATTCTCTTTGATTTCAATAATTTATAATGAAGTTTTGAGTTGCTATGTAAGTCACTTGATTAGTCCCAACTTCATTGTTAATTGAAGGCTAGAACTAAGAGCTCAAAGAATATAGCTTAGGACTTTGAATAATGAGGTCATATTACCATGCTAATTACTTGTATGCATTGAGTTATTAAAATATCCCCCGGTGATAAAATAAAATAAAATAAATAGATCTTTTAGTTTGAAATTAAGGGTTGATTTGTACAAACATTTTCTTTAAAGTAAATTTTCTATAAATTCTTTAATCTTTATATGAATAATCTAATTTATATATTCTAGATTTGAAAATAAAATTCAATCTCTATGTACAAGAATTAATCCCAAAATACCTATATATATATATATATATATATATATATACATATATAAGAAATAGAAGTGGATAATCCATATTTAATATGGAAAACGTGTGTAAAATATTATCTTCTCGTAGTTTAATCCAACGAGCCCCTATGTTCTAATCCCTTATTTGTATCCTTATCCATACAGCACGTTATCTACTCAACCAATCCACACACACTGTGGTGGTCAAATTTTTCAATGTTTCATTGAATTGAAATAGTAATTGGAGACCTACAAGTTATTTATATATACGGTTCCCACTTAGCAAGTCTTTCATGGGGATTAATGCTGGATTAACAAGTTGTTACAAATTTTTCAATATTTTTCCTCTTCGTAGGTTGGGAGAAGTGTCTAGAAATGCTGTTGAAACTATATTTTTTTTAAATTTTTTTTGTTTTAAATTAAATTTTTTATGTTTTTATATCATTTTGATGTGTCGATATTAAAAATATTTTTTTAAAAATAAAAAATTTATTTTAATGCATTTCAGAACAAAAAATATTTTAAACCGCAACCACTACTATACTCCAAAGATCCCTTGTAATTATAGACCACAACCAAATTAGTTGATATTAACACTATTCTTGACCTTGTGATAAAAATCATAAGAAAAAATGTTCTCTAATATGATAATTAAGGAATAAATTTCCCATCTTCGACATAATTTCATACCTTCGGATAGATCAATCTATGCCCTTTTCCTTTTTTTTTAACAGTGATTGTCTTAGGATTTATAGGATCATCTGGGATAAAGAAAAGGCTATTATAGTTGAGATTTACTTTAAACTACGATTAATCATTAATAAATGAGACTCGACATGGGAAAATCTTTTTATAATTACTACAAATTGAATTTCCTAAACCCCCCAACTACTTACAATCAACTTTATTAATTGATTCACAAAGAGACTTTATTTTTTTTTCACTCGATCCTCCTCAAAGTTTGATAATTCCCACTCAAAATCCCCATGAATGCACAGATTTTTAGTGTTTGCAATAAATTCTAAGATATATCTTGATCTTTGTAATAGATTGATGGGCTTCGTAAGTTAACAAAGAAGAGCTCCCCAAAAAAAACACAAGTCCTTAGTATCATGCAAAGGGCCTTTCGATATTTAAATTAGTATTGATGTAAGAGTAAAATTATGTGCAATTTATAGTAAATAGAGAAGATAAAGGCAAGGGGATATACTGCTATCGTGCTTCGCTTTATGAATGCTCTCTTTTTACCTGCCTGATATGGAGTTTTGTGGGGTTCTTATAACTGTGAAACACATGGAGAAGGCGATACAAACGGCAAGGCATGATCTAGCCCAGGATATCATTTCCTAACTGGTGGTGGTGCTCTATTCAAAGTAAAAACCCTATCATCTCAGCCGTTTACAGAGCGCAAATGTGTCTGGCATCACCACCATCACTGTGTGAGCTCGTTTATAACAGGATGACGTGCAAATCGCATAAACGCATGGCCCTCTCCAATGTCAGAGCCGAGTCGAGTTCCACCACGAGTCCACTGTTGAGCCACTCAGGCTCTTGGATAAGTCGGCCCTTCTTGTTGGACCCCTTTGAACTTTCTTTGGAGTCATGCCTTCCTTGTGAGCTAGGGCATGTTCCTAGCCCGGCGTGGAAGTCCTGGATGGAGAGGATGGCTGTCTTAATCCTGGGTTCTTGTGCGAACACAGTTAGGGCTCAAAAGCAAGGGTTTCGGCCCCAGGCTTCTTAACTGCCAACGAAGAAGTTAGGGATGATAACAGCTACCGCGAGTCGGATTTTTTTGGTATTTATATTTATTGAGTAGAAAATTTAGATATTCGTTTATCAAATTTTAGGCTTTTGATGAGTATTCATTATTTATTAATTAATAAAAAAATAACATAATTAATATATATATTTGAAGTATGTGTGTATGTGTGTGTGTGTGTGTGTGTGTGTATTAAATAATAAAATAATAAATATTATTTATTTATATGTGTTGTGTATCATATTGTATTAAAACAAATGATCTACATATATATTTATATAGTGTAAATATATATTTATTTGGGTTAGGGTTGAGGTAGATTTTGGGTCAAATTTGATAATATTTTTATTTTACTTATTATTTATCAGGTCTAAAATTTACTCAACCAATGGGGTTGAACCGAATCGACATCTATCAATTTTGAATTAAATTGCCATTGCTAGTCTGAAATTAATATGAAGAAGTTGACTCATGTCATACATACATCGGAGAAATTTATTCTATCTTCAGCAATCACCTACTACCTACTATTTCCTGCTACGTAATTATCTATTATTTGCGGATATATGGCCATTGACCTACGAATCCACCAGCTATTAGATTTCTATGAAGAATTGATCATCAATCCCACTTTTTTATATTGTAGAATTTGAAGTGGATTTGTGCATACCCAAAAATGAAGGTCATGTAAACCAACATTGTGGATTGATTTTCATCGTTGTTGAGCTGCCTAATTGAGATTAATATACCATTTCCCTATCTCAATAAATTTAATTATTTTTTAAAAATCTTTTTGGACTTTCTCTAATTTCAATTGCAGGTCACAATACTAATCGTTGATTCAAAATATTTGGTTAAGATTTCTATAAATAAAAAAAATCTTAAACAAATAAAATGGATATAGTAAACACGTTAAATAAAAAAATATTTAGGTTTGGTAATTAATCAAGTCTAAGGTAGTCTGGGTTTGGCAAATAAGTCATACCTAAAGAATTTGAGCTTGACAGTCAGTTAAGCTCCTGATATACCAGACTTAAAAAACTTAGACTTAGTAGTCAATCAAGTCTAAGATAACAGGAGTTTGACAAATATGCCAGAATCAAAGAACTTGAATTTGATAGTTAGCCAAGTTCGATGTAGAGCGGGTCTGACAAACATGTCAGACCCAAAACACTTGGACTTTACGGCTAGCGAAGCCTGAGAAAACGTGTGTTTGACAAACATACCAGACCTAAAAATCCTGGGCTTGACAGTCAACTAAGCCCAAGAAAACTTGGGCATGACATAAAGCATTTGGATTCAACCATTACCAAGTTCTAAGGTTATGTGTTGATCCTAAACGATTCTTAAAAAAAAAAAGTATTGAAAGTATGATAAACTGTCATGTCTTTTTATTTAGAATAATCATTTGTATTGATGTAATGTTTTTTTTTTATACTCATAGGTGTATACAAGGTCTCTTAAGGGACCTACCATTCTACAAGGTCTCTTAAGGGACCTACCATTCTTACTGTCTTATTAATATATGTAAGATATATTTGTCTCTTATAACAGATGACTTTTTAGTCTTTCTTTTATCTAAAAACGACAAGGTTCAGGGAGTATAAATACTGTTTGAACTATCTAGGTAAGAGTTCAGAACCTTTTATCTTATAAGATAAACTCTTATAGATTTCAGAGTATTAATCCACTTAAAACTTGAAAACAAACATCTTTATTTTTTAAATTTAAAATTCTTTTAAGTTATTTATTGTCTTAAAATATTTATTGTCTTTTTTATATATACTAATTTTACTATTAGAGGATCTTTAAGTTTCTCAATCATGATTGTTTCTACATGTTATCAAACTTTTACTATATATTAACCTAGAATATCTGAGACTAAAAAGAAAAATAAAGTACTTGAATATATTATTAATCATTATACTAAATACTAAATAACCATATATTAGATTTTATAACATCATTGTTACTCCTGCCGGCTACTATCTATTCAGTAACGAAGCAAAATAGTATTCAATGTCAAATCGACAATTTCCCCTCTTTCTGGCAGTCATCAAAGCAGTGGAACCACTACCTCGACGGAGATGACTATTGGCCGGCACAACCATTCTATTGTCAACTTCTAATAAATGTAATCGATCCAATTCTCAATCATCTTCTGTAATCATATAACTGTCAAAAGTGATTGACTCCTCATCGGAACTGTTAAGTCTGAAGACTCACCAGACCAATACCATTGATTCTTATTTTTTCATGGCTAGATTGTGGCCAAATAACAACTTCTTAGTTTTTTGGTGAGTTCGTCCTCTCACTTTAAATTTTATCCTTCTAATTCAATTGAAAACTTTTATCTCATAAAATTAGGCTAAAAAAAGATCAAATAAAAAAAAAACTATGAGATAGATTTTTTATACGCTGCAAGGTAATCAAAATTTTGTTAAACATATAAAAATTATCCAAGTACGAGGGGGTTATTTGTCATTATTATTAAATAAAAAACTACACTGATTTTTTTTTGTTAAGATAAATTTTTTTTTATTAATATATCTCTTGTTTATCTTAGTAAACACAAAGTTTTTAACTGAAATTTTTTTTTTTAAACAAAATATTGTATGATTGTTACATGAATATGTGTGATTAAAAGCAAATAAAAAAATCATAAATTGGATAAAATCAAGTTCAAGATTTATTTAAAAATTTTAAAAATAAAAAAGCAATTTGAATCAACATTTCATGAATAACCCTCTCTCTCTCTCTCTCTCTCTCTCTCTCTCTCTCTCTCTCTCTCACCAAGCCACGAACAGCTAAGGGGCTACCTCACCAGGTACGCACCACAAAGCAAAAATCCATCAACCTACAAAGATCACCCTTACTTCCCTCACAAAGTAAGTTATTTACTCGGTTTTCTTGAAAAGTACTTTTCTTCTTCACAAAGTATGTTTAAGTAACTGATTATATAAATATTAAATACGCTCAGTCACTACATAAATACAACTTCACTCAAATTCACACCGTATATCACCCTCTCTACTCCATACTCTCTTTTCACATACATGTTTTATCCCTCATATATTTATTAATTTAAATATTGAAAGATCTTTTATTCCGATAAAAAAGTTATTTTGCAGGTAAGTCACCTTCAGTAAAGTCCAAATATTGAGATTTTTTCATTGCTTCATCACGTATTTTGTAAAGTAAATAGAGCAATGTATGTTTTATACATAATCTCGATATCAATTTTGTTTTTTTGAAGTTATACATAAATTTGGCCGTGGATTTTGTCTAGAGACAGAAGTTTCTATTTCATTAATAATAACGTAAAAAATGTGGTTTTCATTTTCAATGAGTGAAACACTCACTTGTAGAAGGTAGCAAATTCTTGCAATTAAAACACGTCAATTGTGAATTATTAAATCAAAAGGAAATTAAGTCTTCTCTCTTTTATGTTGTCTTTGGCTACATATTCTTCCTCTCTTTGGCACACAATGGAAGCCTAGCTAGCTAGTAAACTATATCATAATTAACCACAACATCAATTTGATGAAAAAAGTAGCAAACCAATACAATTTAGCTTACTAATTGTATATCAACTCCAAATTAACAATATATTTTTCTTTGTACACTTCATGTTTTTTTTTCCTATTAGAGTTTTTTAGTTTTCTTTATCTCAAAAAAAAAAAATCATAGTTTTTTTGTTGGTGAAGTTTCAACTAAACAGTTTGGACATAATTACTAGAAAAAGAAAAAAAAAAGAAACAGATTTGGACCTCTAAAATATACTTACATATCCATTAAAATCTCTTAATAAACTATTATTCATAAGTTTTTTATGAAATCGATAATAAAATCATTTAATTGATATATATAATTTGTCTTGATCAATTGTGGATACACAATCAAGAAGAAAACTCCTATATTTCACTGCCCACCACTAATTAGTAAAAAATAGTGTAGCTTTCTTTCTTTATATATATATATATATATATATATATAGAAAGAGAAATTGTAGCCACTAGACTCAAAATTTGTTTTAGGAAAGAAAACTACAGAGTACATAATTATTAGATTAATATTGTGTTTGGTATTATGGTGTAGGATGTTTTTCAAAAATATATTTCTCTTGAAAATATGTCAAAATAATTTATTTTTTTTACTTTAGCATATTAAAATAATTAAAAAGCACTAAAACACATAATCTTAATGTTTTTTTTAAATGAAATACATATTTAAAACACATCAAAAAAATATAAATATTCTTGTTGTTTGTGTGATGAGTGGAGAATTTTAAGATAATAATAACACCTTCATATCATCATAATTAAAAATAAATTAATTTGTTGCAATAGTTTGACTTCAATTGTTTTCCTTTGCAAAATAAAGAAAAAAAATCATTTTACTTTGAGTTTATCTTTTCTATGTATACACAAGAATGAAAATAATTAACCTCTCTAGTTAGTTTGGCCTAGGCTGCGTTTGTTTTGTAACTGTTTTTGTGTTTGCGGTGTAACAAACGCAGCAAAGTGTTTGGTAACAAATCAAATTTCGTTTTGTACTGCAGGACCCACTAAAAAATTGAGTTTGAAACGCAGTTTTTATGAAACAGTTTTTACTTGTTTTTTTAACTGAGTTTCGTAAAGCCCTGTTTGTAATTTTTTGGGAGTGTGGTTGCGGTTGCTTTTCAAAGTGTTTTTCATGTCGAAATGCATCAAAATGATGTTTTTTTTTATTTTTAAAAATTATTTTTGAGATCAGTGTATCAAAACGATCCAAAACATACAAAAAATTATTTTTTAGCAAAAACAATTTAATTTTTTGGAAATGCGGGTTGACCCGCGTTTCCAAACGCTCCTTGCGTTTCAAAAACGCTTTTGAAAAAAATTAAATTTTTTTTAATTTTTTTTACTTCAAATTAATATGTTTTTTATGTTTTCGGATCATTTTTATGCGCTGATATCAAAAATAATTTTTTTAAAAAATAAAAAAATATTTTGATGCATTTTCAAATAAAAAGCACTTTGAAAAACAACAGCATTAACCACACTTCCAAACACAACTACCAAACATTTTATACATGTTTTTTAATATACATAAACCTCAACTATAATTTTTACCAAACACGTATATAAATCCAACTAATCTCACTTAAGTATTTTTTTAAAATTTATTTTTTTAAACCACAACCACAAAAATTACCTTAAAAACAAAAACACTCACACTTAATAAGGCTAATGTTCGTTTCTTAGCTGTTAGATTTTAGTATAGAGTACCAATATCTCTTTATTTAAGATAAACACTAATAATGCCTATCAAAAATAAATAAATAAACACTACTAATTTAATAATAAATGAAATATTCTCTTTTATATATGAGAATACATAATTACTAAACCAGAAAAAAGAATAAAGAGAAATATTATAGAGGACCACTCATGAATTCGAAAAGTTATACATGTGGGGATCGCAATGACGAGGATGTGAAAGAAGTCTTATTTTAAAAAAATAAAGTGAACATGTGATTTGACTTTTTAGTTACAATCTATTTGTTGGAAATGAGTATTTTTCTAAAAGATAATTTTTATAGAAACTAATTATTTTTTTATATTTGATAGTGCTATAAAACTTGAGTTAGGAAACAATTTTTAATATTTAATTATGCCATAAAAAATAAAATGAAAAATAATTTATTTATGTTTTTTTAAGTTTATTAAAAAAATAAAAACTAAATCTAACATATAAAAAAGTTAAAAGAATGATGAAATTAAAAATGCTAGACATTTTACTTTGTTTTTGTTTTTTTTTTTAAAGTTTTGAAAAATATTTTCTAAAGAAAATAAAAGAAAAAAACTTTTATATTTTTAAATTTAATTATTTTTTTACTGAAAAGTATTTTCTCGTGCACAACTTTTCTTAATTTGTCAAATATTGGAAAGTGGGGAAAGGACATACAATAAAGCGTTTTCTCCTTATATTTGCTTCTAAGTATCATTTTCATCCTTTGTCACCCTAAAGTTGTTTTTCCGCTTTGGAAGTCCTTTTTTTTCTGCTTGGGATTTTTCTTGTTTTTATTTCTCAAAAAAAGAAAGAAAATCGTTGTTTTCTTTGTTAATGAAATTAAAAACTAAACATATTTAGATTTAAAGTCTAATAATAAATAAATAAATAAGCAGGTTTAGGCCTCTGAAATAATATATATATATATATATCAATTAAAATCATTTATTAAACATTACCCTCAAGCTTATTTTTTTATGGAATTAACCAGTTATAAAATCCTTTAATTAATGTAAATTTATATTTTTCTTTTTAATCGATTGTGAGGAAAAAAACTCCAATACTATTTCATAAGTATTCATTAATGTCATATTCATTTTAAATAAGTCATGTGCGTGTGGGACTCTACTACCATAAATTTGTTCATGCATACATCTTTAGGAATAATCGTTGAGTGGAGCATCGCCTTCAACGATGCTATTATCATGAGCACGCTCTACTAATGGAGATTATTTCGTGCATTCCTCCATAAATGGAGATGTTAATTTTTTTCACGTCTAAAAAGTAAACTCAAAATAAAAAACACTTGATAACTAGGTTATTGAGGTCAAATATGGTGGGGATACCGAACCCAAAATATTATTTATGCACGCGTATGGTCATAAATGATGAAAGATAGTCCAAACAATTGAAAGATTGAGTTTTAGCTTATGTTTTTTGGTTTAATTTATATGAACTTTTAGTTGAGGTTTATTAATTTGGCTTTATTTGTTGGGTTTGATTTAATTATTATTGAGTATTTCATTTAGTGGGCCATAAGTCCAATCGCTTGTTCTAGTTAGAGTTTTAGTATTTATATTCTACTTTTCTAAATGTTAAACAATTTTGATGATTATGAAAATATTGCAGACTTTGCATATCTCTAATCCTCTTTCTTCTCTTCTTTAACTTTCTTCTTTCTCTAAAGTTTTTTTTTTGTTTTAATTCTTATTATTTATTGTCCCGTATCAAAATGACTGATCATGGGTTAATTATTTTTATTAAAATAATATTATTTATTTTTAAATTTTTTTATAGTATTAGATTTAACTAGATTAATCAAGTTATTAAAAATACAAGTATATCTGTTAGATTTTAGTGATTCGATGTCTTTCATTATTTAATTTGAAATTTAGATCGCATAGACTTCAAATCATAAATTTTGCCGATTAAACCCCTTGTTTGACTAATTAGGGCACTTGATTGATTAATTAATTAATACGACCAATACTTTTTTTCTTAGCTGTTGATTTAATGTAATGTCATCAATATCTCTCAATTAAAGATAGCCACTACTGATTTTTTTTTAAAAAAACAAAAATAACAGATGAAATATTCATTTTTTTTATGGTCTATAAAAATCAGATGAAATATACTCCTCCATTTTTATTCACTTTGAATTTTATTTTTTTTAATTAATTAATTATCATGTAAATTATAGTTGTGAAATTCGATTCGAGATCTTATTTTATTTATAATTTGAATAACTGAATCAGATGAATCCAAATTAATTATTTAATATAAAACTATGTTATTTTAGTTTTATTTTAAATTCTTGAAATTAACTTGGCCCAATTTCGCTCAAGTTCAAGTCATTCAGATTTAGTTGAGTTAATATCTAAAATAATTTAAAATAAAACTCGAGTTGAATCGAGCATTAAATTAACCTATCAAGCTAAGTCTATTTTAATAACTATAAGTTAAATTATGCATTTTATAATATTTTTAAAAGAAAATAATTAAAAGCAGCCTCCACCTATATTTTTTTTTGGATAAAATTCTACATTACATTTAATTCATAATTTCTAGTAATGGTTGTGGATGAAAATGCATGCGGAGCCATTAATCCATTATCCACCCATAAAGAAGCAAAAGAAAAGTCAAATTAAAGACCCCACGCCATTATTCTATTAAGATTAAGCTTATACATCTCTGTCTCTCTGTCACTATAAATCTCGCCACGCCGTGCTGGAAATCCACTAGTTGCTTTCTCCATGAATCATCATTTTCCTTTCATTGTTATAATTGAGTGTCTGCGAGGGTGATAATTTTTATTTTTGGGTTCATTTCAAAAATTTGTTTTACATTAAAAAATATTTAATTAATATTTTTTTATGATTTCGATGTATTAATATAAAAAAATTAAAAATTATTTTGATATATTTTAAACTAAAATTATTTTTAAATAACAATCAATATCACAATACCAAACTAAAATTTAGTCTTAATATATTACTTTATTAGCGATCGAAGTTCACATCTTTTCATTTTATTTTTAAACATAATTAATGTTAAATAGTTTCATACCTCGATCCATCAAATGTTGGTGATAATTACATGATTATTTTTAAACTAAAATTATTTTTGGTATTTTTAGATGATTAGGGCTTTAATACGGGGTTTTAAAAAAAAGTATAAAAGCTTTATTTTCTTAATCACAATCGAAAATGGAATTCAGGAGGAGAGGAGAGGAGAAATTTATTTCTTATTTTTAACTTTTCAGTTTTCTTGGCTTGAGTGTTATTCTATTTATCCTTTTTTATGAATAAAAAAAAGGAATGCAATCCTCCTTAAATAGAAAATTGATGTAATTTTATTCAAAGCATAGCACTAATTAATTACACTTTAGCCTTAACTTTGGTTAGATTCTCTTGCAAATACAGCCAGATT
>Ga0307510_10009835_pt1 | contig 11381 bp, 9 predicted proteins | sample 12_EM_MG_FD_207224 | JGI IMG/M metagenome (GOLD analysis project Ga0307510, IMG submission 207224) | Populus trichocarpa ectomycorrhiza microbial communities from riparian zone in the Pacific Northwest, United States - 12_EM | ecosystem: Host-associated > Plants > Roots > Unclassified | place... | reverse complement strand
TGACATCCCTTCGTTCCAGCAGCATCTTCACGACTCCCTCATGCCCCTCGTGGACAGCTACGGAGAGTGGTGTCACGCCATCCTGGTTGACAGTGTTGGGGTTGACATCATTCCGCTCCAACAGCACCTTCATGAATCCCTCATGCCCCTCCCGGGCGGCGATGAAGAGCGGAGTTTGACCATATATATCTGCAGTATTAGGGTTGACATCCCTCCCCCCCAGGAGGATCTTGGCGACTCCCTCATTTCCAGCCCAGGCGGCTCCGAAAAGTGGTGTTTGACCATATTTATCCCGCCTATCAGGATCGACATCCGCCCGTTCTAGGAGCATCTCTACTACGCCTTCATGCCCACACGTAGCGGCCCATAAGAGGGGTGCTCGACCATCCGTGTTCGTTGTATCAGGGTCAACACCCTGTCGTGCCAGTAGCATCTTTACTACATCTTCATGCCCTTTTCTGGCAGCCCAAGCAAACGCCGTATTCCCCCCGACATCCAATGCGTTAAGATCCCATCCTCTCATTTCCAATAAAGCTCGTGCTATCTCCACAATCCCAAGATAGGCTGCGCCGTGAAGCCCCGTGAATCCCTCTAGGGCACTACTGCCCTCATGTTGAGAAATGTGCCACCACCAATCTTTCTCATGAATTAAGAATAGCTTAGAAGAGACGTGCTTATCATAGCCGTCAAGAAGTTTCAAGGCCAGTAATTTCACTCTTTCGCTGAGCTCCTTCCTTGCATGCGCTCCCCAATAACAAGAGGCATAGCTGACAAAGGGAGCTGCTACTGGTGGCGAATCAAGAGCAGTTGGCAGATCCCTGATACACCGGAAGTTGAGGAATGTCAAACAAATCTCCGCCATCATCGAGTGGGGACTAGGAAACAGGGAGGTATCATTGGATAGATGTTCTTGGAGAGTGAAGTGAACAAGACGAACGGTAGATGATAGCGCCTCAATCGTTACGAGCCCAAGTGAACAGCGTAGCACTGTCTCTATTGCAGGTATATCCCCTGCATTCTGGTCCATATCTCCTGTCTCTACCCCAAGCGCTTGACATAACTCAAAAGCCTTCAACGGCCGCTTGGAATGTGATATCCACATGAGGGCTTCCATACCGAGCCTCGATTTGCTTCCATTTTGTGACTTTATCCTGGCGAGGGTTGCCGTGTACGCGTCTCCCAGCCCCTTCCCTTTTGTCATCTCCTCAAGCTTCTTCCTTCTCTTGTTGATCGTCACCTCTCCCAATATTGCGTCAATATTTAGTGAAACCAGGAGGAATCTAGCTACCAGTGTCAGCGGATTACCCTTCCGTGGATTGTGGAAGTGCCCGGTATTGCTACTCACACTTGGGAAATCACGTCAGGAATTATTCTCATAATATCCTTCCGCAAATCATCGTCCATCGCATAGGGCTCCGGATCCCTAGCCAATCTCGCACCCAAATATACTCTAATGTCACCTTCTGTCGGACGGACTGGTACTGTAATAACCTTGGTGAAGTATTTCTCTACTTCCTCCTGAACATGCGATCTCCCCGTAAATAACACCCGCGTACTTGGTGACTCCCGAACAATCTCTCGCAGTGACACAAGCAGCTCTTGTCGACTTCTCGGAGTGGATTCATCTAAGGCGTCGACGCATATATAAACTGGGGGCAGTAGCGAGATAGTCTCCTTCATCATTCGCACGACATCGGGTAATCGTAAACCTCTGTCAGAAAATCGCTTTCGAAACGCCTGTTGTATATTCTCCGGCATGCCTCCTACGCTCACAAGTTGCTTTAAGATGGCTCCCAGCATGGCCGTTGCTGACTGCTCTTGGTGGGCAAGGAAATCACAATATAGCCAAGCAACAGCTAGATCCTTTTCCCCACTGTCTGCCTGGTCGCACAGGCTGTCGATGACTAGAGAACTGATATTTCCTACCCGTTAGCAACATTGCCTTTCTTTTCCTTTTCTGGGAGTGGAGTGTCCTTACATTAGATAGGTCTTCCCAACACCCGGGCCCCCCGAACAAAATAACACCCGCTCAAGGGACCCGGCCTCTTCGTTACTCCATTTCCGAAACTCGTTGGTTTCTAGAAGCCAGTTCCCCACGCCATCGAGTCGGTCGGCTCGCACGTCTTGGTGTCGCTGCTGAGGGTTTAGAGGCGATAGCCACTCCGGGATCGGATCATCCTTATCGGATGTCCCTGTGTAGACGTTGATAACGTTGCTGTAATTGAAAGAGTTGATGTTGTCAGTGATGCTTAGATTTTGCGATGATTTTTGTGGCATGCTGCTTGAAACGCTTTCACTCAGAAATGATGGTGTAATTAGGAAGGTGGTATCAAGGAGTTTGAAGGGTTATGAGGATTTTAAGGTTGAAGCAGGATAAGGCTGTGAGGTTTCACGAGCAGACAATCACCTAGTCGCAGCTGACAAACAAATTCTTCCGCCCGCAGCCTCATGAATCTCCAATCTCTGCAGTAAATACGGGAATCATAACTGCAGCGCTTATGCGGCGCATCCTCGCACTTGCACAATCACATATTTGCTTGGATATGTTGAAATTCCGTTATATTTCCTATGTGTATTTCATAACACTGCCGTGTATTCTTTTACTTAGTTTGGGTATCGGCTCCACCTGTACACGGCTTACATTACTACAGCTAAGATATATATTATGGTGTTTTATTGTTTATTTTGGGATAATATTTGGGGATTTAACATGTGCTTTTCTATCCAGTGTTAAGGATTTTATACATCTCTTATGCACTATTATTGGTCATGATATTCACACCACACCCTGATAGTTTCATGCACATTGTTTGCATTACTTGGCCATGCTCGATCCCCTCTATTTTGTGGTTTTCTTGTTGCAACGAATGAGAACACCTGGTTTCGCCACGCTCAACACCACACTTTTTATCGTGAGAATCCCTAGTTGACAGTGACGTTCTTTTGCCTTCAGGCTGGTGGTTTGGCATTAGGGCATCAGAGCTGTTGGCCTTTGGGCAGGATCTTTTAGTGGCTCGCTGGGCTCCTATTACGTGTGAATTTTTTCCTCCTTGGTGACTCGCCTGGCCCTCGCTAGAAGTGAATCTACAGTTCCACTTCAGTTGTTTACTTCGCCTATGGGCAGGTGGATATTCCTCCTCCTTCCTCCATTGGTGGCCTGCGTGGCCTTTGCTACAGGTGAAATTTCACGATGGGTGACTCTGTTCCCCCCCTGTTCCCCTTCGGTTGCCCTCCCCCTCCTCTGCCCTAGGTACTCAACTTGTCCCAGGAAGGATGCCTGTTTCTGGTGGCTGAGGCCTTGTTCCTGTGGTCTGCCTCACCTCCGCTGCACCAGATGGAGCCTACTGAGGACTTCACATTAAGCATGTTTGTAACATTTCCTTATCGGTTCTCAGTACACTGACAGCCGCTAAGAAACCATCCCCCCAGTGTGCACTTGAAATCCCGGCCAAAGAGTGGCCTAGGCAAATTGATCAAGTGGAGGCTCTGAATGGTTGTTAGATAAGACGTTTTACTATATCGCTAAGAGCTTGAAGTGTTTGGCGGCTTCTCATTGTTGTGGGGAACTGAAGAGGTAACTATTCAACAAAGTATATTGAAAACTCTGTCTGTTGAAGTCTGCTCTTTCTAAGGCCAAAAGATGCAACCATTAAATACATGGCTGGCTTTTTCTAAAGCCTTACTCATACGAACACAGCTTATATCCTAAAACAACAATGATATCAACTAGATACTATGAAACAATACATAAAACATTCAAGGTATCAAACGATCCCTTGAAGCAAAAGTTGAAACAACGTGAGTATCAAGTGATACTTTTGAAAAGAAAGGGGGGAGAGGCACAATCTCATATCCCAAACCCAAACATAAAACAAACTAGGTATCAAATGATACCTCCTGTATAACATAATAAGGCTATAGCTATAAGGCTCGTATCCTGAAACCAAACTAACCATTAAGGCAAATCCATCAGTAACCCTAGTACCTGTACCGGTTACACTCCCGAAACAAAATATCTGTTTCCATCAATCAATTTAAACTGGAATCCCATTCGTAATAACTCAACAATCCTCTGATCCACAGTCATCATACTCACTTTCCAAATACGGCTTGAAACTGTTACCATCAACTGGCTTCTCATCCTCGAATTGGGTTTAGCTAGGCGTTATTGGGGTACTATATAGGACATGGTAACGAATCCTGTGTGGACAGGAAACTCGTCTCCAGGAATGTTGTCAGTCCACCAGGCCTGAACGAGATCCATTGCATTCTTGAGACACTCCAACGCCTCATAAATATTGTCGCTGTTGGGATAACCCTTTCATTTGACAAGAAAGTGTGCCTTGCCATGGTGTTCGCGGTGGTCTAGTAACTTCTTAATCTCTCATGCAGGCATTTCCTCAACCAGTATGGATATGGGTTTGGCATGAGTCCGTCTAAGGAATCTGCCATTATCATTGAGGAAGAACTGCTTAACAAGTATCGAACAGTCAAAAACTGCCTGCTTTGGGCTGTAGATTTTCGAGTCCATTTGGAGAGTATAGTTCTGCGTTTGTTCATCGTAATCAAGGACCTGGCACAGCCCTTGCCATCATGGCTTGAGTTTCTTGCTCCTCCCAGATTCAGTAGCAAATCTGTGGCCATATACCATCAGGAATTCTCCAATGCTAATGGATTTGTGGGTTGGGCTCCTGTTAGCTGTAACTCTGGTGCTGCAGATCCTAGCTAGCTTGAGCGCTTGATTTGCATCATTCCTAAGCTCCTGGTGTTGATTAAGATAATCCTCAGATGCTGGGACAGCCGTCCCTTCAATCCTATCGGTTGCTAGTAAGAGATAGTCTCATCTATACACCGCTTTGTATGGGGACATATTAATGGTATCACAATGTACAGCATTCGTATATGTAGCCATATCCTGTAAAGAGTTCACTCAAGTATTCTGCCGCTTGTTGGTGATGTTGCTCAAAAGGATCTTGAGTTCCCTAATTTTGCATAAAGTTCATGACAGGGTGGACAGAGCCCCGAAAAATCTGGGCTCACAGCCCTTGTTCGCGCTCTGGTCTACTCAATGGCCTGGGGTGGACTGTTTTTTTCAGCATTCCCTGCCCCAGTCCCCGCTCAGGTATTACTCTAGCGGGAATAGCTTGCATAATTATGCGCGAGGTATATGCCACAATGGGGGAGAGCATATATCCGAACCTAAGCTTCCTAAGTAGGGACTTCCCGGAGGCATCTGGGAGACTACTCAGGAACCACAAAGAGTTCACGTTTCAAGATATGGCTAACTGATTGGAACCATGATTAGAGAACCAGTTCTCTACTCTTACTAATCCATAGGCATTATGCATTGATAGATGAATATCGGACTTGATCACTCCATATTCATAATACTATTGGTAGGTAGGCATTTAGACTGCATATTCCATTATAGTCTATCAGGATGGGGAGATCGAAGACTGACTACGGGTGGAGTGGGGACACCCTCAGAAGAAATAGCAGTCGGGAGATTCTCAGAGTCGAGCTGGGCAAGATTCAGGGTCAAACAATGTTCGCACTTTGTTCTGACGAACTGAATTTCTCGAAAGATACTTCTTTACTAGAAAAGTCAAAGTAGCGTGAACCTGAGTATAAATAATAGGGCTCTCCCCGATTGGTTGAGAAAATCATCAAGCAACGGAGAAGATACCTTAACAATATTATAAGTTATTACGATATTCTTTTAGTACTTTACCGAACAATTCATTTTGAGCCTTCCTGACCTATATTCCGCTGTCTCGAATATCCTCGGCCTAGTTAGCCTGGACTCCTACCGTGTTAGCTACCCTGTAACCTCAGGGCCCTGCCCTACACATACCTCTGACGGGTTGCCTGTAAAAATAGGTGGTAACAAACGGGTCCCATTCAGGGAATGAGTGCGGGTGGGCCCCCAACGGGGGTGGAGCGGGTATTCCGAGAGAGATACCCGGCAAGCCCTGTGTAAGGGCGGGGTCTGGCGAGTGAAAACCTGCCCTGCCCTGCCCTGTAACGAAGACTAATTTTGCATTCCACTTCCCCATTCGTTTTGTGATATCCAGGGACTGCATTGAAATGTTCAATTACTATTGACTTCATGCTTTGTTACAAAAAACGTGAGGTGAACTTTGGGTCCGCATCGCTAACAATTGAAGTAGGAGTACCATGGGATGTGAATACCTGGTGACGAAGTTAGGATAGGGTGGTATCTCTATTCACATTTGATGTAGTGGGGATAAACCAGGTGAATCCGACAGCCTGGTGTACAACTACCAAGGCTATGTCATAGGTCTTTGTTGGTCCTTTATTCTTGTTAAAAGGTCTAGTGAAATCGATAGCACACGATGTAAATATCTCCCAAGGAAGTGGCATCATCTGGGGATTGCCCTTAGGCTACGCATTCCCTTCCTTATTCCTCTGACCATGTCCGCACTGCCTACCGTAATCTCTCCAATCCTTCCTCATCTCAGGCCAGTAAAGGTACTCAGTAGCATATCAGAGAGTCAATTCTGGATGGTGGTATCCCTTGTCATGGACTCCTGATATGACGAGTTCTGAATGGGTTCAAGTTTGACTATTGGCTGCATGGCCTTTTGGTATGTAAAGGGTGTGAAGTCCTTTGTGTGTGGTAGCAAACAGTAGTCCATTACTAATGCGATAGTGTTCCATCCGTGCTCTCCTTGCTGTCTTCCCCGAGTTGAGAGCTAACATGTATAGCTCATCTTTCCGACAAGCGTCCACCAGCTGCTCTCTCCACATGCAATGCATTTCTGTGGTAACCTGAATTCTGTCCGAGGATCGTCATATTACAGTGCCATAGCTAGTCGTTTTCTGACATCTTCAAGGTCAATTCTGGGTCTGGGGCCCTCATTGCCTTCTGCTAAGTGTCTTGCTCTCATTACTGCCACCTCAGAGGATTCTGGTGTAATGACTTGTCCTGCAAGCCTGTTTTCGTTATACAATTCGAAAACTGTCCTGTGGCATTCCCTCCAATGGGGTGCTGGGTTGTTCAATCCTGTATTACTACAATGTCCAGAGAACACCATGTGTCCCAAATCATTTCCTTGTCTCATACTACAATCAGATCTACATTCAGAGTGGTCTCCAAGAGTGGGAAGGAGTTGAAACCATGACATAGTATCAGAAATGAATGAAGTAGCAAATACGGTAGGCAATGGGTTCTTGTGGGTATTGGTAGCTTCGAGGTCTTCTTCGTCTGCAGTAGGGTCTTTGGCGTATTCTGCTCATCCAGTATCCAATCAATAAAAGTGGAAAAGAGCATCAGTCAAATAGTTTATTACGCCGGGCTTGTAAACAATCTTTGGCATATATTTCCCTTCCTGTGTACGCCACCTCAGCTGCTTCCTAGCCGATCGTCGATCTGTCCTAAGATACCTCATGGGTTTATGATGAATAATAATCGTCAACTCATATCCTATAAGGAGGTGATCAAATGCTACCAAGGCATCCATAATCACTAATACCACCTTGTCAGTTGTCCCATAGTTCATCTACATGTTAGTGAACGTTCTGCTGTGTAAGAATGCTGATCGTGCAGTTTCAGCTGTTTGGCCTTGACCAGCCCAGGCTCCAACTCCTATACCTGACGGGTTCGTAATTAACCATATGTGTACTTCAGCTTCATAGTTAATAGGTCTGATGACCTCATTATCATCTGCAAGCCTCTTCATATACTGCAAGGCTGGGTCAGGAGTTGGTATCCACACACACCTGTGATTTCCTGTAAGGTCTATAAGTAGCAGAGTGATTGTCACTATGTGTGGTAGGAATTGCCGAATGGAACTGACGAAATTATAAGAACTCTTGTAGTTCTTTCCTAGCTTTAGCTGTCATCTATTCTGCTATGCTCGTGATCTTCTGAGATGAGGCGTGAAGTCCGTTATTGTCCACAACATGTTCTAGTACATTCATTTCAGGGGAGTAGAATTCTGACTTCTTTCTGCTAACGATAAAGGGTGCTTCCTTCAGCTTCCGGCTGTAATGACACTACAGATAGGTAGCTCCAGGGGACTAGACTCAAGCCCATATAGAATACCAAGAGGTAACCAGATTGAGGATAGACCAGTATACTTTGTATACTACTAGTAGGCATGAGTTGGTACAAGGGTCTACAAACTTGATGTGACTTAGTCATATAGGGTAAGACAGGGAAACCTTCGGAGAGCATGTTTGGATAAAGTCAAGGACAGATAGTAAACATAGTAAACGTTGCAGGGGTATCCAGGGCAATATTATATGTGGTAGGGTGGATGGCCGAATGCAATAAAGGTATGAAGGTGTGAAGTTACACTACCTTGGGGACATGATTATCCTACTTTGGGGACGCAGTAACCCAACTGAGGGACCCCCGTTAGCCTATCTTGACCGACAAAGCTCCCTGCAGACTTAGGAGAAAGGGATCACACTATTATAGGGCTCGTAGATGTTTACAGTGCCGGTTTGTATAGCACAAAACAGGTTACTGAGGGAGCAGGAGTGGTCCAAACCTCATGTAAGTTTGAGGGGATATTCTTAACACCCCCCTCCGGCCCCAGCGTTGGTACAGTGCGACAGCACAGTACGGCTGTGAAGTTGTGTGCTTCCTAGTAAAGTGAGATCCATAGGAACGCTCACACAAAACAGTATGAGTTGTGGCCGTCCAACCTACCAGAAGCTGTTCGCATAATATATAACGCATGTGAGGGTAACCACCTCCTGAGGCGCCCCTGAATAATGCCTGGGAACCACCTAGGTATTACCCTGGTGGGAATAGCTTGCATAATTATACATGAGGTATATGCCACCATGGAGGAGAGCATATATCCGATGTCACAAATGGTGACTAAGCAAGGCAGATTTCACAAGACTAATACTTATTAGTCATAAGATATGTTGGATTTGACATTATGACGTCACTTGACACATAATTGTCACATGACTACGCACTTGCGAGTCATCCTTATATTATGATTGGTTGTTTGTGTCATGAATCACGATTGTGACATCGAATGATATAATGAGTTTCGCACATGACTCACATTATGAGTCAAGGGTTTCACGCATCTGACTCAGTCGAGGACATGACTTGGTTTATAAGTCTTGATTGGGTAACAGAATGTGCGCGATGACTCATATAAGTCATCAATGGATTTCGCGCTATGACTCCCTACGAGTCATAGAGGTTTATGTAGCACAAGGTGATGAGGGACCAGGGTTAGGGTTGTGAGAAGATGCCTATATAAGGCGCTTGGTTCTGACGAAGGGATAGGCCAGACCCCATGGATTTGGCGGTCGATGGCGGCCAGACATCCACTGCTCCCCCGCCCGGGGAGGGTCCTGATGAGGTGGACCTAGCAACTCCCAGGCAGCCTCCCCAAGCCGGGCCATCTACGCGCCCTAGGACTACTCATGGCTTCGGTGGTCCTCTCCCCCTGGAGGAGCCAAGCCCCTCCCCTGCACCTCGCGATCGTCGGGTTCGTCCCGGTAATGAATAACTGCCCAACACCTCCTCACAAGGGTCAGGGGCCGGCCCCTGCCCCTATGCTTCTCTCCTTCGTTCAACATAACTGACTTGGGAGCTGGAATGTTTTTCTTTCTTTGTTTGAGTCGTTCAAGGAAGCGACCACCTATCCTTCGAGAGTCCTGTTGCAGGATCCACTTGTCAACAAGGCTCACCTGCCTTCCTTTAACGGTTTTAAGTCCTTTTTTCCCCCGGTTAGGAAGCCACGCGTGGCTGCCTACATTCATACGTCGTTTCTTTCCAACTACACGGTGCTCCCCAGGTTTAAGGAGGTTGAAGATGGTCTGGCCCTTGACATCTCCTCCAATGAGCCTCTTTTTGGCACCGCCTTCTACTCATTTAGGGTTATCAACGCTTACTCTACCAACACTGCTGACCATAGGGTCCACTCCGTCTCACCAGAAGTCCTCTTCCCCGACCTTGGGTTTCCCCTCTTAGTTTTGGGGGACCTCAACATCCACAACCCCCTCTCGGACCCCCTACGCCTCTTCTCAAGTCGGGAAATTTCGTCCTCGACTCCCTACTTTGAGAAAGCGGCAGAGTCCGGCTTCGCCCTCCTTAATCCCCCGGGTGAGTACACGAGGTTTCCCCTAGTGGGCACCGCTCGCCCCTCGGTCATTGATCTCTCCTTTGCAAACGCCCCCCTCGTCCCTCTGGTTAAGAGTTAGGAAGCTTCTCGCCCCTCGACAGGTTCCGACCACATACCAATAACAATCACCCTCGCCACGCCCTCCCTGAACCAAAAACCCCCGCGCCCACGCTGGGCAGACACGGACTGGGCAACCCTGGACCCGATCGTCAAGGCTTTCAAGGTCCCAGCTGCACCCCCATGCCCCACACCCCCGCAACTGGACGAATGGATGTCGGAGTCACTGAACCGGCTGGTAGCTCTCCTCAAGGAACACACGCCAGTGTCCAGGCCTTCCCACTACTCCAAACCTTGGTGGACCCCACACCTTTCTATCCTCCGTCGTGAATATCACAAGGCAGCAAGAGCGGCCAGGAAGCACGACTCACCACACATGCGGTAAATTGCCGGCTCCTCCAAGGCGGGGTACTTGAAGGCGATCAAGGCCGCTAAAAGCAAACACGGGTCCTCATTCCTGCTGACCGCCACCCCTCAGAGCCTTTGGACGGCCAAGAGGCTCGCCTATGGGCGAGCCCAGCCGCGCTTCCCCTCCCTCCCAGTGGCCAAGACCCCACAACAAATGAACAGTGTCCTTCTGGAACACTTCTTCCCCCCCAAGGAACCCTTCTCCCCGCCACGTAGGCTCAGGCCAAACAGGTCGGCATCCCCCCTAACGACACACGAGATAGCCGCGGCTCTCTCTAAGTGCTCCCTGACGTCGCCCCCAGGCCTGGACGGGATACCCTACTCCACCTGGAAGCAGGTCAACAAAATCAACCCCTCAATCCTCCTGCACAAACTTTCCCCGCTTGTCCTCCTGGGGTACCACCCCGTGTCATTGAAGAGCTCAAATGGAGTAGTACTCGACAAGCCAGGGAAGCCCTCCTACGAATCACCCTCATCCTTCATGATTATCGTCCTAATGCGAACAATCTCAAAGGTCCTCGAGAGGATCATTGCAGCCCGACTACTTGCGGCAGCCCGGCTCAGGGGACTGTTGCACCCCAACCAATGCAGTTCGCTCCCTGGGCTCAGCACCTATGACGCGTGCCTCACCCTCACCAACAACGTCAGAACCCTACAGAGGCCCCGGCTAAAGGTCTCCTCCCTGTTCCTTGACATAAAGGCAGGGTTCGACAACGTCGACAACAACACTTTGGCCCGCATCCTGAGGGAAGGCGGGATACCCTCCTACCTGGTCTCCTGGGTTTCGTCCTTTCT
>Ga0307510_10009834_pt1 | contig 11381 bp, 10 predicted proteins | sample 12_EM_MG_FD_207224 | JGI IMG/M metagenome (GOLD analysis project Ga0307510, IMG submission 207224) | Populus trichocarpa ectomycorrhiza microbial communities from riparian zone in the Pacific Northwest, United States - 12_EM | ecosystem: Host-associated > Plants > Roots > Unclassified | place... | reverse complement strand
GAGTTACCTTTGCCAGTAAAGGAATAGATTTCGTCAACCAGGGAATTCTGCTCTGTCAAAGGGTTGAGAGCTGCCTTGCTGGAATGCGGTGGTTTTCAGATACCTGGGCTCCACGAATACGATTGAATATCTTCAAAAGCATCCTTCTACCAACACTTGAATATTCCCTTCCGTTGCTCTATGCCAATTATAAACGCTATCGCAAAGCTCAGGAATGGATAACACTTACTAATGCCTACAACAATTGTCTGACCTGGATCGCTGGAGGTAATGCAAAACGTCCTCATATTACGGCACATGTATTAGGGCTACTTCCCTTCGTGGATCGAGCACAACATCTGTTTACCAGGTTTTATTTACATCTCATGGCCATGGCACCTTTGAATCCACTCAGGGCTATTCTCGATCGCAGTAACTGGTATCCCAAGTCCGATCACTGCATGCGAATTCACAAACATGACCCGCTGCTATCACAGTTTCTGAACCCCCCACCTCCATTCACAAAACACCTATGCAACCTTCAACACACACCTATTACTCTTCTCCGTGATACTGTCCTTGAGGAACTCTCAACCACCAAGTTTACTCAAATCTGTAGCACAATTGGGCCTCACTCTTCAAAGCTATTCCAAGTTAGCATGGTTACCAACAGAGTACCTGGTCTGGACTGTGATGTTGTCCTCACTGCCCCAGTGATGGATCAAGCATGATTCCTAGCATGGCGACGTGGAGTATTTAGCTGTGGACGCAAATGCCTTTGTCGAGAACGCTTTGACCGTGGACATACCAAGTGTATGCCATATCCCGATCCTGGCCTAACTCAAGAGCAACAGTTCATCTATGAACTTGACCGCTACCTAATCGATCCAAACACTAAGTACACTATTGTGGACTATCTTCTCAACAACGGACTCTGGAATCAAGCACGAAATATTCTCAACGCGTGGACACTCACCATGTCCAACCTACTAAAGACCAACACTACCCACCATTAGTACTGGCACAATTCAAAAATCCAAAAACATTGGTTTGACTTTTATTCTCTATCTTGATTATTTTGTTTACTTGCACTATTACTCTTTCATATCTTGCATCTTATAAGACTTTCCTCTGTTCTGATTATGATTTTCACACATGAATTACAAGATTTATTTATTTCTTGTTCGCGATTTATCCCACACGTTTTTACTTACCGATCTGGCATCTGTTGTGTTCTGTCTTATTCCTTTACACAAAGTTTATTCATATTTCCTGTATGTCTTTCCACAAAAGCCCTCTGTTTATTTATAAACGCATCCTTGCACTGCATTAATTGACTGCTCTTTCTTTCTATAAAGGTTCTTGTCTTCTTCTCTAACCCTAAAAGTACTTCTTTTCTACTCGGCCATCAGGTAGGGCCTCGTACTCCTGATCATGCATGCCTCTGAGTAGGCCTTATTTGCTCAGCCTCGTTTCGGTTATCACAGGTCTTCTGCTGACTCTCGATTCGTTCCCCAGTACTAATACTTCGGTATTAGTACCCGCCCCGGTGCCTGGTTTGGGCCTTATACTTACCCGCTGCCACTGTTCCGTTGTTGTTTCCTTCATTTCAGATGTCTCTGCCTACTCTGCAGCTGTCTTCTTACTTGTTGTGTTATGCTTCAGACTTGGTTGTGTTCGTGTCGACTGTGTACCTAGTGAGCTTGCTGCTACGTTCCTGTCTCTAAGATCAATACACTTAACTCCTAACCCTAACCGACCTCAGAGACTATTATTATGTTAGAAAACGTTCATAATCACAGGAACTAACCTTAACCCTAACTCTAACCATAGGCCAGTCTATAGGTGTCATACTTGTAATGGAAGTACTGCAAGGTAAAAGAGAAAACTATGCCTATGATAATAATTCCGATATGGTTAAAATAGAATATATGATACAAACATTAATACCAAACACTGATTGTATATCGATTATACTGCACACGTTCCTAAAACATCTAATTCTACATGAACATAGTACTGTTATCTTGGAAACATGTTTACGAAAACATATGTGGTTACCAGAATAATGCCAAGACTTTAAAAACCGGAATGGGGGTCCAAACCTCTCACCATATATTACCTCATTGGGCTAAATATTTACAAACATGGGTTTGGTTACTGTGAACATAGTTTCTCACTCATATTATGTTTCCGAATATGTACCATGGGCCGATCATATTTTCTCACTCAGATTTTGTTTTCAAATCTGGACATGGTGGAAAACATATTCCGTACACAGCTGAAGAGAGATTTTGTACAGGGTGGAAGACCGATTTTGTACACGGCTGGAGACAGATTCTGTACAAGGTGGAAGACCGATTTTGTACACGGCTGGAGACAGATTCTGTAAACGGTGGGAGACAGATTTAGACTGATCATGATTTCTCACTCACATTCTGTTTTCCAATCTGTACAGTGACGGGGACAGATTGTTAGGTATAACCCTATAGCTTGACAGTGAAAAAGGCCTACTAATCCAGTTGATACCAAGACACTACAAAATCCTTTCCCAGCCCCTGGAGAGACAGGATTACTGGGTAGAGCAACACTACCAGCTCCCTTCCCAGCCAGAGAGCCAACTGGTGGGTAGAGGAGGCCTCTAAATGTCCTTTCTGGCTAGAAAGAGAATTCGGTGGTATCATGACCCTGGAGAATCTGTGCCCAGCTGAGAGACAACTGATGGGTAGTACAACACTCCAAAATAGGTTCCCAGGTGGAAACAGAATTGATGCTTACCACCACACTATGTGATCTGTTCTCAGCCTAACCTGAAGAGATATCTCATGAATTGCCTGACGCTCTAAACTGATTTCCGAGCTGGAGACAAAATTGGTAGGTGCAGCAACACAGCAAGATCCCTTCCTGGCTGGAGAGCCAACATGTGCTAGGCGCAGTACTCCAAAGGCCTTTTCCAGCAAGAAAGAGAATTGGTGGCTAGCGAGACCCTGCAGAGTCTGTGACCATCGCGTGAGACAACTGGTGGGCATAGCAGCGCTTCAAAGTACGTTCCTAGCTAGAAAAGCATTTGGTTCTTAGCACGACACTGCGAAATCCTTTGCCGGCTGGTAAGAACACGTGTTGGTCGCAGTCTACTATAAAGTAATTTCCCAGCAGGAAGAAGAAGTAGTGCGTAGGGCGACACTACAGGATCCGTTCCTGGCTGGAGAGTCAACTGCTGAATACGGCAAAACTCGAAAGCAGGTTCCCAGCCAGAAACAGAGTTGATGGGTAGCTCTACACTATGAGATGTCTTCCTCGTCAGAGACATATCCACCTGATACCACAAGGCTTCAAAGTCCTTTCACAGCCGGAGAGAGAATTGGTAGGTAGAGCAACACGGTTAGATCTCTTCCTAGCTGGGGAGCCAACTGGTGGGTAGCGCATGCCTCCAAAGTCCTTCGCCAGCAGGAAAGCGAATTAGTGGGTAGCGAGACCCTGGATTGTCTGTTGCCATCCGGAGAGCCAACTGGTGGGTACAGCTGGTCCCCAAAGTACGTTCCCAGCCGGAAAAGGAATTGGTCCCTAGCGCGATACTGCAAGATATCTTCCCAGCCAGAGAGATATCTAGTAGATAACTCGACCGTCCAATGTTCCTTTCCAGCACATGAAATAAGTGGCAAGTAGAACGACAGTGGAACATCTGTTGCCGGTTGGATAAAGATCTAGTTGATAGTGTAACACTCCAAGGTCTTCTCCCGCCAGAGACAGAATTGGTGGATAGAGTGATACAGCAAGAACTCCTCCTGGCAGGAGAGCGAACTGGTGGATAGTGCAACCCCCCAGAGTCCTTTTCCAGCTTGAAAGAGAACTGGTAGGTAGTGCGACCATGGAGAATCTGTTCCTGGCCAGAGAGAGAACTACTGTTTAGCCCAATACTATATCGTAGGTTTCTGGCTGGAGAGGGAATTGGTGCTTAGGGCACACCGCGACAATGGAAGATTTGTTCCCAGCTGGAGAGATATTTGCTGCATAGTACCATTCTCCAATTGCCTTTCCCTACTGGGCACAAAATAGTTCCCTAGCGCGACCCTGCAAAATCTGTTGCCGGTCAGAGAGACATCTGGTTGTTACTGCAACGCTCGCAAGTTCTTTCCCAGCCGGAGACACAATTGATAAAGAAGTATCACAGCAAGACCTCTTCCCGCCGGAATGCAACCTGGTGGGTAGCTCAGGTCTGCAAAGTCCTTTCCCAGCTGGAAAGAGAATTGGGGTGTATAGTGACACCCTCCAGGATATCTTTGCAGCTGGAGAGTGATTTTGTGGGTAGAGCTTCACACCAAAATCTCTTCGAAGCCGGAGACATAATTCAGACTTTGAACCAAACCAATCCACTCCACTCCCCTTTTCCTGTCGGTTAGGCCTAACCCAATCCCTTAACAGTGAAAAACCGCTTATACTACGAAATCTTTCTGTCATCTGAGTAACTGTTTTCAGACACGTTATATTGCCTGCTCATACACTTCGCTTCACTCATATTGACTTATACTTTGTTTGTATTTGGCCTACAAGCCAGTCCTTGATCAATATAATTAACTTCTAATTCTCAATCATATTTACATACAATCCATCCTTTTCTAATAGAACCTAATTTTCTGAAAATAGTTTTACCTTCTCATCCTTTATCTATCTCTTTAAAATTCCTTCTTATATATTACAATCTTTTCAAATTAGTTCCAAAATCTATTTCACCACTTATTTAAACCTATAATCTTGACAATGTCCCCTAATATTTCTTTTCCAAGTTCATTTACAAGTTTAGCTGTTAAATAAAAGAATTCTGTAGTTATAAATTCTTTTAATAAGAATAAGTAGTAGAGATACATGAACAATAGTTGATAAAGAAATATTAAATAAGAAAAAAAGAGAAATTCATGTAAAGTTGCAATATCTTTGATTCCAAATCCTCAAACATTTTCAAAGCTTCCTCCTTTCCCAGTTCCTCCTCATTTTCTGTACTTCTTGTTTCTCTCTCTAACTCTTTGATACTATTTTTAATAGCCATATTCTCAGCTCTCAATGATTGTAACTCATTTGATATTGTGAGTTGTGAATCCAGAAGTTGGTTATACTCAAGCCTTGAAACTACAATTTCTTCTTTTTCTGCAATTTGAAAACCCTTATCAACTACTTTCAACTTGTGATTTTTCAAGTAAAGAGCAAATTCTAACTTCCTTCTTTCTCTAACCAGGATTTCTATCAATCATAATTAGAATTGAATAAATATCTCTCATATATAATAACAGATAAAAACATACCTTGAGTCTGATCAAGATTCTCAACACTCTCAATGCTTACCTTTGTTGGTGTACAAGTAGTACTACCTTGGTCAGGGAGAGAAGTAGAAAGATTGCCAAATCTTATGGATCTCAAAAGAGCTGGCCCTTGAGATTGAGAAAACTAGGAAACCAATTAGAAAAACGCTGTTCTATCAATATAAGAAAAGAAATAAAACTTACAGATCTCAAATCAAAAGGATAGGAAAAAGAAGAGGAGACAGAATCAGCTAGATACTAGGTTAAATTAATTCTTCAAAACAAGAACAATTAATATTTGAAAATGAATTATTACCATCAGAGACTGATTGTTTGGTGGAAATTGGCTCATCAAGTATTGTAGTAGACTGATAAAGAGTTGGAAGGGATCTGTTTTCTGAGAGTGAAAAGGAATGGTGAGATGAAGGAGGTGATTGGCTGGTTGACTCCTGGAGATCCAACATTTCCTGTATAATTATAGTATGAGATCTTGTAGAATGTTCTGAGTGTAGGAATTGTAAGAAAAAGAATAATTTACCAGAGAATGAGGTAAGTGTGAAGTATCAATATTACTCTGCCTTTGCTTTTGAGTATAAATTTCAACAGCAACAGAAGAATATTGAAGTCTTAGAGAGATAACATCTTTATGATAGTTCTTTAAAAGAAGTTAGTGAAAAGAAGTTATAAATCAAAGTTTTCTTTAAAGAATTAAGAATATAGTGTTTTCAAGAAAATGTTTCTCTGACAATTAATCTTTCAAGATAATCTTTCCAAGATAAGTAATTATATCAAGAATATCTTTTCCAAAAAAAAGTTAATTCTTTATAGAAAATCTTTCACCCAAATTCTTTTCTAGAGGAGAATTAATCTTTTGATGAAAATCTTTCCCTCAAATCTTTTCAAGAAGATCTTTCCCTCAAATTTTTTCAAAACACTCTGTGCTTGAAAATCGTGTTATGAAAATCTTTGAGGGTAAATCTTTTTGTGAAAATCTTTCAGAGTAAATCTCATTATAAAAATCTTTCAGGATAAATCTTTTCTTGAAAATCTTTCTAAGAAGATTTTCTCAAAGTTCTAGTTAGAAGTCAAAGAAAACTTAACTCACCTCAATCTTTTCCCAGTCTGGTCCTGTAATCAAAAGCCATTTGGTTCTTATACAATTCTTCAGGTTGTTATAGTCAGTTTCATTAGCTATGCTCAAGCTTTTACCTCTTATACCAACAGCTTCACATCTGCTAAATTGATACCACCACCTCTTATAATAATCTTCCACATTTTCCTCTGGGTTAAAAATAAGAGCAAAATCCTGATTTCTGCCATCCTTAATGAAATGATACTCTGAACTTATAACAATTCCAATTTCATCATCTATTTTGTAACAATATTACTACTTGTATCATATTATCTCAAACAGAGAAAACTTACAGGCAAATTTTGTCAAGACATTTTTAAACATAATGACCTTTCTTTTATCCCAGTTCCAATATTGGAATGTGTTATCCTCCATGCAGTATCTTTGAATGCTTGACTCAGTCTCAAGTAAATGAAATTTGGAGGTAGTGGGAGACATGATCAAGGGTGCTGGGGAGCTTCTGATAACACAAGCTTGTGTATAAATCTTTGAAACTATAATATATAGGAGTAAGGTTGAATCACAAGATAATAAGTAAAGTGGAATACACATCTGATGTAGAACACACAGTACTTATATAAAACTATCTCTACCCTTTTTGTGTTATATCAGATATCATATGTTATATCAGATATCATCTGTTATATCACATATCATATTTGGATTAAATTATACATTTACTAAAAATAAACCTATCTACATCATGCTATAAGAGATTCTATCACATATATTTTCTTTTTCCTTTGACTTACTTATTTATATAATGGTCAGTATCCTGTATCTGAACCTCCTCCTAATTTATTTTTACTATTACATTTCATTTCTTCTATTCTTAAAAACCATCTATTCTCCTTTAATTATTATCTTTATTTTGTTCTTTACTGATATCTTCTCTTCCAGCCATGTCTACTCAAGATTCTATTACTGAGATTTTGAAAAGAGTTGATGATCTGGATGTTGAAACAAACACAGAGAACCTACCTCAATTTCCTTCCAACCCAGTACCAGAATCCTCCATGAAGAAAACTCTCATTCTAAGAGTACCCAAGAAACCATTACAGGCTTTGGCTGTTGCAGCAAAGGTATGATTGATTTGCAAAATAATTGCTCCTATAAAAGTGTCTAACTCTATTTTCCATAATCTTAGTCTACTCAAAATGCTCAACCTCCTTGTGATTCAGTTACAGTTGTATCACAAAGTGATCCAGTTAGTAAGAAATACCAGTTCTATTCTTTCAAAATGGTCATAATTGCTGATATATATACTATTCTAGTTATCTCTACCTCTACAGTAACCAAGAAGGATGAGACTTTAGAGTTGAGCAGATTGGAATATCAAAATGCAGAATTGAAAATGCAAGTTAATGCCCAAAACCTTTATATTACAAAGGTATTTGGTATGTGGAGAGATATTAGTACAGTAATTACTGAGGTATGTCTTTATTTTATTTTTACTTTTCTCTTTTGTAATCTTTGCCCTCTCAGCAAGAATTTCACAATATAAAATCTTTTCTACTAGAATCCTTTTTCTATACTGAATCATTTATCTTTTGAAACACTCTTTTCCAATCAAATAGATTTATCTTTTAAAATACTTTTTTCCTATTGGTAAGAGTTGTTTAGAGAATTCTTTTTTCTTTTAGCAAAGAGTTATTCATTTGACATATTTTTTCTATTATGCAAGATTTCTCATAAAAAATCTTTTTTCATGACAAAGATCAAGTTTTGAAAAATGATTTTTCTTGTGAGAAAGATTTATCTTTTGACATCTTTTTTCTTGTGAGAAAGATTGATCTTTGGAAATCTTTTTTCTTGTGAGAAAGATTTATCTTATGAAATATATTTTTCTTTCAAGAATCTTGTTCTCTCTCAACCTATTGGTTTGATTTAACACTTATTTATTCTAAACTTACTATTATTCAGATACCAACCTTGAAACTACCCAGCCCTTTACCTTTTGCTGATGCAGAAGATACTGCTCAATTCTTTAAAAAGGTTGAGAAAATTCCCAAATCTCAAGTTAACAAGCCTGGCTTGAGAACCTTGGATGGCCAGTATAAATTGCAGTGGAAACTTTTGAAAGAAATGACTAGTACCAGTACTCATTTGACTGCTGACCCAGTATTAGACTCCTGGTTTTTTGTATTATTTTCTTTTGCAGCTATACATTCCAGAGAAGAATGTAAAGTTGCCTCACTCTCCACTCTTGTTGCCTATATTCCTACATCTACCACTCAGAATATATCTGAAGTCCTACTCCCTGCTGCTCTCAATAATCTCTATTGTTTCAATTACTGGCACCTGCTTGAATTTCTTTACTTTCCTTTGAATCTCAATGAGAACCACTGGATTCTTATCAGAGTTGGTATTGAGAATAAAATAATTGAAATCTTTGATTCTCTGGGAAATGAGTTAGGAAGAAAAACCCTGCAGGTTAGTTATCACTTGTTTTTCACTCTGACTGTATACTGATTGATTCTTAGAAGTTAAAATTTTTTTTAAAAAATTTACAATTGGCTTCTTGGCAAGAAGCTCAGAATAAAGGCTTGGTTAAGCCTGATACAACTCCATCTCTAATTACAGAATGGACTATTATTCAACCAAAGGTTACAATTGTTACACTCCTTTTTTAGTCATGACTAATAATAATACAGAAAAGTCATCCTTTGCAGGAAGACTCTCTTGACTGTGCTTACTTTGTTATGCATACTGCTCATTTATTACTGATAGGAGAGAAGTTAGACTATGGTCAGAAGGATATTTTAAACATCAAGAAGCAAATTGTTAGTGTGCTTCTTGTTAATATGGAACTTGTTACTTAAAATCTGTAACTAGAATGTTTTTGGAATTTTGCATGAAGAAATTGGCTTTCTTTTGTTTTTCTTTACCTTGTATTCCTTTTCTTATTCTTTGAACAGGATGGAGATAATATTCTCTTATTCTTTCATCTTCTATTTTTGTAGCTTTAAAATATTTTCTCATAATAACTCAAAGATTTTCTCCTAAAGCTGATTGGACCAACACATTTCTTCCTATCACATCTCACATTCATGACACACATAGCACTTTGCTTTTTTTCAACTTATATATCCCTCTTCTTCTCCTCTTGCTTGATAGTCAATATCTCTTCTACACTCTATCTTTGCTTCAAGATTTATCTGACCTTGTCTCAGTCTCTTGCATTTTCCCTTTCTTTAACATTCTCAAGTGTTGCAACCTCTACCATGTCTTCTTCAAAGTCCACTATTGCAATACTTGCAACAAAGAAGAACATCTCTGCCTATAAGATTGAAGAGGTGCAGCTCACTTATGACAATTGGACATCAAACAAGATTGTTATGACTAAAAATGTCATTATTAAAACAGTTTGTAAGTTTGAATTTCTCTTGAATATTTAGACTTCTTTAACTAATCCATGAATATTATAGATGATAAGCTGCAAGTGATAATAAAGTCTAATTTTGGAGCAATCTGTGATGGGAAAAATAACTCCTTCTGTTTTTTACTCAAGAAGGATGGACAATATTCAGAGAAGTGGAGAGATTGGTGGTTGGACTTTAGCAGGTTGAGGCAAACTGATTGGCAAGGGAAGCCATTTCCATACCTGGTTTTGGAGGATTATAATTTTTTGAAAATGGGAATATTTGCTGGATGGCTCTTGGTAAAAGCTGAGGAATGGGAAGGAATTAAGGTATGTTTTCTCTTAATTTATACTACAAAACAAATCAGTTATTATGTTGGTAACATTTTTATATATAATAAATATTTTCTTGTTGAGAAATCTTTTTCATCAGGAAATTCTTTGATGTTTGGAAATCTTTTTCATCTGAGAAAATCTTTTATATTAGGAAATCTTTTTCTTGTTGGAAAATCTTTTTCATTTGAGAAAATATTTTTCTTGTTGGAAAATCTTTTTCATTTGAGAAAATATTTTTCTTATTGGAAAATCTTTTTCATCTGAGAAATTCTTTTCTTGGTGAGATATCCTTTTGATAAGAAAATCATTTTTATTGGGAAATCTTTTTCTTTGTGGGAAATCTTTTTTCTTTCCAGAGACTCTTTGCTTGGTGGATAATCTTTTCTTGTTGAAAATATTAGTTCATATGAGAACCTTATCTCTTGTTGAGAATATTATTTTATTCCAGACAACTTTTTCTTAAGCAAATTTATTATTCTCTTTTTATCTTCTACTCTTTTTTTCTTTGGCATATATCTTACCTGTTTTTTTAAACTAATTACTTAAACTTAGGATTATGAGAAAGAAGCACTTGCCATGAGAGAAAAGTATCTCTCTCCAATGCAGGACTCAACTTCAAGAAGATCTAAAAGATCCAGAACCAATACTGGTGTAACTGGTGATGAAGTAAGCTTATATTCATATTTTTATTTCATATCTACCTGCTCCTTTTGCTAATATGTATACTATATAGCCTAAGAGGCCTAGAAGAGAACCAGAGGTTACAGATACCCATCAACTGTCTGATCTAGATTTACAGCCAGATACCAATCCTGAGTGCCAGGAACATGATGGGGAATCTGGCTATTCTGAATTAGAAGTTGAAGATGAGAGTATGGGTGAATTTAAAGTGGTGATTTCTCAAGATAGTAAGTACAACTTTTTCTTCTGAAATTTCTTCTCTTAAAGTTTTCATATACTGATAAGAGAATCTCTCTAGAAGTCATATATTCAAGGCAAGAATATCCTGACAAACCACTAACTCCAGGTCCACCTCCATCCTGTTCTGCCAAGAGTCCCTTTCATCTATCTTCTCCATCCCAACTTCTTACAACTGAAGCCTTTTCTATAGAAAAGGTTTGTAATATATTCAAATTCTTCTTCTTTTTATATTTTCAACTAACCCAATTGATAGTTAGTTGAAGGAGAGTACCCTGATCCTCTCAATCCTTCCAGTCAATGGTTCTTCACAGAATCTTTACCTGAAGATCTTGATTCAGTCTCAGCAACTCTGGAACCT
>Ga0307510_10009833_pt1 | contig 11381 bp, 15 predicted proteins | sample 12_EM_MG_FD_207224 | JGI IMG/M metagenome (GOLD analysis project Ga0307510, IMG submission 207224) | Populus trichocarpa ectomycorrhiza microbial communities from riparian zone in the Pacific Northwest, United States - 12_EM | ecosystem: Host-associated > Plants > Roots > Unclassified | place... | reverse complement strand
TGCTCATTCTCAATCGACAACCCACCTTGCACAAACCAAGCATGATGGTCCACCGAGCGCGCGTGTTGCACGGAGAAAAGACGATACGCATGCACTACGCCAACTGGTTAGTTGTGACACCCTCGTATCATCTATTAGCAACTGACTCTATGGCTACAGCAACTCATACAATGGTTTGTTTTTTGTTGCAGATGTCGGTTTTTTTCCTGAAGAAGCTGATCGCTTTGTGAATGCCCAGCTGATTTCGACGGCGATGGTTTGTCATAGCTAGTTCTGTCCTCACGCCATGACTGATTCACTCCCACAGAAATGAACATTCATTTTCCCCGTAAGCGACTCGCCACTGGGAGACAGACGTTCTTCTTACGCACAGAAAAAAGAGAACCAGGTGGCCCGGGCGGAAGCTATGTTAATTGCCAACACAGACAACCAATATCTCGTACCAACATCTGGAAAACCCCTTCGTGGTCTCATTCAAGACCACGTGGTAGCTGGCGTGTGGATGACCAACCCGGACACATTTTTTACCCGGGAGGAGTACTTCCAGTTACTCTATGGGGCCCTCAAACCCGAGGAGTATTCTGTTCGTGATGACGGACGCCTCCGGACGCTCCCACCAGCAATATGGAAGCCAAAACCGTTATGGACCGGAAAGCAAATCGTGAATACTTTTTTCCCGCCCTTTTTCGTTTCCTGTGTCTAACGAAGAACAGATATCCACCATTCTGTTGAATATCACACCGAGCAAAGCAGAAGGGCTCAACCTAAACGCAAAGGCCAAAGTTCCTGGTTCAGCATGGGGGAAAGGCTCTTCCGAAGATCAGGTTATATTTATGAATGGAGAGCTCCTCTGTGGGACCCTTGACAAATCTGCTTTTGGGGCCAGCGAGTTTGGTTTGGTCCATTCCGTCTATGAACTGTACGGCGCCGATACTGCAGGGCGCCTGCTTGGCATACTGAGTCGGCTGTTCACCAAGTTCTTGCAGCTCAGGGCATTCACCTGCCGTATGGATGACCTGGTTCTCACAGATGGGGGCAACGCAAAGCGAGCAGAACTCCTACGGAACGGCGAAAATCTCGGTACGGAGGGAGCGATGGAGAATTTTCCAACACTCAACGACGTTCCTGACGACGAGAAACCTACGGCACTTTCGCAACTGCTCCGCGAAGTACTTCGCGACGACGAGAAGATGGCAGGGCTTGACATGACCGTCAAGTCCCGGCTGAGGGAGCTCACCAAATCCATCGCGGACTCGGTCATGCCTCATGGCTTGATGCGCAGATTCCCCCACAATAACATGCAAATGATGACACAATCTGGCGCCAAGGGCAGCACAGTCAATGCACAGCAAATTTCGTGTGCGTTGGGCCAGCAGGAGCTAGAAGGCCGTCGTGTCCCAGTAATGGTCAGTGGCAAGACGTTGCCCTCTTTCAAGGCCTTCGAAACGAAGGCCATCGCTGGTGGATACGTCGCCAGCCGCTTCCTTACCGGTATCAAGCCTCAGGAATTCTTCTTTCACTGTATGGCCGGTCGCGAAGGCCTGATTGACACGGCCGTGAAGACTTCTCGCTCGGGCTACTTGCAACGTTCGTTGATCAAGCACTTGGAGGACATCCGCGTTCATTACGATAATACCGTACGAGGGAGTGACGGTTCGGTGTACCAGTTTCATTACGGTGGCGACGCGCTCGATGTTACGAAACAAAAACACCTGTACCAATTCACTTTCATGGCGCAGAACATGAAAGCTCTCGTCGACCGATATCGACCGCGCGATGCGCTGGGCTTGTTGGATGATGAACAGGCCCGGAATTACATGAAGAGCGTCCTCAAGGCCTCCAAGGGGCGCAAGGCAGGAGAAGATCCTTTGAAAAGGGACTCTATGGCGACGTCGCTCGAACTTTTCAACCCTTCCCGCTTTCTGGGCAGCACGTCCGAGAAATTCGCTGAGCGGCTAAACGATTATGTCAAGGGCAATCCGGACAACCTTCTCAAGTCCAAAGACGACACCTTCGCAATCCGACGGCGGCACGCACTGCGCAGCGCAAATGAGTTCCGTCTCATGATGATGTTCAAGTATTTGCGTAGCTTGGTGGAGCCAGGGGAGGCTGTTGGTTTACTGGCCGGCCAGGGGTGAGCACTGGAGTTGAGAAAGACGCCCCATTGGCTGATCTTGTTGCAGTGTTGGTGAGCCGTCCACGCAGATGACGCTAAATACTTTCCACTTCGCCGGTGCGTATCTCGATTAGATCTTAAGTTCTCGTCTAAGATGTGTTTACAGGTCATGGTGCTGCCAACGTCACTCTCGGTATTCCACGACTACGCGAGATCGTGATGACAGCATCTAGGAAGCCCAAAACACCATCTATGATAATAACCATCGCCAAAGGCATTTCCGACGAACAAGCTGACGCATTTGCTCGAAGAGCGTCTCGGGTCACACTCTCCCAAGTTGTCGACAGGGTCATCGTGAACGAGCGGCTCATCGTCAATAATCAAGCACGGAAAAAGCAGTTCACGATCCTCATAAATTTCTACCCTCAACAGGAGTACCGTACGGAGTTCGATGTGTCTCCCAGAGAACTGCTCCAAGCGTTCGGGCTTCGTTTTCCGCTCACTCTGAAACGCGAGATTCAGTTGGAGATGAAGAAGCTCGCCGCGCACCTCAGGAATCAGATTGACGAACTTGGAAAGGGAAGAACCGTACCTCAGGCTGAAGGGGGTGCCTCAGTTACAGGCGGAGATGCGGAAGAAGATGAGGGCGTAGACGTGGGGGAACCAGCGCCGAGGAGGGATGATGACGAGGAAAGCGAAGTTGGTGATGGTGACGCAAGCAGGGAGAAGCGTCAACGGCAGAAACAACAGCACACGTCATATGAATCGGACGAGGACGAGGACACTGAAGGCGATATCGAAGAACCTCCCGAGGAAGATCCGGAGACTGTGTCTGCTCTGGACGTGGAAGGAGCGGCGAACGATGAGCCGGAAAACATGCCTGGGAAGGCGATTAGATTCAAGGATCATGTGAGCGTGGTGAAACAGCAGTTCCTTGACAATTTCCCGCATGCTACAGACTTCGACTTTAGTTCATCTCGGTGCACCGTTGAACTGGAGGTGAGTAGTGCACGTCCGGAGTTTTATGAGACCAACGCTGAATCGGACACAGTTTGATCCCGATCTACCCAAACTGATGCTAGTGGACATTGTGGAGCGCGCGTGTCTGAAAACTGTGGTCCGGGAAATCCCAGGGATTGTGGACTGCTTCCGAGTTAAGGAGGCGAGCAAAGACGGATCAACAAAGGTGAGCGCCTTCGTCCCAAACTTGCACGGCCCTTCATCGATGACACCGTAGATAACTACTAACGGCTCCAACTTCCGTGGTCTTTGGGAGGTCGCGTGTGCGACTGAAGAGCCACTGATCGAAGAGGATGATGTCTACTCGAACGATATCTACGCCATCCTCATGACATATGGGATAGAGATGGCCCGGGCGGCCATCGTAAAGGAGATGAGCGGGGTCTTCCGCGTCTACAACATTGAAGTCGATATCCGGCATCTCGAGTTGATTGCAGACTACATGGTAGGTGTTGAGATGATCACTCTGAAGCTCCTCTTAATGTTTGTGATGTCAGACGTTCGAGGGTGACTACAAGCCGTTCAACCGCAAGGGGATTAACGTGCACCCGTCTCCCCTACTAAAGGCTTCATTCGAGACGACTGGGGCGTTCATTGCGGAGGCGACACTTTACGGTGATTTTGACGATCTTCAAACACCATCCGGAAATTTGGTGATAGGGCGTCCGATTCTATGTGGCACAGGTGTATTTGACGTGGTCATGCCAGTGGAGCAGGAGGACGAGGACGAGGACGGGTCGGATTCGTGAAGAGAAAAGTACAATAATGTAGATTGTTACTAATGAGGCAGGTGTGACAATGGGGTGACGTGACCCATTGTGACGGGTCGCGTCTTTGTTGCCAGCGCGCCCTCGATTTGATTTCTCCATCCCTCCGTCAGTGTTAACGCGCCACCCCTCCACCACGTCCATATGCCCCGACCTGTCCTCGTCGACCTCCCCCTCGAACCTTTCCTCAGAGCTGCCTCCGCCGACGCGAATCTGCCAATCTCGCGTACCGGCTCTAAGCGCTCAAGATCTCCGTCTCTTGCCCGCTCCATTTTCAGTCCCGCGAAAAGGCGGATCCTCGAGCAGGAGGCAATTTTCTCTCCGTCGCAGTCGCGCTCTTACCGAGGCCCGAGTGATAACTCGCTTCATCCTCATCGCAATGCCCTTTTACACGCTTTTGCAAGCTCCACTTGTGTCTTGGGTCCCTCCCCCGCAAGCCTCAGCGATACCCATCCCCCGCAGCCATGCCACCCTCATACCCTCGTCCCCCCATCCCCACGCGAATCTAAGCGCATATCCTCTCGTCTTTCGCCATCTTCACAATCTAAATCACGTCCCTCTCCCACAACCACACCGACTCGCGTGTCCACACGGAAGACCCGCTCGCAGACCACGATGACTCCCTCCTCATCGCAACGACAATCCGCGCGTCACACGTCCACACCTTCTCCGAATACGCCAACGACGACAATGACGATGATCCCGCGCGAGATGCCACCGCCACCCGATCGTCGGTCGGTGCACTACCCGGGTTTCGACGTTCACCTGGACACGCACATAGCTCTGCCCTGCACGCGCTCGAGAGCACGCGCCAAAGCGGAAGCAGACGCGGCGGCCACGCGCGTCCAGGAGGGTGAAGCGGCGAAGGAGAACGCTCGTCCAAGTCCCGTGGTGACGTCCACACCATCGTCGACGGACAAGGTCAAGAGAGACATTGTGCCACGACGATCTGCGAGACTGCGCACAAACAACAACGGTTGTGTGCCATCGTCCCAGAAAGCGGTGGCGAGGGACCATGGTCGTCTCCGGAGTACTCTGCATGACTCATATCTGCAGCTCTAGCTGCCTTTTTTTTTTTGTCGTTCCTCTTTTTCCCCCTCCTCTGCTCGGTATTTTGCGACTGTTCATTGTTTCTTCTTCGTGTGCATTCGTTCAATGCTTGATACGTGGAGATTGCTCATCTAGGGCCACACTCACTGGCAGTATTTATGAAACTCCCCAACAATTTATATAAATCCATACTGTGCAATCGAGTTCCGTCTGATAACTGATTCCTTTTCATCATTTTTACCCCGTTTCGAGGTCCCTCTGATCGTTCACGTCGGACACCGCGCGCTTTCTGCCTAGTTTTATGCCTGTATGTATGTTTATCTTGACGCGTCAATGATATGGTAAAACGACTCTGCTCAGTTGACAAACGGCCGATAGGGAGTGTGTCGTCGAACATCATGATTGCAGAAGCAGAAGGTCGTAATTCGTACATCACATACGACAAGGCAGTATTAGTAGGGAGCAACGAGGCCGTACGCGTATCATCAGGAGAGAACGCAAATGGTGGACCGAGAATGGAACAAGAGGGAAGGCATAAGATAAATCGAAGATCACTTGAGAACGCTAGATATCTGATATTGTGTTTAAGAGCCCAGCTCGCCCCATAGCACCAAGACCCTCACCGCTTTCATCTCGCACGGCGGAAGGGCCAGCTTGCGATGATGACCCCAGCTGACCCATGACGTCACTTTGCAATTGCATGGGCACAAAGACGACCTTGCTGTGCGCGCTCTTGGCCATCTGCTGCAGAGCCTCGAGCTGACGGATCTGCATCGCGGCGGGTGAAGCGAGGATGTCGGCGGCCTGACGCATGAGCCTGGCGGCATCGACCTCGGCGCGGGCGGCGATGACCTTGCTCTCGCCGATGCGCTTCTGTTGCGCGGCGCTGGAGAGCGAGGCGGAGACCTCGGCCGAGAACACGATGTCCTTGATCAGGATCCCTTCGATCGCCACGCCCCACTTGTCCGCCACGTCCCCGACGATCTCGGCGATTTCGAACGCGATCGCTTCGCGCTCCGTGACGACGGATTGCACCGCGCGCGCGCCGACGACGTGTCGGAGGGTCGTTTGCGCACGTTCCGTCAGCGCTTGGCGAAGGTCCGAGATGCCGAATGCGGCGCGGTATGGGTTCGCGATTTGGAAGTATATCACAGAGTCGCTGATTGGATTATTGGACCACGGTCAATAAAAATAAAAATAAAAAGATGGGAAGGGGGGTAGAGGGGGGGGGAAGGAAGCGAAGAAGGGAGAAAAACAAAACGTACATTTCGACATTGACATTGTCGCGAGTGATGACGGATTGCCGACCAATTGAGATGATTTGGATTTTGACGTCAACGATGCGAAGCGATTCAGTGCAAACGTTGACCTGGACCAATCCCGGGTCGACCGCCTTGTAGAACTGGCCAAAGCGTGAGACAAGTCCCACGGACCCTGTGAAAACGAACACAAAACAATGAGAGAAGGAACGAACAAAGAAGGGTGATGAATGGAAGGGAATCAATCTGAGAAAAAAAACTGACCTTGTCGGACTTCTTTGAATGGGTTGGGGAACGGGCAGCAAGGGACGGCACCACAAAAGCCGACGCACGATCCCAACGACTGCATCATCGAGCCGTAGAAGCCGTGGGTGACGCCTTCGATGCCCATATCCTGCGCGTACGAGGGCTGCATCTCATCCTTCTTGAGCGGTTGCACCTTGATAACGCCATGCTTGGATGGGCCACCAATATGGCGATGCTCGGCGTGGATATCTCCGGTCACTTCAACTCGTTAGGCGTCGTTGGTTGGGAACAAGACGTGCGAGGGGGGAATGAGAAAACTTACCGGGTGGGGCATGATGATCCACTACGTTACCGCGTGAAGAAAGAGACCCTGACGGGGATGGGAGACGGTCCTTTCTATCTGGTGCACCGGAGGACATGGTGGTTGATGCTCGCGTTGTGGTAGCGCAGATGATGGGCAAGGTCCCGGTTGCTATGTATAAATAGAAACCTGGGGAGCCATCGGCTCGCTTATTGCGCAGTCTTCCACGCGCTGAACAATACACCAGATTATCACTTTTACTTCTATCCCTGGCTGCATTACACAGCCATACCGTACGAAATCGCTCATACAGCTTCCGGGCTATGCCAGCTGCGGAGTAAGGCTCCAAGTTACCGCCCAATTTATGATTGGTGCTGCGCACGCCTCGATCAGGTCACGCGCACGCTGACAGGGCTCAGAGATACTCCCGCTCGTTCACACGTCTGCTTTGCTGAGGGCCTGGTTAGTGTGATAGTCTGATAACTGATAAGCAATCCATGACTCTTCATGTCCTTGAGTCGAACCAGCCACCTGGTAATCTTAGAATATCATCCTAATACTGTAACCTATAGGTATGAGGCTGCACTATTTTCTCTCACGACTGTTCACCAATTCATGGTTCCACCACTTGCTCGCTCTGCCTCCCAGGCACAGACATTAGGTTCCCCGGATCTCGTCTCTGCCACCAATTATCACACCAAAACCGTTACTCAAAATTTGGGCATCAAGGCACAACCAGCACTGGATTGCTGGACAAGCCATGTGCAGTATGCGCCACAGCCGCCCAAACCTTGAATGAATGTGATTTGGTTCGTCAGATGTGTTCTCCCGTCCCCAACGAAGCTGTACCCAGTAAAAATTTGCCTGTAGGCTCAATCTCGTATGCTCAGTACCTTGGATATATTGCAACTGTCACCAGCAGTCTAACGAAACTAATAGCAAACTAGATGTACAGCGTAGATACAGAATACTCGCATCTTACAAGTCTATTCATCCCTCCACGTCGCAAAGATCTAGCGGGCATAGCGAGAACATTGAGAACAAATAAGTTGTACCATCAGTCACCTCCACCACCCGCAAGTTCCAGGATAAGTCGACATGCGACATCCATAAATACGAATGGAGAAACAACGTCAGAGCCACCATGAGCAGAGTCAGAACCTGCTTCGGACTGTGCGTCCGTGCTTGGCATGTCATACTTGCCTGCGCCAGGCTCGGTGCTTGCTTTATAAGTCCGCTTATGGTGGAAGTCGACCAGGTAGTTGATCGAGTCTACCATATACAACTGAAGGTTCATGAGAACCTATGAAGCCTCCTGGTCAGGTAGAGCGAAGTTGTGAGGAGAAGAGTAACGCACGACGATGTCTTGCACCCTGACACGCGTCTCAATGAAGTACACAGATGCCGCTGCTTTGAGGTCCACATGTCCACCACCGTCGTGTTCTCTCGCCCGTTCGATTTTGCTATGTCCGTTTTTTCTCCGTCCACCAGGGTTACCATTAAGGTGGATACTCCCACTCCCCAACCCGCCTAGGTTTTTCTTCTCGCGCCATTCCATACCCAATGCTTTGAGTGTCCGGTAGATCTCAAGCATGACTTCCATTGGCGGGCTTCGGCTACGAATGCCGAAGTGCCATTTCGTACGATGCTGCTTTTTCTCCTTGACGGCTGGCCACGCACGCCGGGCACTTGCATAGGAAGCGAGATGGTGTTGCTCGGGGAACTGGTCTGGGAGAGACGAGTTAAGGACCGCAAAGGTGTTGTGGTCCTGTTCCCGCTCATCAGGGGGTGGCGTAGACAAGTCGAATTCATCATTGTCTTCTTCATCGTCACAGCCATTGAATTCACTTTCGAAAGGATTCACCTCAACGTCACCGCCAGTCGGCGATAAAGCCGCAGGTGATAAGAGGTTTCGCGGCTACATGAAGGATGAGAAGCATGAGGTTAAATTGCAGAGGATGAACGTACGTCCATAGCGGCTAATTGCGCATCACGTTCCTGCTCCCCGTAGGCTGCCACTGAACATGCGGGTAAGGGTACATGCCATAGAAACAAGGGCGATACTCACAATCCTGCCCCAGCCTCCGCTTGTCTCTCAGCAGCATATATGCTACATTGACTGCATTTCCTTGCACACCGTCATCTCGTCGTAAGCATGCCCATACGTCTTCCTTATCCACGCCCTCCATGCGCAGCGCCAACTCCTCGACCACATCCTCCTCTATCCGTCCGAGGCCGTCGATGATTTCAAAGTCTATTGCCTTTCCAGGAGTCACCAGCGCAGAGAGTGTTCCGAGGACAGGACCCGGTGGTGGCGGGAGGGGCTGGAGGTACCGTGGTAAGTCTACTTGGAAGAAGGGGTGTTGGATAATCTCTGGTATGGTTATACGCTTGACGGGATCAACGGCCAGCATTCCCGTGATGAGGCTGCGCGCATCGGAAGATATATTGGAAGGAATATGATAGGTACCCTCTAGGACGTGTCATCAATAACACCACTTGGGAGGACACACAAGATGAGGTACTCACGGCTGATTTTGGTGAAGAGAGCCTGAACATCGTCATCCTCGAAGGGAAGCCTACCGCAGAGCATGACATATAGAATAACACCAGCGCTCCACACATCAATCTCAGGCCCTGTGTAGAGACCACCTCGAATGACCTCAGGAGCGGCATAATTGGGGCTGCCACAACTCGTCTTGAGAAAGTCCCCGTCCTTGATCTCGTTAGAGAGACCAAAATCAGCTATTTTTACGTTGAGGTCATCGTCGAGGAGGACATTCTCAGGTTTCAGGTCGCGATGGACAATCTTGAGACGGTGAGAGTACTCGATGCCCGAAATGAGTTGCTGGAAGAAGCGGCGCGCCTGATGTTCTGGCATGCGGCCATTTGCGACGATGAAATTGAAAAGCTCTCCGCCTGCGTATTCGAGCACGATGATGATATCGGTGGGTGTTGATATGACTTCATAGCTGGCGACAGAGGGTTTGTCAAATATAGCAACAGGGGATTTGTGAGACGGACAGACAGCTTGATGATGTGGGGGTGACGGAGAGTACGCATATATTCGACCTCACGTTGGACACGATTCTTGGTACGTGTCATATTGATAACGTGTTTTGAGATGAACTTCATGGCGACCTTGTGACCTGTGAGGGTGTGCACGGCCACTGGCGAAAAGATTACGACCATAAGCCGAGAGCGATCGGATAGGATATGAGATACATACTTTTGACTTTTCCAAAAGTACCCTCTGCGATTTCTTGTACGACCGTGTACTCTCCGAGCTTTGACGGAGACATGACAGGTATCGGTTCTTGTTCTCTCATCGTCGCTGTCATCGTATCGTAAGCTGGTGGTGGTGGCCCTGGGACAGGACAAAGCCGGGACACGACCAAAATCTCTTTTGTTTGTAATTGTTTTCAGTTACCCTTTTCTGACATTACGTCATCACGCCTTTTCGACTTGTCCAACCAATCTGTCATGTCCGCCGCCGACCGAGAGACCAAGTACTGGCTCATGAAGGCAGAGCCCCATTCCCGTATAGTAAAGGGAAAAGATGTTAAGGTGAGTCCCATCCCAGAAAACACGTGGGCTTTGTTTCAACTTATCCAAGTTTAGTGTAGACGACTTTGAAGCAGTCGGAACAACACCATGGGAAGGTGTTCGGAATCCAGAAGCGAGGAATCTCATGAAGGAAATGCGAGTGGGCGATAAGGTTGGTTTCCCTCTCGTAAATAGTCTAACAAACGTGTCGACTCGCTCAAGGTTTTGTTTTATCACTCTAGTTGCAATACCCCAGGTGCGTGCATGAAGCATTGGTAAAGTAACACACGGTCTTCAGTACATTCTCTGTAGGTATCGCTGGCTTTGCTGAGGTTACAAAGGAGGCATATCCCGATTGTGAGAACTTCTTCCACCGTCTCCAGTGATCCATTCTAATAGTTCCTATCTTCGCAGATACCGCGTGGGATCCGTAAGTTGTTTATTGTTAGACAAATTGTCCTCTCTAAAACCGCGAGAAGTGAACACCCATATTATGACCCTGTACGCTGCGATCATTCGTCGTCCTCCCTTGTCTCCGATCTGATGCCAACTAGAAATCCGATGAAGCCAACCCTAAGTGGTTCATGGTCGATGTGAAGTTCGTATCACGCGCCGCAAATCTCGTGCCATACCCGCTCTTGCGTGACGTCGCGGCAGGCCATGTGACGCCATCGGCCAGTATTGAATACATCGAGGAGGAGGGCGTAAAGGCAATAAAACGTAATTTTCATGCATCATAACGGGTCTGGAGCTGCACTCGAACGATTCTGTCACGACAGACATGGACTTGGTGCGCAGGGGACGTCTAAGTGTACAACGAGTACAGCGAGGCGCGTGGGACGTTATCGAACAGTTAGCAGAAAAGGGTGGGTGGAGTGAAGATGTGGCAAAGGGTAAGAAACGGAGTGGAGGAGTTGAGAAAGAGGGAAAGCGAAAGAAGAGTAAACACGAAAAAAAAAAAAAAATTACCACGTGGGTGGCACGTGTTGTGTGTGTATGCGTGGGCGTGTGCGTAGTTGTTGAGCTGCCCCGGTCCCGGAAGGGGCACGCTCCAGTCTCGTCCCGCCTCACCTCCG
>Ga0307510_10009832_pt1 | contig 11383 bp, 12 predicted proteins | sample 12_EM_MG_FD_207224 | JGI IMG/M metagenome (GOLD analysis project Ga0307510, IMG submission 207224) | Populus trichocarpa ectomycorrhiza microbial communities from riparian zone in the Pacific Northwest, United States - 12_EM | ecosystem: Host-associated > Plants > Roots > Unclassified | place... | reverse complement strand
CAGATGTCGACCTCCTTGCGAACTTGCTCAAAGGAGAGTATCGGAACAATTGGGATAAGATCATTCAGTTCATTAATAGCGATGAGGAGAGCTAAATCTGTTGTGTGCGCGAATTCAGGACATTGCTTGGAATCTTATTGTACAGTAGTATGCCATTATGGTAGCCTCCCGAAGAATTGTCAATTTTTTTTGTTATGAACTAAATTTGAAACGTAGGTGATGAAATATGGTTCAAGTATGTACAGCCATCTTGTGTTGGAATATCCCATCAAGCCATGTGACCTAGGGAATAATCTCAAACTCTTGTAGAACTTGGAGCCTTGTCTTTCGCAGCAGTGCTGATCTAAGGTTGTGCTTGACCACGTCATTGTCCCCATCTTCTGGCTTTCTCCTTCATCCACTTTTGCTCATCCCACGCCAGCATCCCTGTACATAACTGGCATGTCAGCCGCACTCTCCCTTCTCATCTGTACCTGCCCTTCGTGATCCTCCTCTGGCGCGTGAGCCATCAGTAAATTTGGAAAAGTCTTATGATCCCCGACATTAATTCATTCCCCACACAGTTGCTACATGGCCGATCTTGCCAGGCACCTGCCTGGGACTGGGTTGACAGTCCTTTGCTTCACCCTCGCCTGTGCGCTCGATTTAGAACTATCAAATATGCTGGAGATTTGCATGAACGGCAATGCAAGGTTTATCTTTGTGAAATTTGTCTCCGAGGATCTCACGCCAAGCCCTTCAAGGTTGATGATGATGGACGACGACCACCGGCAACGGACAGCGACAGCAACGACGATGATGACATGTTCATCGCATGCACAGCATGCCAACCCCATCAAGATCAATGGCAATGGACAACAGCGGATGGCAGATGACCGGCGACACCAACCTGATAATGAAGCCACAGCAAGCGCAAGGCCCTTGCAACAGCCACAATAACCACAACAGTGCTGGTGAGAAGCAGTGGAACGTTCCCAGACTGGTGATGCCATTGTACGCTGCCTTATCCTGCCCTCACCTCTTCCCACTCCGCTAGCAGGGCCGATGATCAATCTTGCAATTAAAATTACAGTCTTACTTATACGATGACTCATGTCCATCTGCTTTGGAATCGCTTGTGTTTTGGACTCAATGGACTCCTTTTGCGCGGCCTTACTCTGTCGGGAACTCACTACTTTATGGGTAGCAAGACTCGACGATGGCGCGGAGTTGAAGGTGACTGATCCAGAGGAGCAGCACTGAGACGTTGATGAGGAAGAGGCAGAAGGCGAGGAGAGGCGGGACGGAGTATACTGTTGGCGATGAGGGGCGGGCTGCTAACAATGAGGGAGCTTTGAAAGGCTCCAGTGTGGGGATTGACAAGAGAACAGTCTAAGGACTGTTCACCTAAATTTGTAGGTCTTATATACTAATACAGGGTGGTCTGTGCGCAGTTTAGGGTAGGTACAATTACAGGTAACGGGGGACTGCGCAGTCAATGCGCAGTAACTGCAGATTACATTATACATCTCAATTAGGGTCTAGCCCTAAAGCGTCGTGTCTTTGTTGATCGAGTCGCGTCATGTGTTCGTTGGTTGTTTAGTGGATGCGTCTTGTTGATCGTTCCCACGATCTGCCATGTGTTGATCAATGGATTAGACGCGCATCCAAAGTGCATCTTGTCTTGTGACATTGTTGATGACCAATTCCTTGATAGGTCATGTGTTATCCTCCCAGGGTCACGGGGTTGTAGGTTCCCAGGGTCACATGCTGATAAGTCACGTGATGTATGAATAGTGGAGGGGTCACGTGATGAGTCATGTGTAGGGTCATGTGATATGTTCCCACGATCACGTGATACTGAGGTTACAGGTTGGTAGCTGGGACTGGGGGGTGCGAGTACCGCTTGCAACAGTATCCCCTCTTTAGGATCTCCTTGCACCTGCAAGGCTCGTATGCGTATCCCCTCTTTAGGGTGATGATGGGCATGGAATTCAGCAAGTAGTTCTTTGGCATGGGTTAGTTCTCCAGCTGGGATCCATGAATTGTCTGCGTCTGTGTAGCCTTTCCAATGGACGAAGTACTGTGTGCTCTTGCGATTTCTCGTGGGACGTGCTGCTAGGATCTTGTCGATTTTGTAATATCCTTCTTCTCCTCCGACAATTTCTGGAGGGGGTCGCTCGAAATTGGGTCCATGTGCTTGTGTTTCGTGGTAGGGTTTTAGCAATGAGTTGTGGAATAGAGGGTGAACCCTCATGGTCTCAGGTAATTGCAACTTGCAATTTGTAGGTGAAGCCCATATGACCTTGAAAGGTCCATATCTTCGTGGAGCGAGTTTCACTTTAGGGTGTGTCATTTGTAAGTTGGTGGCTTCCAAGAGTACTAGGTCATCCTTGTGGAATGTGTAGGATAGTTCTTCGGGTCCTCCACTTCACATTTCTTTAGCCACAATTATAAGTGCTGCAGTGACTTCTTTGTGTATTTGTTCTAGGTATTGGATGCGGTCATCCACGCTTTGTAGTCTGGTCTGTAGTTGCAAGGGTGGTTTAAAGGTTGGCTGAAAGCCATACCAGACTTCAAAGGGTGATCTATGAGTGCTGTGGTGCGGTTGTGCATTGTATGTGAATTTGATAATGGGGAGGAGTGTGGCCCAATTGTCTTGTTGGAAATTTCCACAAATATGAAGGTATTGCTCGATGACTTGGTTAACTCGTTCTGATTCACCGTCAGTTTGAGGGTGAAACGCGGTGGACAATTTTTGCTTGATTCCTAGTTTTCTCCATAGTTCTTGTGTTACTTGTGCAGCAAATTGTGGTCCTCGATCTGAGATAATCGCTTTGGGAATGCCTGTTCTTTTCCAGATGTTATCAAGTAGTAGTTGGCTCATTTGCTCTGCTGTGATGGTTTTATGACAGGGGGATAGGATGATGGCTTTGCTGTGTCGGTCGACGACTGTGAGGATACTATCATATCCTTGTGATACTGGGAGGTCTACGATGAAATCCATGGTGATTGTTTCCCATATCCCTTCAGGGATCTTGTTGGGCTTGATTGGTACTTTTTTTTTTTTTTTTTTGAATTAGTTTATTGTCCCAGCGTGTAACTACAGACATCTTGGTAATACGTAAAGGTCCGTCTGAGGCCTACCAACTAATGCTACCTCAGAACAACTGCCTCGCTGGCTAACTACCACACCTCTGGTAACCTCTGATGCATCGGGACATCCCTCCTGGGAGCCCTTAGGCGGCGCCAGTTGGAGGCCCCAAACGAAACCTCATAAGTAAAGGTGGAAGGGAGGAGGGGGAAAAAGAGAGGTAACCTGCTGGCACGCCACATCGGCCATGCCCGGAATTACACCCTTTGTTGCGGTAGCAAAGAATCACATCTGTCGCGGAAAGTAGCGGCGGGGAAGGGGGGGAAGAGCCCTATGATGGGGGCGGAGCGAAGAAAGAAGGGAAGGGGGTCAGTGAGCTGTTGATTCCAGCACACTGTCCGTCAGTGCGCTTCCTTGATTGCTTGGAATGAGGCCCTCATGTGGGCGCGCTTGGCCGCCCGGCCTGGCTGGGCCCGGGAGTGTGCTGATGGTGGGGTTGAGGGGGAGATGGGGTGCTTCTGTGATGTCGAAGCGCTGGCGCGGCCTCTGTGGCCAATTCAGCATCGGCGGGGATAGTCAGAGCCAAAACAGGGGCCTTTTCAGGTGCACCTGCGCAGGGAACTGTGCCCGTCTGGCGTCTCTTGGTGGGGGAGGGGGGGTTCCGCTGCTTCCACTTCTTGAGCAAGGTACAGGCACCGAATGCGAACAGTTGACGTCCGCGGGTGAGGGAGGGCACAATGGTGCCATCGGGGTCCTCAAAGGCCATAACGAGGGATGACATACTGTGCGGTTGGAAGAGGCGGGGGGGCCGGACCCAGGAAGGTAGTTGCATGACCTTCAGTGTGCGGAAAGCAGGGTTGTTGGCGATTATCTCCTGCAGGCATTCTGCGGGGGAGTGTGCATTGAGGTGCTCCTTGGAAATGCCTGTGGGAACTCCGTTAATGAGAACCTTGTCCCAACGGACATTTAGGCGGGAGGTGACTGCACTCCTATCAGGCAAAGAGGCAGCGACTGCAGATGTGAGGAGGTGGGAGGCAGCAAAGAGTTGGGCACGCGTGGTCTCTGGGCCCGCAAAGATGACTAGGTTCCCCTTGGGAGTCCACTGAGCAGCAGAGACCCGAACACTAGCAAATGTGGGCGCAGAGGCAAGGGCGGCATTGCAGACTGGCACCATGGTGGGAGCCAGGACCCCAGCAGTAGATCTAAGGGTGCGGTCAGTGGTGTGATTAGTGATACTGAGCACAAGGCTTGGGCGAGGTGGGGGTAAGTTGGCCTTGGGCGCGGGGTTCTCCCACGTGGGGGCCACAGGGGTGGGTTTTCCGCGCTTGGCAGGCCCTGCCTTTGCAGGCACAGTGGCAGCAGCGGCGTATGAGAAGAGGGCTTGGGCCTTGTCGAAGGTAGCCGAGGGAGTGGGAGGGGGAGCAGGGTCCTTAGCTTTGCCCTTGCCTTTCAGTCTAGTCTTGGCACGAGCAGCCAGTGGGGCAGCAGCAGCTGAGGCCGCCGCCGCTCCTGGCGTCACCACCTCGACAGGCCGATCGGGTGTGGGGTCAGCATCGGAGGGGGCATTGTCGTCCATGTTCATGGAGACGTCCTCCTTTTCAGGAGGTTGTAGGAGGAAGTTCTTGACCACTTGGATGAGGCGTGGGTCAGAAGCTGTGAGGGGGTCTATGGGAGTGAAGTCCATCCAGCGAAGGATGTTCGAGAGGGCAAGGAAGGCCCCCTGGAGTTCGGTGCCAGCGGAGCCAGCAATGTAGTCCGTACACCTGGCAGCGTGCTCAGTGGCGCCTAGGATGGTGCGGATGTGTGTGAAGAAGTGCCGGCCATTTTCGTCATCAGGGTCGACTAGGCGGGCGGGTGGGAAAGACGAGGAGGAAGGTAGCTGGGGAGGGGGGGGAGGGGCACTAGGTCCTCCCCCGATCACGGGAGCATCGTCGATGAATGTCACCTCAAAGTCACCGGATGTGTCGGGATCTAACCCAAAGATGTGGTCCCGGAGGTTTTCCGGGTTGGCGTCGTAAGGGTCGAAGGTGGAGAGGTTGGCGTCGGGCCAGAGAACCACCGTGTTAAGGGGTCGTGGCCTGTGGTAAACAGTGAACTTGGGCTCATCAGAGCCTGGTCTGTGTGGAGGGAAACCAAAGTTTGTGTCGTGGGCAGCTTTGAGGGTGGCCCAGTCTGCGGACATGGTGGTGGTAGGGAAGGAAGGATGTGTTGATTGGTACTTTGGTTGGTGGCCGTATCTTTGTGGTTTGGCATGTGGTGCATCCTTGTATGTAGGCTTTGACAAATTTGGTAATGCCTGGCCACCAATATTCTCATGAGATGAGTTCAATGGTTTTCCATTGTCCTGGGTGTCCCATTAGGTTATCGTGGAATTGCTGGGTAACTCTTTGTTTGAGTTCTTCATTCTTTGTCTTTGGAATGTATATTAATCCTTTGTAAAGGATTAGGCCATCTTCATAGTTCCATTCTTGTAATCCTTTGTTTACTCGTCTTGGGCCACTAGTGAGGATATCTTTGAGTTTCTGGCCCGTCAAGGTGTCTGTCTTTATTGCTTCTTGTATAGCTTCCTTGAGCTTGTCATTGATTCCCGTAGGAATTGCCATGTTATGTAGTGCCTATATATGGAATTGCTTGGGTTTGAGTAGGAATTTTTCCAGTGTGAGCAAAATTGTTTCCACATTCTCGGATGCTATCCCCTCTTTATAATCTGGATGCCTGGACAGCGCGTCTGCCTTGTTAATTTTGCCAGGCTTGGGGATGGTAACATAGTCAAAAGTGCCAAGGAATAGGGACCATCGCGCTTGGCGACGTGTGAGTGTTTGTTTCGTGGTGAAGTACTTGAGATTTGCATGGTCCAAAAATATCTTTGTCTGGTGGGCACTGCCTTGGAGGTAATGGCAGAAATGTTTGAGAGCATGAATAATAGCCAGGAGTTCTTTGTCGTGAATTTCGTAGTTATGTTCGGCTGGCTGGAGGGACTTGGAGTAAAAAGCGACTGGGTGCGACTGTCCTAACGTGTCGTCTTGTTCCAAAATGGAGCCCATGGCATAGTCGCTAGCATCAGTAATCAGGGTGAATGGTTTATCGTAGTCCGGTAGGATCAAGACCGGCATGGAGGTGAGTGCGTGCTATAATGCAGTAAACGCGGTTTCCTGTAAGTGGGTCCATGCCCATGGCGTATCTTTCTTTGTAAGGTCGAACAGGGGTCGTGCCAACATGGAATAATCTTGCACGAAACGACAGTAAAAGTTGCAAAATCCTAGAAATTGTTGGATGTCCTTGACTTTCTTAGGTTTAGGCCAGTCTTGTACTGCTTTGAGTTTGACGGGGTCCATGTGTAGTTTGCCTTCGGAGATAATTAGTCCTAGGTATTCAACCGATGTCTGGTTGAAAGAGCATTTGGCAGGGCAAAGGTATAGGTCCAACTTGAGTAAAAGTTTGAAAACTTTGTGCGTCCAGTAGACAAGTTCCGTGATTGTTGTTGCATAGATAAGGATGTCATCGAGATAGATGACTACGTGTCCCTCCTTGATTAATGGACCAAATTCTATGTCCATAAATGTCTGAAATGTCGCGGGTGCATTGCATAGTCCGAAGGTCATGACTGTGGATTCGTATAATCCCATCAGTGTCTTGAAGGCTGTTTTCCATTCATTGCCTTCACGTACTCGGATATTGTTATATCCCCAGCGTACATCTAACTTGGTGAAGAATCGCACTCCCAATAGTTTGTCAACAAGTTCAGGGATAAGTGGGATTGGAGCCGCATTCTTAACAGTAATCGCATTCAGTGGGCGATAATCTTGTACTGGTCGTAGTTTGCCATCCTTCTTGTCTATGAAGAAGAAGGAGCATGTGTGGGGTGCTTCGGATCGACGGAGTGTGCCTCGTTTTAGGCCATCTTCAATATATTCCTTGAGAGCGACTTTCTCGATAGGTGTAAGGCAGTAAACTGTGGTTTTCTTCATTTCCATGCCTGGGATGAGGTCTATCTTGTGATCCCATGGCTGGTGCTTGGGTAGTCGCTGTGCTTCTTCATCCGAGAAGACTTTACCGTATTGATGGAATTTGGGGGGTATTTCGATGTTCTTTGGTAGTTCTGCTTTGGCTAGAGTAGTTGACACCATAGTCTGTGCAACTACCGGTTCATATTGTGGGGAAGCGTTCTATGATGCTGTCTTGGGAGGCACCGTGGATGTAACCACCGGTCCATATTGTGGAGAAGCGTGCCATGACGCTGACTTGGGAGGCACCGTGGATGTAACCACCGGTCCTGTTCTTGGAGTAATTGACACCATGGGCGTAACCACTGGTTCGTGTTCATATCGTGGGGAAGCGTTCCATGACGCTGTCTTGGGAGGCACCGTGGACATAACCACCAGTCCATATTGTGGAGAAGTGTGCCGTGATGCTGACTTGGGAGGCACCGTGGATGTAACCACCGGTCCTGTTCTTGGAGTAATTGACACCGTGGGCATAACCACCGGTTTGTGTTTAGCCATATTGCACTGCGACGCAACTATGCTTTTCTTGGAAGGTGACATCGTGGGCGAAACCACCAATTCACTTGGTTGGATCATGTCATGATATTCTCCTTGAAGGTGTGCTAGGATGCATTGTATAGGATCAATGCCTTGGTACTTGGATTTGAGGAGGTCGTCATAGTGTGCTTCCAAATCTTCCGTTGGAAGGAGATGTGCTAGGTGTGATGTTTCATCGGGGTAGTTCGGGTAACAAGAGGTGGGGCAGCAATCGAGACATAGTTTGTTCTTTGCCCAGTCTATCTGGGGGTTGTGTGCCCTGAACCAATCGGTTCCTAGTAGTATATCATGCCATCCAATATTGGTTACGGCCATTTCTGTGGTTTCCTTGTGTTCTTCGCCCATCTCCATTTGCAGGATGGCAGTATGGTGGATTGGTCCTTGTTTATTTAAGGTACCGTTGACATTTCGTGGGTAAATGGGTTTTGCTAGGGTACTTGTGGGGATCTTGTGAGCATTGATAAACGAGATATTACAGTAGATGCCTTCGGCTCCACTGTCGAGTATTGTGTGGGCATCGATTTTTGTCCCTTGGCATACGATTCGAACTTTAACCCGAATTGACGGGGAATGTATATTTCGAATTGTATCTACTGGTACATGGGGGGTCTTGGGAACTTGAAGATTTCGGAGATTTCTAGAATTACAATGGGATGGTGGTACAACTTTTGCTGACGATGCAACAGGAAAGTGCGCTAAAAAGACAAGTGATTGATATGGGCCACATCAATATTCAGGGGGTCCGTATTGAAGACGGACAATGTCTTGAGTGTGACGTCCATGTCAATGGGTGCGAAGTAATTGGTGGACAGCTTGTTTGCTTCCACATTATCATGGATACTCATTTTATCCATGTCATTGTCTGGGGTAGAGTCCATTTGATGTAACGAGGTCCCGGGACATTTGCCTAAGTTGCAATTGGTAGTGATATGTCCTGGTTTGCCACAGTACATGCAAAGTTTGTTCTGGAAGCGGCATTCCCTTTCTTCAGGGGAGAGCTTTCCTCGATGGAACAAGGTTCCACGACCGCGTCCTCAAAATTGTCCGCGACCGTGAGTAGCATTTATTTCTGCGGTGGGTTCTTCCTCTTCGATTGTGCGGATTCAAGGGGTAAAACGTCCCTTTCCGTGTCCTCCTCCTATAGAGGGTGTGTAGGATCATGGTGCAAACATGCGGAAAGAACGATCTAGGTCTCAAGCTTTATCGATGAGATCTGGGAGTGTGGCTGGTTGGGGTGATAGGGCAACTAATTTCTGTTGGAGTGCCGGATTAATGCAGCGTCGGAACACATACATCTTGGTATTATCATCGACGCTGGATCATTGTGCGTGGTGGGTCCAATCTTGGTACCAATCGTTAAATTCTCGGTTGCCCATGTACGTGTCATGCATCCCTTTAATGGCCTCTTGTTGAACTTGGGGGGGGATGAATTGTTTCTCGAAAGCAGTCTTGAATTGGATCCATGTCCCATAATTGGTTGGATTGGCTGCTAGTGCATCAGCGATACGGTCGCTGGCCCAATCGCCTCCTTGAGTACCCGCTTTGAAATTAGTCAAGGCTGCTGGTACTTTCTTATCATTAGTATTGTAGATGGTGTCATTCATTGTATAATAGTTGGCCAATGTGTTCCAAAAGGCTTGGGCCTTTGTTGGGTTCCCATCATAGGGATCAGGGGTACTTCCCAAAAGTTTGGGGGTCGCGACATTTCCTGCCATAACAACTGGTGCTGGGGGTGGTGCTGGGGGACTGGGTGGTCTCTGTGGTGGACCTGTTCTTCCTGAGCGTGGCCAGTGAGGAGGGATCTGCGGTGGTATTCCCTTGGGGTTTCCCTTCAGTGCTGGTGGTGTTTGCGACTGGGTTGTGGTGGGTACTGGAGTGGCTTCTGAGGGTCTCGAAGCGCTGGTGAAAGTCTGGGGTAAGGGTTCTTCTTTGGCTTTGGCTTTGGACACGGGTGGAGTAGGAAATGAACTTTCTTCTGGTATTGAAAGTTTGGAGCTTCCAGGAAGTGTACTTGTTGGACGAGATGGGGTTCCTTGGGGACTTGGGGTACTGGGGCGACTAGTGAGTTTCTGGATAGTAGCAACGATCCTTGTTTCAGCTTCTTGTAATAGGTTGCTAACATTGAGTGTATCCTCGTCCTCAGAGGGTGTACTGGGATTTGTTCTGTATTCTGCTGTTTCCGGACTTTCCATTTCAAATTGTGCAGGGATTGTAGTTTCTTCGGCGTCAGAAGTGCTAGGACTTTGGAAGTGGACTGTGCGGTTATTGAGGTACTTCCACTTGGAGTCTGTAGTATCCCACTTGATTTGTTTATTGTGAAAGGTAGCGGTTCATTGTATAAAGTCGAAATTGTCAACTTCGTCCAGGTGGAGAACAAGGAATCGAAACTTCCTTGTTTCAAGTGTGTCATTGTTTGCCATGAATTTCCAGGGGGTTCCTACTCCTTCGCACCAAATTCCTGGTGTTAGAAACCAAGCAAAAAGACAATGAGTCTCTTTATAGTGAGCAGCGAACGTGTCTGTGGCGTAAACTGGGATATAGTCTTGTTCTGGTTCTGTGAGATCTAGTTGTTCTTTGGGGGTGAAGTTATCAAGAATAACGTCCCAAGAGCTCATGCGAGGGTGATGGTATAACTGGGGTTATCCCAACTGTAGAAAATCGTACACACTTTAACCAGACAAGGAGTTCTAGTATCACTATGATGGGTAATGCCTCTATAATCCTCTAGAATACCGTTGATTGTGATCGAAGTTTGGTATTTCCAAAAGAATTTATTAAAGGCCCCGATATGCAGAGTGATAGTTTGTAACTCTGTCAAAGGGTGGCTGTCGGTGGCAATGAGGCAGGGCGGGGCGGTGAAGAGGTATTCGAAGGGGGCAACGTTGACAGTAGGATAGGATATGGAGGAAGGTCAAGGAGCAGGTGACAGCGGGGCGGGGGAAGCGACGGTGGCGACGGGTGCTTCAACGACAGGCAGGGGAATATTCTCAAGAGGAATGTCCTCGATCGAAATGTGGTCGATGATGTCGCCAGTAAGCTGGAAGTGGGTCCAGCTGTCTTGGTTGAATGGAGGAAGGAGGGTGTCGAGCTCTGCTTGAGCGAGGCGGATGACGTGGGCAGTGGTTTCTTCTCCGAGTTGTTTGAGATCGAACTCGGCGGCGGCGCGAAGTGCTTCCTCAGTGGGCTCGGGAGTAGGTGGTGATGGCAAGCGGACCATGTAGGGGTCGATGTCAATGGGGGTGGGTTCGAGGGTGTCTGGGTTGATGAGGGTGATGCCGGTGTCAGCGAACGAGGTGGAGTATTGTGGGGACTGTGGAATGAAGACGTCGTTGGGTCCTGGACCTGTGGGTTGGAGAAAGGGGAAGCCGGGGATGACAAACTCGAAGGGGAGCTCGGGACTGGAGGCAACGGTGGGCGACCAGGGGATGACAGGGGATGATGTAGACTCAGGAGGATACTGAAGGCAGGGGCTTCCGGGACTTGGGTAATTCCACGTGCTGTGGGGGCTGTTGAGGATGTTGTTGACAACTTCAAGGGTGGCGGCAGAGTTTTCCTGATAGATGGCGTTCAAGTTGGACCAGGAGGCGATGGAGAGGGAAGGTGAGGACACTTCCAAACAGTCAGCTTCAACTTTAAGAGACTGTTCTAATGTCGGGAACTCACTACTTTATGGGTAGCGAGACTCGATGATGGCGTGGAGTTGAAGGTGGCTGATCCAGAGGAGCAGCACTGAGACGTTGATAAGGAAGAGGCAGAAGGCGAGGAGAGA